>Ga0111165_1008_pt1 | contig 23726 bp, 22 predicted proteins | sample DeeMarSeWOR28_12_FD_80268 | JGI IMG/M metagenome (GOLD analysis project Ga0111165, IMG submission 80268) | Phycisphaerae bacterium SG8_4 | reverse complement strand
TAGTTCTAGCTGCACCAACGAAGGAAAGAGCTGGGGACACAGCGGGCACCTCGAACTGGACATTCGGTACAGACAAATCGCGACCAGCAGCGGCTATCCGTCTATTATTCAGGGCCGTGATGGCACATTGCACGCGGTCTACAGTTACCATCATAGGGACCGAAAAGGTGGTCCGAGCAAAACCATCAAGTACGTACAGTTCAACGAGGCCTGGGTCAAACAGGGTAAAACTTCGCAGCGCAAATGAGCTTAAGGCGGGAGCGAATTCATGAAACGGCGAGAATTCATCAAGGGTACGGCAGCCGGGCTTGCGGCATTAGGCGCAGTGTCCGCAAAGGCTGAGAAACCAGAATACAAGGTCGCAGTCATCGGCAGGACAGGCAAAGGCAATTACGGTCACGGCCTGGACGTCGTATGGAACGATATAGACCGGGCTCAGGTTGCAGCCGTGGCCGACGTTGATCCTGTGGGCCGGGCCGCGGCAGCCAGGCGACTCAAGGCGCCGAGGGCCTACGCGGATTACCGCGATATGCTGCAGAAGGAGCGTCCACAAATTGTCAGTGTGGCCCCACGCTGGCTGGATTGCCACCACGATATGGTCCTGGCCTGCGCCGAGTTCGGCTGTCACGTCTTTCTTGAAAAACCCATGTGTCAGACACTCGCGCAAGCCGATCAGATGATAGCCGCTTTTGAAAAACAGAATCTGAAACTGGCTATTGCTCATCAGACACGTTACAGCCCGTCACTGCGACACGTACAGCGCGCTATCACCGACGGAGTACTGGGGGACATCGTCGAGCTTCGCGGCAGGGGCAAGGAGGACCGCCGGGGCGGTGGCGAGGATCTGATGGTCCTCGGGACACACATCATGGATCTGATGCGTTTGTTCGCGGGTGATCCACAATGGTGCTTCGCACATGTGAGGGACGACGGGAAATCTGTCACCAAAGATCAGGTGCGCGACGGCGCCGAGGGTATCGGTCCGCTGGCCGGGGACGAAATTCACGCAACGTACCGTTTTGGCCAAACGACGATGGGCTATTTCTCGACACATCGGGCAAGGCACGGCGCGGCCAATCGCTTCGGGATCCAATTATTCGGCACAAAGGGCATGCTCACAATGACAACCGGCGCACTGCCCGAGATCTGGCTCGTCGAAGATGCCTCCTGGCAGCCCGGTCGAAGCGGCGCCAGATGGAAACGAATCACCAGTGCCGGGATCGACAAACCGGAGACTCTTGTCGACGAGCGTCAGGCCCTTGGCAACCGTCTGATCGCACTCGATCTGATCGAAGCCATTGAGACAGACACCCAGCCGAAGGGCAGCATGTATGACGGGCGGGCAGCCCTTGAGATGATATTGGCCGTGTACGAATCACACAGACTCGGTGCGCCGGTTGATCTGCCCCTGAAGAATCGCGAGCATCCGCTGAGCTTGCTCTAGGCGTTCTATTCGACCAGTGAGCCCGTGCAGCTCGATCCGGCGCCGGCGGTGCAGCAGAAACAGTGGTCGCCAGTGATCAGTTTGATGCCGCCATATAGAGATTCCTGCAATCGCTCAATTGACACGATCCGGCCCTGGGGGTCAGTAATCGGCAAATCAAGGGCCTGGTTAAAATCGCAGTTATACGCGATTCCGTCGCAGCCGATACTGATCAGGGTTCTGCACATAATATTCTCTGCCGCGTCGGGATTGAAGTTTTCCATCAGAAGCCTCTGGTATCGCTCGAGCTGTCCATTCGCTTTGAGATGGTGCTTGAATCGGCCGATAGGCGCGTTGGTTATCGTAAAGAGTCTGTTGAATCGAACATCGTATCTTTCATGGAGTTCCCTCCTGTAGTCGGCTTCCAGCCTATCTTGCCTGCCGGGCAGGAAATCTCCGCCCGGGTTATAGACGAGATTAAGTTGAAGCCGGCCGTTTGCGCCATAGCCAAGATCATTGAGCAATTTCAGTGAGGCGATGCTCTTCTCGAAAGCACCGGCGCCTCGTTGACCGTCAACGTTTTTGGCCGTGTAGCAGGGCAACGAGACCGTCAGGGTGACCTTCTTTTCGCTGTACCAACGTGGGACCCAGCTCATATCCGGCTCAAAGAAGACAGTCGCATTGGTCCGAACCATAACATGCGAGGCCGCTTCACAGGCGCCGTCGATAAAGAACCTGAAATCAGGATTCAATTCCGGACAGCCGCCCGTGACGTCAACGACAAGGCCTGGACGATTGCGCAGAAAATCAACGACCTTTTCCATCACCTTTCTGGACATTATCTTTTTGCCGTCGGGGCCCGCCTGGACGTGGCAGTGAACACAGCTCTGATTGCACCGGTCGCCCAGGTTGACCTGCAGCGTCTCGAGCCGGTCAAGGGACAACAGGCGAGGATCGATACTTTCCAGTTCCTTCTTGAAATCCACAATCATACTCTCTCCGTCTTCATAGCCGGCACATCAGTATTCATGCCTGCTAGGATCGTCTCCAATAATACTTCGCAAGTGTGCCGGGGCTGACACCGAGACGGAACAGGGCCACCAGCACCTGGTTTCTCACGGTCGTATAGAGCGCTCCATCACGCTGCCATCTTCGCGCCGAGGTCGTCACCTTGTCGGGCAGGATGTGAATCTTTTTTCCGTCTTTCTTTACGCGGCGCATCAAGTCGACATCTTCCATCAGAGGGATGTCCTTGAATCTTCCAATCTGTTCGAAGTACTTCTTACTCATGAAGATCGCCTGGTCTCCATAGGGTATTCTATTGAAGCGAGAACGAAGGCTGGCGCGCACCGAGATGTATCTCAGGAAGAGCATCTCGGAGTTTATCTTAAGATCGAACGCGCCGCCGACATAATCCTGCCTCTCCATCGCCCGGCTGATTTTCTTGAGAGCACCGTCCGGCAGCATTGTGTCGGCATGCAGAAAAATCAAAACGTCTCCGCGCGCCACTACGGCGCCAGCGTTCATTTGCCTGCCCCGGCCTTTCTCGGTGATCATTGTCACCACGTCTTTGGATTGAATCGCCTTGACCGTGCCGCCCTGTGGATCGCCGTCAACGACGATCACCTCATATGGGAATTCGAAGCCCTGACGGTCTATGTGCTGGATTAGTGCGTTTATGCGATCAGCCTCGTTCAGAACCGGAATGATGATCGAGAAGCGACATCGGCTCTGTTGGGCGGTTGCGTCGCAGTCTGTGAGACCACCGTCGCTCATGCAGAATTCTTCTGTCGCATCATCTTCCATCAGGCGGGACTAATCCGAGACCTTAAAACCCTCGATCAATTTGTGCAGTTTCTCAAAGTCTGGCCGTCGCTCATACAAAGGCCGTCCATCGTCTTCATAGATGCCCACATTATCCTCAAATGTCTCCTTGTCATTGTTTGTATAGAATATCCCGAGAGGGAACCTGCCTTCTTCTGTCGCCCTTTTGAATGCTTCATTTCTATCCGCAGGGTCATGCGAATCCTCAAGATAATAGGTGTGCTCCTTAAACCAATCGTAGGTGTTGAGCTTGTTAAAAGACGGGCATGGTTGAAACATGTCAACCAGAGCATAGCCCCTGTGCTCTATTGCTCTTTTCAGTATTTCCGTAGTCTGCTCGGCATCGCCCGCGAAGGCCCTTGCAACAAAGCTCGCATTCAAGGCAATGGCAACCGCAAGCGGATTAAACGGCTCAAGAAACACACCGGCAACCTGCACCGGCGTCTTGAAACCGATCCGGCTCGTAGGTGACGCCTGCCCTTTTGTCAGGCCGTAGACCATGTTGTTGTGGACGATATTTGCTATATCCGGGTTTCTGCGTATCGTGTGCAGGAAATGGTTGCCGCCCTCGCCGTACATGTCCCCGTCGCCGCTCTCTGCTATCACGGTAAACGCAGGGTTAGCAGCCTTAATCGCCGTTGCGGCAGGCAGGGCCCGCCCATGCAGGCCGTTGAATAAGTTGGTCCTGAGATAGTGAGGAATCTTTGCCGCCTGGCCGATACCTGAGACCAGCACAAGATTCGTCGGTTCGATCGCCAGCTCGGCCAGGGCCCGCTTCAATATCTTGAGAATAGCAAAGTTACCACAGCCCGGACACCAGGCAATATCAATGTCGCCCATGTCAAAAATCTGAGTATCCACTATGCTTTTCCCCGGCTAAATGATTCATTCAATCGTTCGACCAGCTCTTCGACCGCATAGCTCAAGCCGTCATACTTGAGAATCTTCTCTTCGATATCGATTCCTGTATGGAGCTTTATCAATTTAGCGAACTGAGAAGTGGCATTGTTCTCGACTATTGCAGTGGTCCGAGCTTTCAGCAGGTAATCAGCCGTTCCACTCGGCAACGGGTACAACTGGGCAAAATGCAGAAGCGCCACATCGTCGGCCTCGAGTTTTCCAACGGCTTCTTCCACGATGTGGTACGTCGAGCCCCAGCACACTACAAGGTTCTTGTAATCCTCTGGGCCCACCAATTTTGGCGGTGTTGTTTCATTCGGCAGCAGTTCGAGCTTCTTCAGTCTCTTGTCCACCATCGCGACTCTCAGCTCAAGATCTTCGGTAATATGGCCAGCCTCATCGTGCTCGTCGCTGTCTACTGCGACCAATCCTTGCCCGAACCCGGGAATGCCGCGAGGGGAAATACCGTTTGCGGTCAGCTCGTATCTACGATAGTCAACGCCGGTCTTGACTATGTGTTTGTCGATTCTCGTATCCGACAAATCAAAACAGCCTGTGTTGTAGTAGGAGTCCACAAAGTACTGGTCGGTGAGTATGAAAACCGGCACCTGGTACTTATCAGCTAGATAAAAGGCTTTGCGAGTGAGGTGGAAAGCATCTTCGAGTCTCCCGGGCCCAAGCAGTATCCTGGGGAACTCGCCATGGCCGCCATAGAGGGCCAGCTCGAGATCGGCTTGCTCGGTCCGGGTCGGCAGACCCGTTGCCGGACCGGGCCTCTGGGCCAGATGAATCACAATAGGACTCTCGAGCATACCGGCCAGGCTCAGGCCTTCGGTCATCAGGGCAAATCCTCCACCAGAGGTGGTGACCATTGCGCGTGCGCCGGCGTACCAGGCCCCGAGAGCCATATTTATAGCGGCTATTTCATCCTCCGCCTGCTCGGCAATTATTCCGAAATCCTTCGCCTGGCCGGCGAGAAACGCCAAGACACCGGTCGATGGGGACATGGGGTAGGAAGATATGAAATCACATCCGCCGGCAATGGCGCCGAGAGCGACGGCCTCGGCACCGTTGACCAGAATCTGGCTCTCGAGATCGGCAGCGCCGGCGATCTCAACCCGGATCTTGCCAGAATTGACCAGGCCAAGACCGATATCGAAGCCTTTCTTGACTGCGACGAGGTTCTTCTGCACAACATCATCAGACTTGGCACAGAAGAATTCTGCCACATACGCGCTGACCGTTTGCAGATCGATTCCAAACAAGGCCGCAATTGTTCCCACGGCAACCACATTGGAGTAGATCTTCCCACCAATCTCCGAGGCCGTCCTGGTAAACGCCACGTCTACAAACTTGTGCCCAGCCCGATCAAAATCGTCACCTATTACTTGTTGCTCAGCAAGGATGATTGTCTGAGGAGTAATCCTCTTTTCAACATGTCGGACAGCCCCCTTATCGAGTGGAATAAGAATGTCGATCCGGCTTACGGAGGCACGAACGGGCTCTGAGGACACCCTTATTTGTGTGGAGTTCATTCCACCGCGAATACGTGACATGTATTCCTTTGCCGCAAAGACGTTGTAACCGGCCCGCTTGCAGATTCTCGTCAGAAGATGTTCGACGGACTGTATTCCCTGGCCGGCCCGGCCGCACAGAACCACCGAGATGTCATCTCTCTTCTCAAGCAACATGGTATCGTCCATGGGTCTGTCCGCCAGTCCGGATAGCCAGAGCCATTTCTACGATCATACGCCCAACCGGCTGGTTTTCAATACTCGTCCAGATGACAGAACTCGGCATTTTCAAGCCACATCTGTGGGCGCGACACATATTCTAATATGTTTTCCAAGAGGAAATAGTGCTTCTTCTCTTCATCCGCCAATCTCAGGAAGATCTCTTTCTGATACTCCTGTTCGACCTCATGAGCCTTCTCCGAATAGAAATCCATGCTCTTCTGCTCGAGTCCCTTAGCCTTGCTGTAAAGCTCGACTTGTCCGAGGTCAAAATCGAAGCTCTCGTTAGAGTCCTTTATTTGAGCAAAGACGTTCTTGGCATCGGACAGGACTGTAGTCTCAGCCAGATTAGGCCTGGCGGATCTAGCTTTCTCTATCGCCTTGTAATGCTTTGCCTCCTCGGCGGCCAGCATCTCTAGGATGGTCTGCAACCCTTTGTTGGATGTTTGCTGAGCCAGCTGATAGTAGAAATCCTCGCCGTCCTTCTCCATCTGCATCGCGTAAATAAATATGTTCATCATAAAAAGCAACCTCTAAAAGTTAATCGCCATCTCTCTTGCCCGGTCGATAGCTTCGGCCACCCGCCTCTTCGCGAGTTCCGGACCACCCTGCAAAGTCGGCTCAACGATAACAGAACGAATATCCTTGAAACCCATAAAGCCGAATGCCAGCTCGACATATCTGGTCTGAAGATCGAACGCTTCAGCCTCGCTGCCGGCAGGATATTCACCGCCGCGGGCGTATACGGCCAGCAAGGGCTTCCCGACCACAAGACCTTCATAGCCCTTGTCCGGGCTGTAGCTGAACGTGTGGCCCGGCTGGATAAGAATATCGATATACTGCTTTAACCGATACGGAATACCGAAATTCCACATGGGTACGGCAAGGACGTACTTGTCCGCCGAGGTGAACTGTTCGATCACCTGCTCGACATTCTTCCATACCTGCAACTCTTCCTGCGAGTGGGCCTGACCGTGCAGGATTGTGTACTTGGCCTGCACCGCCAGTCCGTCAAAATTGGGCAGCGACGCCTCAAACAAGTTCAAGGTCACAATTTCGTCATCCGCATGTTCTTGCCCGTAAGATCCAACAAATGCATCGGCCACGGCAATAGAATGTGACCTTTGAATTCTTGGAGAGGCCTGAATATATAGGAGTTTGCCCATGGCCTTCTTCCCTTCTCAAAGTCAATAGCTTTACTTGCCCAGAGCCTGCCTCAGATCCATGGCGTGCTCCTGCTCCATAGCCAGGATATTTCTGAGCTGATGCGCCAGCGCGAATTCCTTGAGTTGTTCAGCCTGCTCTATCCTAGTCTTATACCTGCGCACAGCATCCTCCTCACCATCCAGATCCTGTTGCAGCATCTCGTCATTGTCTTGTGATGTCTGGATCTTCCCGACTGCAACGGTAGGAGAGCCTCGCAGATAGTCTATCTGGTCCGCCAGAATCACGGCATGCTGGATCTCCTCGGTCGCATGAATCTTGAGTTCCTTTATGATGTCTCCATAGGCCGCTCCAGTCATTACCGCCGCGTGATTTATGTATTGAATCGCAGCCGAGTACTCCAATTCTAAGTCACCATTTAACAAGCCAATCAGTTTTTCCGTTGTCACTTCCATTTTTGTCGTCTCCCTTGTATCTAAATCGTGTTCAAATTCTTTCGGCTGTCTTTGCTGCCACTACCGCGTGTATTCGGGCTCCTTGCCCTGCTTCCACTTTATGTTGCACCCGATGCTTGGTTTCTGCTCACGGCCAACCGGCTTTCCCGCCACAACGGCGTCGATCGCCGCCGTCAGATCGGCGCCGGTGACTGGTATCCCGTTGCCCGGCCGGCTGTCGTCCATCTGGCCTCGATACACAAGCGATCTTTTGCCATCGAACAGAAAGAAGTCGGGCGTGCATGCGGCGCCATAACTCTTGGCGATCTCCTGCGTCTGGTCATAAAGATAGGGAAAAGTAAAGCCGGATTCTCTCGCCAACTCAGCCATCATTTCGGGGCTGTCGTCGGGATAATTGGCCACGTCATTTGAATTTATGCCAACGACAGCGACTTCTTTTGCCTGATAGCCTTTGATCAATTCAACGAGATTGTCCAGAACGTGTTTTACGAACGGACAATGGTTACACATAAAGACAACCAGTAAGGCCGGGGATTTTTCGAAGTCGGCAAGTGACACGAGATTGCCTGCTGTATCGGTCAAGCTGAAATCCGGCGCAGACGTGCCCAGGGCAAGCATTCTTGAAGACGTTACAGCCATGATAGACTCCTTATTCGCAAGTTATACCCTTGAGGGTAGTAAATTCGCGAGGGCAAAACCACAACCAGTTGTTGTGAAGGCACTTACCCGCGCAAAAACGGGAATTCTCAATCGGAAGCACAATAATAGACGTATCTACTTGGAAATCTCCAGGACAATCTTGCCAAATTGCCCTGCCGTTTCCATTCTTCTCATTGCATCCTTTATGTTTTCCAACGGCGTCACTGAGTCGATGACCGGCCGCAGTTTTGCTGTGGTGACGGCCTTGACCATCTGACGGAAATCCTCATCCGAGCCCATAGTCGAGCCCATTATCGTTAACTGGTTCCAGTAGAGCGCCCGCAAATCCGTCACTGCGCTGGCGTCGGATGTTACGCCGCACAAAACTATCTTACCACCCCGGCGGACCGCGGAAAAGTCGATGGGCCATGTCGCTGCGCCAACCGTATCAATGACAATGTCAACGCCCATTCCGGATGTAAGGTCTTTCACGCACTGCGAAACGTCGTTGACTGAATCGTAATTGATCGTGTGGTCGGCGCCGATCCGGCTTGCACGCTCCAGTTTCTCATCTGAAGACGAGGTGACGATCACACGTGCGGTCGCGAGCTTGGCCAACTGCAGAGCATAAAGCGCGACCCCACCTCCTATGCCGTGTATCAAGACCGTCTGGCCCGGCCTCAGCCGTGCCCGTGTCATCAGCATCCGCCAGGCGGTAAGCTGTGCCAATACGAAGGCCCCCGCCTCGTTGAAACTCAGATGCGAGGGTTTGGGCGCAACATTTCGAGCCGGCACCGCGACCTGCTCGGCGAATGTTCCATGCCTGCTCATACCTACGATCCCAAACGAGAGGCACTCGCTCTGCTCGCCGCGATTGCAATAGTCGCAGCAGCCACAACTAAGCCCAGGGTTCAGGATCACCTCGTCACCAATGTCCACGCCCCTGACTCTCGATCCGACGGCAATGACCACGCCAGCGGCATCGGAACCAAGAATCTGGGGCTCCGACAGCCTGGCACCGCCTCGACCCTTTCTGAGCCAGATGTCCAGATGGTTCAGTCCCGCAGAACGGACTTCCAGGACAACTTCGTCCTCAGCGAATTCTGGCTCAGGGACTTCTTCGATGCTGAGCACATCCAGCCCTCCATGCCCTCTAATAGTTGCTGCTCTCATTACAATATGCCCTATAATTAATAGCCGCTGTAAATCTGTTCCAATAGCAGGATGGGATTGGAGTCGGCGCTGATGCTGGATGGATGGACCGCCCGAACCCAAACCCGCCCTGCTCTTATTGCCGATGACAGCACCATTAAACACCTTAATGCCGCTGCCTAAAAGTGCAAAATGAAAAAAAGCCGCAAACGCAACCGATTCGTTCCAACTTGCTGCACTACTTGATTAGTCTCGGCTTGCAGACCGACCCTCGGAGAGGCGTTACTCTTCCGCAGTTGCCACAAACATATTTCATCTCAGCCACCATCGGCGCACAGACATGCCGAGGGTCGCTGCTGGAAATACCACAGTGCCGGCACACGTATGCCTTTTCAACCTTAGCAGGCGAACAGAGGTGGGAACGGGTCTTCGTGACCTTCCCACAGGTTGAACAGGCATAGATTGTTGGTTTCTTTGCTTTTGAAGTCTTTTTCTTCTTCGTCGTCTTGGCCATGAACAATCTCCTTGTCAATTATCGAACACAAGTTCTGCAGGGTTACTGTCGGGTCCTGCGCCCCCAGGGTCGCCAATAGTCCCGCTTAGTCAGGCTCAAAGACGTTTAGTCTGTACGAGGAGGAACCCAGGTTTCCAAATGTCCATCCCACAGCATGGGATGTTGCCTCTACCGCTGCGCCAAGTCCAAACACTACCGCCAGACCCGCAGACAGCACACTCAAAAACTTTTGCCCGTTCATGATTGTTTTCTCTAATCTCATCTTGCGACTTTTGTGCTGATGGTAACGGATCAGTCCAAAGTCCAGTTAAGAATCCATACTTTAGGGCTTCTTTATCCTTGTACGGACAATAGTGCCTTAACTGTTCATTTTTTTGTGTCAAAAGCGATTTCTTTACAAAAGACCCGTACAGTGACCGACGGACCGGTTTGCAGATTACAGTGGAATCACCGGATTTCAGTCACTACTGTTGGTGCTGCGGCTGTCGCCGGAGATCGGTCTGCCAAGGCGGCTATCGCTGACGTAAACCCCGCCGGCAAGCACCTGGCGGATTGCTGTTACGATCTTCTCGGCTGCTTCATATTTCGCAACGTATCCCGCCGCCCCGGCCTCAATAGCACGCTGAGCGTAGAGCGGCCCATCATGCATAGAGAGCATGATGACAAACATTTTTGGACATCGCGACCGCATTTTCTCAATAAGTTCCAGCCCGCTAGTGCCTACCGGCGCGATGTCCACGATGACCACATCAAACTGTTGATCTTCCACAGCCTCCAGAGCCTGCGCGGCATTCTCGGCCTCACCGCACACATCGAGGTCACTTTCGGCCCCAAGGAGCTTCGTCAGGGCCTCCCGCACGACTGCATGATCATCAACGACCAAGATTCTGGCTCTTGTGCTTCCGGCGTCTTTTTGCGCCTTGTCCATCACTGCCTCCGGGCTCGCTCTTGGCGACCAGATCCTCAATAAGTCGGTCAAGAGCCAGATTCAACCGCTCGTTTAGACTATACGTGCCCTTATCAAGCTGACAGCGAACGAGAATCACTTTCTTCTTTCGCACTCTTCCTGGCAACGCAGTCTCTTGTAGTATCCAGGCAGTCATTCTGCCCCAGATCCTGCCAAAATTCACCCTGGCCACAGCAATCAACATGTGGCTTGCGGCCACAACCGACTTAGCTCCTTGCCCATTGGCCGGCAGAATTAACATTTTTCACTCCTTTCAGCACCAGGCATATCGCTGCCCCTGTGATCGGGATACTTGGCTATCTGAGCCACTCTGCATCAATCGCAGCTTTCCGTCACTGCGCCTAATTGCAGCCAGGTTTGCCAGCCGTCAATACTTCACGACTGCCAAACCCGGCGTGATAGACTTAGTGCTCCCCACCCAAGTTTACATGCTGTTCACTTCTTGACGCTGCAAACTCTCTTTCTCAAAAGCACTAACCAATACGTATAATGATAGCGACCCGTTGGTCTCTGCAAATCAGCGCAGAGCCTGTTTTTGCTATCGGGTGAAACACCCTCTCGCGCATCGGGGATTTCCCCCAGTCACTAGTCAGCAGGGTACGGCAAATCGGAAGAGAGCTTCTCAAGTACCTCCGCTGGCGGCTGAGAGGTTCGGGTCGGGAGCAATCTGGGGTAGAAGACCACAGACTGCCGCTGAGACTATTGGCCGTCGCAACTGCTTACCCATTGAATCGCGTACTGGAGCAGCTCGGCCGCATCAGCCAGATTCAACTTGTCCTTGATGTGTGCTCGGTAGGTTTCGATTGTCTTGACACTCAAGCACAATCTTTTGGATATCTGACGAGTTCCATGACCCTTGCCGATCAGACGAAACACCTCCAGCTCACGATCGCTCAGAGAATCCACAGGGGATGCATTTGTCACGGTCTGGCCTGTGACCAGTTTGCGGACCATCCTCGATGCCATTCTCTCGCTTACGTATATCTCACCGTCCAGGACTCTGCGAATTGCAGCGATCACATTCTCGGTAGCTTCCTGCTTCATAATGTAGCCCATGGCGCCGGCGCGCAGGGCTCGTTCGGCATACAACGTCTCGTCATGCATGGAAAGGGCAAGAACCGGCAAATCCGGATGTTGCGAATGTATATCCTTTATCAGCTCCAGACCGCTGCTCTCTTTGAGGGAAATATCGACAACGGCTATATTGGGATTCAATTGGCCGATTGCCCGCAGCGCCTCGTGATAATCCTCGGCCTGCCCGCAAACCGTAAAGTCTTCCTCGTGGTTGACAAGCTCTGCAAGTCCCTGCCTGACGATGGGATGATCATCGACGATAAGGATCCGTATCTTGTTTTCGAGCGTTTGGTCCGACTGCTTCTTCCGAGCCATAATCTGCCTCTACATTGAAGTTAACTTACGTGGTTTCGAAACGAGCAGGTCACTATCGTTCCGTCTTTCGGCGCCTTGCGAATATCCAGTGAAGCACCGATTATGTCGGCACGGTGATTCATGATCTGGAGCCCCATACCGGTGCCCCTCGCCTCGGACTGCTCCGGAAAAGCCAGTCCGTCATTGGTGATCGTAAGGACGGCATCATTGGCCTTGGAAGCCAAATCAATCCGGATATTCTTGGCCTTGCCGTGTTTGATCGCATTGGTTATGGCCTCCTGCGTGATGCGATAGAGGTGTGTTGCCACTTCGGCATCGTCTATCTCAACGGGCCCATTATCAACGAGAGTACAGCGGACACTGAACATCTTCTCGGTGGTTGCCGCAAGCTCCTGCAGTGCCGCTACCAGGCTGCCCGCATCCAGATCTATGGGATGAAGTCCCTTGGCAAGGCCGCGCGTCTGGTCCATGGCTTCGTTGACGAGTTTCTTTATCTCCGCGGCATCGGTCGCCTCATCAGTCAGTCTATTACTGGTGAGCCTTTGCTCCAGGACTTTCATCATGAAGGCGATGCCAGTAAACTGCTGGCCGATGCTGTCGTGAAGCTCTCGTCCGATTCGCCTCTGCTCACGTTCGCTGATATTCAAGATCTCCTTTTCCAGACGTTTGCGCCCTTCGATCTCCTGCAGCAGCTTCTCGTTCGCATACGTCAATTCCGCCGTGCGGATCTGGACCAACTCTTCCAAGCGGTCCCTGTATTCTATGAGATGCTCTTCGGCTCGGATTCTTGCCATGCCGATGCCGATGCTCTCACCGATTTCCTCGAGAAAACGAATCATCTCAGGCGTGAAACGCCCCCGCCGGGTATCGTTGAGCTGGAGCAATCCCACTATCTCGTCACCGCAGCGCAGTGGAATCAGCGCCACTGATTCATACCCCGCCTTGTTACACTGATTCCTGGTGGGAACACCGAGAGCCTCGGGATCTGTGTGAGCCAGCAGCTCTGTTGTGCTGTTCGTCCAGAAACTCCCCCCTTCAGTGAAGAACGGCAAAGTCGCATCGGTACGACTGCGCAGTACGTTGCCACACATGCACTCTATGACCGGGCGGCCCTGCGAATCGTAGATCGGTTCGCCGGCTTCGTCACGACAACAGAGGTAATTCTCTGCGGCGACAAAATCTTCACCGAAACCATTCACTTCAAGATAAGGAAAGTCATCACCTTCGCGCCGGCGAATCGCCACGGCATCAAAGGCCGTAGCATTCTTGACGAGATTGAGGACCTCGCGCAGCAGGTTAACTCCCGTGCCTCCACGATTCAGACACCTCAGGATTTGCCCGGCCAATTGCTCGTCGACGATATCAATTGCCGCTTTTCTTCCTTCAGCTGCCATAACCGTCAGTATCCCACATTTGCCGCCCTCAAACAACGATTCTCATAACTCGCAGCGAAGAACCTCAAGCCCGTCGGCCATCTCCGGGGGTTACACATGCTCGCTGTGCTTGCAGATCAATAGAATCCGAACTCGAGAGCCGCATCGAACAAGGCGACAATATTCTCAGCCGGGACGCCCGCCTGGATGTTGTGAACATTGTTGAAAACGTAACCGCCGTTTGGTTTGAAGATTTCAAGGTTCCTTCGCACGTGCTCTCTGATTTCGCCGGGCGCAGCGAAAGGCAAGACGTGCTGGGTGTCTATGGCGCCGCCCCAGAACGTGAGTTTCTCGCCGTATCTGGCCTTCAGTTCCGCCGGATCCATTCTCTCGGCGCTGGTTTGTACGGGATTGAGAATATCGATTCCATTGTCGAGAAGGTCCGGGATGTACTCGGCGACCGAACCGCACGTGTGATACCAGATCTTGGCCTCGGTGAGAGACTTGATATGCCCGACGAGCTTCTTTTGCCGGGGCTTGACAATCTTTCTGTAGAATTCCGGAGAAAACAAGGGCCCCCACTGACCGCCCACGTCGTCGCCTATCATGACGACATCGACAACGTCACCCACTTCGGCCATGAAGCCCGTGTAATAGTCGATCCAGAATGCGAGTGTCCTGTCCAGCAGCGCCTCGCAGAATGCCGGGTTGTCCATCATGTCGGTGAACCACCGTTCAAGTCCCCGCATATACCAGCATATTTCGTAGACCACTCCGCCGATGCCGGTCGATATCGCGTAGGGCGTCTCGCTTTGCAGCTCCAAAGCCCTCTGGCGAACCGACGTAAAGCGCGTCCGATCAGACCCCGAGGGGAAAGGATAGTCGGCCAGGTCCTCTATTCCGGCGTCGGCCAGCGGATGATGAGAGATGTCCATGTAAAGCTGTTGATCATCAGGCATGGACCATACGACACCGAACTCGTCGGTAAGATCGTGCCAGAGTCTGCCGTCACGCTCATTTTGTTCGATTCTGCCCTGGAAACTGTCGGGCCCATGGGCACAGACGTAGCGGATATCCACGCCAAATCGTTCGAGAAGCTCCTCGCACGGCACAGCAAGCTGCTGCACAGGATCCAGAATCGTTATGTCGTCTTCTATACCCAGATGAGCTATCAGCTCGGAGTAGGCTCTGGCGTGTATCCCTGTCTGAAAGCCGCCCAGGTCTATGGGAACCCTGTCGGGAATCTCGTGATTGAGAGCCTTCAGTACTCGCTGTCTCGAAGTCATCGTTTCCTTGCCCGCCATTCTAATCCCCGCTTTCGGTGGCTGCCGAGTCCTACCGGCCACTTGATGCCAGATAATTTCCCAAACCCACGACAAGAGTCGACAATATCAGCACAAGTATACCGAGAAGAATTAGCCGATGCGTGTTCCGGCTCGAACCTTTCCATTCATGAAAGATCAAGCCCCAGATATTGCTGAAAACAATAATGAAAGCCATGTGAATGGTCCAACTGGAGAAACCATACTTTCCCATTTTGGTCGTGCCCATTCCGTAGAACATGAACTGGAGATACCACGTAGTCCCGGCCAGAGCCGAGAAGACATAATTGCCTAAAAGAGAGGCGTTACCGGCAGCGCGGTAATCTTTGTGCGTTTGGTTCTTGAGATTCAAGAAGACGCACCAGACGAAATTTGTTGTGAAACCACCGGCAAGAATGAATATGAAGACGGGCGTGTTCTTCCAGAGTGTGGCGGTCCCGGACTTCTCTGCAAGTGTCGCGATCGGCTCACCGGCTGCGATGGCAAAAGCCATGCAAGCGCTCATGACCCCGGCAAACATTGCAATCCAAAGTCCTTTGACGAAGTTGAACTCAGCGATGACCTCCTTCTTCCTCTCAGCCGAGAGTTCCTTCTCTTTCGCTATTCCCGCCCAGCCGCACACAGTAATCCCGGCAACGCATATCAGCACTCCGCCGAGCGTAGTCAGCCCCGATGCACTGGTGACAAGTTCGCCGAAAATGCGGCCGTATATCGGAGGAATTATCGTTCCGAAGACTGCACAGAATCCCAGGGCAATTGCATACCCGAGCGACATTCCAAGATAGCGCACCGACAGCCCGAACGTCAGCCCGCCAACGCCCCAGAGCAATCCGAACAGGTAACTCCACATGATGCTGTCGGCCGGTGCCTTGCTTAGAACGGATTTCAACTCAGGCACGGTCGCCACTGCGACCACCCATGGCATTACAATCCAGGAGAAGACACCGCCCACAAGCCAATAACTCTCCCATGCCCAATTGCGAACCTTTTTGAACGGAATGTAGAAACTGCCCGCGGCAAATCCACCCAATGCGTGTAGTATGACCCCAAGTGCAACCATGGTAAAAAACTCTCTCAATGCGTATCAGGCGAAGTCTTTATCGGTACAAGAAAACGCTTTTCAATAGCATAATGAATCTGCCCCGTCAATACAACGGCTTTCTGCCCTGTATTTGCTTCAGCTCTTGCAGCAGGCCGCCGAGCGCCGGCGCAAGTCTTGTTTGGTGCTTGATGAGATTTTCTCTTGACACCGGTATAGGGCATTTGGTATAATGATTACCAATGATAAAGTGAGGGGGCATCCGAAGAAGTGTCGCCTGATAGCACGCTGTGGGGGTGGGCTAAGTCCGAAGCACTAAATCCGAAACTCGAAACAGTCTCGAATGTTCAAAGTGCAAATGTTGAGAACAGAGCAAGTAGCGTGACGCCTCGAATCTTCACATTTCACTTTTGATTTGTTTCGGCTTTCACTTTGTGGGGGGATGAAGATGAAGAAGTTGGGTGCAATTCTTGCGTTAGCACTGTTTGTGTCGGCGCCAGCCGCGCAAGCCGGTTCAACTTTGACTTTCGACGAGCTGCCCTTTCAGTCAGTTGACGGTCTAAGCTACAAAGGAGTCACTTTCGGTTTTACTGTTTGTGGTAGTCCCTCGACTGATGCTCACTACGGCGGCATTGGACCCGGGACACTGACCTATCTTGAGGGCAAGACACTGGAAGGCAACGCACGAGGCATCTTGACGCTTGATTTCGCTTCGCCGATCAGCCAGCTCGAATTCGGCCTTGCTCTGAACACAAGAGATCCGGTGACAGGCGCCTATACAGTCGAGCTTTTCGACGATTCGCTCGCATCGATGGGCGTGATCTCACAGAACACGAACCCTCTAATCTACTGGTCGGAAGAGCAGTTCACGTACAGCGGCACACCGATCAGCCGGGCGGTCATTGATTTTAACCAATCTTATGCCAGGCGATTTGCCGTAGATAATCTGAGCACCAACACTGTCCCGGCACCAGGCGCGATCTTACTGGGCAGCATCGGTGCGAGTTTCGTCGGCTGGCTCAGAAGGCGCAAAACACTGTAGAGCGGACAGTAGCCACAATCAAGGATATGGCAGGGGCTGTGAGCCTAATTCTCACAGCCCCTGCTTTTTCTTCTCAGCAGCCTTCTCAGTCGTCAGCATATTCTTCGAATGCCTACCGATACAGCCGGATGTCATCGAAGTACATCGTCCCTGCACTGCCGGCTCCGGAAGGCGCGTTCTTGGTGCCGATACCGATACTTATCGAGTTGACGTTGGTCAGGTCTATCGCGAATTCCGACAGCTCGATCATCCACTGTTTCCAGCCAGTCAATTGGGTTGCACTCGCATCGTCGTGATAGACCAGGGCCGTGCCGTTTAGAGCAACGTATATCCGGTCGGCGGCATTTGCCGAATTGCCTCTCAGCCACAACGACAACTTCGTGACGCCTTCCACGGTCCAATCACCTCTAGTCAGCGTCAATGTCGCTTCGGATGTCTTGCCGGCGTTGTCGTAGCGATATATCATCGACTGAGCCCCGCTATGCACAATGCTCGTCTCGGCATAGGGCGGCAGATCGTTTCCGACCAAGGCCCCGTTGGTCAGCGTTCCAAAGCCGTCGATCCACTTGTCGAATATCCTGTTGCTGTTGGGATCAGGGGGATCGATATCATTGTAAGACTCAAAATCGTCCACGAGAATGAAATCGGCTGTTGCAAAAGTCCACACAAGGCCTTTGACAGTCCCGCTTGGATAGACCTCATCGACGCGCCACGCATAACTGCTGTCCCAGGCGAGTCCGCCGGGGTCATAGCTCTCGGCGCCCAGGGCGCTGGCGCCCACATATTCGGGTGAGGCCGTGGTAGCGTTCTTGACGGCATCGGCATCGGCGCCGAAATACAACTCGTGCGAAGCAGCCGTTTCCGCCGCGGTCCAACTCAGAGTCTCGATCATCTGCACGTCTACCGCGCCATTAATCGGCTGTGGATTGCCAACCGCACCCGGCGTTGTGAAGCTCCAGATGTCACCCTTGTGCGTTTCAAAGCCGTCGAACTCATCGACGCGCCAGTAAAGGACCTTCTCGCGTTCGAGAGCGCCGGGATCATAACTTGGGGATCCTAAAGGCATACCGCCGGTAGCGTTGTTTACGTCGTCAAAGTTGTCACCGAGGTAGACTGTGTGCAACTTGGCGCCGTAACCGCCCGTCCAGGTGAAGATCGCATTCGGGTCCACAAATCCGGCGCCATCAGCCGGGTCGGGAGCATAGGCCGTCTTGGGTGGAATCGAGAAACTCCAAACGGTCCCCTTCCACGGGCTGTTCGGATCGGCCTCGTTGACCTCGTCGACTCGCCAATAGTAGCTTGCGCCTGCAATGAGGCCCTCGGGAACGGGGAATCCCGGGAAACCGACAACGAGCATCGTTGCGGTCTGATTGCCCACGAACGTTCCCTCGGCCCCCTCATTCACGTCGTCGAAATTGTCACTCAGATACACATCGTGTGAGACCGCAGAATCTCCCGCGCGCCAGCTTAGGTTGGCCCAAGTGGCTTCGACGAGAGCACCATCAGCTGGATCGGGGCCCAGAGCATACGGATACTCTGAGCCGGCGCCTTCCATGACAGCCAGAATCTCCACGTCCGTCAAAGCGTGGTTGTACAACCTCACGTCATCGATGAGACCATCCCAGAAGTTCGACAAATTCTTGTGACAACCGATGAAGTAGCCACCAGCGGAATCTTCCATGCTCATCGGGCTTGGCGCGCCTTCTGGCTGGCCATTCACATAGATCTGGACGTTGTCAGTGCCTCCACCTTCTGTTACAACGACCGCCGCGTGATACCAAGTGTCGGCTTCCACATAAAATCCTGAGGGGACTGTGGCGCCGCCGAGGAACGAGCGGATTTCCGCATCAGCGGCTACGAAGAGCCATGTCCGACCCGTGCCGCCGGCGTCTCCCTGCTGAAACACCTCTTTGTTTTCGCTGGGCATCTCGTCCAGCTTGAACCAGGCGGCGATTGTGAAATCACCCTGGTTGAGCACGGCCAGGCTCGAATTGTGGGGGATCGTAACATGGCCGCTTGATCCGTCGAAATCCAGCGCCCCGCCAATCTTACCGATCGCCCCCCACTGAGTAGTGCCGACAAGCGTGCCGTCGTTGCCGTTGCCGCTGGCGTCAGCGGCCGTTGCGCCGGCGGTCTCATCGAACTTCCACCAGCCGACAAGTTCAGCGCGCGCTGCGCCGGTAAACACCAGGCTCAATACCATGACAAAGAATGCTCTTCTGCACATGACATTCCTCCTTCACTAAGGTTAGGTTAAAATGGTCGACAAAAGTCGCCGCCTTGGCGAGATTGCGCACCGTTAATGACATTGTCCGACGATTTGAAGTTACCGTCCTTCCATCCGATACCCGGCGTTAAAGGCCAAACGAAAGGTGAAAATCCGCTGTAAACCACAAACTTCTCACCCGTCGGCAGACTGAAAACCTGCAAACCTCGTCAACGCCGTTTATAACAGATTTGCCCCTTTCCGGTCAAGGAAATTCTCCACAGCGCAGATCGGTCTTTCGGCGCGTTCTCCCAGTTCTTTGGACACAAGAAGCATGTCTAAGCCACCAATTTGCCGTCTCGAAACAGCAGAATAGACGATACGTGCCAACAGAGCCTATTGCGATTTTTATTGCGTCTCGCCCTTTTTCCGAACCGGCGCTTGCCGCCGACCGTATGGTATGAAGGATGGAGCCGTGGCAGGCCGGGCTAAACCACCTACTCCTCCTCTCGGCCTGCTTTTATTTTGAACTTATCCCGTTAACATACAGCGCCGAGCATTCCGGGACCTTGGGGCTGTCTTGATATCTAAATCGCAGGTAAGTGCTCATTTTCCGCCGTATCGAGCCTACCGGCCTTTCGAACGGGCATATTGTCGCCGTATGCCCTGCTGGTGTCGGGTGTGACGCTACGGCGAAGGCACCGAGATCCTGGCGGCGACTCGCGCATGTTGAGATTGACAGGCGGGGGCAACCACACAGGTCGGCCCCCACCATGTCAATGGCACGACTACATGTTCTTTGCCTGTGCCTTTTGCTTCTGTCTCTGTAGACGCTGTTGCTCTTCGATCTTCGGAATGACGTTCTCGAATACCGATTTGGTCTCGAGCAGGTGTGCTTTCGGCATCACAATCTGAAATGCCAGGTTGCCCGCTTCGGTGGTCCGGCCGGCAAAAGCGATGTTGCTTTCGGTCGGTGTGTCAAACTCCGGCACCTCTGCCCCCGCGGCGGTGGCCATGAAACCGGCGACCATCTGCATATATCGGACAAAATTGAAAGTGCCGACAACATCGGCCTTATCACCGTTATCGAGCACGTCCAGTGCGGCCTTCGTCTGCGAAGCGATCTGTTTGGGACCTCCAGCCCTGACCTGGTCGATCAGCTCATGGATCATCCCGTCGGCATCGCCGCCGAGTGTATACACACAGTTTCCTTTCTCAAAAGCCCACCGGTAATCCAGACCATCGCCGAACATCTTCTCGAACATCTTGGACATCTCGGCCTGCATCTCGCCGTCGCCGCTAACCTTGATCCCCAATTTAGCAGCACCGATCTGCGCACCTTTGTAGGTGCCGGCATCGCGGTCGACCTCGACGTCCATTTCAATGCCGAATCCTTTGTACAGATCGGCAAGGACACCGCCTTCGTCCATCAACTTCAACTCCTCTTCGAGCACCTGCTTGAACGCGTCTTGGTCTTTGACCTGGATGACGTACTTGCCCGTGAACGGCATCGAGTCCTCGGAGTTGATGCCAAACGTGATGGCCAACGAATCGCCCATCGCGTCGACCCCTTTGGTGATGAGTTTCTCCAGATGTTCCACGTCCGCCTCGCTCATCCCTCCGGGTATCATCTTGGCCATGAGCTTGAAGAGGCCCGCATAGGTGGTCTTTAGATTCTCATGGTCGACCTTACCGGCCACGTTTAACATAGCACCGTTTTCGAGGTAGCCCAACACATGGTCGAGATCGCCCTCCAGTGGCTCACCTACGACCGCCGCCATCATGGAACCAGGCACGGGCTTTAGACCCAAGGTGACGCTGCAGGCCTCGGCGCTCGGCGCCACCCCCAGCGTAACATTGTCAGTCCCCTCGAGCACGACCTTGAAGATGGCGCCGTAGAAATCGACGATCCCGGCTATGTTCTCAGCAGGCATTGGCATCGCTTCGCCACTCTTTTGGGCCTTCTCCAACTCGCCCTTCATCTTCTGGAGCACACCGAGGGCCATCGGCTGGATCATTGGAGAGGCCTGTTTGACGTTCAAATACACCCATACCGGGGAGCTTGTGGCCTGTTTCCTCGTAGCTGGATCGAGGTTGGCACCCAGACTCTGCCTTCTTTGGTTCAGCAATTTCTTGACTGTGATCAGTTGCTCGCGGGCATTGGGCGGACAGAGCAGGGCAGACCGCTGGAAATTCGTCACCAACCCCGCAGGCCCGCCGTTGACTGTTATCGTCGATATTCCCTGCTCGTCGGCCTCTCCGACGTTGGGATTGCGGGAGACAAAGTTCTCATATTTGTTGACCGGCAGCAAAGCTCCGATGAACATGTTGCCCATCGGACCGGGCGCAGCCGACTCACCCTCAACAGTCAGGGCGAAAATCGCGATACTCCCTTTCTTGTTGACGCCCCTGAGTTGGTCGCCGCCGAGCAATCCGGTCAATTTGGACAGCAAGGCTGCCTTGGCATCCACGGGAGCGACGTCCTTCAGGAACGCGTTGACCGAATCCAGGGTAGCGTCAAAACTGTTGATGCGCACACAAAACAGGCTCCTGGCCGGGATTGCCGACATCACACCTGCGCCGGCACCGCGGCGGGGCTTTTTGGCTTCTGTCGCCCACACGCCTCCTGTGGCCAACAAGGCCACTGTCGCTGCGAGCACGGTGTTTCTCAGACCTTTCGAATTGAACATGATCGCTCCTTTCTAAATTGACCGACTTTCTGTGTTAACCGCTTACAATACTAATAACGCGCGACAGAGAGGAATATCACAGTCTTTTTTAGAAAATTCGGCGCAATTTGGTATTTTGTCGGCGCCAGTGCGCAATTGCCTCTGTCAACACGAGAAACCTCAAGGCCAGGTGACAGATACGTCTATATCCGGATCGGCCTTCTTGATCCTCCGATACTCATTCCTCTGTATGCTGCACATGATCCCATTCAGGAAAGGAAATACCATGAAAAACCACATAACTAGTAGAATGACCACAAAGTTGCCGGTGCCGTCGCGAACCAGTGTGCGAAAGTGCTGCAAGAACTGCAATCCGTTGTCGCCACTGAGGAAGCTGACACGATCGATGGCCCAGGGGATCGACAACCCGACTGCCAATCCGCCGGCGGCAATTATCCCGCAAGCAACCCGACCAACTGCCGCCAGCCCCAGAGCGGCCCCCAGAGGTGCAAGCGATACGCCGCCGACCGCTACCGACCCGGCCAGCGCCACCGCCCCGAAGGCAATTAGACCCAGACTGATGTGACCAAAGGCAAACAGGCCCATCGCGACGTTTCCGAAGGCAAGGACTCCGACCGCCCTCGGGCCCACGGCGACAACCCCGCGAGCCGTGCCCTCAGTGCGAACGTCCAACAACGCAAAGCCCTTCCTCAGACCGTAGCCCACGGTCCGCACGGAGCCGTGATCCTTGATGGCCCGCGCGACGGCGTCTTCGTTCGGCAGGCCCTGTGCTTCTAGTTCGGTTATCTTCTGCCTCAGATGGTCCTCAAGCTCGAGCCGGATCTTCGTCGCTTCGTCCGGCTTGCGATTGGCGTAGATCATGACGTGGTCAAGATATTTTTGAAGTGCCCGACTCATGATACAGCTCCTTTCACTTTTGGCTGCGGCGAGAGTCTTTCTGCCGAGCCCACAACTTTGGTCATTACAGTCGAGAGAACCTCCCACTGCCGGCGGCTTGCGGCGAGGGTCCTGTGCCCTTTTGGGGTCAGACGATAGTACTTTCTCTGCCGGCCGTTCTCGGCCAAACGCCATTTGGCGATTATCAACTTCTTGTCTTCCATCCGATACAGAACGGGATATACCGTGCCCTCGCCAAGCCTCAGGATTCCCTCGGCACGAACGTTCAAGTCTTTGACGATGGCATAGCCGTAGCTCGGCCCCGATTCCAGAATTGCCAATAGCAGCGCCTCTACGTTGCCATCAAGTGCCTGTTTGCTCAGTCTCGTCATATATAGTGCTCCTGATTGAGAATTCCCGTTCTTGGGCGGGTAAGTGGTTTTATAATAACAGGTTATGGTTCTGCTCGCGGGAATCTACTACCCTAAAGGGTATCTCTGCTCTCCGGCAAAATCCAACTTGGTTAGTCCAGGCTCATCACGATGCCATACCTCATAGTGCAAGGTATATCTTATACTATACAGCGCAAGGTGTGGTTGTCAAGGCGAAGTTTGTGATTTTTCAGATACTTTCTTGCCTTATCAGATCGATGGGTAGGCTGACCGCCCAGACGAGGTCCCACGGGCCCTTTCAATCAAAAAAATCGTCTGGGCAGAGGCCGTTAGCTGCAATATTGGCATACTGCTGGGCTTCTGTTCAGTTCTGGACAGTGGTTTCGTATCGAACGCCGTCGGGAACCGGGACCGGTACGGCCACAGTGATGCCATGATCACCCTCGGTCTTACGAGAAGAATCGACCGCGACAAATGCAGTGTACGATGACATCAGGCCATACTCCAGGGCTACCTGTTTGATCTCGCCGGCTAAGTCGGGATTGCTGTCATAGACGGCCTGATTACCCAGGGTCTCGATCTTCTTGCGGGCCCATACGCAGGCGACTCCCGGATGCGTGGCGCTC
>Ga0111165_1026_pt1 | contig 24360 bp, 20 predicted proteins | sample DeeMarSeWOR28_12_FD_80268 | JGI IMG/M metagenome (GOLD analysis project Ga0111165, IMG submission 80268) | Phycisphaerae bacterium SG8_4 | reverse complement strand
CTCGGCGGCCCCGGCGCTCGTGCAATCGCCGGTATGCTCGTGATTCTGTGCGCGTTTTTCTTTGTGACGGTCTCGTCGAGAATTGTCGGGCTGGTAGGCGTCACGTCCAATCCGACAAGTGGAATGACTATCGCCACGCTGTTGCTCACATCATCGGTCTTCCTCCTGCTTGGCTGGACCGGCACAATGGGCAAAGCCGCAGCTATCACCGTAGGCTGTGTGGTGGCGATCGCCGCGTCGATTGCCGGCGACACCTCACAAGACCTCAAAACGGGATTCCTGCTTGGCGCCACTCCCAAAAAGCAACAGATCGGCGAATTGATTGGAGTGCTTACATCAGCAGCGTTCGTCTGCCTGACCGTGATCTTCTTGCACAAGGCCTATGGCTTCGGGACCGAGGAACTGCCGGCTCCGCAGGCCACTCTGATGAAAGTCGTGATAGAGGGTGTCCTGGAACGGAACCTGCCTTGGCTTTTCGTTGGAATCGGCGTCGGGATAGCGCTGATTTGCGAGCTTGTGAGAATTCCAAGTCTGCCCTTTGCAGTCGGTGTCTATCTGCCCGTTTCCACGATGGTGCCGGTCTTTCTTGGCGGGCTTCTCCGGTTCTTTGCCGAGAAAGAATCCTCCAGCGAAGAAGAGACGTCACTACGCAGAGAAAAAGGCGTACTGCTCGGCTCGGGTCTTGTCGGCGGCGAAGGACTTCTGGGCGTTGGGATTGCCGGCGTGGCGGTGATCCTAAAACGCGCGCCCAAAGGGATAGGCTATGAGTGGGCCGGCTGGCTGGCGCCGATCTTCAGCACTCTGGCACTTGTGTTGCTCGCCCTGACTTTCTGGCGTATGATAAAGAAGGCCTGAGTCTGCTGCTCAGGAAGAACCTCCCGACAGCATCTTCTGGAAATCCTTCTTCGACGGCCGTGGACGAATCCTATTGGGCAGCGGCTTCCCGGTCTCGCGGTCGAATTCGTCCGGCGTCCGGATTTTGGGGATTCGAAAATCCGTGCGCCTGGACCAGTCGTCCAACGCCCGGCGATGCTCGTCGAGCGTCTCGGTGCATCGGGGATCATCCACCAGATTGTGCAGCTCATGGGGGTCGTTTATGGTATCGTAGAATTCCTCGGCCGGGCGCGGTTTGACAAAGCATGCCATTTGATTCTGGTTGAGTTTGCCCTGGGCTAGCAGGCGCCGCATCGCGGCAAAGGTGATACTTCGACCCACATCTGCCGGCGGGGTGGCGGGCAGATCCCTATAGTCGTTGCGGATGTACTTGTAGCGAAGCGACCGCACGGCCCGTCCCAGATCCTCGTAGTCGTGCCAGTGATCTTCGGCGAAGACGTAGTCGCGAATCTTTTGCTCAGGCTCTTTCAGAAGCGGCGAGAAGTCGCGTCCCTGAAAACACGACGGCGCGCTTAGCCCCGCAATCGCAAGGACCGTCGGGGCAATATCCACCGAGCTGACCAGTTGCCCGCAGAGACTCCCCCCTCTAACCCCGCGGGGCCAGCGCACGATCCAGGGTGTCTTGATGCCGCCGTCGTACAGCGTGGTCTTGTCCCTTGGGAAAGGCCGGCCGTTGTCACTGAAGAAAAGGACAAAGGTGTTCTCTTCAACCCTCTGCTCGCCTAGTTCGTCCATGATCCTGCCAACATAACTATCGAGCCTGGCGATTTCGTCATAGTAGAGTGCGAGGTCCTTTCGCACCTCCGGGACATCAGGAAGATAGGGAGGGACCACTACGTCCTCCGATCGGTGCGGGTCGGGGATTATCCCTTGCTCATAGTCACGGTGTGGATCGAGCGCAGCAAGCCAGAGAAAGAAAGGCCTGTCTTTGGGCCGGGCCTGCAGCGTCGAAAGCCAGCGCTCGCAGCCGCTCTTCTCGGCGGCAACCATAGCCGGCTGCGATCCACCCGCGCCGCTCGGAAGCTGAAAACCCGAGACATCCGCTTCGTGGACTACGTCGAAACGATTGCGGACCTCGTTACCGAAGTGCCACTTGCCGGCGGAGGCAGTCCAGTAACCAGTGTTTCTCAACAACTCCACGAATGTCTGCTGCTCTGCCGGCAGCGGCCAGTGCAGTTGCTCGGCGTCGGTGCAGTGCGGGTAGCGGCCGGTGATAATGCTGGCTCGGCTCGGACTGCAGGAACTGGCCGTGAGGAAGGCGTTTGTGAAACGCATGCCTCCGGCGGCAAGCTTGTCGATGTTGGGAGTTCGTATCCTGCGATGGCCGTATGCCCCGCAGTCGTCCCATGCCATGTCGTCGGCGATGATGAGCACTATGTTGGGCCGGTCATCCGGCACCCGTGCCAAAGACTCTAAATTCCACAAGGCCGCTCCGGCGGTGGAGCCGCCGATTAGTTTGATGAATTGACGTCGTTGCATCACTTTGCCCTTGAAGTCTGAGAACGTACCAAATCCTTGAGCGGCCTCTCTACTTTCCGGCCGAGATATCATAGACCATCATCACGTCACCATGTCTGATATACAGACGCCCGTCGGCTATCGAAGGATGCGCCCAGTGCTTGCCCTCGCCGGCTGTGATTCTGAAGGAGCTGACAACATTGAAACCATCCGGCGTTGCCTTGGCAAGTCCTACGTCTCCGGTGTCTTCCGCGTAGCAGTAAAGCATGCCGTCGGCGTAAATGGTCGAGCCTTTGTTACCCTGCCAAGAACTGTCGTACATGAGCTCTCCAGTGTCCCAGTCCAGAGACGCCCAGTTGCCGCGTGTCATGCTCTGGAAATTGGCGCCGTAGATATATCCGTCAACCAATACTACACCGCCGTGATGGACGTCCAGCGTACGGTCTGTCCATTCTCGCGTGATCATGGTCGGATCGGCCGAAAGCTGCACCATGGCGCCGCCGTTGTCATAGCCGCTTGTTGTATAGATTCGACCGTCGAAATAGAGAGGCGTATTTGCGTTGACCACCCTTGATCGGTCGGTATGATAGTCATCAAAAGGATCCTGCCACAGGAGCTTGCCCGTTTCGGAGTCTATCGCTACCACCGAGTCCGGCAGCATCGTGACAATCATTCTATTGCCCCTGTACTCAATCGCTACCGGATTGCAGTATGCCGAGCCCTGATTCAAATCCTTACAGGCCCATATAACGTCGCCGTCGTTTTTATCCAGAGCGACCACGCTGGCCTTTTTGCCGCCCGGCGTGGCGATCACCTTCGAGCCGTCGACGAGCAGACACTCGGATATGCCCCACCTGGGGAACTGGCCGTCAAACTCTTTGAAGACATCTCTCGACCAGACCAGCGCTGCGGTCTTTGCATCGAGGCAATACACCGTGCCCAGCCCGCTGAGGAGGTACAGCCTTCCGTTGTTGACCGTCGGTGTCGAGCGAGCCGCCGGGTACGACTTGTTCCACTCCGGACCAAATGCTGCTTTCCACTGCCGTTTGCCGTCCAGATCGAAACAGAATACATAGCCGTCGGCGCCGTGCTTGCCGGTAGTGTAGACGAGGGACTCGGCGATTGCCGCCGAGGAATATCCAGCCCCCAGGCCATTGACAGACCAGAGAAGCTTCGGCCCGCCTTCGGGCCACTTTTTGAGCAGCCCCGTCTCACTTGACTTGCCGTCGCGATTCGGACCGCGAAACTGCGGCCAATCCGCAGCCGTACAGACCGACGCCATCACGCCGATTACGGACAATGCCGGCAAAGAAATTCGCAGTGCTGCGGTGAACTGTGCTTTCTTCCTTTTCACACCCTACCTTTCATTGAAACGTTAAATTCCTTATCATTGCGTAGCGGGATGGTCGCCCAACATACCGATCAGCCTGTCTATTGTCAACACGGCGCATCCTTCGTAGTGATTGTTTACGTTTACTATCACCTGTCTGCAACGCTCAATCTGACGCTTGACAATCTGTGCGATAGAGTTGAGTGATTCATCTTTACCAGCGACGATCCGGTCCCATTGATTGCCTGTCAGCTTCTCAATCTTTTGTCGGTCCGGTCCCATCAGACGGATTACCGAGACGTCGCCTGATGACGTATCGAACCTCTCGGCTACTTCGGCAATGGGGGGCATGTAGTACCCTTCGAGCAGAACGGGATTGATATGTAGATCTTTGAGAAAGTCAAACCAACTCCGTCTGAGATAGTTTGGATTTCTTATTTCCACCGCATAGTCGAATCCGTCGGGGGCACGATTGAAGAACTCGCCGAGTTTGTCGATGAAGGCCTTCAGAGACGGCATCTTTTGGCGGTTGAGATATTCGAACTGGAACATCACCGGGCCGAGCTTATCTGCCATAGGCTCCAGGATTTCGAGGAATTGCTTTAGCAGATCCACATTGAGAAAGTGCGGATTCGGTTTGTTCGCGAGATGCCGATTTCGTGCGGACTGCTTTGCGTAATGATGAGTGAGCGTGATCGAGTTTGGGGCCTTGACAGTAAAGAGAAAATCGTCGCCGACACTCTCGGAGTATGTTTCGACCGTCCTAGGATCGGGTAGTTTCACCCCGGCGCCGAACAAACTCCAGAACCACTGGTCGATCTCGACGGTATTGTAGTGCCGGGCGTAATCGGTTAGATAATGGTGGGGCGAGTATTTCTTGTCGGGATCGTAGATCAGACCTTTCCAGGAATCATATTTCCATGAGCACGTCCCTATCCTGAGGTATGGGCTGAGCTTATCAGGCACTCTCGGCATAATGTACTGCGATTCCCTCGCTCCTGCTCAATTCATTGCTCTTTTCCTGAGGCCTCACGAAGGGCCTTTAGGAATTCCGGAGGAACCTGCATTCCCAGACTTTGTGCTCTGCGGACATTCCCCCAGGCCTCGTCATATTCACCCTTGTTGTAGTAGGCGGTCGCGCGACCGACATAGGCCTCGGCAAACTTCCAGTCTATCGCAATGGCCTTCGTATAGTCTGCGATGGCCCGGTCGTTGTCGCCCTTGTCCCTGTAGGTGGTCCCGCGATAGCTGTAGGCCAGAGCATCTCTGGGGTTTATCTCGATGGCCTTGCTGAAATCGGCGATGGCCCGGTCATACTGGCCCCGCAAGGCATATACAAGACCGCGGTCGTTGTAGACGAAGGCATCCGCCGGCCTTATCTCAAGAGCTTTGCTGAAATCCAAAAGGGCCAGGTCATATTGGCCCCTGTAGTTGTAAGCAGTCCCGCGGCTGTGGAAGACTTCGGCGTTTTTTGGGTCTATCTCGATGGCTTTGGTGAAGTCGGATATGGCCCGGCCGTGTTCGTTGGTAAGGGCATACGTAACCGCACGCTCGTTGTAGGCGGCAGCGTTTCTTGGATCTATCTCGATAACCTTGGTGAAGTCGGCAATAGCCCTATCGTATTGACCCTTGTCACTGTAGATGCGGCCACGGCTGTAATAGGCCTTGGCGGACTTGGGATTGGCCTCGATGGCCCTGGTGAACTCCGAGATGGCCTGGTCATGCCAGCCTTTCTGCATGTACCTCTGGCCCAGATAGTAGGATCTGTCTCCACATCCGGTGAACAACAGACAGACAACTATCGGTGATACGTACCGCACATAAACTCCTTTCAAATCCGATTGTTTTCACATAACATTATAGCCTGGTCATATGGAATTGAAGAGCAAAAAACCTGACGCCCGGTGTACGTCCGGGATGGCGGGATTCAGGATGTCAATAACGATCCACTCTCGGGAGCGAAAATGGAATACGCGGTGGGCAAAACGGGCAGAATAATAGCAGCCAGATTGTTCGAAGGCGAAGACCTTTACGAATCCATACACGATATCGCTACCGCTGAGAACGTCAAATCGGCGGCGGTATTGATTACGGGCGGTTTCAGGCGAGCCAACGTTGTTGTCGGACCGGCACAGGAGAAACCCAAAATCATCCCCGACTACAAGGATTTCGCCGGGCCGGGCGAGGTGCTCGGAGTGGGAACGATCTATTGCGACGACACTGGGCCAAAGCTCCACATGCATACCGCGATCGGCAAAGCGGACCAGGTGATGGTTGGCTGCCCGCGCGACGGAACAAAGGCATTTCTGATTCTCGAAGTGACGATAATCGAAATCGAAGGCTTGAATGCACGCAGAAGGCCCGACGAGAATACGGGCTTTAACCTCCTGCGTTTCGAATGATCAAAGGTGTCACATGTTTAGAACTAAAAGTAACATGACCGCATTTGTTTTGCTCCTGGTATCAACCGGCGTTGCCTGCGCGGGAGCTGAAAGCATCGCCCGAGATGCGAAGGTGACCGTTTCGTCGCAGTTGAACGATCAGTACAACGGTAGTCTGGTCACCGACGGCATTATTGGGCTCAGAGACTCCGGCGAGTGGGCGTGCAAGGGACAAACAGCCTTCTGGGGATATGTGAAGTACCCATGGGTACAGCTGGACTGGCCGCAGCCGCAGTGGATCGAGAAGGTTATTCTGTACGACCGCCCGGCTCTGGACGAACATCTGGCTGGGGGCAGACTTGAATTCAGTGATGGCAGCGAGATTACTGTGACGACGATTCCAAATGACGGAACAGCTAAGTTCGTTGCATTCGAACCGCGGCAGGTGACCTGGATTCGCTTTGTCGCCACTGACGGAGACGGCAAGAACCTGGGTCTTTCGGAAATAGAGGTCTATCCGGCGCCGAGAACTTATCGCGACTATGTCTCATGGGTCGATCCGTACATTGAGACAGCCCGTGGACGATGGTTCTTTTTCTCTACGGCAAGCCGTCCTTTTGGAATGATATGCGCTGCGCCGCATACGCGGAACAAGAATCAATGGGGCGGCGGTTACAATTACAACTCGACGGAGGTTCTCGGTTTCGGCCAGATTCATGCATGGATGCTCTCGGGATTGGAGATTATGCCCATTACGGGGACGGTGGATCCCACGAAAGGCGAGCAGGGCTGGAAGTCGAAATTCTCCCACGATGATGAGATCGTCCAGCCCGGTTATCATCGTCTGTTTCTGAGAGACTACAAGATATGGGTCGAGATGACGTGCACCGATCGCGTCAGTTTCTATCGCCTTGGATATACCGAAGACTGTTCGGCCAGGATCCTGGTGAACCTGAGCGGCTATCTGGGCGGCATCACCATGACGGATGCTTCGGTATCCAAAGTAAGTGACACTGAGATTGAAGGATCTTTCAGTACGATCGATCGGCTGTGGGGCGGCCCGAAAGACGTCAAGATATTCTTCGTAGTCCGTTTCGAGAGGCCATTCAAGAAACTCGATGCATGGAAGCGCGGCCGGCAGATCAACGACACATCGGCCGTTGAAGGCGACGACATTGGAGTAGCCGCCCTCTACGATATTAAGGCTGGTGACATCCTCGGGATGAAGGTCGCGATTTCGTACACCTGCATTGCCAATGCCCGCAACAATCTCGTTTGCGAATGTGACCACTGGGATTTTGACCGCGTCAGGCAGGACGCCAGGAAACAATGGAATCGGTGGCTGGGCAAGATTGAGGTTAAAGGAGGTACACGGGAGCAAAAAACAAAGTTCTACACAGACTTGTGGCATGTGCTGCTGGGGCGGCACAAATTGAACGATTTCAGCGGCGACTATCCTGACTACACGCAGGGCAAGCGGATTCGAAACCATACGGATGCGCCGCTGAAGGTCAGGGCTCTCCCTAGAGACAACAGCGGTAGGGTCAGATACAACATCTATAATTCGGACGCGCTCTGGCTCACCCAGTGGAATCTTAACGTTCTCTGGGGATTGGCGTGGCCCTCGGTGCTCGATGATTTCTCGGCGTCACTCGTCCAATATGCCGATAACGGAGGCCTGCTGCCTCGCGGGCCCTGTGCAGGAGGGTACTCCTATATCATGACGGGATGTCCCTCGACGAGTCTGATTGTGAGCACGTATATGAAGGGTCTGCTGAAGAAGGTAGACGCCGAACACGCCTACGATCTGATGCGGCGAAACCACATGCCCGGAGGAATGATGGGGACGAATGTCCATTACATCAACGAAGGCTTCTCCCCGGGCAATGCAGGTACAACCCTCCAGTGGGCGTTCGAGGATTGGGTGTTGGCGCAAATGGCTCGAAAACTGGGCAAGACAGCAGACTGCGAATACTTCCTCAAGCGCTCGGCCGGCTACAAGAAGCTCTACCATCCGGACGTGGGACTGCTGCTGCCAAGAAAAGAGGACGGCTCATGGCTGCACACCGACCCACTCAGCGGCAGAGGCTGGGTGGAAGCCAACTCCTGGCAGGGAACGTGGTCGGTTTCGCACGATATCACCGGTTTGGCCGAACTTATGGGTGGTCGTGACAGGCTTTGCGAGAAGCTGAGTTTTGCCTTTGAAAAGGCCGCGCCGACAGACTTTGTCTTTGCCTATGGCGGCGGCTATGTCAGCTACGCGAATCAGCCCGGCTGCTCGAATGCCCATGTATTTAATCATGCGGGCAAACCCTGGCTCACGCAATACTGGGTCCGCAGTGTAAATGAACAGGCCTATGGAGCTGTCACGCCTGACGCCGGATACGGGGGGCACGATGAAGACCAGGGGCAGATGGGCGGCGTCAGTGCCCTGATGTCGATCGGATTGTTCAGTCTGCGCGGCACGACCTCGCAGGACCCCATATACGAGATCACCTCACCGGTCTTCGATCAGATCGTGATTACCCTGGATAACGACTACTATCCGGCCAATCAATTCACCATCAGGACGTACGACAATTCGGCGGAGAATTGTTATATCCAAAAGGCAAGGCTCAACGGCAGGCCGCTGGATAGATGCTGGTTCTACCAAAGGGATTTTGCGGAGGGCGGCCTGCTAGAACTCTGGCTCGGGCCCGTGCCGAATCGCAACTGGGGAGTAACAGATTTGCCTGCTGCGGCATCGAGCGGCAGATGAAGAACTTCAGCCTGGGGAGACAACCATGAACGGATCTGCAAAGAACGCATACATTCTCACATCTGTTTTGATTCTGCTTTCCGGCACCTCTGCTATAGGTGCACCTGATGTTTCGGCAGGATGGCAGAAGAGGACGTCTGTAACAATCACAAATGGAGATCTATCCGCTCTCTTCAGGGACAACTCCGCATCACCTAAGATTCTCAGCGGAATTCAGTCTCTCTTCAGCACGAAGGGCCCAGGCAATTTTGACGCCTACGATCCGAGCGCAGAAGGAGCTTCAGCGGGGATGAACTTCGAGCATATCATCTCAGGTCACAGAAACAGCTCGAACAAGTTCACACCCCGGCATGGGAGGTATGATCTCTTCCAGTTGCCCGAAAAGAATTCTGTTGTCCTGGTGAGGGATCGAAAGGACAGCCCGTGGGACGTTTCAAGCTCGCTGACCTACAGAGTGACGGCGCCTCACTACATTGATGTGGAGTTCCGCTGCAAAGCGCACAATCCGAGTCTGTTCGCAAAGCGCCGGTGGGCCATCTTCTTTTTTGCCAACTACATGAATGATGTAAAAGATGTCGCACTGAATTTTCTTGGCATCGAGCGGGCGGGCGGGCAAGAGAAATGGATTGCCGCTGATGCTCCGAAAGGCCATCCAGACTGGAACTGCGGCGGCACATACCGCCACGTCGAGGCTGCGCCTCTTGAATACGACGAGGACGTCGATTTCAGGCTGAACTCATGGAGCTATGACTATCCACGCTTTACCAGGCCGTTCTACTACGGACGTGCGGCACAAGGCATGGTCTTCATTCTCATGTTCAATAAGACGTATTCAGAAGATGACCAGATCCGGTTTAGCCTTTTCAAGTTCAAGGTTCCGAGGCATCCGCGTCCTGCGTGGGATTTCCAGTATGTCGTGAACAAGGTTGAGAAGGATCGAGAATATGGATTCAAGGGGCGCCTGGTCTGGAAACAATTTGCCAGCGCAGTGGATTGCCTTGGAGAATACGAAAAGTGGCAACGGAAGGAAGCCTCGACAGAAAATTGAGATGCGATATCATGATCTCGAGTGCAGCCTCACTCATGCCCGGTCGAGAAAACCAGTTCACTCGATACGACCGCATCCCGATTATCGCCGACAGTGAGAAACCAGATTGTCGCCTCATCTGGCAGTGCCGGCGAGACGATCCGATTGCCCTCTATACGAGCAGGTAGAGTCTTCCAATCCAGCTTGTTGATTGGCGTGGTTCCTGTGGTGTAGTGCAGGTTCGAAGAGGTGAGGGCTGTCTTGCTGGTGACCTTTGCGCGGACCTGGCCACCAGCTTCGTGCGGTTCCAGGATAGTCGGCAGCCGAACAGCACCCAGCAGATACTGGTCGATAAAGATGCCGATTTCCTTCGGAGCCCAACCGTGCTCGTGACTATGCGGCATATTGACTGTGATCCGGAGGTTGCGCTTGCCCTTAACGAGTCCGTATGTCTTAGAATAACTGTCGAGCGGATAGGCAAAATCATTAGTGCCGTTAACAAAGAACACGGGCATTCTCGCTGATCCGACATACATGGAGGGGTCCCATAGCTGGACCCATTTGTCTTTTTGCTCGGGACTCATCTTCGCAAACCGGCCCAGCCAGGTACTGTTATCATGCAGGAAGCCACAGCCGTATACAGGCACCGCAGCCTTAAAACGATTGTCGAGTCCGGCCACAATGCATGTCAGGTAGCCGCCCCAACTTATTCCAGTGACGGCAGTTCGACTTGAATCGACCTCATCGAAGCTGCGCACGAGTGAATGGGCCAGAATAACATTTGAAACGGCATGGTAAGTCCACTGCTCTTGCAGAGACTGGTCGATAGCACCGAATTTTTCGTTGTCACTTTGGCCGGGGCCTCCGTCGGGCAATCGTTTGCGATCCGGTCCGCAGCCGGCAAGATCCATAGAGATGGCTGCGTACCCACGTCTGGCCCACAACTCGGCCCACTGGCCGAAGGCCGTTCCGCCTCCCCCGTGCACCAGCACAACTGCCGGAAAAGTCTTGTCCTGGGCGTCTTCGGCGCCCAACGTGGCGGGGCTGGCATAGTAGGCGAATACGCGCGTTTGCCTGTTCTGATAAGGTTCTCCATCATAATAGAGCGACCACACCGAACTGTCTTGCTTGGCCCAATTGTAGTCTGGCGGCTCGCTCAGAGCGCCCAGATCCCACGGCATAGTCGCAGGAAGAGTTCTTGACGGACGAATGACGTCGCTGTCGTGCTTGAGCGATTCGCAGCCTGCGTTGGCCAGCAGCATCAAAGAGCACAAGAGCAATCTTACTCGCAGACTTCTCAAAATCACTTTGACGTTCCTTTCTCAGCTTTCCGGGATCACAACAAATATCTGTCAGAGAGATTCCTTTACACGATTGTCCTGACAAGAGAACCTCAACCAATTGAAGACGTATCTTCGCTTGGACTGTAAATGGAAAAGGCTGGTTTTGCAGAACCAGCCTTTGCGCAAGATCAAAGATGAATATTCTGAATCATGTCAGAAGCTGTACGACATGCCCAGTGTGACCCAGGTTTCGTCCTTGTCAGGGTTGATAGACTTATCCATTGTCACCTGGTAGTAGAGCCCCGGAGTAAGAAGAACATTCTCGGCCAGCTCAAAATCGGTTGCGATCCCGAATACCGCATTCGTCCAGTCATGGTCCACACCTATTCCCCGCGGATCAACACCATCGTTGAAGACAGCTTCCGAGTGCAGCCTCAAAACCTGCTCGGGCGTCTCCGGCAACAAACCCTCAATCGGTATGCCGTAATCGAGCATGAAGATGTGGGCAAAACCCGAAGCAGTTCCAGCGGTGAGACCAGGGATGTTCTGGCTCCCAACAAACGAACCGCTTTCGGCCGGCCACAGCTTGACCAGAACATAGGACGGGACCAGACCTTCGACCGCCAGAATATTCGGCCAGGACAAAAGTGCGGCCATCTCCTGCAGATCCACATCACCTGACAATCCCGCGGGGATACCGTCCAAAGGGGCATCCGGGTGGTAGAAATACCTCCACCAGACCATGTACTGGGTGGCAATAGCTTCATCGGGGCAAATGGCGTTCTTATAGAACAAGGTAAAGTCCCAGCGTTCGGTGGTTTCGAACCCGCTTGAATTGGCCCTGTGACCCTCTGCGCTCAGACCTAAGCCGGTGCCATACAAGTCCAGCATAAGCGACGGCTGAAATGCGCTCTTGTCCCCATAAACATCGATGCCTCGCCAGAGGTACTTGCTCTGATACGTCATGTCGAGCACACCGTGCAAGTCTCCTTCTTGGGCCTGCGCCAATCCTCCTGCAGCCAACAAAATGACCATCGCTACCAATACTCTCTTTCCCATAATCTTCTCCTTTCAAAAAGCCATCATGCCTAAGCGTTACTCATTAACGCATATTGCCCCACACGGGGCACACAGTCAAGACAAGAATCAAACATTTTACCATCTTCCACTTTTTCTGATTTCCGCCTTGGGCAGATTATCGAGGACCTTGGTATATTTCTGCAATTCTTCCTGCGGCAGCTCATAGTCAGTGAGCTTGCCGGAAAGATATGCATCATAGCCAAGAAGGTCCATCAGGCCATGGCCGCTATAGTTGAACAAGATCACCTTTTCCTTGCCTTCGTCTTTTGCCTTCTTGGCCTCATCAATTACCGCTGCGAGTGCCTGGCTGGTTTCAGGAGCGGCGATAAAACCTTCCGTTCTGGCCCATGTCACTGCAGCGTCATAGGACTGTAGCTGATGGTATGCTCTGGGTTCCAACAGACCTTCTACGATTGCCTGGCAGACCAGCGGGGCCATGCCATGATACCTTAGTCCTCCGGCATGAATTGGAGGTGGTATGAAGGCGTGTCCGAGCGTGTGCATCGCCAGCAGTGGCGTGGTGCAGGCGGTATCTCCGAAGTCATAAGCAAAAGGCGCACGCGTCATAGTCGGGCAAGCCGTCGGTTCAACCGGGATGATTGTAATATCTGCACCATTGATCTTGTCAGCCACAAACGGGAATGACAAACCTGCGAAGTTGCTGCCGCCTCCGGCGCAACCGATGACCGTATCGGGCAGCTTCTCACCGATGCTCTCCAACTGCTTCTTTGCCTCGAGGCCTATTATCGTCTGGTGTAGCAACACATGATTAAGCACACTGCCGAGAGAATAACGCGTCTTGCCTGTCGTGTCAGTCACCGCTTGCTCGATAGCCTCGCTTATGGCGATTCCCAGGCTGCCCGGCGTATCGGGCATTTCCTCCAACACTTTTCTTCCGGCATTGGTCTCGGAACTCGGGCTGGCGACGCAGTTTGCCCCCCAGACCCCCATCATCATCTTCCTGAATGGCTTCTGATCGAAGCTTATCCTGACCATAAATACCTTGCATTCGAGTCCCAACAGTTTGCAGGCAAAGGCCAGGGCACTGCCCCACTGACCTGCTCCGGTTTCGGTTGTAAGTCTCTTGATGCCGAACTGCTTGTTGTACCAGGCCTGGGCAACGGAGGTGTTTGGCTTGTGACTTCCCGGCGGGCTGACACTTTCGTCCTTGAAGTATATGCGCGCCGGCGTCTCGAGGTACTGTTCCAGATACACCGCTCTGCGCAACGGCGACGGCCGCCAGCGATAGAGGATGTTCAGAATTTCCTCCGGGATGTCTATCCACCTCTCGCTGCTGACTTCCTGCTCGATCAGGTTCATCGGAAAGACCGGCGACAGCATATCCGGAGAAACCGGTTTTCCGTCCGGCCCGAGCGGGGGAAGCATCGGTGTAGGCAGGTCTGCCGCCAGATTGTACCATTGTCGAGGAATGTCACTCTCATTGAGCGATATCTTTATCGGTCCCATTGCCGCTCTCCTAAAAAAGTCAAGAATAAGTGATTTCTAAACAGCCGAAAATAGAACTTATCAGAAATATGGAAATTCTGCCGTCAATACACAAAACTACGGGGACAATAACAGGTATCGTAGCGGCCGTCAACTGAAATCTGTCGAAAACGACACATTCCGTCGGTTCTTGGACCCTGAGTGTCAAGAGCTGAAAGTCTAGCGCAAAAGGCCGGCGGAGGAACCGATGTCTCCGTCCGGCAAGCGGCCCCTTTGAAGGCTCACCATGGAGGCCCTGTTGACCGGCGTTCCTCCCGGAAAAGTTATTTTTTTGTTTTGAGGGCGAAAAACATTTGATTGACAATGCGTCACTCGCTACAATACCGCAGTAGCGTCGTACGAACCGTTCTAAGTTAGTGCGAAAGGGAGGCACGAAATGGCAAGGAAAGGCAAGAAGCTGATCAAAGGTTTGTGGTCCAAGAGCGACCTCAGCACGCTCAAGAAGCTCTTCCCGAATAACGCAACAGCCAAGATCGCTGCCAAGCTCGGCAGGCCTACCGATGCAGTGAAAAAGAAGGCATCCAGAATGGGACTTCGCAAGTCAAAGAAGTATATGAAGTCTCTCGGTAGAGCGTAGGTCACCAAGCTCGTTCCGGACAGCCGGCGGTGATCTGGTATATTATTTGGGGCAGATGGTACAGTTGAAGTCCTAGCCGCACGAAGGTCAGCGTGCTCAGAGTATATGAACAGGACGACCTTCACGTTGGTTGGCGCATCTTCAGAGCCAAATCTTGATTGCGCCTGTCGTGTTCTCAAACCAAACTCTTGACATTCACGTGTACCGGCGTTATTCTTGGCTGGTTCGTTTAGGTTCTTTATCCAGTTTTCTCGGTTTTTGACACAGGGAGGCCAATTTGAGGGTACTTTCGGGCATACAGCCGTCCGGCAAGCTTCATATAGGCAACTACTACGGCGCCATGCGCCAGCACCTTCAACTCCAAGCTGAGCACAACTGCTTCTATTTCATCGCCGACTACCATGCCCTTACCAGCAACCCGGCGGCTGACGAGGTCGCCGGCTGCACTCTTGACGTCGCGATGGATTATATCGCGCTGGGGCTCGACACGAAAAGAACCGTCTTCTGGCGACAGTCGGATGTGCCAGAGGTAACCGAGCTTACCTGGCTGCTTTCCTGTATGACCCCAATGGGGCTGCTGCAGCGATGCACGAGCTACAAGGACAAGGTCGCCCAGGGCCTGGCCCCCAATCACGGTCTGTTCGCGTACCCTGTTTTGCAGGCAGCGGACATCTTGATTTTCAACAGCGAGCTCGTCCCCGTTGGCGCCGACCAGAAGCAGCACATCGAGGTCACTCGTGACATTGCCGGGCGGTTCAACAACGCCTACGGTGAAGTATTTACCATACCAGAGGAGCACATCATCGAAGCTGTTGCAATTGTCCCCGGTCTCGATGGCCGGAAAATGAGCAAGAGCTACGGAAATACCATTGGGATATTCGAGCCGGAATCCCAGGTCAAAAAGAAGATCATGAAGATCGTCACCGACTCGACACCGGTTGACGAGCCCAAAGACCCCGACAAATGCAATGTCTTTGCCCTTCTGAAGCTGATTGCCTCTGCCCAAGAGCTGCGCGAGTGGGACGAAAAGTACCGAAGCGGGGGTATGGGATACGGCCAGGCCAAGAAGCGCCTCGCCGAGCTGGTGATAGAGTATTTCAAGCCGTTCCGGATTAAAAGGACCGAGCTTGAAGACAATATTGACTATGTCAAAGGAGTTCTTGCCGACGGCGCCGAGCGGGCAAGAACCGTTGCCGGCCAGACGCTGGAAAAAGCCCGGCAGGCAGTTGGATTGAGAAGATAGCTATGGCCGATTATCGCGTAGATCTTGACGTTTTTGCAGGCCCCCTGGATTTGCTGCTCTACCTTGTTCGCAAGGAGGAAGTGGACATCTACGACATTCACATCGCCAAGATAACCGACCAGTATATCCGCTACATCGAGATGCTCAAGAGCCTGGACATTGACCTGGCCGGTGACTTTCTGGTGATGGCGGCGACACTGATGCAGATAAAATCGGCGATGCTCCTGCCCAAGGTCGGGCCCGATCAACTCGATGATGATGACCTGTCCGACCCGCGAAGCGAGCTTATCCGCCAGCTTCTCGAATACAAGAAGTTCAAGGATGCCGCCAACCTGTTGAACGCCGCTGCCTCCGAGCAGAGAGAACGATTCGCCCGCCCGGACACGATTGTCGAGAGCTTGAGGCCGGATTCAGAGCCCGAGGTCGACATCGAGCAGGTGAGCGTCTGGGATCTGCTCGAGGCCTTTGATTTGGTATGCAAGGCCATCGGTGACGTTGGCGACATAAGCCGAATCAAAGACGATACTCCCATAGACTTGTATCAGATCGAAATTCTGCATCGTTTACAGACCGAAGGGCCCATGACCTTCGAGCGTATCTTCGAGTCCAAAACCAATCGTGTTGTGATGATCGGATTGTTTCTGGCCATGCTGGAGTTGATTCGGGAGAAACTGATTTGGGCCGAACAGCAGTCGAGTGGTTCTGCCATATATGTCCGGTCGCTCACGGATGAGCCTGCCGAGCAGGCGGTGCAGCAGGCCATTCTCGCCACCGAAGCCGACCTCGAAGAGTCTCGAGCTGAACGCCAGGACCAGCCGCCGATTCCAATCGCTGAGGTGCCTGCGAAGAGCAAGGCGCCGGCCGAGACCGAAGCCGCCCAGCCGAAAGAACAGCTGGCTATACCGATCGCCGAACTGCCGGCCGAGAGGGAACCGGTGACTTCTCCTCAGGAGCTGCTGAATCAATGAATCGGCGTTATCAGGTCTAACGTCGCCCCAACTTCACCCGAAAACGCCGTGCTGGGCCCTTTGCTTTGCGCGGCACTATATCGAATGCTGACGACGTCACCTCTCAACACGCCTGAATTCTATACGCATTTCTCCCGGGAACAAATACACACCGCTTGACATATGTCACAGACAGTGGGATAATTCGCGGTTTTATGGAGAATCTCCGACAGAGACAAAGAAATGTCGCACAGAATCGTATCCAAGAAACAGCTTTCAGAGGACGTATTCACCGCCAAAGTCGAGGCTCCCCTTGTCGCGCAGGCAAGAAGACCGGGCCAATTTGTAATTATCAGCCTCAACAACGAATACGCAGAGAGAATTCCGCTTACGATCGCCGGGGTCGATCTCCGGGAGGGCACTATCAGTCTGATCTGGCAGCGCGTGGGCAAAACCACCGCCGAACTATCCGACCTGCAGCCGGGTGACGAGATTGCCAATGTCGCAGGGCCCCTGGGTAATCCGACCGAACTCGAGAAGTTCGGCACGGTTGTCTGCGTCGGCGGGGGTATCGGCCTTGCTCCTCTGCTACCCATTGCCGAGGCTCTCAAGGCGATAGGCAACAGGATAATCAGCATCATCGGGGCCAGAAACAAGGAGCTGCTCATCCTTGAAGAGGAGTTTGCCCGCACAAGCGACGAATTGATAATCACAACTGATGACGGCTCGGAGCCGCTGGCCGAACTCTGCCAGGCCGAGCCCAAGCCGGACAAGGTCTTTGCGATTGGCCCGGCTATAATGATGAAGTTCTGCTGCGATGTGACGAGGCAGTTCGATGTGCCCACTGAGGTCTCCCTCAACACGATCATGATCGACGGCACGGGAATGTGCGGGGGCTGCCGGATCGAATTTGACGGTAAGGCGAAGTTTGTCTGTGTTGACGGGCCTGAGTTTGACGGGCACAAGGTCAACTTCGATCTGATGATGAAAAGACTGAGTGCCTACAAGAGTGCGGAGCAGAAGGAGCACGAGCGGTACAAAGACCACCGCTGCAAAGTTTCAGAGATCAAAGAGAAAGAATAAGAATGGCGGAATCCGCCTGAGGCGGGCGGCTTCCTTGGTTTTACATTTTGCACTTTGACGCTTGAGTTTCTTATACCCTTCAGGGTAGTAGATTCCCGCGAGCATAACCATAACGTGTTACTGCAAAGCCGCTCACCCACGCGAGAGCGGGAATTGTCAATCGGGAGCACTATGAAATGACAGACAGTGAAAGGCGACAACTCCTTCACGATCTCTTGCAGAAACAAGAGAACGGCGGACTCAAACCCAGGGACAGGTACGAGATACCGCCGCAGGACATGCCGGAGCAAGACCCCGTTGTCAGGGCGGGCAACGTCAACGAAGTGGCGACAGGCTACACGGAAACCCACGCAAGAATCGAAGCGTTGCGCTGCCTCGGCTGCAAGAACGCCCCCTGCGTGAACGGCTGTCCGGTCCGAATCAGGATACGGGACTTCGTCGTTGAGATTGCCGAAGGTCGCTACGAGCAGGCTCTGTCTATCATCAAGGAGAATTCGCTCTTGCCCGCCGTTTGCGGCCGGGTGTGCCCGCAGGAAAATCAGTGTCAATTGACCTGCACTGTCGGCAAGAGATTCAAGGACCCGACAAGAGCCGTTTCTATAGGCCGGCTTGAGAGATTCGTCGCCGACCGCGACGGCCGCAGCGAATCGGTGCCGGCGGTCGCAGCCGAGACAGGGAAAAAAGTTGCCATAGTCGGATCGGGGCCTGGAGGGATTGTGGCCGCCGCAGACACCAGGAGAGCTGGCCATGAGGTCACGCTTTTTGAGGCCTTTCACAAACCAGGCGGCGTGATGGTCTATGGAATTCCGGAATTCAGACTCCCCAAAGCCATCGTGCAAAATGAGATCGACACGCTGGCCAAAATGGGCGTCAAGATCGTCTGTAACTTCATCGTGGGCAAGACGCGGACCGTTCAGCAATTGCTAGAGGAGGACGGTTTCGACGCCGCCTATATCGGCGTCGGTGCGGGTCTTCCGAATTTCATGGGTATTGAAGGCGAATCGCTCGTAGGCGTATACAGCGCAAACGAATACCTCACGCGAGCAAATCTCATGAAGGCGTACGGCTATGGCTCCTGCGCCGACACTCCAATTGCCCGCTCGAAGGCAGTGGCGGTTGTCGGCGGGGGCAATGTTGCCATGGATGCGGCCAGGACGGCACTGAGACTGGGCGCCGAAAAGGTCTATCTGGTCTATCGAAGAACCGAGAAGGAAATGCCCGCGCGAATCGAAGAAGTTCATCACGCCAAGCAGGAGGGGATCGAGTTTCACATCCTGCAAAGTCCCAAACGAATACTCGGTGACCAGAACAGCCAGGTCACGGGCGTCGAATGCCTCAAGTACGAACTGGGCGAACCGGACGATTCGGGCCGGAGACGCCCTGTCGCAATCGAAGGCTCAGAGTTTACCATAGATCTCGACACGGTCATCATAGCGATCGGCAACAAACCCAATCCGTTGATCTCGCAGACGATGCCGGAACTCGAAATCACCAAGTGGGGCACGATCGTTGTGAATGAGGAAACGATGGCGACCTCCGTGCCGGGAGTCTTCGCAGGCGGCGATATTGTCTCCGGCGCTGCCACCGTGATTCTGGCGATGGGCCAGGGCCGAATCGCAGCCGCCGGCATAAACGAATACCTGGCAAAGAAAGACAAATGATCGAGTCTTGTTAGTGTAGTGGCGTATGAGCGCAGCACGGCACAAAACCAGTTGGGCCGCCGGAGGTCAATTGGTGCATGTTTGCCCGATTCTTTTGTTGGTATTGATTCTTGCAGGTTGCGGAACGCTGCCGAATGGTCGCCGGTGGGGTCAGGACGCATTCTATCCGATAGATCTCGACAGAATCTCCCGTGCCGCTCACGATGCCTTCTTTAATGTCAACACCTTGGCCCCTCTGGCCGGGGCCGTGGTCTTTGGCGTCGACGACTTCGACGAGCGAGTCTCCGACTGGGCTGTCAAGCACACACCGATCTTCGGTTCGCCAATGGACGCTAGAGACGCGAGCGATGATCTCAAGGCCGCGCTCGAGATCGAAGCGGTGATAACCGCAATTGCCACTCCGAGTGGAGAGAACTTCGACGAGTGGATTGTTTCGAAGGCAAGAGGTGCGGGAGTCGAGCTTCTCGCCGCCGGTGCAACGGACAACATCACAAGCTGGCTCAAGGACGGGACAAACCGCACCCGCCCCGACAATACCAGCGACCGGAGTTTCCCGTCGGCTCACGCCTCGGAAGCCTTCGCATTCGCGACCCTTGCCAACCGCAACCTAGATTCGATTCACATGGGCCCGACTCTGACACCGGCGATCAAGGCGGGCAATCTCGTTATTGCTTCGGGCGTCGCATGGGCCCGGGTGGAGGCCCGGCGGCATTATCCCTCCGACGTGCTCGCAGGGGCCGCGCTGGCACACTTTCTGACAGCGTTCATTCATGACGCTTTCCTTAATCTCTCTGAGGACGACGATGTTGACTTTACGGTCTTGCCGGTCGAAGGAGGCGCGGCCGTGGGGCTGTCCTTGCGTTTCTGAGTGAGCATTTACCGTCTGCCTGCCGTGTCAAGCTCGAAATTGTCCTGTTCGTGTTTGACAATTTCCTCCTTCTTTAGTATCATTTTGGGTTCGGCAATTTCAGGATGTGAATCGAAGCCAAAATCAAGTACGGGAAATGAAAATGCAGGTTAGGCCTTTCAAGGCTTTTAGGTTTGATGCCGGCATCGTTGGAGACGCCGGTGATTGCATCGCTCCTCCTTATGATGTGATCAGCGACGCCCAGCAGGAGCAGCTCTACAAGAAAAGCGAGTACAATATCGTACGCATAATCAATGGCAAGACCAGTGCCTGCGACAACGGCGAGAACAATCAATACACCAGAGCCACGCAATACCTTCGGACATGGATAGAGCGAGGGGCGTTGAGGCAGGACACGGCCGAGACGATATATGCATACGTTCAGGACTTCGAGTGGGCCGCCGCGAGATTCCAGCGTTTGTCATTTATCGCCTTGGCCAAGCTCGAGGAATTCGGCAATGTAGTCAAACCTCACGAACGAATCCTCAGCAAGCCTCTGGCGGACAGGCTCAACCTCAAGAGGGCGACGGCGGCGGACTTCGGTCTGGTCTTCATGCTCTACGAAGACCAGGAGAAGATCGCAGATGAAATCATCAAGCGAGCCGCGAGGGCCGAGCCTCTTATCGATTTTGTCGACGAGCAGAACGTCCAGCATCGGCTCTTTGCGATAGCCGGCGCCGAGGATGTAGAGAGAATTGCAGGAATGATGGGTACCAAGAGTTGTGTCATAGCCGACGGACACCATCGCTACACCACCGGCTTGAGCTACGCCGCCGAAAGCCAGAATCCGCAGGCCGGCTACCAGATGCTTGCCTTTGCCAATACCTGTCAGAAGGGCCTGATCGTCTTGTCCACCCACAGGCTCGTCGGCAATCTCGAAGATTTCAGTTTTGCAAAGCTGCTTGCGGACCTCAGAGAGAATTTTGAGGTCGGTGAGTTCAAGTTCGATTCGACACAGGCCAAAACAGACGCCAGAGAAAAGATGCTCGCCCGGATGAAGGCCCATTACTCAGACGGCAAGAACGCGTTTGGGATATATGGCGCAGACGGTGCTTTCCATATCGCCGTTTTGAAAGACCAAAGTGCGATCGATTCGATCGTGCCTCAGATGAGTCCGGCCTGGAGGTCGCTCGACGTCTCGGTTCTGCACAAGCTCATTCTGGAAGAGCTGCTGGGCATCGACCAAGCGAAGCTCACCGCAAACGAGAACGTTCAGTACGTTAAAGATACTCCCAACGCAATTGATGACTCAATCGCCCAGGTAGACGCAGGACACAAACAGGCGGCATTTTTCATGAACCCGGTGAAGATGGAGCAGCTCATGAAGGTAACAGAGGCCGGCGAGAGAATGCCCCAGAAATCGACCTACTTTTATCCTAAGGTGTACACGGGTCTGACGATTCACAAGTTATAGTCTGTCAGGCAAGAAGACAAGGGGCCCCGTCTTTGCGGGACCGACGTAAAGAAATGGAGATGATATGGTAGATTGGAAGAAACCGCCGAGATTATTCATTCCCGGGCCGGTAAAAGTTGACGAAGAGGTCTTACAGCAACTCGCTCGCCCGACGTTGGGACATCGCGGGGCAGAATATGCTCAGCTTCACGGCGAGACGGTTGATATGCTCAATAGGGTCGTTTTCACGAACCAGAACGTCTTTCTCTCGACGTCCTCTGCTTCGGGAATCTGGGAAGCCGCAATCCGCAACTGTGTCGGTACCGACGAGGTCGTCCTGTGCACCTGTTGCGGTGCTTTCAGTGACAAATGGGCAGATGTCGCCACCAGTTGCGCCAGAAACGTGGAGGCCTTAAAGGTCGATTGGGGCACACCCACTACACCTGAAATGATTGATGAAAAACTCGCCACCGGCAAATACGCCGCTGTGACGATCGTGTATAATGAGACGAGCACCGGCCTGACAAATCCGGTCTACCAGATCAGTGAGATGATGAAAGACAAATATCCCGACGTGCTCGTATTTGTCGATGCGGTCAGCGCGATGGTGGGCCTTCCCCTGCACTTCGACGATCTGGGTTGGGACGTGACATTTGCCTCGGTTCAGAAGGCCTTTGCAATTCCACCCGGCTTGGCGGTGGCGGTCGTCAGCGACAGAGCCCTGGAAAAGAGCAAGAGCGTCCCGGGCCGGGGCTACTACTTTGACTTCCAGCAGTTTGCCAAGAATGCCGCAAAGAGCCAGACACCGACAACGCCTAACATACCGCATATCATGGCCCTGCATCATCAATGCACAAAACTGCTCGCAGAGGGTATGGAGAACGTCTGGCGGCGCCACAGCGAGATGGCCGAATATGTAAGAACCTGGGCTTTGGAGAAATTCGATCTCTTCTGCGAGAAGAAATATGCTTCCAATACGCTCACGACCGTCAGGAACACGCGCGGCATCAACGTCGCCGAGACTATCGCTGCGATACAGGCCAAGCACAATACAATTTTCGGCAACGGCTACGGCAAGCTGAAAGAGCAGACTTTCCGGATCGCCCATATGGGTGATATTACGCTCGGCGATCTGGAACAACTCTTGGGCTGGATCGACGAGGAGATCGGCCAGTAGATCGCCGCTCGCACCAGGCCCGGAGGTTCTTTCCCGTCGGCAAGCGGCGAGATTACGAGCTCATGTGATAACTGAATGTCAGCACCCTTGGCTTGACCAGCTTTCGGTAGTCATCCATGCTCATGCTGATCGCTTTCTCGTGCGTGCCGGCCTGGAACTTTATGTGGTCGTCCTTTTCCAGAGCCTTGTCCATAACCGTCGGCAGATCATATAAGTTGCCGAAAGGCGGCTCGGCTCCGAGTTCGCAATCGTCGAATATCCTGCCGATTTGTGACTCTTGAGCCAATTCGACCGAATTGGCGTCTAGCTGATCCTTCAACTCGCCCAAGTTGATCTTGCAGCACGCCGAAAGCACGCACATCACGTATTCGCCGTCGACCTTTATAATCACCGGCTTGGCTACGAATCTGCCCGGCTCGTGCTCGGCCGCCGCCATCTGCTGCGCCGTGAAAGCCGGTGGGTGCTCGCTGACCTGGTAGGGGACTGCAGATTTGTCCAGGAATTCGATCACTCGCATCTTTCACCTCCCTAAAAAGAGTGAGTTCAAACTGCACAAAAAAAGGGAGGCATGGGCGAATATGATAACCTGTTTTTGGGCCTGCCTCCCTGTTGTGATGTGCCCTTTTGCGCACTACCGCGGATAGCGCTGTGGCGGAACCGCCGATCTGCACTCACAACAACCGCATTATAGAAAATAGCCAGGGTCTATGTCAAGTGAAATCTTGGCAAAATATTCACTCGTCGAACTCCCCTCTGTGTGAGACGCGTGGCTGTCGATCGCCCCGATGAGCTGGTCTGTCACAGGGCAGAAGTCCAAGGGGCTACACGGTCGGTCAGTCTCCAAGGCGGCCAAGTAACGTGAGTATCGCAATCCAGGTTGAGCCAAGCAGTCTTCAAACGGGCGCCACAGCGCCGGTTCCGCCGTCGCGCCCTTTCTTGCTGCCACAATCGCTGCTAATCGTACAGGTGCGTTGATTCCGTTTCCTCGACCGGTCGACTAAGCTCATCCATATTCAGCGTGGTCTTGAATCGCATGTCTCCGGCTCTGACAGCCTGGACAACTACGCGCCAGGCCACCTCGGCCTGTGCCGGTAGAGTGCCCAGCGGCAGGAATCTTATCGTCTGGCCCTCCAGTGAGCTTGAAGTCGCCCCGGCCGACGAGATGTATCGGACATAGTCTTCCATTTCACAGGTAATGCGTATGTTCGTGGCGGGAGCCGATCCCTGATTCTTCACCCTGATCACGTATGTAGCACGCTCACCCACTCTGACAGGGTCGTCCACGTCGGTTACTTCCATCAGCACCGCGGGAATGCCCCTTACCGAGGTCCTGACAGTGGAAGTCACGGCTTCTGCACAATACGCACTTGCAGTCACACTGTTTATCACGGTGCCCGCCTTTGTCGGTGTGAAGGAAACGCGCACCGTCTCGGAAGCTCCGGCTTCGAGTGTGCCGAGTTCCCAGACCAACTTGGGTCCCAGCAGCTTCGCCCCGGCAGTGCCCTTTACCGAGATCACTGCCTCTGGAATCATCTCTTCGATAGTAGTGTTTCTCGCCGTCACGTCTGACTTGTTAGTAACCACTATTTGGTAAGTGACAGGCCGACCAATGTACTGGCGGTCTGGGCCGGTCATCTCGACGGCCAGCACAGGCA
>Ga0111165_1007_pt1 | contig 24415 bp, 15 predicted proteins | sample DeeMarSeWOR28_12_FD_80268 | JGI IMG/M metagenome (GOLD analysis project Ga0111165, IMG submission 80268) | Phycisphaerae bacterium SG8_4 | reverse complement strand
TTCCGGACGGCTTGCTCACGGCGCGTTGGATGACCGAACATTGGTCCCTGGTGAATCCCGCTTCGGCCAGGGCGAACGTGCCCGCATCCTGATTCAGTATCCTGATCGACAGTTTCTCGCCGTTGAGAACGCCTGCACTCGCGACTCGAAACGACGCTGTCATGCTGCCGGTCTTCGCCATGAATGCTCCGTCCTGAGGTCTTCGTTTCTCGGAGATATCCATGCTCGACACCGCCTTGATGCTGTTGACAACCGCCTTACAGGTCTGGGCCTTGAGCGTTCGGACCGTTCTGAGCACACCGTCGATTCGCAGCCTGATCGTATATGTCGATTCATCCGCCGGGTCGATCAAAATGTCACTGGCTCGTTTGGCAAGAGCGTCCGCTACGACTCGTTCGGTCAGATCCAGAATATGGCGGTCCTGTCGCTTGGTGTCACCGTGGCCGTATATTTCGTTGATGCTTCTGCCCGACGAATCGAGCAGTCTTATTATCGCGCCTTTCCTGCTGTGCTGGCGCCTGGCCGAGTGCACGTCGGCGGCAGTTCTTTCGATTTGCCGTTTTACTGTCTCGATGATGCCGTCGCCGGTCCGCAAAGATTTTCTTGCCGAGTCTACTATCAGTAGCAGCAGTAAGAGGATCGGCCCGGTAAAGAGAGTGACAATGTATGCGGCCGATTTGTATCGCCTGGGAACCAGCGGGCTAAACTGGACCCGCTGTACGAAGTACAGGCATACGTACACCCAGGCCACGAGGCAAGTGAGCTTGATTGGATTGAAAGGCATTGACAATCTGAAAGATTCTCCAAGAGAATACAAGCTCACGAGTTGTTAAGTCGATCCTTTGTCACTCATTGATTATCGCGGCCGTCCTGAATTGATCGCAAGGCGGAAATCGGCTCAGAGATCATCCAGCTCGGCCAGAAAAGAATCAGAATCATCCAGTTCAAGCTCGGGGACACTGCCGGCGGCTTCTTTGGTGGCAGTCTTGGGCGTCTGCGGCTTCTTTGCGGCCGTTGCCGGCTTGCTCGCTTCGGGCGGTACCGCCTTCTTTGGTTCGCCGTCGATCTGAACCATAAACGTGAGCGGGCCAATTCTGACGTAATCGCCCGCCTTTACCTGGGCCGCATTTATGCGTTTGCCGTTGAGAAAGGTGCCGATGCGCGAGTCGAGGTCCTGGATCTTCAAACTCTCTTTGTTGGGGCTCAATTGGCAGTGTTTTCGGGAAACGACCTTCAGGGGTACACGCAGTTCGCAATCGTGACTTCGGCCTAAAACCGTAACGCCGTCCGGCAGGGGAAAAGTCGCCTGTGAGCCGTCATTCTTGAATAGAATCAAATTCGCATCCATTCCGGCTTCCTCCTGACTTTCTTACGCCGCACCAAGAGCGACTGTATTATACCAGCAAAAGGGCCGAAAGGCAACAAATAAATCTGGGCAACAAATAATATTGACAGGGCCGTCCCTTTGGGTTAGATTGGCTTGAACCTAAGCTGCGTGGAAAGTTGACAATCAAAATGTGAATATCAATATTTAGGCTTCGCCTCCGACGATGCGATTCAAAACAGCCCCGCCGAATGCGAGCTCATCAGTTTTGCATTTTGGTTTTTAATCTTTGCATTTTCTCAGAATGTGGGACAAGACGTATGGCTAAAATTACGCTGCCCGACGGGAGCACATTGGAAGTTAGTGACGGCGCGACAGCCGAGCAAATAGCTCAACAGATAGGACCGGCTCTTGCAAAGGCCGCCGTGGCAGCGAAGGTAAACGGCCGATTGACCGATTTGTCCACACCCGTGAGCGGCGATGTCGAGATTGAGATCATCACCGGCAAAGACGACGAAGGTCTTGAAATTGTGCGGCATAGTTGCGCGCATGTGATGGCTGAAGCGATATGCAGCATCTGGCCCGAGACCAAGCTCGTCTACGGTCCGGCCGTTGAGGACGGGTTTTACTATGACGTCGATCTTGACGAACCGATCAGACCAGACGATTTCGAACGCATCGAGAGTAAAATGACCGAGATCGTCAGGGCCGGCAAGCCGTTCGTCCGCAAGGAAATGACCAAGGCCGAAGCTCTGGAGAAGCTAGGGGCTGACAAATACAAAACCGACAATGTAAGCCGCGCCGACAGTGAGACCGTTAGTTTCTATTCTCAGGGGGACGGCTTCGAGGATCTTTGTCGCGGTCCGCACGTGCCCGGCACCGGGCATGTCGGCAGCTTCAAGGTTATGTCGGTCGCCGGCGCGTATTGGCACGGTGACCCCACGCAGAAAATGCTGCAGCGCGTCTACGGTACCTCCTGGCCCACAAAGAAGGAACTGGACGAGTATCTGCAGAGATTGGCCGAGGCGAAGAAACGGGACCACCGTGTTCTAGGCAAGCAACTGGATCTGTTCAGTTTCAGCGAGGCAGGCCCCGGTTTTGCTTTCATGCATCCCAAGGGAATGATTATCTGGAATTCCATAGTGGACTTTTGGCGGAGCGTTCATGACAAGTACGAATACGAGGAGATCCGCACGCCAATAATTCTCAACGAGCAACTCTGGCACAGGAGTGGGCATTGGGACAACTACAAAGAGAATATGTACTTCACAAACTTCGACAACGCCGACTACGCAATCAAACCGATGAATTGTCCCGGCGGATGTCTCGTCTACAAGACAAGACAGCATTCATATCGCGAGTTTCCGCTGCGTGTCGCCGAGCTTGGTCTGGTCCACCGGCACGAAGCCAGTGGTGTCATGCACGGGCTGTTCAGGGTCAGGCAGTTCACCCAGGACGATGCGCACATCTTCTGCACGCCCGAGCAGATTGAAGCCGAGATAGTCGGAGTAATTGAGCTGACCTTCGAAATATATCAGGCCTTCGGATTTGAAGATTTCCATATAGAGCTGTCGACGAAGCCCGATAAGCACATAGGCTCGGATGAAATTTGGCAAACGGCAACAAACGCCCTCCAGGACGCCCTCAAGCACAAGAATATCAATTACAAAATCAACGAGGGCGACGGGGCATTTTATGGGCCCAAGATTGATTTTCATGTCAGGGATTGCCTAAAGAGGTCCTGGCAGCTTGGCACCATTCAACTGGATTTTTCCATGCCGGAGCGTTTCGGCCTGGTTTACACCGACAAAGACAACACGGAAAAGATCCCCGTAATGATCCACCGGGCTGTGCTGGGTTCTTTCGAACGTTTTATCGGGATTCTCATAGAACACTACGGCGCGAATTTCCCGCTCTGGCTTTCCCCCCAGCAGGCAAGGGTGCTGCCGATCAGCGAAAAAAGCAATGATTACGGCACCGCGGTCCAGGCCAGGCTCAGAGAGGCGCAATTGCGCTGCAGTTGCGATTTCTCGAATGAGAAGATCAATGCGAAGATCGCCAGGGCCCACGGCGAAAAGCTGCCCTACATGCTCGTGGTCGGTCCTAAGGAGGCCGAATCCGGTACGGTCAATGTGAGGATACGAGGGGTCAAGCAGTGCAAGGCCATGGCGGTCGATGAGTTTGTGAAAATGGCGCGGGCCAAAATTGCCGACAAAGAAACGGACTTGCCATTTTAGCTTTTGGGCGTATGATTGGCGGTTGTCAAAGATCTTGAGGATTGTAAGATGATGATTTATTGTTTTGCAGAAAGGCAAGGTGGTGCACAATAAGTAAACAAGAGTTGAGGATAAATGGGCGGATCAAGGCAAGAATGGTCCGGCTGATCGATGAGGAGAACGAGCAGTGTGGAATATTGGACACGCGTGAGGCGCTGGACAGAGCGCGCGAGGCCGGCCTGGATCTTGTCGAGGTGGCGCCTACGAGCGACCCACCCGTTTGTCGAATAATGGATTACGGCAAGTGGTTGTATGAACAAAAGCGCAAGACGCGCGAAGCGCAGAAGAAGCACCATCGCCACAGTGCAACGCTCAAAGAGATCAGGCTCAGGCCAGAAACCGACAAGCACGATTTGGAGATGAAGCTCAAGCGAGGGCGCGAGTTTCTTGAAAAGGGTCACAAACTCCAGTTCACAATGTTCTTCCGTGGACGACAGATGCTGCACCGGGACCGTGGCTTCGCCGTGCTGGAGGAGATCACCGAATCGCTGCGGGATTTGGCCAAAATCGAGCGACCTGCCAGAATGGCTCACAGACGCATGACCTTGCTTCTAGTACCAAAATAGCACGGCTGTCACTTGGCATTTCTTGCTCATCCCGACTGTCATGGCGCGTCGGCTACTTCGGCGCCGATAACGGCGAAGTTAACACTTGACGATTGGCCCGCCTGGTCGACGCAGCGCAGTTCATATTGGCCGGCAGGCAACGTCAGGTTCTTAATTGCATCAATCCGGGTCAGCTTTCCGTTTAGAAACCATGTGATCCCCTCGGCGCGGTTGGTCTGCGTGTGAACGATGGCTGATCCATTCAGGCAAATGAACGTCTCGCCGGCCGCCGGCTCGGTTATCCTTAGACGTTGATTCAATTCGCGTGGTGGTGGCAGCGGCCTCCGGACCCGGATCGGGGCTGTCGGCGGTGGGTCGATGTATGTCCGAAGGTTTGACAAGTCGAACAACTCAGCCAGCAGAGGTTCTGCCGCTTCGGCGCCAACGTAGGCTGGCCGTCCTGTGCCACGAAAGCGCCCAACCCACACGCCAATCGCGTATCGACGGTTGTGTCCTACGGCCCATGCATCCCTTCTGCCTGAGCTGGTTCCGGTCTTCCACATGAACCACCGAACGTCTTGGGCCGGCACAGTCTCCATACCCCTCGGGCGACGTTGGCGGCAGGACAGTATTTCGCTGATTGCACGGCATACCTCCGGGGCCAGGGCGCGGACTTGGGCCGCGGTCTCGTCCGGGAATATCCGCAGGTATCTTCGAACGCCGTCTCGTCCGAGCGTCGCGTAAGCATTCGTCAAATCCAACAGATTCGCTTCGATTGCCCCCACGGCCAGGGCCAGTCCGCCACGTCTTTGCGCATCGCCAGGCAGAGGTATCCCGACTGCTTCCAGTATGCCGCAGCATCTGGCCAATCCGACCGCCTCAGCTATGAGCACGGCGGGGACATTGAGTGATCGCTGCAATGCCTCGGCAGCGGCGAGCTGACCGGTGAAGGCTCGATCGAAGTTTAGCGGCGCCCATCCGCCGCGCGATATGGGTATGTCGTACACCGTTGATTCACCATTGAGCCGGCTCGTCTCGAACGCTGCGGCGTAAATAAAGGGTTTTAGTGTCGAGCCGGGACTGCGTTTGGCGAGCGCACCGTTGACAAGACCGTCCGCCGGGTCAGCGCTGTCGCCTGAGCCAATCATGGCTACGATCGCAGATTCGGCAATGTCAATCACTACGACAGCAAGTTCGGTGTCTTTGGGTAATCGGCGAAGATGTTCCTGGGCCAGGCGCTCAACCTGCTTCTGGATTTCCAGGTCAATGGTAGTGCGACCTCCCGTGGGACGACGTTTCAATGCGAACCATGCGGCGTGAGATGCCCTCTGAATCCGTGGCCCGGGATGTATCTCGATGCGGTGTGCATTGGCGTGTTTCAGCTGGAGTTCTGTAATCATTCCTGCCTCGAGCATGCGACGCAGGACAATATGCCGGCGTTTCATGGCCGCTTCGAGATACCGGTCAGGCCGGTATCTGCTTGGAGACTGCGGAAGGCCGGCGATAAGAGCGGCCTGCCCGAGTGAGAGATCCTTTGCGCCTCTTGCGAAGTATCTCAATGAGGCTGCTTCAACACCTCTGAGATTGCCGCCGTAGGGCGCGGTATTCAGGTAGAGTTCGAGGATATCATCCTTGCTCATGAGCCGATTCAATTGGAGTGCTCGAAAGGACTCTATAATCTTGGCCTTCGGTGTGCGGGGCCGATCGTCCATCATTCTGCATATCTGCATGTTCAGCGTGCTGGCGCCGGAGAGAATTCGTCCGGCTGCGACATTCTGACCGGCCGCCCGCACAACCGCAAGCGGATCTACTCCGAAGTGGCGGTAAAAACGTTCATCCTCGACGGCAATTGTTGCCTTCTTCAACCAGGGTGACATCTGATCCAGGCCGACCGGATGGCGCCATTGATCGTCGGAGCCGACGATACTCAGCAGCGGTCTGTCGTTAACGTCGGAGATGACAGGGCTGACGGTCCACTTTTCGAGGCGCTCGGCGGGAAACGGAAGTGACAGCCAAGTCAAGACGAACACTCCGGCACACAGAACGGTCACCAGGGCCGTGATCTTAAGGGTAAGTTTCAACCGTTCAGCAACCTCTGTTCTTTTCTTGAGTATCATGAGCACTTATTCTTCCTTGGTTTGCAGATCTTGGCGGCTGAGAATGGTCAGTTGTCCCTCCGGGCCCAACGAGGCCACGGCAGGTTCGTACATGCACGACGCCTGGATGGGCGGCATAGCGAACTCGCCTGAGGTGGTTACGCGCAGGGCGTACTCGAAGGTTTTCTCGTCCTTCGTCGCTGTACAGAACAGTACGACGCGGTCGTCGAGGAATTCCACATGGTCGGGCATGTCGGGTTGTGGGCCGTGCGAAGCGGCCGAGGTGGCCAGCCGCGGATTCACGACTTCCATCCCTCCCGGCAAGGCATCGACGATGGCAATATTGCCAACGACAACGCCTGGTGTGCTCACAGTGGTTTTCACACGTACAAGGTCACCCACGGACAGCTTGTTGGGATCGATAGGATTACCGTGGCGGTCTATCCAGTCTCGCCTGACATGCAGCCCCCGGTCAAAAGGTTTGACCAGCCCTTTTCTCGCCAGACCTTCGCTCAGGGCAACCAAGTACACTGTCCCAATACCATCGGAGCAGATATCAGCCGGTTCGGAGATGTTTTCAAACGTGTGTGAGACCGGGCTGTTATGGTCGAATGTCGCAACTTCACGGCCTGCTAGTTTGAAAGTCCCGGAGAAGTCCTGTTCTTCTTTGATGGTGATCGCCTGGTAGCGAGACAACGCTGCGATAGCCGCGGCGTTGTTCAGCGTGCTGCCCCATCTACATCGTTGTCTCGCCTGATCTAGCCGGCGCGCAAGGAGAGCAACCGCCGGATTCTCGGGTTCAATCTCCAGCAGCACTGACAGCAGTACCGCCTGCTGGCGGACGGGTGAAGTCAATCTGCCGCTGGTCGTGGTCTCGCCGAGATTTTGCGGCAGTTGTTCGGGAATCAGAGCAAGGGCGCTGTCTTTGTCGCCGGCGGCGTAAAAGGCCGCGGCCAGATGCGATACTGCGGCCAGATCGAGCTGGTCTTTCTGTTCGGCCAGGCGCGCCATCCAACCGTGAGGGGGCTCTCCAAAGACAGAGAGGACTCGACATATCAGGGCCTTGGTGTTGAGATTTGGACTGTCGTTTCCAGTCGTCTTGAGACGTTGCTCGAGGTACTTGGTCAGTTCGCGCGTGAATTGAGAGTCTATTTCGAAGCCGGCGTTTTTGGCTTCCAGCAGACAGGAGGCAGCGTAGGCCGTCCCCCAGAGATCGGCAGTCGATCCACCCGGCCAGTAGCTCAGGCCCCCCGAGCGAGTCTGCATGGACCATAGACGAGCGATGCCGGCCCTTACCATCAAGTCAATCATCTCGCTGCGGTCGTCTCCAAGCACCTCAGACGCATACAGAAGTGAGAATAGCTGGCTGCTGGTCTGCTCGAGGCAGCCGTATGGATAGCTAATAAGTTCTTCCAGAACCGGGCCAAGCTGGACGCTCGGACGCGAGCTAACCGATACTGTCATTCGAGCCGTCCCAGCGACAAGTGAGTCTGGCGGTTGGATGCGAAATTGTTCGCCCGCACGGATGGCTCTTACTTGGACCTCACTGTGCAAAGCTGAGGCCGGCCTGGCACTGAATGTTGCGCGGCTGCGGGCAGTCAGTCGTTCAGCAGCAGTTCCAAGTTCCAGGGCCTCGACCGTGACCAGGACAGGGCCAGTATTTGTTGCCCTGGCCCTCAGCACAACTGTGGCCGGTTGGCCGGGATTCACCGGCACATTATCCGCAGCTTCATCGGCTATCACTTCGAGAGGTCCGCTGATCGAGGCCTTCACCTGGACGGCCAGAGGGCGCTGCGTTGAGTTGAACAGCTTAACGGGGACCTCGAACTGATCCTCAGGCGCAACAAAGCGCGGCCAGGTCGTCTCGACAATCAGAGGTGATGTAAGGGTCATCGCCTGTTCGGCACTACCGTAACGGTCATGGTCGACGGCCACCGCCATCAGGCGCATCTGGCCGATCAGGTCAGGTAGCTTGAACTCCACACTCACTTGGCCATTCGCATCTACGCCGATTGCCTCACGCCATACGACAGCCGCTTGGCGATGCCTGGCGCCAACGGGATTGCGGCGGAGAGAATCGAGCTCAAAATCGCCGGCTCCTATACGAGCTGTTCCTGCCGGTCGTTTGTAGTCCGGGAGCAGGCGCAGGAAGACATCTGCCGTGGAGACGCCGGGCCTGCGCGGTCCCAGGAAGAATTCATGCAGATCGGGCGTTTCATAGTATGTAGTCAGGAGTATTCCCTCATCGACAGCCCAGAGGTGCACCAATGTCGGACGGTTCGGATCAGTGGGCAAACCAGCGTCGACGGTTACCCGGATGGTTTCGCCGGGCTCGGCATTTGCCGGCGCGGTGATCTTGAGGGCCAGCTCTTGGCTGGTGTGGTTCAGCAGTACCCTGGTCATACCCATGGCCCGATGCGGCAGCCAGTTCTCCTGGTGTCGATCAACTGCTCGAAGAACGGTTGCCGTCAGAAACACTGCTCCTCGCAGATCCTCAGACAGAGGGACCTGGAGTTCTGCGGTGTTGTTCTGGATTGTGCCGGTATGCACGGCTACTACACTGTCATTCTCGACCGTGAGCAGAAATCTGCCGCCGATCGGGCTGCGAACCAGCACCTTGGCCGTCTGACCGGGGACATACTTGTCTCTGTCGGTCACTATCTCAAGGCGTTCCGGCTGATTCATAGGCACCGCCTGTGGCCCGGCGGAATATTCTGATGCGTAGAATTCCAGAGATGATGAACTCTTGGCCTGCCCGTCCGTCAGTATGATGCGGTAGATGCCCGGCTCGGAGCAGATGATCTCGAAGTTGCCTTCTGCACCGTCGGCTGCCACGACCTGCTCGCTGGCGATGTCACTGGTTCTCTCGGTAGACTTCCAGACACGGCGGTTGTTGACAAGGCGCAGCGCCGTGTCGTAATGCACCCGCACAAAACGCATCCTCAATTCGCCTTGAGGGGCGGGCTCATCATTTCCCGTCAGTCGCACCCAGTTTACCTCCAGAGGTTTGCCGACAGGTACCACCTGGCCTGACGGCAGGCGAATGCCGATATGCCGGTCCAGGTTATCGAGTATCGCCGACGCATTAGCCGAGACCGAGCGTCCGCCCGGCTCGGTTACCGTTGCTGAGAGCCGCATGCGATAAAGCCCGGCCGTGACTGGCTCAGGCAACGGGATTCGCAGCTCGGCGCGACCCTCTTTGTCCAGTTCGCTTTTGACATCCGGAAGTGAAATCGCGCGTTGGTCGGTCTTGAGGCCAAACGTATAATCGCCGCATCTCTTCGACTGATACCGGATCGGCCCGAGGGTTCCTGTGACAGCCACCGGGATGTTGCAGGCGGGTGCGTCCCACAAGTACCGGCCGCTCACCGTCAGCGACGGCGGTGTATCGGGGCCGAATCGCTGAGTCCCCGGCTCGGCCTTGACCTCCATGCGGACCGGCATGAAACATTCGACTAGCGTCTGTGTGCTGCCGAGGACTTCATCAGAGCCGGCTAAGCAAGCGCGAAACCTGTATGGGCCGGTCTGGCAATCGCTACGAGTGACGAATTCGGCGTGGAAAACACCCTGATCTGTTTCCAAAGGCTTGGCGATCAGTTCCTTGACCTGTCGGCCGTCGGGTCGGACAACCGCTATCGCCAACGGGAATGGCGGCGGGACGTCGCCGGCTCTTCCGCGTATGACGGCTGTAACGTGAATGACGTCTCCGGGTCTATAGACTCCCCGCTCGGTGTACAACATGACTTCGTAGTTTCTTGCATAAGGTCGGCCGGACTGAGGAACATCGTCGATTACCCACTGGTTATCCTCAGGTTGTATATAGCTGAGGTCTCCATCTTTCTGAGCCGTGATGACCCACATCTTGCCGTCCGGGTGGTTACCTGCGAAGCTCAGTCTGGCGATGCCGTTGCCGTCGGTTTTCGCAGACGACAGAGTCTGATTATTGAAACTCAGGGCCTTGACCTGAACGTCCGCTACCGGCTCTCCAGTCCGTAGCGAGGGTACCCAGACCAATGAACCGTCACGCTCGGCCTTGGTAGTCATGGCCAGATCCGTTATGGTCAAGAGTGCCTGGCTGCTGGTCCATCTTGTGTTTGTCGCGTTGGCGCTGATGCGATATATCCCGGCGGGTATCGGCAACAGATCCCGAAGATCAAGCGTCAGCTTCTGCGGTTTGTTGGCGGGCAGATCCAGCTCAATCTCTTTGGCTGCCATCAGGCGTGAGGTCTTTTCCATGTAGTAAGGGTCGTGCAGATGAGATATGAGGTTATTGGCATGTACGCGCCACGCTCTTAGATCCAGGCCTTCTACATTTACAGCTTTGATGTCCAACTCCAGGTTCCCGAGAGGAGATAGGATGCCTTTTCGGTAGACAAACTGCAAGCTCGGCCGGTATTCGGGTATGTGAACCGATATGGATTTGTCTTCTCCGAGTGTTTTGTTGTCCTCGGACAAGAGCATGCCGGGCACCGCGATGGTGTAACGCCCGCCCGCCTTGAACTTGCCGGTAATTGTGAGATTTCGGCTGCTCCGATAAACATTCAGTTCTTCGACAGAAGGTTCGACCCTGACTTGCGGCAGTTCCTGTTCTGCTTTGAGTTCGTGGCTGAATCTCAGATTCACCGAGGCTATCTCCTCCATTGTCGGTCTGGTAGTATGGGTGTTGAGCAGTGAAAAGTCAGGGGGGATCTCATGAGAGCAGGTTAGCCGCCGGCCGAGTCCTAGTTCAGCGCCGAAGCCTGCGAGCTGTTCATCCAGAACCATTTCGAATCGGTTCGACTGCGGCCGGCGGAAACGCAGTACAAGATCCTGCTGTGGGCTTTTGGTTAAGCAGACCGGCTCACCGAGTTTTGCCCTGGTCTTGTCGTCGTAGAAGCTCACGTGACGCAGAAGATCTCCCGGATCCACTGGCTGGTTGAATACGACGCGAAAGGTGACGTCTTGGTTATCAAAGGCGGCCAGCTCGGATCTGTCCAGTTCCAGCGATCTGGTTTTAAATTCGAATTCGTTGTCGCCTTCCAGAACCCTTCCCGTTTTGTGCTCAAGCTCTTGCGTGGAGCTGATCCGAAAGACCCGGCCGGCGGGCAACCGCTCAGCGAGCATGTAATCGAGTTTGTCGGGCGCCGACCATATCCACTGGCCCGGCCATTCAGGGCTAAGTTTGAAGACTTCCGCCTTCTCAACCTCTCCTACAACTGCGGGCTGGACCATCTGGCGGTCAAAGGTCAGCGACAACCGGTCGGCCGCATTCGCGTCGGGCAATGCAGCTAGCGACAAGACGCGCGCGGTAGGTTCAGGGGTCTTGGTCAGCTCGTGACGAATCAGGCATAGACCGACAATGTTGATTGTCGCCAGCAGACTCGTTAAGGCGACATACTTTCTTGAGATCTTTCGCATTACAGGCTCCTTGAATATACCCTTGAAGGGTAGTAGACTCCCGAGGGCGAAACCATAACCTGTTATTGTGAACCCACTTACCCGCACAAGAACGAGAATTTTCTATCGGGAACACTGGTCAAGCAGTCCGAATCGGCGCTCTGTTGTTGCCATAGGTTTGAGAGAATGAACCCTCAAATCTTGCCCCCTGTGTCTTGGGCGTCTCCTGTACCGAATGGATGTGCCCAAGTGGGAGGTTAGTATCCCAGGTAGAACATCAAAGGTTCGAGACTTGCCGGTGTTTCCTACGAGGAAAAACTGTTTGCTCGTATTGTTTCTATCGGCATCGCCTGATCGATAGCTGCAAATTTTGCAGAGGATTTTCCAGGGTGCCTTTTCTTCGACGACAGTCAGCCGGCTCAGTGCTCTTCGTGAGGCACCTCCAGCTTGACCGAGACGTTCTCTGGCTCAGCGGAACACTCTATCGTGTAGGCAGTTGGTTTGGTCAGCCACTTCTCGGCGCTCTTTAGCTGGCCGCCGATTCGATAGGTGTGCACGGTTTTGATTTGATTTCGCAGCTTACGGTTCGCCAGCAAGTGAAGGCATGCACGGATGGTATTTAGGCCGGTGTTGGCAGTGTATTTGACATAAACTGTGTCGGCCGGCTCGGACAGGACGACATCCTGATCCCAGTTGTACCGCCAGTGATTCACCCACGTGGGTACCTGGGATTCATAGATTTCCGTGAAGCCTTCCGGGCGATCAACCGCATAGGCTATGCGGTTGTCAGTGTTCTTCGCTTGCTCACGCTGATGCGTACGGAAGGTGGCTCCGACAGTGAACCACGATATTCTTGCAGCCGGCGGCGCGGACAATCGAAGGATGATTTCGCCGCGTATGCGGCTCGTATGGCGGTTGGGATCATAATCGTCCGGCATATCCAGAACGTATTTCTTCAGGTCTTCGGGATTGGCCGTGTTTGGGTTAATGAGCATGGGAATGGTTTGGCGATTGTAGCGGTCGCCCGTTGAATATTGGAAAGTCGTTTTGCCCTTCTTGAGGGCCGGCAGGCTGGTTGGGGCAACCTGAACCCAGGTCTTGAGGCTGAATAGATCAATGGCGGTTGAACCTGCGGGCCCCGATGTCTTGAGCTTAAGAAGGTAGCCGTATGTGCCCCTGACGATGGACGTCAGATCGATTGCAGCGATATTGTGGGGCTGGATTTTCTCGACTTGCTGCCACGACAGGCCGTGGTCGAGCGATATCAGAACCTCAAGCCGTATCGGACCTCTCACAATCGCTACCGAAGCGTCTGTGTCGTCGTTCGGATCGTCGAGATCGTTGACCTGAGGAACGATGATATATGGTGTGAAGACTTCGAAAGTGACTTCGGCATCGCCGTCACGCACAATTTGCAGGCCCTGTTCTGCCGGCTGCAGGTTCGTAACCTCATAGCAGCCATCCTCGAAATCCGTGTAGGTCCTGGTAAGTATGGGCCGGTAACAAAACAGTCCATTGCCATGATTCCACCGTGTGAACTCACGGTGGTTTGGCTTGGGTCCTCGGGGGTATTGTTCGATGAGGTTTCTGATCCATTTGGTCTTGGCATAGATCGGCAGGTGGTGCCATCGCCCGCCCTGGGGAGTCCAGAAGCGGGTGAATGACTCGCCGCTTCGCAGATAGAAATCCATGGTGTGACCGGCCTGGAACCACCGATAGTAGTTGTGGACGCGGCTGTCTTTGTAGATATCGAAAAGTCTGGCCTTGTCCGGGTCTTTAGGAAAAAAGGGCTCAATTGTTGAGTCCGGATTGACCCAAAGGCTGCGATTGACCTTGGCTTCGGCAAGACTTGCGACTATTCCGTCGGGTCGCAACAATGCCCCTCTGACATCGACATCCAGGTAGTGCCAACTGTTGTCGTACCAGAGCTCGGTGGCACAGTGATTCCATGCTTCAAGGCCAAATGAGCGGCCCTGTGTGAAACCGACGCCCTGGAATACGCCGTCTGTCACCGGGCCGAAGATGCCGCAGTAGGCCATGTTGTAACTGTTCAGTATCTTCAGTGGATCGCGCACTGTGGCATATTCATCGAAAGGATCGGGACCCTCGAGGATTTCGTTGAAGTGGTACAAACCTGTCTCATAATCGCACAGGTACCGCCAGATTGCTAGCGCCAGCTCGTTGCCCGTTTTGTCCTTCCATCGGTGAAACTGCCGGAAGCGCCCGAGGTCTGTTGTATCGGCTATGTGGTTACTGGTCAGTCGGATACAGCTCACGCGGGCAGCAGCAGTCGGAGGTATCATCAAACACAAGAAAGTAACAATTGTGGAACTGAGACTAAGTGAAAGTCTTATTTTCATCTCTGCAGCCCTTCGGAACCAGTCGTGAATCCTGCGACACACATTATATATAGGCGAGGCTGTGACGACAACAGGGTTGCAGGAGAGTTCACCATCGTCCCAGCAATGACGTTATTGATCGTATCAGGTGTCAGCTTGTCATGGCCATGGCACGGCTGTTGCGAGAATTCTGCGAGAGCAACAGACTTGTTGTCCGATTACCCCTAAAATTGCTCGTGTGGTTGAAGAATCCCATTTCAGATGATTTCCGGGGGTTGCGAGTCTCACAGGCTTCCATTACGATACCTTACTTGCAAACCAAGTCATTCTGAACCGAGGCGCCTATGAAGATCGTCAATGAAGTACTACTGGTAGCATTGCTGTTTCCGACGGCTGCCGTGTCGGCCGCTCCGGCCCCGAACATCGTCCTGATCATTTCTGATGACCAAGGGTGGACAGACTACGGCTTCATGGGGCACCCAGACATTCGGACGCCTCACATCGACAAGCTCTCCGAAGAAGGCGTTCTCTTTACGCGGGGGTATGTACCGACCGCGCTGTGCCGGCCGTCGCTGATGACCCTGGTGACGGGGCATTACGCCCACCGCCATGGGGTTACCGGCAATGATCCCTCGCCCAAGTATGCGGACAGAGATTCACCGCTCTACCGCCAGAGGCGTGCTGTGTTGATCGCAAAGATCGACCGGTTCGATACCTTGCCCGAACTGCTGGCGGAGCGTGGATATCTGAGCCACCAAAGCGGGAAATGGTGGGAAGGGAACTTTAAGCGCGGGGGCTTCACCCATGGGATGACCCGGGGCTTTCCGCAGCCGGCGGGACGACACGGAGATGACGGCCTGAGAATTGGCCGAGAGGGGCTCGCACATGTCCAGAGGTTCGTGGACATGGCTGTCGCAAAGGACAAACCCTTCTTCCTCTGGTATGCGCCGTTCCTACCGCACACACCACACACGCCGCCGAAGCGGCTCTTGAGTAAATACCAGAAGGAAGGACGACCCACGCCGATCGCGCGCTACTATGCCATGTGCGAGTGGTTCGATGAAACCTGCGGTGCCTTGCTGGACTACCTGGAGAAGAAAGGTGTTCGCGACAAGACGCTGATTGTGTATGTAACCGACAATGGCTGGATCCAGGACCCCAAGAGAGGCGGCTATGCTGCACGCTCCAAACAAACACCTTACGAGGGAGGTGTTCGTACTCCCATCGTCTTCTCGTGGCCGAAGGTGCTCAAGCCTGCTCGCCGTGATGAGATCGTCAGTAGCGTTGATCTCGTTCCTACGATTCTCGCAGCAGCCGGGGCACGCACACCAAAAGGGCTACCCGGTCTCGACCTTCTGCCGAATCTCACGGACGGTACGCGAATCACACGCAGCGCCATATTCGGGGAGGGCTTTGCCCATGACATTGCCGACATCGATAATCCAGAAGCCTCGCTACTCTATCGCTGGTGTATCGAAGGTCCGTGGAAACTCATATTGACCTACGACGGCGAAGTGAATCGGTACCGGTCCACTCACCCTCGAACGGAAAAACGGCCACAGCTGTTCAACCTCATAAAGGATCCGCACGAGAAGACCAATGTGGCGGGAGACTACCCTGCGCAAGTCTTGCGTTTGGCCGAGAAGATCGCAGCCTGGTATCCCCTGAAGGAGCGGAAGACTCTTACCTCCTTCGAGTAGGTCGCAGAGCTGGCAATAGATTAGCTGTCAGACTTTCAGAGTCTGGCATGACAGCTTCAGAGAGTGGGTCCTTCATTTTTGCATCGTACCGCCACGAAGAGTTCAAAGTAGTGTACCGCTTAGAGCGTGTTTCGCGAAAGCCCCGGCGCCGTCGCTTCGGTACACGAAGGCTGGCCAGCTATCATCCCCATAAAGGATGGCGATTTACTCCATTTGTGTGTATGAAATACAAGGGAGTGTCTTTGCCCTGCCGCTGAAAGGACTTGTGCGGGCGCCCCGTCATTGTCGGACTGTGCACCCTGTTTTGACATCGAATGGTTTGCAGTGGTCTTGTCTACCGTCGACCACAGAACGGACCTTCTCAGTATCCCAGACAAAGGCGCGAAAAATACCCTGCGTCATCAGGTGACCTCGGCTGACACCGCAAGAGTTGTGCCACATCCTGACACCATCAAACCCCTTCCCGAAGTACACCATAGTCTGTACAATGCTGCCGTCGCAAGAACACGGTATCTTTGCCGGTCTTGCTCGAATGTATGACGTTGTGAATTGGGGAATCGCATATGTTTATCCATGAGACCCGTATCCGGCTTCACCATACCGACGCGGCCGGTGTCGTTTTCTATGGTAATGTCTTCAAGCTGGCTCAGGATTGCTTCGAGGCTTTCTTCGACGAGCACATGCCGCTGGCGTCGATTATCCACTCTGGTGATTTATCGATTCCCATTGTCCACGCCAGGGCGGACTATCGCCACCCCATGCGGCTTTCCGACAGGATCACCATTGAGATGGCACTTGGCAAACGCGGGTCGCAGAGTTTCGAGCTGCGTTACCAAATTAAGAATCCCGCCGGGACGCTTTGCGCTGATGTGTTCACCACGCACGCGGCCATCAACAAGAATACCTCGGCTGCCACCTCCATTTCAGAAGCTCTCGGCGATATTCTGACGCGTCTGTGACAGGTATCGCCAGCCTTGAATTAGCCGCTGCGGTGTTTGTGCCCCAGTTTCACATCTTGCGGTCCGCATCGCCAATGAGTTTCGCTGCTTGACTGGTCAACTTCTGCCGGTCAGACTTGCCCAATGCACCCAACTGGCCGGGCCATTGCAGAAAGGCTACTGGAATCTTGAATGACTCCAGATGCTCGGCGGTCCATTGACGGAGGGCGTCAGGGTCGAGTTTATGCCCATCCTGCACTCTAACGAATGCTACCGGACGTGAGCCCATGTCCCCTTGTTCGACCCCAACGACGATCGCTCGTTCGATGCCCTCGGCGTTGGCCAGTAAGCATTCTATTTCCTCGGGATAGATATTCTCGCCGCCGGAGATGAACATGGAGTCTTTGCGGCCTCGGACGTAAAGGAAACCCTCATGGTCTATGGTCCCGACATCGCGACTGCGAAACCAGCCGTCTTCATCTACGCCGGGTCGGATATCTCCATGTTCGATGTATCCATCGAGTATTGTTTGGCCGCGGATAAGAATTTCGCCGTCGTCGGCTATGCGGAGTTGCCGATGCTGCAGGATGCGGCCGCTCGTACCCGGGCGATCCCCCAATTGGCCTTTGCCCGTTGTGGCTACCTGAGAAGCTGCTTCTGTAGATCCATATGTTGTGCGTATTGGCAGCTCTAACTGCAGGGCGCGGTCAATAAGGGCTTTTGGCGTGGCTGAGCCACCTACTAGTATCGCCTCCATCGCTTTGAGACGTTCAATGCAGGCCCGGTCGTCCAGCAGATGCGATAATTGGACGGGAACGAGCGACAGATGAGTCGCCTCTGTCTTAAGTATGGCGTCTTGCAGTGGTTGATTGGTTTTGGGGAAGATCAAACCGGCGCCGTGGATGAATGCTCGGATCAGGACTGAGAGCCCGCTAACATGATACATAGGCAGTGACATCAGCCAATAGTGCCCCCGCTCGAAGGCAATGTTTGTGTCCGAGCCGAGCGCGCTGTGATAGTGCCGTGAGAGCCGATGCAGGACACCTCGCGGCTGCCCTGCCGTGCCCGACGTCATAATGATGGTTGCTTCGTTGTTCAGATCCGCATCGATTTGGCCGAGCGTTACGTTGCTGACGTCGCCTTTGAACGCCCCGGTGAACGTTTCGAGTGGTTCGATGCGTTGCGGCAACGATACGTTGCTGAAGCTTTGAGATGCGAGTAGGATGTTGCACCGTGTGTCAGTGATGACATCGTGAATGCGTGCGGCCGGGTAGCGCGTGCTAACCGGTACGACTACCGCTCCGATTCGCAGGCAGGCTCCGATCAGAACTGCGAACGCCGGGCTGTTATCGCTGAGGACACCCACATGGTTGCCCTGAGTGATACCCGCTGCCTCCAGGGCCAAGGCTGTGTGATCAATCTGCTCGGCGAACGTACGCACTAGACGATTATCTCCTCAAGCAATTCGTGTCGCACTCTGAACGGGCCGATGCTCATCCGACCGTTGCGAACTACCGGTGCGGAGGCCACGTCTTCGCGGAGAAATTTCAGTGTGTCTAGGCCTTGGGCGATGTCGGTCAGTCCCATGCGGACGGCCATTGCCGCGTATGTCCTGACGGCCAGCGCGGTTTCGAAACAACTGCTGAGTACGGCTCGGATGCCGCGCTTGCCGGCGGCGTCGATCCATCTTGTCGTCCGGGATAGCCCGCCGAGTGTGGATGGCTTTAGAATTACGGCGGCCACGCCGTCGGGAATTGCCAGCTCAGAGGGTTCGATGCCTGTGAGCGTTTCGTCCAGGGCCATTGGCATGCCCGCCTCCCGGATGAACGCTTTGTGGTCGGCCGGGTCGGCTACGGGCTCTTCGATATACTCGATTGCCTCGGGGCCGACTTGCCGGCAGAATCTCAGGGCTTCATCCAGTGTCCAGGCTCGATTCGCATCCAAGCGGAGCTGCATTCTATCAGCCACTTCACCACGGATTCGGCCGATTGTGTCTGTATCACGGTCCAAATCGGTGCGGCCAACCTTGATCTTGACGGTCGTATAGCCCGCAGCGGACAACCGCCGAGCCTGTTCGCAAGCGTCTGTGTCGGCAGTTACGAGACCACATATTGCGATATCGGCATTGCTCATGTCGTTTGCGCTCAAATTCATCAATGCCATCTCCAGGCCGCATCTTACGCTCGGCATGAGGCCCTGCAGTGCTTCATCGCATTGGCTCGGCTGCGTTGGTTCGTTGATGGACCAATCGATAGTTGTCACTCTATCCTTCACGGCTGACAGTTGCACAATTATGTCGTCGAGGTTTTCGGCGTGCAGCCCCGGAAGTGGGGCAATCTCTCCGCAGCCAATCCGGCCTGATGCATTCTGCAGTGTTATGATCAGGCCCTCGCGGTGGGTCGATGTCACGTTGCCGACGACGATGGGTCTGGCGAGAGGTAGTCGATAGCGATGAAAGCGGCAGGCCGTCATTTTCATAGCAGCCACCCCACACTGAACAGGACGCTGTAAATCAGCAGAAGTAGCCCGGTCTGTGCCAGTGTCCGGTTCAGGATTTCCGGCCTGGCTTCGGTCAGCACTGCTCGCACAGGTTTGTAGGCGGCGGCCAAGGTGAGCAGTGAGAGATTCGCCCAGAAGTGTCCCCAGTGAGCCAGCGTCAGGCCCAGCGCAATGGCACACGCTCCAAGAAGGCATGCGATGTACTCGACTTTACCGAATCGACGACCGAAGCGAACGACGAGCGTTCGCTTGCCCGTCCGGCTATCTGTGTGATAGTCGCGAAAGTTGTTGACCGTCAGGATGGCCGTTGAGATTAGGCCGGGGGCCAGCCCCGCGATAATTGCCGTCGGTGTGATCTGGCCGGTCTGCAGATAGTATGTGCCGCCGACCGATACAGGGCCGAAGAATACCAACACGAACAGGTCACCAAATCCGAGATAGCCGAGAGGAAAGGGACCGGCTGTATACAGTACACCACATGCAATTGATACGATTCCGATGACCGCGATCGGCCAACCGCCTTTGTAGATCAGATAGCATCCCATCAGGGCTGCGGCGGCGAATGTTGCGATAAACGCTGCTTTCATCTGTCTCGGCGACACCAGGCCGGCGGCGGTGGCCCGTGTCGGTCCGACGCGGTCGGTGGTATCGATGCCTTTGACGAAATCGTAGTAATCGTTGGCATAGTTGGTTCCAACCTGGATCAGAATTGCGCAGGTGAGCGTCGCGGCCGTTACAAGCCAGTTGATCCCGGCGTCTGTGTGAGCGATAGCAGTTCCCATGATTACAGGGGCCGCTGCCGCCCACAGGGTCTTGGGCCGGGCGCTTAACAACAATGCTTTGATCGTAGGGCTCATGGGAATCAGCAGCTAATGTGCCTGTGGCAGAAGTTCCGGCTATCGAAAGTTCGAGAAATCAGGCTTGCGTTTCTCGACGAATGCGTCACGTCCTTCCTGGGCTTCGGGAGTTTGATAGAACAGCATCGTCGTCAGGCCTGCCAGCTCCTGAAGCCCGGCCTGTCCGTCGCAGTCGGCGTTGAATGCGGCTTTGAGGCAGCGGATCGCGATTGGAGACTTAGCAAGAATCTCTCTACACCAGGTTACCGTCTCGGCTTCGAGTTGGGCCAAGGGAACGACTGCGTTGACGAGGCCCATCGCAAGCGCCTCCTGTGCGCTGTACTCTCGACACAGATACCATATCTCGCGGGCACGCTTCTGGCCGACCATACGGGCCAAGTAGCTTGCCCCAAAACCACCGTCGAATGAGCCGACCTTCGGACCGGTCTGGCCGAAGACTGCATTGTCTGCCGCGATGGTCAGGTCGCAAACGACATGCAGGACATGTCCGCCACCGATTGCGTAACCTGCGACCATTGCGATCACGACCTTCGAGCATCGGCGGATCTGTCGCTGGAGTTCCAGCACGTTCAGGCTCTCGCCACCGCCTGCGTCGCGATATCCGGCATGGCCCCGGATCTTCTGGTCGCCACCGGAACAAAATGCCTTCTCTCCCTCGCCCGTCAACACGATTACGCCGATGTTGTTGTCTTGTTCAGCCATTCGCATCGCTTCAGACATCTCCCGGATGGTCTCCGGTCGAAAAGCATTGCGAACCTCGGGCCGATTGATCGTGATCTTAGCGATGCCCTCAAAAATCTCGTATCGGATATCCGTGAATGTTCCGGCGGTTGTCCATTCTATTCCTGCCATCAACTGTTCTCCTTCAACGCCTCGATGATCGCCATCTTCATATTCTTACGCAACTTCAAATTTACCTTTCGGTCTGTCTCCACCTCGATCACTGCTGATGTGCCGGCCGCGACAGTCTCGGAGTAGGCCTTAATGAAAGCTTGCTTTGTTATTGTGTGTCGGTACGTTACCCCGAATGTCTCGCAGGCTCCGGCGAATGAGTAGTCGTGCGGTGTGACGAAGTACTCTTCGAACACGTCCTCGTGGCGGGATATGCCCAAGAAATCGAAGATGCCTCCGCCGTGATTGTTGATCGTTATCACAATCACAGGCTGTGCTGAGCGTCCGACGATGCCCAGCGAATTGATGTCGTGGATCAACGCCACGTCGCCAACGACGGCTGTAACGGCTGCATCCAGTCCTGCAGCGAATCCGCACGCCGAGGCCACGATGCCGTCAATGCCGCTGATGCCGCGATTGGCGTCGACCATGACCATTCTTGTCGCGGCGTCACTGTAAAGATCCATGTCACGGATCGGCATACTGTTTGAAACAAACAGACCGGTGGCTTCGGCGATTGTGCGCGACAGATGTCTTGCTACAAATGCTTCGGTCAGGGCCGGCTCAGCGTTCACGTGCTCTTCGATGATCGCCTGTGCTGTCGATGCCTTGTTCTGGTAGAATTCCGCCAGTGCTCCATTCTCGCGCGGCTCAATGCTATCGGCCAGGGCTCTGCAGAAGCTTGCTATGTCGGCCTGCACATGGTGTGTCACCGCGTGGATCGGGTCATAGCGGTCAGGGTCGTTCTTAACCACTATGTATGATTTGGGTCGATTTCTGTCGAGGAATTGGCCGAGACGTTTCGATGTCGTTCGTCCGCCTATGTGTAACACGACGTCGGCTCTGGCATGTTCATCGAACTGCTCGTCGAGCAATTGCGGGTCGTAGTGACGAATCAGATTCGTCCCGCATCCACTCAGGCGAAGGCCTGATGTGATGTCGGCGTAGACGGGCCAGGCGAGCTTTTCGGCCAGACGTTTGGCAGTTTGTTGCTGATTGCTATCGCGCAAACCACCAATGACGATTAATCCTCGTTGGGTTGTACCAACCAGATCGGTTATTGACTGCATGACTGCCTTATCGGTTGCTGCTGTCGCAGTCTCATAGGTTGTGAAAGGGCAACTCGATTCTCGCCACATTCTGATTCTTGATTCAGACTGTGCATCATAGCGGAAGTTCGTCGGCTCAAGAGGCTCGCGGAACCGACAATTCAGATGCACTGGTCCAGGATGGGTGCCCACACATCGGGACACTGCTTGATCGATTGTTGTGAGAACTGCCTCTGGGATTACTGTCCGAGATGGACTCGGCATGTCGAACGTCCAGCGTACGTAGCGTCCGAACATGGAGGCCTGATTGAGAGTTTGATTGGCTCCTGTGTCGGTCAATTCGGTGGGGCGGTCAGCTGTCAGAGCCAGCAACGGGACCTTATCCACCGATGCTTCGGCGACTGCAGGCATCAGGTTCGCCACGCCTGTACCGCTGGTTGTTATCACTGCGGCAGGGCGATTGGTCGATCGTGCGTAGCCCAGTGCATAGAACGCCGCACCTCGTTCATCGTAGAACATTGTTGTGCGAGCCCGAGGATTACGTGCTGCGGCGGCTACCAAAGGCGTGGACCGGGATCCCGGACAGATGCAGAATGTCTCCACTCGGCAGCGCACGAGTTCCTCTATCATCAGTTGTGCCTGGACTGTATTAAGCTCGTCAGTCATGGAATCGTTACTGTTTTCGCCGCTCACGCCAGCGCCTCGATAAAGTGCTGCATCTTGGCCTCAGTCTCAGCCCATTCGGATGCGGCGTCAGAGGCTTTTACGATGCCGGCGCCGGCGTAGAGAGTCAACGTTGCCGCATCGATCACGCAGGAACGAATACCGACCGTAAACTCATCGGCGTCCTGTCCTAACCAGCCAACTGGTCCTGCGTACCACTGTCGAGCATGATGTTCGATCTCTCGGATCTGCTCCACGGCTGCCTGCTGAGGATATCCACCGACTGCCGCGGTCGGGTGAAGTGCTTCAATAATCTGAGCTGTGTCGACGCCGTCCTTGAGATGTCCTTTGAATCGACTGACGAAATGCTGCACGTGACTGAGTTTAAGCACCTCCCGCTCACTGAGCACGTGATGCCGGCTGCAGATATGCTCCAATTTCGAAAGGATACCGTCGAAGACATATCGATGTTCATCGGCTTCTTTTGCCGAGTCCAGCAGTTCGGTCCGCAGGGCTTCGGTTTCCTTCCTGGTCTTGCCCACGCCGCATGTGCCGGCCAGAGCTTCCGTATAGATATCACGTCCGGACCGGCGATACAAACATTCCGGACTGCTGCCGGCAAAGGATCGCCGGCCGAACTCGAAACAGAAATTGTATGACCCGTCCCCGCTTTTCTGCAGTCGCGCCAGCAGTGCTCCGGCTTCAAGCGGCTGCGACATCGTCAGTTCGCTCTTTCGCGATAGGACGATTTTGCCGATGCTCTGTCGCTGCATCGTTGCTCTGGTCTGTTCGACCATTGTGGTCCATTGATCGCGTCGAGGCGTGTCTGTTCGACTCAGCACCCGACCTACTGTTCGGTTTTGTGCTTCGCCCCCCGATGCTCTTAAGGCGTCATCTGCCAAGGTCTGGAGTTGGGTCTCGAATGGCCCGGCATCGGCGACTTGTGTAGCAGCCAGCGTTATCCGCGGGCCACATCGTCTCAGTTCTACGGCAGGGATGAAGAATGCGAATCGTCCGAAGCCTTTCATTGATGGGCGCTCATCGTGTGGGTCAAAGCACATCCCACCGTAGTATCTCAGACCAGCGGGGCCACGATCCAAGGCGTTTCGAATGGCTGTCAGGGCCTCTGAGGCCGTTGTGTGTTGCGTCTCATCGATGCGGATGGTTGTTCCGAAGCCGGCGACTTCCTCTCGGCCATCGCGGCTGGCCCAGTAGAAGCGTTCGCCACTGGCCTGCCGGGAGAACCAGTCCAGCACCGATACACCCGATATCTCCACTTCAGCGCGCAATACGGGCAGGTCGGGCTGTGCACATTCGTGCGCCGCCGCCCGGGAATCGTCGCGGATACCGCATGTGGATAGACGGTCTTTCATGTAAGGCGAATTCTACACGGACCGTACCGTACATGCAAGGATCTGCACATGGCCGAATGGCACAGGTTTGTGGACCTGATCCATCGTATTGCACGAGGTTACCTGCTCATGCTCTGGTGGTTCGCCACCGAGCTGTGAACGTTGGCGCGAATCGTCAGGTGATGTACAAACACTTCGTAGTAAACTAAGATCCCTCCGGCATCTGACGGCTGACTTCATATCTCCATAATGTCAGCACTCGTGAGTTTCCGCAAAGGCGGACGTTCCCCACCCGCCATCAAGCCCAAAAAATGAGCGTTGTTCAATTTGTCGGGCCAGGAATCGGCCTTGTTGTCCGATTACCCTCGAGGATCCGGTCTGGAGCTGCATCCGGGTACATTTCCTATGGGCAACAGCTTGTTACGCCTTCAGGGGCGGTATCTCGATCCCCAGATGATTCTCCAATTTGTCCCTCAGTCCTCGCGCCACTTTCGGTAAATCCCGAAGGAC
>Ga0111165_1006_pt1 | contig 25579 bp, 23 predicted proteins | sample DeeMarSeWOR28_12_FD_80268 | JGI IMG/M metagenome (GOLD analysis project Ga0111165, IMG submission 80268) | Phycisphaerae bacterium SG8_4 | reverse complement strand
CGGGCTTGCGCGGCACAAATTTGACCGAGCGCACCTGTTCGATCATTCGCATAAGCGCGTCTTTGCTTTTCTGGTCTTGGCGGTCTTTGGCGAGACTGATGTCGGCGCGCCATAACTGGCGTTGCGGCGAATTGTTCGGCTCGCCGGCCACGACAAGATCGCTGCGGACCGAGTCATAGCCAGACTCGGGGGTTGGGTTCGCAGAGGCAGTGCCCATAAGAGACGTCAGCAGGCGCAGTGGCAACAACGTCAAGCACATGACAAAAAGCCAAGACTTACCAGTCAAGGTCCCGGAGCCCTTGAGTTTCGAATCGTACTTGTGTCTCTGGTCTTTGCTGTTCATTGTTATTTCCATTGGCCGGAAAGGGCCAACGCCGCTTTGTCATAATCCTTCTGGAAGTTATAGGCCGCCGCCAGGAGTCTGAGAGCTTCTTGCCTTGTCGCGGGCGGCAGGTTGGAATTCAAGAGCTGCAAGCACAGTGATACAGCCTGAGAACTTCGCCCCAGCTTCAGGCATACGTCAGCCAATTCCAGAGCAGTCTGCTGCGCCAACGATCCCGGACCGACGACGGCAAGGATTTCACCCAAGTGCCTGCGAGCATCGTCGAGATTGCCCTTGGCGATATTGCACTGAGCCAGTTCGAAGGCTATTCTTGCACCCAGTTGTACGTCTGAAACATATTCCGCCCTGTCGCGCAGAGAAAGGATGGCCGTGTCCACCAGGCCCAGGAGCCGGTAAACCTTGCTCCTGAGCAGAAGCATATCCACAGATTGTTCCTTGGACAGGGCGACAGAACGTACGTTCTCAAGCACGGCAAGTGCCTCTACGAACTGTTTCTGTTCTATGTGTCCGGTCACCAGCGCTGTGATTGCCTCGACATACTGTTGCCTAGAATTGTGTTCCACCAGCGCATATTGAAACGCATCGCAGGCCTTCTCATACCGCCCTAACGCGAGATTTGCCTGGCCCAGCATGAAATGCGCCGAATACAGGTTTTCGTTTTCATCATCTCGGGCTAAATCGATGTAGCGAGTGAGCCAATTTGCCGCATCTACATATACTTGTGTCTCATAGAAGCATCGTGCTGCTCCCATGGCAGCGGCAGTTTTGGATTCCCGAGACAGTCCAAAATTGTACACCCTTTTGTACACCAGCGCCGCCTCGGCCGTGAGCCCGGCCTCCATCGTTGCATCTGCGAGATTAAGATACGCCTGCCCGTAGATGTCACAGTCGTCATATTGCTCAACAAGCTGCTTCAAGTCTTCTCGCGCGCCTTGATAGTCACGCAAGCCCGATTTCACTTTGCTCGAGTGGAACAGGGCGAACGGCGCCAGCTGCGTCTGCGAAAAGCGATTGGCCACCAACTTGTACTCGGCAATGGCTTCGGTTGGCCTTGCCGCCTGCGATTGCAGGAGCCCCATCATAAAATGCGCGTGTCCGAGCCGTTGGTCGCTGTAAAAAGTCAGCACGAATTTCTGCCAAAGTGAAATAGCCTGCTGACTGAGAAATGAAATGTGCTCGCGCAGGGACGTGTATACGGTCGGATCATAAATGCTCACTTTCTCTTTACCCGGATCGTTCTCCGGATGCGCCAGCAGGCCAACAGAGCCGGCCGCAGCCAAAGTTATCTGCTGGGCCGTAGCCGCCGGCAGATACAAGCTGACCGGCCTCTGCCGAAGAGCATCCTGTGAACCCAGGGCCGATGGGCCGTCGAAAGCCCAGTGGATGTCAAGCTCCGCGCTGGCGGCGAATTTCGCCAGCAGTTCCTCAACCGGTGCACCGTATGAAGTCACAGCCCAGCGGGACGGATATGCGAGCTTTCGAATTCTGGGACCGAGCAGTCCCTTGCCCAGCTGCTCCGAGCCCGAACTGATGGCCCTGCGCAGCTGGGCCTCGTTCAATCCGGTAAAGGGATCCAGCGACGCAGTGTGACCGGCCCACAGATCTTCAGGAAGGTCGGACTCGGCATGGCTCAGCGAAAGAATATGACGTGTCAGGCATTCGGCAACCAAAAACTGGCAATCGCACTCCAAAGCCAATACCCAGTCATCGTCAAAGTCCACGGCTTTGATCAGAGCAAGAGCGTTATAAGCCCTGGTTCTGGCCCTCAAGTACCTTTTTCTCCTTATCTCGAGAAGGCTGAGGCGAAAGTTGGCCACCGTTCTGACAGCAGGCGAGGGACTGCGCGAGATCGTCACCAACAAACGGCTGGCTTGTTCGGAGTCCCCGACTTCGAGCGAACAGACAGCCATTCTCAACTGAAGAAAATCCCGGAGAAGCTCCTCGTGCGCCGGCAGAGCCTCGCGAAGCTGTCGGTACGCGTCGCGTGCCTGTTCATAGTCTTCTTGCAGAAAGAAGCTATGGGCAACTTCCAGAGACACAGGTTGTGCAAGTGAGATCACGCCCTCGGGCTCCTCGGTTCGCTCTGGTTCGGCCTTAACCGACTCAGCAACCGGCGGCTCAGAAGCGGGGCTCTGTTGAGAATCCTCCGTCACGTTCTCGACGGGTTTCGGTGCCGGGCTGCCAGGAAGGGCCGAAGGGTAATTAACCAATACGTACACAAGCATCGACGCGACGGCCAGAATGCTCAGCACAAGCAACCTTTGAACAGACGAAAGACGTTTGGGCCCAATTGCACCTTTTCCAGACTGACGATTGAGAGCCGGATCAACCGCAGAATCCTCAGCAAAATCTTCCAGAAGCTTGTAGAAATCCTCGTCCCCGGCAAATACATCATGTGCCGAGAGTTGTTCATGGGCGGCCAGAGCCACAAAATCACCCGGCGCTGCAGGCTGCTGCACAAACATACTTTCTGCCGGCTGCGGTTCGGCTATACTCTCATTGAGAACGGTCTTTTGCTCTTGGGTTGCCATAGCTACAAACATCGCCCCGGATGCGGAGAGATCTCTCACAGGTCCGTCCAAACATATCAGGGCGCATTCTTACAACACGTTTCATAGGGCAACAGCAATAATTGTGCCAAAGCGGGACAAAGACAAAACGTCAGATCAGTTTCGGAACTGCTGGCACGCAAAGTGCATTTGCAGTCTGCGGCTGGTTAATTTGGGCTCTGAAAGCGGTGTCGTGATTCTATACGAACCGACAGATTTTCAGACAAATGGCGTGCCTTCGAAATCCCGTCAGCATGGGGCGGGTTCGTGCAAAGACGAGATCAAAACGTCATCTCGGTTTGCCGGTCTTCGCGCTTCGGCGCAATGTGATTCTCTTTCGATATTGTACTGCTTGACTTTGGCATAGAGAGTGGCTCTGGTGATGCCGAGCAGCGCAGCGGCTCGTGTCTTTTGCCAGCCTGTTTCCTTCAGCGCACGGGCGATCAGCTCGCGTTCGGCCCTGGCCAGCGAGAAACCTCTGATCAGGCCGCTCGAGGGGCTCTGCGACGCCTGGGCACACTCAGTAGGATCAAGCACAATGCCGCTCAGTCCTATTTTGTCCGTCGTCTCCAGGAGGATGGCCCTTTCGATTACATTGCGCAGCTCCCTGACATTACCGGGCCAGTGATACCTCTCAAGATTCTCGATGGCCAGCTTCGTCAGCGAGGTGACTTTGTCGCGCTTCTCCGGGCAGATTGCCGACGTCTTCAGGAAATACTCAGCCAACAGCTTGATGTCATCCCTCCGCTCTGGAGCTCTCAGCGGAGCAAGGACGATCGGGCCGATGTTCAGACGGTAATACAGATCCTCTCTAAACCGCTTTGCCTCGACTTCACTCTTGAGATTGCGGTTGCTCGAGGCAATTATCGTGGCTTTGCACTTAATGTCCTTGACACCCCCGACTTTTCGAAAGCTGCGGTCCTGCAACACGCGCAGTAGTTTGGCCTGCAGGTCCACAGGCATCTCGGATATTTCATCCAGCAAGAGCGTCCCGCCACCTGCCAACTCCAGCAGTCCGGTCTTATCACGATCAGCCCCCGTAAAGGCGCCTCTGACGTGACCAAAAAGTTCACTTTCGAGCAGACTGGCGGTCAAGGCCGCGCAGTTGACCGCAACAAACTGCTCACCGGCATGTCTTACCGTATGAATCGCTTTAGCTACCAGCTCCTTGCCGGTCCCTGTCTCTCCAACTATCAAAATCGGATTGCAGCGACTTCCGGCCACAAGCTTGATCATCTTAAGAGAACTGACCATAGCCTCGCTCTTGCCGACCATTGAGACCGAGCAGGCAATATTCTCGGCGAAAAAACGCTGCGCGTATTCTTCCGAGTCCTCTATCGAGCTGAGATTTTCGCAGTCCGTCTGGCGCCCGGCAATTCCAGATGCATCTTCTATCCTGTCAATAATTCGCTCCATCTGCACGTAGTCCTTGCTTGTCTGCAAGTACCCGAAAGCTCCCCCCTGCAAATACTCCGAAGATGACCCGCTGGGCCGACCCTCGCTGCCAACAATCACGACAGGAACACTGCCAATCCTTTTGTCGGCCTTGTCCAGGAACTCACCAATTCGCCCCGGGCCAAACCGCTGGTCGAAAAGAACCAAATCAGGGTTGACCGTTTGAACAATATCCAAGGCATCTGCCAAGTCGTCCGCCCCAAAAACTTCCCGGCTATAGCGTTGAGCCAACTGTTGAATATCTGGGTCTTTACTTACTACTGCAACTCTAGATAAGCTCATAAATGCCTAAGCCACAACCATCATTTTGGGTCCAGTCATTCTTGCATGACAACGGGTGTTTTGAGTTTGCACAAAACGTGTCAACCCAAAGGCATAAATCGACAGACAGTTGGAAACAACTTTAATCTTTTTATGGGACGGGCCAATAATGTCACGAATCCAGTCCGAGACAGTGACACGGCAACAGCGTGTTATAATTTTATAGGACATCTGGCGTCCGTTCGGCAAAGAGTTCTTCCATACCAGACCTACGGCCCACAGGCGTAAATCATGGCCGGATACTGTGACTTCTTATGGGACGTCAACCTGCGAATCTTTGACGGCGAACAAAACGACAAATACTTCGGTTCAACTGCGGTCTTTCGGCGGCAAGATCTTCCGCAATTACGGAAAATATTTCCGCCGCAGAATTTCGACAAGAAGTGTAGTCGTCCTCCGCGCCCAGGTCTTATCGGTTGCTAACACTCTTTCTTGCAGGCAGTTGCACTTTGCAGAAAACCTCAGGCTATGCGTATGGCACGACAGTTGCTGTCCGTACTCCGTTGCCTGCGCAAAGACGGCGCGTTTGCTCGGCCAAATTAAGGTTGGCCGTTGGCAGCCGAATCAGACTGGTTATTGGACGTTAGAGTAACAGCATTAGGATGAAACGATAATGACTTCAGTATCGCAGATAAAATCAGCAAGCGATATCCAGATGGACTACATGAAGCTTCTGGTGACAGAGCTGCAGAATCAGAATCCACTGGAACCGCTGGACAATAATCAAATGGCCTCCCAGTTGGCACAGTTCTCGCAACTGCAGCAACTCGAATCGATGGATTCCAGCTTCGCAAATATCCTGGCTGTCACTGAACGGACTTATGCCAACTCACTGATAGGCAGGGAAGTTTCATTTATGGCTGAGACACAGAGCGGCACAAGGGAACCCGCAACCGGCACAGTCGATGAAGTTATCATCAGTGACACCGGGGCGATAACTCTGGCTATAGGAAATGACATTGCAGCCCTGGCAGACGTGATTTCAGTCAAGAACTAATTAGGTCAGTGGTTTCGAGTTTCGGTACAGGGAGAAACAAGAATGAGTTTCACGTCATCAGCCGGAATCACGGGACCACAAGCTGGCCAGGATATGTTTGGGGTCGGCGGCATTAATCAGGTTGATGTGGACCGCTCTGCCCGGAGATCCGAGAGGGCAACCTTCTCCGATCTGCTCAACGAAACGATCCTGAGGGCATCACAGCCGGCACCCCGCGTCAGCCAAACCGGCGATCTGCAAGCAGGCCAGGGCTCTGGCACCGACAGACCGTCCACAAGCATCCCCAAAGGTAAGATCGTGAGCACTGGCAATCCTCTGCACATGGCGATCGAAGGAGAAGGCAGCTTCGTGTTGAGCGACGGCCAACGCAACCTCTACACTCGTACGGGCTTGTTCGCGGTCGATGCAAACTTCAATCTCGTTGATCCTGCCACCGGCTATCTCGTCAAGCGCGTTGGGTCCGAGGGTGAAACCGACGGCTTCCAGACGCCGGGCTCCAGTAATATTCGCATCCCCTACGGTATGGCAATGCCGGCAAAAGCTACTTCAGAAGTAGCAATCTCGGGCAATCTCAGGGCCAATACGGCGTATTTCGAGAAATCCGCACCGCCTCCAGAGGCATCCAGCAGCATTGATATCACGGTTTATGACTCTCAGGGAGGCAAACACGTCCTCTCGGGAGCGTTTGTCAGAACGGACGTCCCCCACAAATGGGATTTGGTGCTGAAGCCACCTACTGGCGAGATAGCAATGCCAAAGAGGCGTATCAACGGTATCAGCTTTGATCCTGATAACGGCAGCTTCAAAGGTCTGACGGACCCAGATTCAGCCTACTTTACGATAACTTTCGGCAATGACGTATCGAATCCGCAGACAATCCGGATGAACTTCGGCACTCCGGGAAGGCTGGACGGATTGACAGAGTTTGCCGGCAATTTCACCGCAGCAGTAAAGAACCAGGACGGCTACGGGCCGGGTAGACTCTCTTCGGTCTCAGTCAATGATGAGGGCACTGTCGTCGGAGTCCTCTCAAGTGGCATCAAGAAGAAGATCGCCGCAGTACAGATAGCCACGTTTCGGGATACATCAGCTCTGGAACGTCTCGAGAACGGCTATTACATTACCTCTGCCGGTTCGGCCCTGCCCGTAGCTGGCAGAGCAACGGCGAATGGCGCAGGTGCCGTTCGCAGTGGCATGCTGGAGAAGTCGGATTCCGACGTAGCCTCAGATTTCGCCAATATGACGCAGTCTCTGAACCGCTACCACACTAATGACATATTGCGAGAATTGGTCAATTTTACCAGATAGTGAGTTTGGAAACTAAGATGATGATCACAATGCCCACGATTACTTCACGAGCCGGCGCCGTGATTTTGGCGTTGACACCGATTGAGCGTTGGCAAGCCGTGCGTCGCCTTGGTGGCGGTATTGTGGGTGACCGATCCTTTGTCCTTGTGTGCGGGGCCATGTTGATCGTATTGATAGTCTTGCTGATCGTGGCCAGCTACAGCCGCAGGAAAAAGGATCGAAAACTGGCCACTGAGTTGTTCAGAACGTATGCCGACAGACGAGGCCTTAGCCAGCGTGAGCGCACCATTCTGCTGGAGATAGCGCGCAGAGCAAAGGTCAAGCGAAGCGAGTCAATTTTCACGTTGGCAAGCGCTTTCAGCCTTGGAGCAGCCAAAATAACAGATGAAGCCCTTGCAGCGAAGGGAGCGCAGGCGAGCAGACACCTGAGGTTCGAACTGACCGTTTTGCGCGAGAAGCTGGGGCTTCAAGAACGAGTTTCGGGCTCGATAGGCTCGGACGCAACGTTGAACAAGCCGAGCAGCCGGCAGATTCCCATAGACAAGAACCTTCAGATCATACGCCATGAGCATGAACCGGCCGATATTGAGGCTACCGTAATAAAGAACGACGATATCGAACTGGCCGTGAGATTGAGCAGGCCGCTTGAGGCCGGCCCGGGCCAGGAGTGCCGCATACACTACTATTATGGTGTGTCCGTCTGGGAGTTTGACGCCTCTGTGGTTACCTGCGACGGCGAGATTCTGGTGTTAGCTCACAGCTATGATGTGCGGTTCATAAATCGCCGGCGCTTCTTCCGTGTTGCGATGAGAAAGCCGGCCCTTATCGCGAATTTTCCATTCACAAAGACGTTGCGGTCAGCCGAGAACGAGGATGAATCGGCGGCAGACAATATACCATACAGTTGGGGAGCACCGGAATTTGTCCGTGCGACTGTTACTGAACTGGGTGGCCCCGGACTTCGCGTGGAAACGAAGCTGGAAGTGGAAGTGGGCGACAGAGTGCTTGTAGTACTGAAAATGAGTGAAGAATCCGCCGTCGACCGCCGCCGCGTTTCGCCGTCGTCGGGGCGCAGGACTGTACGCTCATCGAAAATTGTTGAGGATATTGGTGAGGTCAGGCGCGTCGAGGCCGTTGGAGATGGATTCTCCATCGCTGTCGAACTGACCGGACTGAGCGATTCAAATATCAACGAGCTTATTCGCGAGACCAATTCGACTTCCATGGGAGCCGACGCCAGCGAGAATGACATGGTTGTCGAAGTAGCAGGGCAAGTAGCTGTGTAAAGGATATAAGATGTCGGAACTTACGACTGGAGCTAGTGCGAGCATTGCTGCACTGACGCGGGAATTTGAGACTATTGCGCACAATCTGGCAAACGTCAGCACGGTCGGATATAAGCGTAAGAGCAACGCGTTTTCGGTATCTCTCGATCCGCAAGAGTCCTATTCGCCCGGCACAACCGATTTAGACTCCCTGTATGATTTTTCCCAGGGCCCTATGGTTGAGACGGGCAGGCCCCTTGATTTCGCCCTTTACGGGAAAGGCTTTTTTTCGTTAGAGACGCCCGAAGGGCCTCTCTACACACGTAACGGCATGTTCAGCAGAGATCAAAACGGGCAAATAGTCGATTCCGTAGGACGGATTGTGGCAGGTCAGTCCGGTCCAATTGCGATACCGAACAACATAGCGGACTCACAACTGTACGTATCGAGCGACGGAACGATAAGTGCCGGCAATACTGTTATCGGCAAATTCATGCTCGTTGATTTCGCCGATGACGAGAGCAAGCTTGTGCCTACCGGCGATAGCTCTTACCGGATGCCGGATGCGTCCATAGAACCGCTAGAAGCCGAACGCCTGGTGGTGAAACAGAAATTCCAGGAGGCATCCAACGTCAAAATAATCGAGGAATTAGTGGACATGATATTTGTGACCAGGCTGTATCAGGCAAACATGAAATCCATAACAGCACAGCAGGAAGCTACCGGCAGTCTCATGGGCGTCGCGATGGGTCTATAAATCACGGAGATGTAAGGAGAACAGTCTATGTTGAGAGCATTTTCCACGGCGGCCACCGGCATGACCGGCCAGCAGACGATGGTGGACGTAATCGCCAATAATCTTGCCAACGTCAACACATCAGGCTTTAAGCGCAGCCAGTTGAACTTCCAAGACTTGCTCTATGTCACCTTGGAAGAAGCCGGCACAGAAATAGCCTCGGGCATAAATTCACCCAGTGGCATAGAAATAGGCAGTGGAGTCCGTGTCGCATCAACGGTAAAGGTTCACAGCGCCGGTGAACTCCAGAACACCGCCAATCCTCTGGACATTGCTATTGCCGGCGAGGGCTTTCTTCAAATATCGCTGCCCAACGGTGATTTGAGGTACACGCGCGACGGCTCGCTGCAGGTAAACGCCAACCGCGAGCTGGTCACAGCGACCGGATACACGCTGGTCCCGTCTATCACTATTCCGGCAGACTCCACGGTGAGCATCGAAAAGGACGGAGGCGTCAACATTACCGATGCGACAGGCAATCAGTCGGTCGTGGGCACAATCCAACTGGCCCGGTTTGCAAATCCATCGGGGCTCTCGAGCGAAGGCGGCAACCTGCTGGCAGAAACCGCTGCAAGCGGCACACCTACGACAGGAACGGCGGGAGATAACGGCTTCGGCACCATACAGTCCGGATTCCTGGAGAAGTCCAATGTGCAGATGGTGACCGAACTGGTCAATCTCATAACCGCCCAGAGAGCGTATGAGATAAACTCGAAGGCCATCACAGTAGGCGACGAGATGCTTCAAACAGCCAACAGTATCGTCAGATAAGGGCTTAACATGAGCCAAAGAGACAATACGAGCACTTATGAATACGTCAAGCGGAGGCTATTGGCAGCCTGTTTGGTCACCACGTGCACACTTTTGTGCCAGGCATCTGCCGAGAACAGGGCCGATAGTCCGAAAGAGGACTTTGATCTGAAGATTTACCTGCCGAGAGAGGTCACCGTCAGGGACAGTTCCTTGAGCCTGGCCCAGGTCACCATCATCCGAGGCGACGCATCTCTTGGGGCCAAGGCCGGCAAGATCGAATTGGGTAGAATTTCTGTGCCGGGCCAGAAGGTCGTTATCGAGAGGTCAACACTTCTGAGCAGGTTGGCGTGCAACGGCATTCCTGTATCGAGGGTAAAGCTAACAGGCGCAGAGAAGATCGCTGTGAAGCAACTATACAAGACTGTCAGCGGTGATCAGTTCGTTTCTCTGGCGAGTTCTTTTCTAACGAGCAATACCGGCCGCGATTCGGCACGCCAATGGGACCCGATACACGCACCCAAGGACTTCGTTGTTTCCGGCCCGGCCAAAGACATCAAGTTTTCTGCGCGATTGGCGCCCAGCAACGTCAAGAACCAGGCGAAAGTTGAGATTGACCTTCTGTCCGGCGGCAAGAAGATTGCTGTACGAGAGGTTACCTTCACACTGAGATACAGATCTCGCCAGGCGGTTTCAAAGATTGACATCGCAGCAGGCCAGATCCTCAGCCAGGAAAATGTCAAGATTGAAGAAAGGCTCTCGGATCGTCCCGAGCCGGCCGGCTGGAAGCCGCCCTTTGGGCTGGTTGCCAAACGCCCGCTGCCGGCAAACATGGCGATTCGCCCGCAAATGGCCGGCCCTGTCCGGGCCCCGATTATCGTCCGGCGCAATCAAACCGTTCTGATTCGGATTGAAAGCCCCGGCTTTCTGATAACGGCTGCCGGCACAGCTCTGCAGGACGGTAAGGCCGGAGAGCATGTAAGAGTCCGAAACGTCGATTCCCGACGGGTAATCATTGCAAAGATTAATGCAGACGCAAGCGTTGAACCGGTGTTGTAGAGACACCGTTTGCCATGAATCACAGAACGCAAAATCGAAATAAAGGAGATAGCATGAACAACAAAAGAATCTTCCTGCTGGTCTTGACGGGCTGGGTGCTCTTGGCGACAACGTCCTCGCACGCAGGTTCTATCTGGGCCAAGAGAAGCAAGGACATTAGAGCGGTTTACGCCGACGATGTCGCTCGTCAGGTGGGCGACGTTCTGACCATCACAATCACCGAAAACAGCAAGGTCGACAACAAGGCAAAAAGAGATCTCGAAAAGGAGACTGACCGATCTACTGTTTTCAACGGAGAGCTGGGCAAGTTCGCCGATATCGGCGACTTCGGCATCACTGCCACCTCAGACAATGAATTGAAGAGCAAGGCCGACTACAAGGATGAACGCAAGTTCGAAGACCGCATTACGGTGGTTGTAATGGACATCCTTCCGAATCGCAACCTTGTCGTCATGGGCAGTCGCACTCGCAACATTGCCGGCGACATCCAGACTATCGAAGTGTCCGGCATTGTCCGGCCGAGCGATATCGCCTTCGACAACACGGTCAAGAGCGAGCAGATAGCGGACTTCAATCTTCTTTCCAAGAACGGCGGAGTTTCGGCGCCGTACACCAAACCGGGCTGGTTCGGAGCGATACTCGATGTGATCTGGCCGTTTTGATCATCCCGTACCTGCAGATCAGATTCTTCAAGAGTGATAGCTTATGAAACCGAAAAGAAGCAAACGAGCCGACAAGGCGAGCAACGCAGTTGCACTGGCAGTTTTTGCGATTGGGCTCTGTTCTCTCGTCTGCGGTACGGGGCGATGCGAGCGAATAAAGGATATCGTTGACATTCAGGGACTTCGGGGCAACCCACTTTCGGGGGTGGGGCTTGTCATCGGCCTTGCCGGATCCGGCGACTCCACACAGCTTTCGGCACAAATGTTGACAAATCTGCTCAGGGACTCAGGCCTTGTTCTCAATCCCAGCGCCTTGGCCAGCAAGAATGTTGCCGTAGTCTGGGTCACGGCGGAGCTGGGCCCGTTCGCTCGCATAGGCTCACGAATCGACGTCGACGTCTCGTCGATAGGTGACGCCAAGAGCCTCCAGGGTGGCAAACTTCTGCCGACTCCCCTGAAGGGGCTTGATGCTCAGATATACGCCGTGGCAGAGGGGGGAATCTCTATCGGCGGCTGGACAGCAACAGGTGATCAAGCATCGATCACCAAGAACCATCAGACTGTCGGGCGAATCCCCGACGGCGCGACGGTGGAAAAAGAAGAAATTGCCACATTTGTCGAACAAATAGCGGGCAACAGAGTAATCTCGCTCAATCTCAGGAACGTGGATTTTTCAACTGCAAGGCAGATCAGCCAGGCTATCAACCGGGGTTTTCCGGACAGTGCGGTCGTGGTTGACGCCGGCACTATCCAGGTCAAGATCCCAAGTGAGATTAGTCAGGCACAAATAGCCGGCTTCATCGACGACGCTACCAAAGGCGAGGTGAAGGTCGATGCTCCCGCGGTGGTGGTCATCAATGAGCGAACCGGCACGATTGTGGTCGGTGAAAACGTCGGCATATCCGCCGTGGCAATTTCGCAGGGCAGCCTGGTGGTAAAGATCAAGGAAAGCCAATTCGTATCTCAGCCGACCGCTCCTTTCTCCGACGCAGGCACCACGGCAATAGTCCCGGATACGTCAATAGGAGTTGAAGAGAAAGATGCCCATCTGATACCAATATCCAGGTCGGTCACCGTCTCGGAGCTGGCCAAGAACCTCAATGCCATCGGTGCGACACCAAGAGACCTTATAGCCATATTCAACGCCCTTAAGAAGGCCGGCGCTCTCCAAGCCAGGCTGGTGATAATGTAGGAGCACCTCTCATGGACAGCGCCAAATTGATACTAACCGAACCGGTCTTGCCGCCAGCGCAGTTGGAGCATATCGACAAATCGAAACTGGACGACGGCACAGACGAAAAGAAGAAACAAATAGCCAAGGATTTCGAGTCGGTCCTGCTCAACAAGCTTTTCGACCAAATGAGCAAATCTATTGGAAATTGGGGCTTTGAGAAGGACGGCTCTTCGGAACAGATCCAGGGAATATTCTGGCTCTACCTTGCCCGTGATATCGCAAACAACGGAGGAATGGGGCTGTGGAAGGACATCTACAAATCCATGACAGATCCCAATCACATAAACACTGCGGGAAGGTCACTGGACGGAAAAATATGAAAACCGCCACAATCGAAATAGAAGAGAAAGTCGATGAGCTGCTGGTTTGTCTGGAAGCCGACGTCCGGCACATACAAGAGAGTCTGTCGAACCTTAACGAGCTGCGCAGTCTGGTCATAAAACGTGACGATACCGCCCTGGAGAAGCTGCTCGAGAACATCCGAGCCGAGTCGAGCCGGTATGCCGATCACGAATCGGCCCGCCAGTCGATGCGCAAGGAGCTGGCTGATATTCTCTGCTGCAGCTTCGAGCAAATGACATTGTCGGCCCTCAAGGCGTACCTGCCGCAAGCGCAGAGAGAGCAAGTGGCCCGGGTTCAGAGACAGTTGAAAGCACTGACCAAGGAACTCAAGAAAGAACATCTTCGCACGACGTTGCTCTTGTCAGAATGCGCCAGGTTCAACAGCCTGCTCTTGAGGAGCATATTCGACCTCGGTCAGACAGGGGCCGTCTATTACAACTCCAACGGTGCAGCAAGACGTCAAATGGATACGGCTTTCATGAATTTACAATTATGACTGAACCATCTGGCACCTTCCAAGCTTGAGTTCACAGCCAACAGGCGCAAGATAGATATCGAGGACTCTTGGTTCGACCAGGGTTAAAGAATGAGCGGTATTGACATAGGATTGAGCGGCTTGAGAGCAGCTCAGAAAGCCTTTGCGGTAATTGGCAACAATATTGCCAACGCCGCCACAGACGGTTATCACCGTCAAAGAATAGAGTTGTCCCCATCCGACGTCATGCAAGCCGGGACGATCGCTATTGGCGGCGGTGTGGACGTCACCGGTGTTACCAGGGCGATTGACACCCTCCTGGAGCTGGAAATTCTCAGGCAACAATCGTCGCTAGGGCAGGTCTCGCAGGAACTTGCCACACTGGGCACGGTTGAAAGTGCCTTTGGCGAACTGTCGGGCACAAGCGGTTTGAGTGAGGCTATAGATAAATTCTTCAACGCCCTGGAGGATCTTGCCGCTCATCCTTCAGAGGTGATCTGGCAAAACCAGGCTGTGTCCTTGGCCGAGAACATGACTTCCAAGTTCAGAACCCTGGGAGAATTCCTGAGCACGCTTGAGACCCAGATTGAGTTGGAAGCCGACAACGCCGTCGATCAGATCAACCAGCTGGCCACTCAGATCGCCGAACTCAACGAAAAAATCAAAAGAAAAGAACTCATTGGCACACAGGTCAACAACCTGCGCGACCAAAGAGATCAGCGGATAACTGAACTGTCCGAGCTGGTGGGATTGGAAACCCAGGCCCAGGAATACGGCGTGGTTGACGTCAACATCGCTGGAATGCCCCTGGTGTCGGACGCTGCCGCTCTGACTCTGGAGGCAGGATTAACCGCGGCGACAAACGGCCAGCTTGGCATTTCCATCGAGGACGTTTACAACTACGACACGAACGTGCAAGGCGGGCGACTCGGTGGATTCTTGTCGTTGAGGAATACACTGCTCGCGGATATTAAGACCGACCTGAACAACCTGGCCAACGAAATTATCCAACAAGTAAATCAATACCATGTCCAGGGCGCCGGTTCTGACGGCTCGTTCACACAGCTTACAGGCTGGTCGGTGCCAAGCACAACCCTATCCGACTTTGTCCCGCCTGTCACAGATGGCAACATCTACCTGAGGGTAACCAATACGAGCACCGGTGCGGTGACACGAAACGCTGTCGCAGTCGATGCATCGACAGATACACTGAACACACTGGCCGCGGCAATTTCGCTCATCGCCGGTGTTAGCGCATCGGCGAGTTCGTCGAAGCTGATAATCTCGGCCGATGCCAACTACACGTTCGATTTCCTGCCTGCGGTCCTCCCGGCGCCCACAGCCAGCACCTTTACCGGAGGGTCACCTCCAACCGTAACCGTATCCGGCATTTATGCGGGGACACAAAACGACACCTTCAAGTTCACGGTCTCAGGCGCCGGAACTGTCGGCAACGGCACCCTTCAGCTTGAAGTTAGAGATAACGGCGGTGCCGGAAGCGTGATTGCCAACCTCTCGATCGGCAGTGGTTATGCCGCAGGCGACAGACTTGATGTCGGCAACGGAATAACGGTCACTGTCGGCGCAGGCGACTTCGGCGCCGGCGACAACTTCGATGTCGCTGCCTTCGCCGACACCGACACGACAGGAGTGCTGGCCGGCGCCGGAATCAACACGTTCTTCTCAGGCAATACCGCCTTGGACATAGCAGTTCGTCCGGAAATAACCAGCTCACCCGGCCGCATCGCGACAGCCCTGGGGGCGGATTTGACCGACAATGCCAACGCTGTGCGGATGGCGGCCATAGCCGATCAAGCCCTGAGCAATCTGAACTCTCAGACAATTCCAGAATTTTACCGTGAGCTGGTTACAGACGTAGGTGAGCTGATCTCGACCAGGAAGATGCGCGAGGACAACATAGAGACCATAGTGCAGGACCTGGGCAGTCAGCAAAGCCAGATAAGCGGCGTCAATATCAACGATGAGGCCGCCCGGCTGTTGCTCTTCGAGCAGATGTTCGGGGCGATGGCGAAGTATCTCGGCACGATTCAGGCGTCAATATCAACTGTAATGGAGATCATATAGGAAGAATGGAGCGTATCGCCGAGCACCGCGTGCGATACGATACGCGATAAATGAGCGGAGCACTTAGCAACATCTATAACAATATCAACTTTGCCTTGCATTTGAACACCGAGGCAATGATCCGCCTGCAGGAACAGGCATCCACCGGCTCGCAAGTGAATCGAAGCTCAGACGATCCTTCAGTTGCCTATCGAGTCCTGGGACTCAATTCTAAAGCGAAATCTATCGAGAACTACGCAGACCATCTCTCGGACGCCATCGGCGTATTGGAGTATTCTTCGACAGTCATTGAGCAGATGCTGTCATCCTTCAGGGACACAAAGGTAAACCTGAGTCAGGTTTCCAACGGCATCTACAACGAAGAGGCAAGGAAGCGGGCGGCAGAGGCGGTCAACAACACGCTTGAGGAGATAGTTATGCTGGCCAATTCCGAGCACGCGGGCCAGCATCTGTTCGGAGGAGGCAACACCGCTTCGGCGCCGTATCTCGTACAGCGCACCGACGGAGAAATAACCAGTGTGACGTACCAGGGCAGTTATCAAGATCGAAATATAGAAGTGGCGCCCAACGTGCAGTCGTCAGCTTTCTATGTTGGCGAGGATATCTTTCGGTCCGATGAGCGTGCCGCGCCCGTCTTCGTAGGCAGCACTGGTGCGGCAGGCGGCACGGGGACATCGAGCGTACACGGTTACACCTGGCTGACGGTAACCGGCGCTGCCGGCAATTACGACCTTTCGATCGACGGCGGCCTGAGCACTGTCAACACAGACGGCACAGATGCGAATCTGGCAGTAACTCACTCGACTACGGGAGAAATACTCTACGTTGACACAACACAGATAAGCGGTACCGGAGTCGACTTTGTGCGGGCGCCTGGGACTTATGACATTTTCAGCGCAATAATCAGCATTCGAGACATATTGAACAACGAAAACAACTTCTCCGAAACTCAAGTGCGAGAAATGATGGATAGCTCGCTGGACTCTCTTGACGAGATGAGTGAGCTTCTGCTCCGAGGCGCAGTCTCGATCGGATCGAGAATAGGTCTGCTGGATGACCTCAACGACAGCATCCAGAATGTCGAGTTTTATACCAAGGACGAGACTTCTCGTTTGGTGGAAGCCGATATTGCACAGATAGCCATAGACCTGTCTCGCCGTGACGTTCTTTACCAGATGTCGCTGTCAATTGCGGCGAAAGCCATGTCAGTGTCGCTTCTAGATTTTCTCTGATGACCACGGGGGGCCAGACAGACCGAAATTGGAACGTGCATGTTTGATATTTATACAAACTTGATACGGGCAGTGGTGAAACCGAAAGTATACCGCGGTGCACACCAGCGGTACGAGATTTGCACTATTGCCGGGGAGGTTCCCGGCAGAGCAACAGTTGGCTGACAAAGCAGGAGTGAAAAGAACACAATGATTACGGATCCAAACGACTCTGGCGAACAAGATGAAAATGTGATGCGTGACGACCTTGTCCACTACGAGAAGGGCCTGGAGCTGGCTGAAGCCGGAAAATACTGCCAAGCTCTCGAGTATATGCAGGAACATCTTCGCAGAACTCCGGACGATGCAGAAGTTCTCAATGACACCGGAGCGATTCTTTATTGCCTGGGCCGATCGGACGAAGCGATCGATCATTTTGTCAAAGCTCGAAGCACCCGAAATGATTCGGCCGAAACACTCTGGAACCTGGCCGAAGCATATCTTGCCACCGGCAAAGCAAGCGAAGCTGCGGAGATTTTCGACGACATGGATCGGATGGGCGTGTTGAATGCCGACCTGTTGAACCGCACTGCCGAGGTATTCCTCAACCAGAACAACAAAGCCGGCGCCCTTGAGATGCTGCTTCGCTCGCTTCAGGTCTGGTCCGACCAGGAGGTTCTCCGGCCAATGGTCGATATTATCCGCTCTAAAAGGCCTAAGGTGGCCTTTCTTTTTAAGGAAAATTCGACAGGGGCAGTCAATGAGATCGCTCGATTTGTCAAAGAGCGTTTTGTGGTGCGCTTTCTCGAAGACAGCGGTGAAGACCAGGTCCAGGGATTGATCGAGTGGAGTGATATCGCATGGTTTGAGTGGGGCAGTGACCTTGCAGTGACAGCCTCCAAACAAGTGAAAACCTGTAAGACCATAATCGGGCCGTACCTTGACGAAGGTAATCCACAATGGTCCCGGGCAGTCAACTGGACCAATATCGACGTCCTGGTCACAGTAGACGGCTGCACTGCCCAAGAGGCTCTCGCCGGCGAGTTGCCTGAGCTCGAAAGCCAAACGTCGATAGCCGTCATACCCAGCGACGTCAATCTCGAAAGATCCGCCGAAGAGGACTATCCGCAGAGAAACCAGTTGGACAAAATCAACGGCCTTCTCATTGAACTTGAAGCCGAGATTGAGTCAGAGCAAGAATAGAGGCAAAAGAAGCGTTATGGACGCACCAGACAACAATGTTGACCGCCAGCACGAACTAGAGAGTGAATATGAAGAACTGCAGGAACTCGGGGACTGTTGCGCCTCAGTTGAAAACTATACCCGGGCAAAACTGTGCTATGAGAAAGCAGCAAACCTGGCGCCCGATGAGCCTGGTCCCTACGTTGGACTTGGAGTCATAGCGTTGCAGGAGAACCGCCTCGAAGATGCTGAGATAGCATTTAGAGTTGCCTGCAGATTGGATGCCGCCTGTGCCAGGGCTTATTCAGGACTGGGGATGGTCGCCCAGCAGAGAACCGATTACAAACTGGCTTTCGAAATGTATCTCACATGTCTCGAACGAGACCAGGACAACATGATAGCTCTCTTAGGTCTGTTTCAGACCTCCCGCCAGATGGGATCGTTTGCGGAGGTAATCCACTACCTTGAGGTTTACCTGGATATGCACCCGGATGATAAATCGGTGATGTTCCCTCTGGCAGCGCTATATATGAAAGACGGCAGGTTCGATGATTCCAGGAAGGCGCTCTCGGAGCTATTGACGTTGGATCCGAGCCATGAAGATGCAGCCAACTTACTCGAAGAGTTGGAATACAACGTTGCCCGAACAACTGACGGGATTGAGGCTGCAGCAGAACGAGCGGATCGCCTCGCGGCGGGGATTCAAGCATGACCAGCACCGACAGCGTTATGATTGTGTCGGAGGAACATCCGGGCCTGCTCGACAAACTGGAAGATCTGTTGAACAGGCAGATATCACAGGCACGCAAAGGTGATTTCCGCGCATCTGAGGTATTGAGCGAGCAATCAGGCAAAATCGTCGACAAACTCAGCAGAGCGGATGTGCCGCAGTCAGTAGAGTTTAAGGAGAAGTTTGAGCGACTGGCAAAATTGTACCGGCAAGCGATACTGATAGTCGCGGCCCAGAAAGACCGCCTCGAAGGACAACTGCAGCAAACCGGCCGCACCAGAAGAACTCTCAGGGCATATCGCGGCGGTGGTTGAGTATGAACGCTTTGAGAATTTGGCTCAAACAGTCCATCACGGCAGATAGCGGTTCTGAGCCGGCGCACTTGGGCAGATTCCTTCAAGGCAAAAGCTGGCTTTGCCGACAATAGACAATAGTGGATTTGAAAAGCACGTTATGTTTGCCGACAACCCAGATGAATTAGGAATCAGGAATCGCTCATGGGCGAACTAAGACTCCCCGGCCTGGCAACAGGTATCGATACCGCAACTCTCATTGACCAGTTGATGGCGATCAACAGCCGACGGCTTGCCAATTATCAGGTCCAGAAATTGGATTATGAGGAGGAGACTACAGCGCTCAGTGAGCTGAGGACTAAGGTTGCCAATCTGAACTCGACGGTAACCGCAATCTCAAATGCCAGCACGCTGGAAGCCTACAAGGCGACCACCAGCGACAGCGATGTGCTGGGTGTCGCCGCATCGGAAGACGCCGCCGAGGGCTCTCACTCGATCCTGATCGATCAGTTGGCCACTACTGAGACGTGGATCCAGGACACTTCGACATTTGACTATGAAACGGACTATGTCGGCGGCGGCACTTTCATCTACTCGTACAACAACATTGAAAGACAGATTACGGCCGTTGCCAACGAGACGACGCTCGAAGACCTTGTGGGCCTGATAAACAATGACGAAGGAAATCCCGGTGTAACTGCCAGTTTGCTGTATCAAGGAGGCAAATACCACCTGCTGCTGAGCGGCCAGCGTACAGGTGAAGATAATCAGATATCTTTTAATTCGAGCAGTACGGAGGTATGGGCAAGTTCGACCGCAGGCGGTTCGTTTACCGACGACGAGGACAATGCCGCGCTATCCACCAAAATCACAGCACTCGACCAATTCACCGGCACACTCGGAGCAGGTGATAATGCGTTTATCAGAATAACCGGCGAGAATCATTTTGGCACCGACATCTCGCCTGATTTAGATCTTCCCATTACAGCAAATACGACAATGGGCCATCTTATTGACTCTATCAACCAGCATTTTGACGGAGTTGCAACAGCGACACTCAGGAATGGTGAAATACGACTGACAGACCAAATCAGCGGCCTAAGCGGTATGGAAATTGGCTTGAGTTATGATCCGGGCACCGGCTCAACATCATTGACTTTACCTGTAATGGCAGTCGACGAAGAGGGCGGGGCCACTTCAGAAAGCCTTGCATCTCTTCTGTCAACGTCTTTCATTCAAACGCAGGGCAGTCAGAACTCGAAGATCAAGGTGGATGGGTATCCCTCTGGAACGACCGCTGAGCTTCAAACACTGACGCCGGACGCCGCACCGACCGGCGGCCACTATCATCTAAGTTACGGTGGGCAAACGACGGACGAAATCGATCATGATGCCGACACTAATACCATTAAAGCTGCCCTTGAAGCACTGTCGACCGTCAGCACCGATGACATAGCGGTTGGTGGCGGTGCGAACGGCCTGGCGGACGGTGCTTTGACATTCACATTTCTCGCTGCCGCCGGCGATGTCGATATGATTTCGATTGATGACAGCGCGATGACAGGCCCAACTACCTCTCTGTCAGTTGTAGAGACGACGAAAGGTAACGACAGCTGGATAAGCAATGATTCTAACGTCGTTACCGACGTCATGAGCGGGATAACATTGATCCTTCAGGATGTTAACAAACTGGATGACGCTGAGGAACCGATACCGGTTGTGATTACGCTTACCAGGGACATCAGCGGGGTAACCAGTAAGGTCCAGAGCATGGTAACGTCTTACAATTCGCTGATAACCTTCCTCAAGGAAAAGACAGAGTACAATGTGGAAACCAAGGAATTGGGGCTGCTGAGCCGTAGCACAACGATCCCGTTTCTCAAGACACAGCTCAACGAACCACTTGTCGGGACCGCCACGGGTTTCACCGATGACGATCTTTACACCGAGGCGCGCGAGATCGGCATCACAGTCCAAGGTGATCGAACGCTGAATCTTGATACAACGGTCCTCAAAGACGCCCTGAACACAGGCCAAGGATTTCGCGCGGCTATCGAATTGATCGGAGCTGTGGCTGCAGGCGACACCAGCAGCGGCAACACTATCAATTTCTACAGCGCCAGCAGCAAGTACACAACCGCCGGGACCTTTGATGTGGAGGTTACAATCTCCAACCCGGGAAGCGGCAACGTGATCGAATCGGCCCGCATAAGACAGACCGGAGGCACCTGGCACGACGCCGTCGTTGACGGCAATATAATAACCGGAGACAGCACGTTTGATGATAACGGCGGCGGCCCCTTGTACCCCGAGAATGGCCTGCAGCTAAGCGTGGATCTCAGTTCGGTTGGAGTGTTCACCGACACGGTTCGTGTCAAGAAGGGCTTTGCCGGAGAGCTCGAGGCAATGCTTGACGCTCTGCTTAGAAGTGACGGTCGCCTCGATGTCAGCGAGGACATTAACCAGGACAACATTGACAGAATTGAAGAGACAATTGCAGACGAAGAAGCCCGCCTTGAGAAGGTTCAGACCAGACTGATCGAAAAGTTTGCCCGCCTGGAAAGAACGTTAACCACGCTTAACCAGCAGATGGCGGCAGTGAACACTGTTAGCCAGATCACTTTTGGCTAGGCTGGCCGGGAAAATCAACCGCCATTCCATCAGCCTGCTGAATGCTCCGGCTGGCGCTTGCAGCAGCTTCATTTCTTGCGACGCAGGCGATAGATCATGGCCAGCACCTCCGCTACGGCCACGTATAACCTCTCGGGAATCGGATTGCCCGGTTTGACCGACGCGTATATTGTTCTGGCCAGCTCTGGCCGCCTGATAACCGGAACGCCGTAAGCCCGTGCGATCTCCCTGATTTTCTCGGCCATGTGGTCGGCCCCTTTGGCCACCAGCACGGGCGCCTCCATCGTCCTGGCATCGTAGCGAATCGCGACAGCTACGTGTGTCGGGTTGACAAGAACCACACTCGCCTTGGGCACTTCTTCGGTCATACGTTTCATGGATCTTTGTATCTGCATCCTTCGGATCCAACCCTTGATCTCCGGCGAGCCCTCAGTCTCCTTGCGTTCCTGTTTCATTTCCTGTCGCGTCATCTTCAGTTCCTGGGTGTATTTCCACTTCTGATAGTATGCGTCGGCAAGGCCGATGACCAGAAGTGCCAGGCAAACACGTATGAGAAGGCCGAGTATTGTCTTTGCGACAACCGCCAGCATCTGGGCAGACCCGACCCATCGAAGGGCCCCGAGCGTATCGAGCCTGCTCTTAAGATACAGCCAGACTATGAAAGAGACAAAGAACAGTTTCAATATTGACGCCAGGAGTTTCACCACCGATCGGGCGTTTACGAGTTTGCTCATTCCTTCCACAGGATTGAGCTGGTTGAATTTCAAGCTGAGAGCCTCCGGTGAAAAACTCACGCCGCTGACGGCAATGCCGGCGATTATAGCGCCGACAAAAAGCGCCCCCAAAATGGGGCAGATTACAAGTATCGCTTCGGCAGTCTTTTTGCCGACAAAATCCAGGAATGTACTCGTGTTGGCGAAAACTGCGTTCTCGCACGAGAAGCCGTGCTCAACCTGGGCTATGAACCATCGCAGCAGGCTTGGGGCCGACAGAGCGACTGCCGCTAATAATATCACGAGCGACACGATAGCCATCAGCTCCTGACTCTGCGGCAGGTGTCCTTTCTGCCTGGCCCTCTGCAACTTTCTGTGTGTAGGTTGCTCCGTCCTCTCGGCGGCCGGCTTTTCTGGCATAATCCATTCCCTACTTTAGCGCGCGGCAAGAGTCCTCTGCACCTCACACCGGCAGCAGGCTGCCCATCAAGGTTGCAAATTCAGACACAAACGAATAGATAAACGGCAAGAATATTGCCATCAGCAATAGCCCCATCCCCACGCGAAGAGGCAAACTGATAAACAAGATGTTCATGTCGGGCATTATTCGCGCCAGAACTGCCAGGACCACCATCAACAACAAGAATGCCGCCAGTATCGGCGCAGCCAATTTCAGGCCGACTATCAACATTGTCGAGCCGGCTTTAATCACTCCGGTAGTTAGGACGGCCATTGTTGGAATGCAACCGACAGGAAACGTCTCGTAACTGTGCGAGAGAATCGACAGCAGCAGATGATGACCGTTGGCGCTGAGAAACAGGACAACAAATATCATTTCCAGCAGGCCGCCAACCGGTTGAGATCTCTCGCCGGTCAGAGGGTCCAGTATCTCAGCCATAGCCAGGCCCATTTGCCTTTCTATGATCCGTCCACTCAATTTGACCGGCGCAAACAAGATAGCGGCCACTAATCCAAGAGCAAATCCGTAGGTAGCTTCATAGGCCATCAGCAGGACGGCCTCGACGGTGGAAATCTGCCCTGCAGTTATCCCCGAAGGAGCGATCAACGAAAAGAAGATCGCCATCAGCACAGTCATTGCAACCTTGATCCTGGCTGGGATGCTTTTCCAGCTAAAAACAGGAGCGACCAGAACAAACGCCGAGATCCTTGTCAGCACCAGCACGAAGCCAAGCAGTTTTCCGATCATCAACTCCATGCGCCTTTTAGTGCCCGATATTCTGAATATGGCCGAAGATCTGGTTGGTGAATTTGAGTATGATTCCCAAAGTCCACCCGCCGCACACCAGCATGACAACACCAACGGCCAGGAGCTTGGGGACAATAGTCAGGGTCATGTCCCGGATGGAGGTGACCGCCTGAAGTAACGTCACCACGACGCCAACGACCATGCAAGTCAGCAGAATCGGAGCCAGAACGAGCATGGCCGTCTCGAGAGTATGCCGGCCCATATAAAGAACAAAACTGCTATCCATACAGCAAATCCCCGCGATCAACTTCGTACTCTATCTGAAACTGAGGCTCAGACTTCTCGCCAACAGTCCCCAGCCGTCGACGAGAATGAATAACATGAGCTTGAAAGGCAGCGAAATCATCACCGGCGGCAGCATCATCATCCCGGCACTGAGCAGGACGCTCGCAATGACCATGTCCACTAGTAAGAAAGGGATGAACAAGAGGCAACCCATCTCGAACGCGGTGCGGAATTCACTGATAATGAACGCCGGGATGACTATGTGCATTCCTATGTCCATCGCCCTGCTGGGCGGGTTGATCTTTGCCATCTTCACGAAAAGGGCCAAATCAGCCTCCCGGCTCTGGCGAAGCATGAATTCCTTGATACAACTGCCGGCTCTGGCCCCGGCGGTTTGAAAATTTATCTCATCGGCCAGGTAGGGTTGGATCGAGCTTGCGTTGGCCTTTGCAAAAGTGGGCGCCATCGTGTACAGCGTCAGAAACATAGCCAGACCTATTATGGCGATCGTAGGTGGTATGGTCTGAGTGCTCAAGGCGCGCCGCACAAAGGCCAGGACAATGACAATTCGCGCAAAGGACGTCATCATGACCAGCAGGCTGGGCACAATCGCCAGACCGCTGAAGATGATGACGAGCTTTACCGGAGTTGACCAGTCTTTACCTTCGCCCTCGTTGGCTGTCGCCTTATCCATGACCATCATCAAGTCGGCCACGCTGGGAACGCCGGCCTTCGGAGTATCGGCTCCGGAGGTATCACCGGGCATGCTCGGAAACTCGATCGGTTCGATATCCTGCGCGAGGGAAGTTCCCATTGGCAGCAAGACCACAAATGCCGGAAAAAGCACTCTGAATAGTCTCTTGTTCATTTGTGTTCCCAACTGTAATCTGCGTCCTGGGAGGCAAAATCCGCCGAGTCGCTGCTAATATCGGCCAGTTTTGTAACGCTCTCACTCGTACTGCCTATAAGAAACCGCCGACTGCCTACCTCAAGCAAGTGCACCGCCTTCTTGGGTCCGAGGTGGACTGTCTCTACCACGCGAATTTCTTTGCCGGGCAAGTTGGTAATCCTTGGCAAGAGCTTCCTTGAAACGTAAATAGCCACCCCGCCCAGAACAACAACGATCAATACAGCGAGCATCATTCGATAGTAAATGCCGCCCTCAGTATTGTAGGGCAGTCCGCCGGAAAAACCGGGATCATCTCCAAAGATAGACTCGCCCTGGCGTGACGTATCTTCTTCGGCCTCAGCCGCAGCCGGGGCCGGGTTCTCGGGCTCAGATCGTCCGCGAGCCGGTTGGCCCAAACAGACAACAAGAACACAACTGCCCAGCACAGTTGTTATCAATGGTATTAGAATTTTTTTGCCCGAATCAGTCAGACTCAACGACATAGCGATTATCACCTCATTGCCACCGTTGGCGACGCACTGTAAGCATTCTTTCGGTTCATAGCGTGCAAATATCGTGCCGAAGTGCCAAAACAGGCTTCTATGTGTCGTCAGGTGCGATTCGGAGGCGCCGCTAGCGCATTAGAACAGAAGAGTTGTAGAGAAACTTGACAGGCGAAAGAGTCAATTGCCCGACCTGAGCACTCCGATCAAAACGTGCGACTGGCTGGAGATCGGGCTATCGGGTCCTGCCCAATGGCCGCCGGGGCCTGCTCCCCATGAGCGAATATGCCATCT
>Ga0111165_1005_pt1 | contig 25989 bp, 18 predicted proteins | sample DeeMarSeWOR28_12_FD_80268 | JGI IMG/M metagenome (GOLD analysis project Ga0111165, IMG submission 80268) | Phycisphaerae bacterium SG8_4 | reverse complement strand
CCAAGCTCTTTGCGCAGGCGCGAGAGCTTCTCCAACGGCCTGCTTATCCGGCAGGTTACTTCCATGTTATTGACGCCCGTATTGATGAGGGCCTCGGCGGTCTTGACTATGTCGAGTTTGTCCTGGTTGAAGACGAGAATAAAGCCGTCTCGTAACAATGTCGTTATTGCATTCTTGATATTCATTGTCACTCCCTACAGTCTTCTTAAGTGAAAACCACCATCGACGTTGATCACCTGGCCCGTCGAGAAATCAAGCCTGCCTTCGGCGATGGCGCCAACCGCCTTTGCGATGTCCTGGGGCTGGCCCCATCGTTTAATCGGTGTCAATCCCTCTGCGATCAGCTTGTCGTATTTGTCCTTAACCACACTGGTCATGTCGGTCGCAATAATGCCGGGGCTGATCTCGAATACGCCGATTCCGTATTCGGCAAGTCTGTCGGCATACAGTTTGGTCATCATCGAGATTCCGGCTTTGCTCAGACAGTATTCGCCCCGCGCCGGCGAGCTTGTGTACGATGAGATTGATCCGGTGCTGACGATCCGATATTTGCGGTCGGGGTACTTCTTTTTCTGTTCGACCATCCAGTTGGCCACCTTCTGGGTAAGGAAGTAGGGGCCCTTGAGGTTTATGTTCATTACCCTGTCATAACTTTCTTCGGTGGCCTCGAGAAGATCCAGTCTTTTAGAAGGCGCCACACCTGCATTGTTGACAAGCATATCGCATCTGCCGAATTTCGACTTGGCGAGAGCCGCCAGACTGTCACGGTCGGCGGCGCTGCTGACGTCGCCGCGCAGAATCTCGCAGTCGGCGCCGAGCTCCCTGATCTGTTCTTGCGTCTGGGCTGCACGCGACTGATCCGGCTCGCCTTCAGGTGTGAAGTCAAAGAAGTTGATCAGAAGGTCATAACCCAAGGATGCTAATTCCAGGGCGATGGCCTTTCCAATACCGCGACTTGCTCCGGTGACAATTGCTGCGGGTCTGTCTGCCATTTGTACAATCCTCTCTTAGGCCTGTTGTCTGAGAAATTCGTCTATTTCGTTCGCAGCCGCCATTCCATCGGCAACGGCTGCCACTACCGTCGATGGGCCTCTGACAAGATCACCACCGGCAAAGACCCCCGGCCTCGACGTTGCCAGTGTCCCTTCTTCTGTCCGGATCAAACCGCCCTTTAGCTCGACGCCCGGCAGGATTTCTCCGATATCTTCCTGCGGCCCCTGGCCAATCGCCTCCACGACGAGGTCCATATCAAGCTCGTAAGCGCTGGATTCGACCAGTTCGGGTCTGCGCCTCCCGCTCTCGTCCGGCTCGCCCAGTCTGGTTACGCACAGTTTGATCCCCGTCAGTTTTCCGGCGATGGAGGTATACCCGGTCGGCTGTGTCAGTATCAGAAAATGCACGCCCTCGTTCACAGCCCTGTCGCGCTCGCCACTCCAGGCGGGCATCTCTTTGAAAGAACGGCGATAGATCAGAAATACATCCTTGGCGCCGAGCTGCTTGGCTGTTACCGCCGCGTCCATGGCGGTATTTCCCCCTCCTATGACCGCCACGAACTGGCCATCAAGATCGAGGGCACCCGGTTTCTTCGCGGTCGAAAGAAACTCCATCGCATTCCACAAGCCGTCTACTTCTTTGTCCTTGTCTGCGACGCTGACCGATTCGGACAGGCCCATGCCGATAAATGTCGCGTCGAATCCCTCTTCGACTATCGTCTCCAGATTGAAATCTCCGTCCAATTCTCTGCCCAGGCGCAGTTCCATGCGTTCGGCCGGCACATCGGCGAAAACCGCTGCGATTTCGTTCTTGAGAGAATTGCTTTGCCTGTCGTGCGGTATGACAGATGATATCATTCCGCCGAATTCAGTGCTTGCGTCGAACAGCGTCACCTTATGGCCCGCTTCGAGCAGTTTCGCCGTACAGGACAAACCCGCAGGGCCGGCGCCGATTACTGCTATATTCTTTTTAGTTGTCTCGGCCGGGATTTGCAGCTTTGACCAGCCGTTTCGATTGGCCTGCTCGGCAAGGTACATCTGTATCTCGGCGATCGGCAGGGGGCCGTCGCCAATAAAGCCCTGCAAACAGTGACCTTGGCATTGCTGCTCGACCGGACACAACCAGGCGCATATTTCGGGGAAGATATTTGCCTGTCTGAGAACCTCGTAGGCGGCCCTTTCTTCGCCGTCCAGGAACAGGCCGATGAATCCTGGTATGTCGACGCCAGCGGGGCATCCTAACTGGCATGTCGGCTCCTGGCATTTTCGACAGGCTGACCCGAGCCGCACGAGGTTGTCCCTGTCGCTCATCCGCCCCCGCTCGAATATGGGACCGTAGACTTTGTTGTCTCGCACAACGCATCCGGCCATGCCGCCGTCGCGCATTATCTGGGTGCAGGCGCTGCAGGCCACACAGACTTTATCCGGTGACATCTGCCCTCTGATAAGAATGTCCCTGGCGAAATCCGGGTATGCAAACGCCATGCGTCCGGCGCCGATCAGAGTAGTCCGTCCGTCTGCCTTGTTTGCCGCCGCGACATTGGCGAACATCGTTCGCAGCCAGCTATAGCCGGTGCCCACGATCGCAACATCGCGAAATTCCCTCTGAATTTCAGCCGTCAGGCCGATGAGCCGGTTGACACCTGCGAGCGGATGTTCGGGCTCTTCGTATCCGCCCACAATCGTCTCATTGAAAGGTCTGCCGACATGCGGATTGAAATACGGATTTGCGATGGTAATGTTGATCAGTCTGACGCCGCGCTGTTGCAGCAGGGCGATCAGCTTCTTGGGCTCTTCCAAGTTGGGTTTTGTGTAATCGTCTTTGTCGACCGCCCAGCCGTAGGGATATGGAATCGCGTCGTAGACGCCAAGGCGGGTCGTGACCGCGGTATCTTCACCGAGTTCGGCATGAATCCTGTCTATTGTCTCCAGCACGAATCTCGTTCGATTCTCGAATGAGCCCCCGTACTTCCCTTTCCTGTTATAGCATGCAAACAGTTCGTTGATGAGGTACCCGTGACAGGACTTGATATCGACGGCGTCGAATCCTACGTCAAATGCCATCCTCGCCGCATTGACATAAGCATTCTGGAGTTCATCCAGGTATTCGTCTGTCACCAGCGGCCAGTCATCCGGTATCTTGCTCTTGACATCGGGATTTGGCACCTGCTGAGGGATAAGCGGATCGCGGTAAGGGTCGCGCTGAGGAATAATCGGATGCGCTGCGCCTTCGGGTTTGCTGTACCTGCCCGAATGCGTCAACTGCAGCACGATTACCGGCTTGTGGTACGGCCCCATACTCCCGGCCGCTGCCTGCCGCATCATCTTTACCATTGCGGCAAAACTGTCTCTGCTTGACTCGTTGATCCACAATTGCCTCGGATTGGCCCTGGCTTCGGGCACGACCGCCGTCGCTTCGGCCCAGATCAGACCGGCACCGCCTGCGGCGAATCTCTCGTATCGTCTCAGCGTGAGTTTGCTGGGCCTGCCCTGGGCATCGCCGTCGCAGCCCTCCATGGGGTGCACCGCCAGCGAATTCGGTATCAGAAGTCCGCCGGCCCGCACGGGCTGAGCCAGAATCGAAACGTCCTCTATCGCCTCGACCGAGACGTTCAATTGCTCACTCAGTCGCTTCAGATCGTCAATTTCACGCAGCCGGAATTCCCACATCTTGTCGTTCGCCTCATGGTTTGCTACCTGCCAAGTTTCTCTTTTAGGAACCTGGCCGTATAACTATTGCTGTTCTTGACGATATCCTCAGGTCTGCCCGCGCCGACAACCTCGCCGCCTGCATCGCCGCCCTCGGGGCCCAGGTCTATAATATAGTCCGCCATCTTGATTACATCAAGGTTATGCTCGATCACGACCACAGTGTTGCCGCAATCTGTGAGCCGCTGCAGAACGTTCAGCAGGTTGTGGATGTCGGCGAAGTGCAGCCCGGTGGTCGGTTCGTCGAGAAGATACAAGGTATGGCCCGTTGCCGCTTTGCCTAATTCGGCCGAGAGTTTGACCCGCTGTGCCTCGCCGCCGGAGAGAGTCGTCGAGGCCTGGCCCAGCTGCATATAACCCAGTCCGACGTCGGCCAACGTTCGCAATATCCGGATAATGGTCGGGAAATTCGCGAAGAAATCGAGCGATTCCTCAATCTGCATATCGAGCACGTCGGCGATATTCTTGCCTTTGTACGTAACCGCGAGGGTCTCCGGATTGTACCTGGTGCCCTTACAGCTCTGGCATCTGACGTACACGTCGGGCAAAAAGTGCATCTCGATCTTCTTCGTTCCCTGGCCTTTGCAGTATTCGCATCGGCCGCCTTTGACATTGAAGCTGAACCGTCCGGGCTTGTAGCCTCGAATCTTTGCTTCTCTCGTCATGCTGAACAGCTTTCTGATCACATCGAAGGCGCCGGTATATGTCGCCGGGTTGCTCCTCGGCGTCTTTCCGATGGGCGACTGGTCGATCTCTATGACCTTGTCGATCTGCGAAGTGCCCAGGACGCTCCTGTGCGCGCCGGGTTTGCCCCGAGACTGATACAACCGGCGCTTGAGGGCCTTTAGCAGAATCTCGCTGACCAGCGTACTCTTGCCCGAGCCGGATACGCCTGTCACACATGTGAATACGCCGAGAGGGAATTTGACGTCGATATTCTTGAGATTATTCTCGGCCGCCGCCTTGACTTCGATGCACCTTCTTAGATTGTAGCGTCGTCTCTTTACAGGCAGCTCAATGCTCTTTCTGCCGCTCAGGTAGTCACCCGTCAGCGACTGTCTGCAGTCGGTGACATCGCTGAGATTGCCCTGGGCCACGACTTCGCCCCCATGCGCACCGGCGGCCGGTCCGATGTCGACGATGTGATCGGCGCATTTGATTATATCCTCATCGTGCTCGACCACGAGGACCGTGTTACCTGACTTGCTCAGTCGCTGCAAAATCCCCAGCAATCTATCGTTGTCGCGCTTGTGAAGGCCTATTGTCGGCTCGTCCAGCACGTAACAGACTCCGACCAGGCCGCTGCCGACCTGAGTGGCCAGACGGATTCGCTGCGCTTCGCCGCCGGCGAGCGTACTGCTGGTCCGATCCAGGGTCAGATACCCGAGCCCGACGTCAACCATGAATTTGAGCCGGGCCTTTATCTCCTTGAGCGCCGCCGCGGCGATGATGGTTCTTTCCTCGTCCAGTTTCAGCCTGCTGAAGAACCTCTGCGCCTTCTCGATGTTGAGAGCAGCCAGCTCATTAATGCTCTTGCCCCCGACCTTGACTGCTATGGCCTCGGGCCTTAGCCTGGCGCCGTGACAGCTCTGGCAGGGTTGCTGAGAAAGATAACCGGTCAGCCTGGTTTTAACGTATTCGCTGGTGGTGTTCTCCCAGCGCCGAACGAGGTTTGGAATGACGCCCTCGAAGGACATGCCGTATTTCTTCTCATCGGCCGGGCTTGTCCCGTGCATCAGAATCCTTGCGTATTCCTTCGGTATTTGCTTGAACGGTATCGCTTTACTGGTGCCCATCTTCCGACAGAATCTCTTGACGAGCCTGTTGTAGAAGATGTTCATCCTCTTGCCGCCCTTGCGCCAGGCGTCGATAGCGCCGTTTTCCAACGAGACGGTTTTATCCGGTACGATCAGGTCGGGGTCGAACTCGAGTATTGTCCCCAGGCCGTCACAGCTCTTGCAGGCGCCGTAGGGGCTATTGAAGCTAAACAGCCTCGGCGAGAGTTCTTCGAGACTGGCCTGCGGATGTTTGGGGCAGGCGAACTTTTCGCTGTAGATAACTTCCTTCCACTTGCCGTTGCCCTCTTTTGTTTTGGCCGCATCGGGTTCTTGCAGCAGAACGAGGAGCACACCGTCGGCCAATTTCAGCGCGGTTTCGACCGAATCGGCCAGCCGAACGCGAATAGTATCCTTCAGGATCAACCTGTCGACGAGCGCTGCTATATTGTGCTTCTTGTTCTTGCTGAGTTCGGGGGCGTTGCGGACATCGTAAATGCTTCCGTCGACACGGACGCGGACGAAACCCTCGCGTTGTATGGTGGCGAAAATGTCCTTGTGCTCGCCTTTCTTGCCGCGAACCAGCGGGGCGCAGATCTGGATTTTCGTCCCTTCGGGCCGGGTGAGAATCGATTCGACTATCTGTGCGGGGTGCTGGCATGTGATCGGCTTGCCGCACACCCAGCAGTGCGGCTGGCCGGCGCGGGCGAATAGCAGCCTGAAGTAGTCGTATATTTCGGTAGTTGTCGCCACCGTCGAGCGGGGATTGTGGCTGGCGCTTCGCTGCTCGATCGCGATAGTAGGCGGCAGGCCCGTGATCTCGGAGACCGCCGGTTTCTGCATCTGTTCGAGGAATTGCCGGGCGTAGGCGCTTAGCGACTCGACATATTTCCTGCGTCCTTCGGCGTAAATAGTATCGAAGGCCAGTGAACTCTTGCCGGAGCCGCTTATCCCGGTGATCACCACCAGTTTATCTCGAGGGATGCTCAGATTGATATTCTTGAGATTGTGCTCGGCGGCACCTGTAATCTTGATTGCTTTTTCTATTTGCCCAGCCATCCTGCTTTCTTACTGATGTCAGTAACTAAATGAAATATTCCACCCTAATACAAACCGATAATTGTACCAAGGCGGCGTGAAAAGGTAAAATGGTTCTTGCCAAAAAACTGATATTCAATCATCAGAAGATCTGTGAAGAAGCTGCACAAATGGAATTTGTCGTACTCGCAGGCCAGAGAGGTCCAGAGGAGCCTTGCTGACAAGGTCCAGTTTACTCCGCTCGCGAGGAGTCCGAGGCTGGTTGCAGGCATTGATTGTGCCTTCAGCAGAGATGGCCAGAGGATTCTTGCTGCCGTAGTTGTTCTGACCCTGCCCGAGCTGGAGCTTGTCGAAACGACCAGGGCTGTCAGAAAAGTGACATTTCCCTATATACCGGGGCTGCTTTCCTTTCGCGAAGCTCCCGTTTGTATCGCCGCGGTCGAGAAGCTGACAAGCTGGCCCGATGTGTTTATCATTGACGGCCAGGGGATCGCCCATCCCCGCCGGCTCGGTCTGGCGGCGCATCTGGGGCTGTTCTTCGATAATCCGACTATCGGCTGCGCAAAAAGCAGGCTGACCGGCGACTTCGAAGGGCCTCCTTCGGAGAAGGGGGCCCACACGTTCTTGAAAGCACAATCCGAGACAATCGGCGCCGTGGTCAGGACGCGCAGCGGCGTCAAGCCGGTTTTCGTCTCGGTTGGAAACAAGTGCGTGCTGGACGATGCGATAAGAATCGTCCTGGCTTGCGCTCTCAAGTATCGACTGCCCGAGCCGACCCGGCTTGCCCACCAGGCGGTGGGAAAGCTGAAGCTGGAGACTTAGCCTGCCGAATCGGCGGCGAGAGCATGTGCTTATTGTGAGACGACTATTGCCGAGTTGATCACTATCGGCTCGACGGGCACGTTGGAGTAGCCGGAGCGGGTCGTAGTTTCCACCCGTGCGATCGTGTCCACAACGTTCATGCCTTCTATCACCTTGCCAAAGACGGCATAGCCGGGATTGGCATTTGCGACATAGTTCAGGGGCGAATTGTCTACGTGATTGATGAAGAACTGACAAGTCGCGCTATCAGGATCATTGCTGCGAGCCATCGCGATGGTGCCTCGCACATTCCTTAACCCGTTGCTGGCTTCGTTGGTGATCGGGTTGCGTGTTTCCTTCTGGGTCATCTCTGCTGTGAAGCCGCCTCCTTGTATCATGAAGCCGTGTATGACCCTGTGGAATATCGTTCCGTTATAGAAACCCGCCCGCACGTAGCCGAGGAAGTTCTCGACCGTAACGGGCGCCGCCTGGGCATTGAGTTCGATGACGATATCGCCGGCGCTTGTCTGAAGCTTCACGAGATTGCGTTGCGGTTTGGCGGCTTCTTCGGCCGCCGGTGTCTTCTTCATTTGCTCACCGCACCCACAGAGCATAATCGCGACGGCCAACAATCCACAGAACCGAGACTTACTGATCATAATATGTGTCTCCAAAAATCTTCACTTCGTTGACAGGCTTGCGGTATCGCGCCGCGGTCATTGCGAGACAACGCTAGCGGATATTATCACGACAGGTTCCACGGGAACGTCGTCCATCCCGTGCTTCGTCGTTGTTTCCACCGATGCGATTGAGTCGACGACGTCCATTCCTTCCACGGCCTTGCCAAAAACCGCGTACCCCGGATTGGCACTGCCGGCGTAGTCTAGAAAATCGTTGTCTTTGTGATTGATGAAGAACTGAGCGGTCGCGCTGTCAGGGTCGCTTGTCCGTGCCATTGCGAGTGTGCCCCGCTCATTTTTCAAGCCATTGGCGGCTTCATTTACGATTGGCTCACGTGTTTGCCCCTGGGACATATCTTCGGTGAAACCGCCGCCTTGTATCATGAAGTTCGGTATGACCCTGTGGAAGATCTTGCCGTCGAAGAAGCCGTCTTCCACATATTTAAGAAAATTCTCGACCGTGACAGGGGCGGCCTGTTCGTTGAGTTCAATGACGATATCTCCCATACTTGTTTGAAGCTTTACCATTGTTTCCCGTACCTTTGCCTTTCTTGTCTCTAATCACGGCGGCAGGTGAAAGTATAGGCCCTTGCCTATATGTCACCGTCGATCTTCTCACGCCATCTGTTCTTCTTAACAGAGTTGAGGATTTTCTTTGCGCATTCCAGCGCCGCCAGGGCCTCCTGGGCGCTGACCTCGGGCGTAAGCTCTCTGTTTGTAACCGCCTGCAGGAACGCCTCCTGCTCCAGGCGGATAGGTTCTTTGTCGTCTATGTCAAGCTGCTCTACATGCAGCAGGTCGGGCCAGTTCATCGTCTCGAAGTCGAAGGTCCCGGCCTCTTTATGCTCCTGTATGCACTTGACAACGTTGATATTGGGATCGGCTTTAACGATGATCCCGCTCTTTTTGAGATAATCCACGCTCAGGTATGCCTGGCGGCTGAAGACTCTCACCCTTCTGTCGGTCTTCAAGCCGAGTCTCGATGCGGTAATGTTTGCTATGCAGCCGCTCTCGAAGACGATCCTCGCATTGCAGATATCTTCCTCTTCTCCGATGACGTTGACGCCGACGGCATCGACTCTCTTGATTTTGCTCGCCGCCAGAGACAGGATAATATCTATATCGTGAATCATCACATCCAGAACTACTCCGACGTCGGTCGAACGGAACGGATAAGGACTGATGCGGTTGGCCTCGATGAACTTTGGTTCGATGTCGAGTCTCTTGATTGCCTGAGCGACCGGGTTGCATCGTTCGGAATGGCCCACGGCTACGACGGTGTTGTGTCTTTTTGCGAGGGCGGCAACCTTCTTGCCTTCTCTGACGTTGGCCGCCAGCGGTTTTTCAATCAGCACCGGAATCTTGTTCTTTATGAAGATCTTTGCCAGTTTCAGATGTGTCAAAGTCGGAGTCGCTATCGTTCCCGCATCGACCTTGTCCAGGATATCGCCGCATTCGTCGGATGCCAGGCAGTTGTACTGATCGGCGAGCCTCTGAGCTTTGTTCGCGTCGATGTCTACCACGGCGACGAATTCGCTTTGCGGCAGCTGATCATAAACCTTCGCATGTATCGTGCCCATCTTGCCGGCGCCGACGACAGCCGTTCGTATTTTTGCGTTGCGCATTGTGTTTCTCTTATTGTCGGCTGAGCAGATCATGCTGCGCAGCAACAAAACCCCTTCTGTGCGGTGAATCTAACGCACGACAAAGCCAATGTTATCTGAATGTCTCCAGATACCTGCAGAATTGATGCTTGCTGCTTTTGGTTATCGAATCAATCATGGCTCGGACATTCTCATCCAGTCCGTCCTCAGCCGCCAGCGCATGTGCATTTTCAAGTAACGTGCCTTCCTGCCTGTACAATTTTCTGAATGCCTTGAATATTTGCTCCTGCTGCGATTCGTCCAGGCCGGCCCGATCCAGGCCTCGCTTATTGACATTTCGAACCTTCGGTGGATAGTGTCCACTGACAGTCAGAAAAGGCGGGACGTCCCGCGTAAGTCCGGCGAGGCCGGCGACAAAGCACCATTTGCCGACGGTAACAAACTGGTGCGATGCAGCCAGACCGCTGAACCAGGCCCCGGTTTCGATCCTGCAATGGCCGCCTATCTGCACAAGATTGCTCAAGACGGTGTCATCTTCCACAGTGCAGTCGTGTCCGATGTGCACGCTGACCATAAAGAAATTGTCATTGCCGATTTTCGTGCATGTCTCCGGGTGCATGCCTGGATGGATAGTCACATGTTCGTGCATCTTGTTCCTATCACCTATTACGAGCCCCCCGATCTCGGAGTCTTTCTTCAAACGCATAACCTGCGGTTTGCTGCCGATCACACAGCCGGGATAGAAGTGGTTCTCCCGCCCGATCCTGACATTCCTGCAAATGACTACGTTTGCCTCGAGTGTTGTGCCGGAACCGATCGAGACGCGACTTTCGATGACACAGTTGGGCCCGACTACTACGTCATCGGCCAACCGAGCATCTTTGTGGATTACCGCACTGGGATGTATCTGAGTCATATTACCTCTTGAAAAAAGTTCCTTTATAGCTTTTCATCGTCGATGAGCATAAACTTTATCTGTGCCTCGGCAACGACTGCATCGCCAATCATCGCCTTGCAACGACATTGTGCCGTCCTCTTCCTCAGTCTCATCGTCTCAGCTGTTAGAATGAGCTGGTCGCCAGGAACGACTGATTTGCGTAGTTTTACGTTATCCATGCTCAGCAGCACGGCGAGTTTGCCGGTATGTTCCAGCCTTTGCGCAAACAACAGGCCGGAGACCTGCGCCATGGCCTCGACGATAAGAACGCCGGGCATGATGGGCGTTCCGGGGAAGTGCCCCTGGAAGAATTGCTCGTTGAAGGTTACGTTCTTTATGCCCTTGATTCGCGTATCCCCATCGATCTCGATCACTTTGTCGACCAGCAGGAACGGATATCTATGCGGTAGAATTTTGGCAATCTGTCGAATATCTAGAAGTGCATCGGTGCCGAACCTTGCAATCCGTTCCTGCTGCTGGGCTGCTTCGTATAGTTTTTTTGAAAGCTGCTGGTTCAGGGCGTGACCGCTCTTGTAAGCCACGATCCTGCCCTTGATCGGGCGGCCCACCAGCGACAGATCTCCAACTAGGTCGACAATCTTATGTCTAACGCATTCGTTGGGGAATCTGTAGCTGTTCTTGATGGGCCCGTCCGAGTTGATTATCAGAATGTCCCTCGGGCTGATATGCGTGCCTATTCCCCGGGCTTGGAACTGCCTTGCCTCTGCTTCGAGCAGAAACGTTCGGGCCGGCGCCAGATGCCTCTCGAAACTCTCCGGTGTCAACTGGCAGCTGAAGATTTGTCTGCCGATGCCCGTGTGCCCTCCGTAATCGAGATCATAGGTGAGGCTCAATCCGTCGTCGGAATAGGGCAGGGCGTAGATGCAGGCGTCACCGGCGGTGACGGTGATCGGTTTGTCGATAACGTACTCCCTGCGGCTGGCGTTCTGTTCCTGCAGGCCGGTGCGCCGAAGGAGCTTGAAGTACTCTGAGCAACTGCAGTCCGAAGCGGGCAGCTCCGGGCCGTTGACTTCTACAATTACATTGTCGATCTCGAGGGCGGCCACCGCGGCCATGCAGTGCTCGATGGTCTCAATACTGACAGAACCTTTCTTCAGCGTGGTCCGACGATTGCGCTCGGCGAGATTGGACGCGACGGCGGAAATACGCACTGGCTCGGGCGTATCGGTCCGAATGAAAGCAACGCCGGAGTTGACAGGCGCCGGGCGAAAAACAACCTTTGCCTCCTTACCTCCGAACATGCCGCGACCGCGCATCCTGCCTTCACCTTTTATCGTCTTCTGCAGCTTCAAGTTCTTCTATCCTTTTGGTGAGCTTCTTCAACTGCTCAGCCATCTTGGGCAGACGCATGACCATGGTCACTATCCTGAAGGCCTCTTGTGCCCTGACGGCCGGTGTCCAGGCCACCTTCTGGCCGGCCGCAATGTTGTTCATCACCCCGGACTGAGCCCCCACCATCACGCTATCACCTATTTCTATGTTGTCGGCCAGGCCGACCTGCCCGGCCAGAACTACCCCGTCGCCCAGCCTGCAACTACCGGAAAGACCCGCCTGGCCTGCGATCAGGCAGCACTTGCCTGTGACCACGTTGTGAGCGACCTGCACCAGGTTGTCTATCTTGGTCCCGGCGCCGATTATTGTATTTCCAAACTTGGCCCTGTCAACGCAGCAATTGCTCCCGATGTGGACGAAGTCTTCGATCACCACGCCGCCGTTATGCGGGATCAGTTTGTGATCGCCATCGATAAACGAATAGCCAAAGCCTGTAGAGCCGATCGTGCTGTTCGCCTGAACGATTACATGCTTGCCCAGGCGGCAGTTGTGGTAGATAACCACGTTGCTGTCGAGGCGGCAATTTGCTCCGATCTTTGAGTTCTCTCCAATCCTGCACCCGGCGGCGATGGTGCTTTTTGGCCCGATCTCGACCCCGTCGTCAACCACTACGTAAGGGCCTATGGATACACCTTCGGCTATCCTGGCGCTGTCGGCGACCGTGGCCGTTTGGTCTATGCCTTCGGCCGCGGCTTTGAGCCGAGGTGCGAAAGTGCTCAGGGCCTCTATCAGAGCGGTATTGACATCCTTGACAATCAACTGTACTTTGTCCAATCCTTCGATATGAGCCGAAACAATAACTGCGCCCGCGCGCGACTTTTCGAGTGCGGCCCTGTGTTTGTCATCCTTGATGAAGGTGACTTCGTTCTCGTCCGCCGTCTCGATCGGGCAGACGGCAATTATGTGCCTGTCCATATCGGCGGCAGGGCCGGCTAACTCGGCATCAAGGCGTTCTGCTAATTGTGCTACGGTCAATTCCATCTGAGCTAATGAAAACCGAGCCCGCCCGCGGCGGGCGGTGCTTTCGCTCCGTTATCTAATTGATTAATTTTGACTCGAGCTTGTCCAGCTCGGCTATCACTTCATCGGTAATATCAACGCACCCTTCGCCGTACAGTACCTTGTGGGTGCTGAGAGTCATCATGAGCTGATCGGCTACAGGTATCGGAAACTGGGGCTCACTTCGTTCCAGGACCAGATCCAGGCCTTTGGTGGCAGCTAGTTCTTTGGTTATCCGCAGGACTTCCTTATATACCTTCTCGGCCCAGCGTTGCTGGCTCAACCCCTTCCGTGTATTGTTGTATTCCTGCAGGCCCTTTAACTCGCCCTGTTTCTGTAACAGCATCTTGTATTGTGCCATATAATCGTCCGTGCCCCGCACCAGGGCCCGAACGCCGCCTGTCAATGCAGTGATTTCGCCTTCCAGCGCCTTCTCGGCTGCGTCCATTTGGTCGCTTTCAGCTTTTAGTTTTGCCCCGAATGTCGCCGTAGGCTGGCATTCCTGCAAGGTCCGCGAGACGCTGAGCAGGCCGATCTTGGCAGTCGCAACATCGGCAGTCGGCTGGGCAAGGCTGAACTCGTGGACGACAAACAGAACGACAACACATATCAGAGAAACAGGGATGACCGTTTTGACTTTCATTATACTTTCCTTTCCATCAAACATGCTCTGGTTGGCAATCGCGCATTAATGCTAGAACAAACTTCCCATACGGAAACTGAAGACCTGTGTTTCGTCCTCGCCGTCCTTGCTGAACGGCGTCGCAATCTCAAACCTCATCGGCACCGGCCCGAAGAACTGCGGTACCTGTATCTGGATACCGGTTCCTATCGAAGCACGGTACTTGCCGGTATCTACCGTTCCGCTGTCCATGAAGAACAGTGCACTGACGTTCTCGCCAACGAGGGGCACGGCGATCTCGCCGTTGGCCAGGAATATCCATTCACTACCGATAGGGTCCTTCTTCTCGGGGAATGGGACGTTTCTCTGCAGGCCTCTTGTACTCACGCCTCGATACTCGAAACCTCGAAGGCCGTAGGTGCCCGTGCCGCCGCCGTAGAACTTCTCGAACGGAGGAGCGTCGGAAAACGTCGTCGCCCCCAGAAGCTTGAGCGCCAGGATGGTTTTTCGCTCGGCCAGGTCTTCGTGGAGCGTCCAGTATTGTACGCGCGTGCCCTTCAATATCGCAAAATCCTCGTCGCCGGTGACCTGCTCATAATTAACGTTGAACGTATGTCCCTTGCTCGGCAGGAACCTGTCGTCGGTCATGTCTTTGCCGATCCCGAGGCTCAGACCGATCATGGAAGTGTTGCCTTCGACGTCGACGATTTCCTGCGGAGCATCTAGGTCAAGGTTGTGAACGTCGACGCCCTCAACTCTGAAACCGACGCTGCCCCGCCAGCGGCTCTTGTAGCGCTTTTCCAGACCTACATATCCTTTTGTCCTTTGCTCATCGTAGCTTTCCCGCCACCTTTCCCAGCTCGAGCCCACGACATCGAGTGACGTCGGCTTGTCGTTCAGGTAAGGTTCTGTAAACGTGATCGAATAATAGCTGACCTCGGTTCCCGGCTCCAGCGCCACTCTCAGACTCTGGCCGGCGCCTCTGAAAGCCTTCATCGTTATGAACTCGCCGAAGCTTTCCGGCCAGTCACTATAGTCAAAATTGCGCTGTTGCCAGATCAACTGTCCAATGACACCGCTGTCGCTGCCTATCGCGATGCCCGGATTCCACATCCCGGTCAGGCCTTCCTTTATGTCCACAACCGCGTCTTTGCGATCCTCCGATCCGTCAGCGGGCGCGACAGGTTTGATGATAGCCTGCTCGGCCATTGTCATCCTCTGCACGTACCGTTCCAGTTGACCATTGCCCTGTTTCGGGGCCATGTGGGCGTTGTAAAGCTCACCCGGCGCGAAATCGTATTCGTCCAGTATCCGACGAACTACCTTGTCCTGGGTCTGTTCGTTGCCTATGATGTCGATCCTACCGATTCTGAACTGTTCGCCTTCAGTTATCTTGAATTCGACGTCGACCGTATTGGGCTCCGAGATAAACACGGGTCGCTGACTGACGTTGGCATCCACAAAGCCGTTCTCACCGTAGAGTTTGAGAATCGCCCTTGCGTGCGCCACCGCCTGCTGCCGGAAGCAGGGTTGCTGCGACTGCAGTTTCAAACCGGCCAGCAGGGTAACGTTGTCGAAGTGTGTGTTGCCGGTCAGGAGAATGTTCCTGATTCTGTAGAGCGGTCCTTCCTCGATTACAAAGGTGATATGCGTCTGGCCTTTGACCTCTATCTTGTGATTGAGGTATCCCCTGTCCCAATAGACGTCTCGCAGCTTCGCCAGATCCGCCGCCACTTTTTCCTCGGTGTAATAGGCGGGCCAGAAAAACCAGTTCCTGGTCTTGGTCTTGATGGCGTCTTTGAGATCGCTGCTCTTGATTGCCTTATTGCCCTCGAAGCTCACCGACTTGATCCGCAGTCTCTCGCCCTCGGCTATCGTATAGATCACCCTGCCGTCGGCCAGATTCTCTGTCTCCAGCGTCACATCGGCGTTGGCAAAGCCCTTCGTTCGGTAGTACTCGACAATGCTCCTTCTGCCCGATTCGACCAGGATCCTGTCGAAATGGCCTCCCTCCTCGAAGTCCAGCTCCTTGGCCAGCGTCTTGTCTTTGAACTTTTTGTTACCCTCGAATTCTATCGATTCGACAACGCCTTTGTCACCGCCGGACAGCGCGGCCGTTTCCGCACCGCAGGCAGCCAGACCCCAAAACGCGGTCGATGTAAGAAGAATCCAAAAAGCATTTCGCATTGTCTGTCTCATTCTTTGCGCATCGTGTATCGAACTTCTCGGCGTTGGTCTCGGGCGCTGGATCAAAACGGCGCCGCCGCTTGACCTACGTGGGAGGCGTTCTCGAACCGCGTTGTCTTGTCCATAAATGTCAGCTTGACAGTTCCAGTCGGCCCATTTCGCTGTTTGGCAATTATCAATTCTGCCGTGTTGTTCGGCTCGTAACCATCTTCGCCGCGATGGTAGTAGTCTTCGCGGTGCAGCAGCATAATCACGTCGGCGTCCTGCTCGATACTGCCGCTCTCCCGCAGGTCGCTCATTCTCGGCCTGTGGCCCTCCCGGCCTTCCGGAGATCGATTCAACTGGCTCAATACCATAACCGGCAAATCCAGCTCACGGGCCAGCGACTTGAGGTATCGTGAAATCGTCGTAATCTCCTGCTGGCGCGATTCGGCCCGTCCGGAGCCGAGATGCATCAACTGCAGATAATCGACCACTATGCATTGTATGTTATGTTTGCTTTTGAGCCGTCTGGCCCTGGCACGAAGCTCCAGCGGCGTAAGCGTCGATGCGTCGTCGATGAAGATCTGCGCCTCGGACAGTTCGGCGCACGCGTCTGCCAGCTTCTTGTAGTGCTCGTCGCTCAGAAGACCTCTGCGCACCTTCTGGCTGTCGATCCCGCTGATGCTGCACAGGAACCTCTCGGCCAACTGCTGCCTGCCCATTTCCAGCGAGAATATCGCAAGCGGGTTCTTGTCGAGAAGCCCAAGATGCTCTGCGATATTCAGCGCCAGGCTGGTCTTTCCCATGCTCGGCCGGCCGGCGACGATTATCATCTCGCCTTTTTGCAGCCCGCAGGTCATGTCGTCAAGTTCGTAGAAACCTGTGGAAAGTCCCGTAACGTGTGTCCCCTGGCGACCCTCGATAAGCTCGAACGAGCGGACGACCAGGTCCTTCAGCGCCGAGCTGTTGCCGGTGACGTGCCTGTCGGTGACGGCGAACATCTTGGCCTCGGCGTCGTCAAGCACCTCGCCGGGCTCGCCCGTCTGGTCGTATGCCTTATCGAGAATCGCCCCGGCGGTGGAAATGAGCTCGCGCAGCAGCATCTTGTCTCTGACCACGCCGGCGTCATAGACGACGTTCGCCGCCGACGGCACCGAATCCAGAATCCTTGCGATATACTCGACCCCGCCGGCGTCCTCGAGCCTACTGAGCCGCGCAAGCTCGTCGCGGAGCAGCACGGCGTCTATCCCGACCCCCTTGTTCTTCTCGTAGAGCGAAATCAGCGCATCGAAAATATGCCGATGCTCCATCCGGTAGAAGGCGTCCCGCTCGAGTAATTCGACCACGTCGCCGATACATTCCGGCTCGATCAGCATCGAGCCGAGAACCGCCGCTTCAGCCGCCAGCGATTCGGGCATAGTGCGCGCCGGCACCATCGGCCCCGAAACATCCGGCGGAGCATTAACCGACGCGGCCGGTTTTTCCACCTGATCCCTTCTTGTACCTGCCATAATCTAATAGCGTATAGCGTTCAGCGGTTAGCGTATAGTCACAGAGCCCAAAAGCGCCACTCTGAGCGTTTCCATCAAAAACCCCGCTGCTGCTCCGTCATACCGACCGAACATGGCCCACTTCGCCGTTTCGACCCAGCCAAGCCACATCCCGTCATTTCGACCGAGCGAAGCGAGCGGAGAAATCTATCAGCCCAGACAACACCCATTTCCGGGCAAATCCGGATTCTACCGCCCCCCACATGCCTCGTCAATCACTTGTTCGAATTATTATCCGATCCCGTAGATGCAGCGGCAAAGACATGAATTCCAGATTCAAAGAATTCGAAAGTATCCAGCCCTCCAGAGACGGCGTCAATCACTTGCTGCAATTATTGTCCCGCCAGACAGAAGCCCCACGAGTTGACGCTATGCTTGTCCTGGAGCAAAGCACCCGCCCCAATAGGGCAGAGCCTAATACCCCAGATTTCCCCAAATGCCCCTCTGCACCCACTGCACATCCTCTTTGCCTTCGGCCGTCACAGGGGCGAAGAGTCCCACCCAGGTCCTGACGTTATCACGTCCCTGCTTGATCGTTTCGATGCCTTTCCACTTATGGTATTCGGCGTGTCCGTCGGCATAGGTAAAATTGGTTCCGTCGCCGTGTCTCGTGACCGGCTGGTCCCACCACCTGGGCTCGCTGTATCTCGTCGAGTAGGCGTCAGGGCTCGATAGACCCTCGTCTATGAAGATGAGCCTTTGAGCCGGCTGGGGCACGAGCATCCGTCTTTTGAAAACGGGACTGCCTTCCACGGATCTGCCGTTGCTGGCAATCATCATGGCGTAAGTCATCAATTCTCCCCGGTAGCCCGCCGGGCATTTGTACAACTCTACTTCTGTGACGTAGGGCCACAACGCACCGGTCTTGATACCTTCTATCTGGTCACTCTCAGGTAATTGCCCGCCCTGGGTCCATCCGGAAGCCCAGGTCACACCCACCCAGGGCTCACCGTACTGGCTCCTCCACTGGCCGCCCGCTTCACTGCTGACCAGCTTATCGTTGTTGTCATCGGCGTACAGAATCCACGCCAGGCCCAGTTGCTTGAGATTACCGAGGCAAACGGCGCGCTGGCCCTGCTCTCTGGCTCTCTTAAGGGTCGGCATCAATATCGCCATCAACAAAGCTATGATGGCGATCACCACCAACAGTTCTATCAGCGTAAATGCCCTCTGCCTGTCCATAACACCGCCGCAGCCTCTAATACGATTCATCGGAGGATTGTAAACTCTTGGGAGCAGACAATCAACAGCAATGCCGCCGCCACGATACTTAATTGCAGCCGGCCTCTGCGTCCCAAGGTGGCTAGGATGTGCAAATTCTACCCATGCTGTTGATTCAATGTTACCCAAACCGCATGGACAGCAAGGGCTTTCGCCTTCTCTTTCACCTCCGAATAACAAAAGACCACCGGCTACCGCCTATAGAGCCGAATACCGTCAAATTACAGCTTGCCCGCACCACCAGATCCGGGATTGTTCTTGTCACCAAAACCAAGAGAGACCTTGTTGACGTCTGTAAGGTCCGCACCCTGGGCGGCAAGCGGTGCTAGGGCAATTCTCCACTCCGTCCAACTTTCTCTCTGTGCTGCATTGGGGTCGCCGCTGCACACGGCTGCAAAAGTGCCGTCCTCGTTGGCCAAGGCCACGTACATCGGCTCAGGAGCATTAGATGACGTCCTCTGAACCACAACGACAGTATTCTATAGTAGGTGGTTGTCTCAACTGCCTCTGTTTCCAGACAGACACTTGCCCGGCTAACGCATCAGAGGCCGATACCATCTGGGCCGTTCGGGTCTGTTCGGCGAGTTTAGAAGTTCTCGCCACTTCTCGTCCGTCAAGCGATCGTCCATGGGGTGCTTGAACTCGTAGTAGGACAGCACCGGGCCCGCCGCCAGAAAGGCCGAACCATCGGGTTGCGGGCAGGCGACCACAATAAGGTCCACCTTGCCAACCGCCTCCTCCAGCACGGTCTCTTCGGGACTGCATGTGTGCACATCGGCCACAAGGATCGTTTTGGTGCTGGCCTGTCCAATCTCCGTCCATGGCTCCAAATAGTCGCCGAAGGTCTTGATGAACTCCCATTCCTGTTCCGTGAGCCCCTGGTTCGTCAGCTCCTTCTTGGCGATTTCGATCAGGGGGTTTAGTAGATCCTTGTACCAATTCAGCTCACTTTCTGCACGTTTGGTCAGCGCATCGAGGTCACGCAGGCCTTTTTCTGTCATTAGCGTAAGCGCCAAAAGACGGCCGTAGAATTCGGGCACGGGTTCCACATATCCGGGTGGGGGGGTGGTGGCACTATACGGCGGCCCCATGTAGCTCTGCTTGGCATAGAGGATCGTGTCATGTCTCAATTCCGTCCACGAGGCGAGCGCCGCGTTGAGTTCTTTGGCCTGCCACGCTTGCGTTCGCATGAAGTTCGGGTATCCATCGGGGAACTCGCCAAGCAAGGCGCGCAGAGAGTACAGCCAACCCCAATAGAGATTCCGGTTCCACTCAGAGACGGTAAATGCGTCAAAGCCGGCCTTGAGTTCGTCGAAACGCAGCCGGTAGTTGACGTAGTCTGTGTCACCAGCTTCGATCAGAATATCTCCAGCCAGTTGTGAGCCCAGGAGAGCCATGACATCCAATCCGCGCGGGTAACCTCGAAAGATGCCGTTAGGTGTGATGACGCTTGTAAATGGAAGATCATTGATGTCGCCTTCATAATCCTCGACCTGCGGAAAGACCAGGTTCTGGAACATGTATGAATCGGGGACAAATCGCTGGCCCATCAGGCGCATACCCTTGGTCTTGTCGAGGATCTCGTCAAGAGTCTCTTGCGTCACGGGCAGCTCTACCCCGAGGTCGCCTGTTCCGCCGAAGATCCTGGGTGCGGGCAGCAGGGCCAGTTCACTTTTGAGCTGGTGAAGATGATTGGGATCATCCAAATCACTCAGGGCATATTCCTGACCAAAGACACGATCCAACGCCCACAGATAGTCATAAGCAATAAGATCGTCGGCCAGACCCACATAAAAGGCCGTGATGCGGTAGATTCGGTCCCAGATTTGGCGTGCTGAGCGATTGCCGACTTGTTTTCTATTGAGTGACACAGCCAGAAGGCACGCCTGTAAGGTCTGTATCTTGGCGTCATAGGGGCTGATCAGTGCATCACCGGCGGGCCCCCAATTTTCGTGGCCCTTGATCAAGAAGGCCATTCGGCCATACCACATGAGGGTTTTGAAATATCTCTTGAGCACATCACTTCGGGTATAGTGACTGCGCGGCACGTACTGGGAGTAGTCCTCCTGGTAGATGAAGATGTCACTGGGAGCAAAGCCCTGGTGCGCATCGATCTTCGCCAGTTCGCCGGCGACCTCGCCAGAGACCACCTCCGGGACCGAAGTCGAAGAGCCGATCAACTCACCGGCCACGCAGAGATAAGCAACGTTTCGGCGAGCAGCCTCCTTCAAATCGCCAGTGCATTCTCCGTAGAGGACCAGGGAGTCATTGAACAGTGCGGTAGTCAAGTCACGGATGTCATTGTACAACTGCCCTTGTTCGGTCCACTTCAGCGTTTCCTCAAACTGGAGGTGATAGAGGTGAAGCAGAGTGTCCGCCGTGATGAACAGTGGTAACTTCCCGTCGCTGAGGTACTCGTAGGGCTCTACAATATCGTCGCGGTTGGGATCGAACGAACCGAAGTCATGCTCGATGATCACAAAACCATTCTGTTCGATCGAAGCTTTGACAGTCTCCAGCCCGAACTCAGCATCCATTTGGGAATAGTTAATGAGAACTCCCAGATCGAGCGGCAGTGTATAGCCCGGCGCATTGGGCTCGATATCAAGGATCCAAGGCTCGTAATAGGCGGCAAAATTAGGCTCAGCGGGACCACCGCCGTCTTGGGCATTGGTCGATGTGGCAAGCCAAATGCACGTGAGAATAACAGGTAGACTTTTCATTTCACATTTACCTCCGCAGAATAGAAAGCAAAGAAGACTCTAAGTGTGATTGCCTTCACCGTAATTTCCTCCGAGACTCCAGGGGCGTCTCTTTTTCCGGGCTACGACGGATTTCAAATGCAGGATCAGTGATGCTGCCTACGGCGATAAGGACATGCTCGCCTCTGCCGTTCCACCGTAGGCGCCCATATTGATTATACCACCATTTGGGAGTTGTTCAAGCCCAGTAACACTCGTCGGCACCCCTGCGTCGATGCACGGGCTGGAAACGCTGTCTATGACCCAGTTTTCTCTAACTGGATCCCATCGTCCGGCCCGAGATCTCAGGTGGTAGTCCCCCTCAACCCAGAGTCCATTGGATACATCAGTGAGCATGGCGCTGCCTTCCAGATGACCAAGCGTTGCAAACAACGGATCAGCATCCAAGTTGCCCTCGCCCGGCCAGCCCCCTTGGATGTTGCTGTATGAGACGGTTGCATCACCTGAGATCTGCGGCAGGCTGTTGGCCCACAGAATGCAATTTGTCAACGTGACTGTGCTCTCACAACCGCAGATGCCGCCAGCATAAATGCCCGCACAGTTCCCGCTCAGTGTGCAGTTTGTCAAAATTGCTGTGCTCCTGGAATTGTACATCCCACCCCCATGGCCACTGAGTGTTCCCCAACTGTATGGTCCGTATGGGCAGTATGCAACATTGTCGACAATCAGGCAATTGGTCAGGGTAGGGCTACTGTCTGAGTTGCGCAGCCCACCTCCCAATCTTGCCCCGTTTGCGACGAAAGAACATCCGGTCAGCACAGGATCGCTGCACACGTTTATCATACCACCGCCGTACCAGCCTGCCTCATTCATCCTGAATGTGCAGTCAGTTAATCTTGGAAGACTTCTTGTCCTGTTGGATATCCCGCCGCCCCACAAAGATGAGTTTTCGCTGAAGGTACAGTCGATCAAGGTGGGTCCACTTTCACAGTTGTCCATCCCTCCGCCGTAACGAGTAGCTGAGTTCCAGACAAACGTACACCCAACAAGGCTTGGATTTCCTTTCCAGTTACCCATCCCGCCACCATAGCTCGCCGAGTTTCCTGTGAATGTACAGTTTGCTACGATCGGACTGCCCAGTACATTATACATGCCACTTCCTCGCATGAGTCTGCACTTGTCTTCATTGGTATCGTCCAACTCAGGGCCATTTGAGTTTCCAGCCACGATGATGACGCCGTCCAGCACGGTTGTGTCATCGGTGTTTCTGCTTGTCACCACGTGGTAGCTGTTCTCGGAGCGAGTGGGCTCAGTGAGAAGCTCGTAAGGATCGTCGAGCTCAACGTCGTCATGACTTAGATCTCCGCTGAGAATCGTTGCGTATGCGTGCACATCCCTGGCGTCAGGATCTGTTTCGCCTAGTCCTGCAAAACCGCCAAGCAGAGTCACGCCATTGACAAGTTGAAATGAGGCTTGTCGGTCACCCGGAATCTGATTCCTGCCCTGATCCGGTATGTAGAGGCCCTGGGCAACCAGGATCTCGACCGGATTTTCGGCACAAACTGCATCGCCCAGGGCATCCTGCAGGTAGACGTATGCGTCGGTCCAGCTCGAACCATCATTTGCTCCGCCTGCATCATCGTCTACGTAGATCGTCTTTCCGGCAGCAGCTGCACAAGACATCGCCAGAACCACCGCCCATATTGGAATCATCCTCTCAATTCTGGACATCGCTGTTCTTGTCATTTCTCTGTCCTCACCGCAAATCTCTCTACTACCATGTCTCGAGTGAGTAAGCATCTCCTCCGCAACCTCGTTGGCAATCGACAATCATAAGTCAATCGGCTATCTCCCCCTGCCCGGCGTCATGGTCTGGCTGGGCCAGGGATTTTCAGCCCACTCCGGGATGGTTACAGGAAGGGGCATTCTCACTTCTACAATATTTCCACTTTCCCATAGAGTCAGGCTTTGAGGTATTCCCAGGCAACCCTGCCGGCCTTGGGCGGCCAGGCGACTGGCCAATTTCGTGAACTCCGGCGTCCCGAACTCCACGATAACTGTTTCAAACTGTGCACTTGGGTCATCGGGAGGCAGTAGAAGTTGGCTGTCTATCCAGACGCCTTCACCATAATGATAGTAAAGGGCCGCATCATTGATGTGTTGAATGGTCGTGGTTCTCACTTCGTCCATATTGCGATCCAGGTATAGACTATCGCGATTGAGCACGCTTTGTGATTTGAGAATGCCCAGATTGAGACTTTGATTTACCGCCGATATACCTTCCCTGGCTCTGACCGCACGATTGAACAGATCCGTCCAGCCAAAGTAAAGCACATCGCCATAGTCCAACAGTTCGACACTGCCATCACCAAGGAAGGCGGTGTATTCTGTCAATATGCCGAAGGTAATAGAACGCTCGACCATGGCTACCGAGAGGTCCCACAGGCGTTCATTGTATTTGGTGAGTTCAGGATCAGCGCCCATTTGACGAATCTCATTGATGACCTGGGCCACGAATCGAGATGACCACAAGCGAGGAACGAATCCCTGCTTAAGGCTCTCTTGCCGCTGGTCAATGGGACAGAAGAACGATTGCATCTGATTGCGGTAATTGCCGCTAATCTCAAATAAGAAGGGTTCTTGCCCCACATACTGACCAATCAGCACCAACTGATCTGCCCCGAACAGATCGGCAATGCTAAAGGGCAACACATTGTAGGTCCGTCGTGTCCCCGGGACCCCTTCGGCTGAAACCGAACGGATGCCCACATCCGTGAATAAGGGTTGGGAAATAGTTGAGAACACCTCCGTAATTGCCACTTCGACATCGTCTTCAGGAGTCACAAATATGGATCTTCCCAGGGAGTATTCAGCCAGGCCGTCCAGCAGAGGGGCGTTGAGATCGTAACCCACGCCGAGCGTGAAGACACGCCGGTTGTGCGGATTCGACGAAAGGACCAGATCTCGAATGTAAATCTCACGTCTCTCGCCCGTCGTCGGCAAGCCGTCTGTCAGAAACAGTATCACCGGCAGAAAGCCTTCTGTCGGCTCCTGCAACAGGGCCGTCCGGAGAGCTTCATGCAGATTGGTGAGGCCTGTGGCATCAATAGAATCCAGATAGTTGAAGGCTGCCTGTGCGGTCGAATGATTCTTGATCAAAGGTTTGTTGTTGAACGTGTCTATGTTTGCGTTGTACGTAATCAGATTAAAGGCCTCACCATCGGCCAATCCACCTATCACCTGGCGGGCCGCCTGTTTGACCTGCTCAATCTTGATGCCCTTCATGCTGCCGGATCGATCAAGAACGAGCGTCAATTCCCGTTTGATGTCATTGTCATCACGCACCAACTCTGTGGGTAATCCCGCCAGAAACAGAAAGTATCCGCCGTCATAGTTGCTCGCGGGATAGGTCAGAGCTGAAGACGTGAATCCCTGCGCGTCCTCCAGCAGATAGTATAGCCGAAACGGACCGGCCATGGTTGAAGACTCGTTCATGGTGGTCACGGTCGCGCTGTCACGGCCATCTCTGTAAATATCAAGTTTGTGACTGGGTGAATAGATGGCCGACAGGGTCTGCGCGGCGTTGATTCTGACTGTGATTTCCCACCGAACGGCATACAGAATCCACTCGGTACGAGGCAGCAGATAATCCACGCGGTTTCCATTGATGTGAAGGACCTGCTTATAAGTCAGACTCACGGTCGAAGCGGCTCCGGCAGCGATGTGAAAGGAATCACTCACGATCAGACTTGTATCTATAAATTCCATTAGGGCCGGATCATTGACGTTCACAACTATCTGACCAAGGGCTGTAGTTGCCTCGGCCCTGGTGAGGACCAGGCCAGCAACGGGCGCCGCCCCCTGGCCAACGTAGATGTCCCGCAGCGTAATGTCATCCGGCGCGGGAACGAGCAACTGTGCGAACTGTTCCGTGGACGACATGTTCTGAAGATCAACAATAAGGGTCGTTTCTGCGGTCGTATCGTGGGATATCTCAATGTGTGCTTTGACACCGACAATCCGAATGGCCGGGTTGTTGGATCTTGAGAAACCATACGAGCGACATTGGGGGACGATGACGTTATTCGGTGCCAAGATATCTGTTTGGCCTGGCGAGACCGCTGTCAGCAGCAATACCAGCAAAACACCCAGACGCCGCTGAATAGTGAAATGTCTCAACATAATAACCTCTCTTTCTCGTAAACCGGAATTTCGATCTACATTTAGCTTGAACAGCATTCTTCTCCGAGTCTCCAACACAGAAGCAGCCCTGCCAGTTTTTCTGCCATCCTTGTTGAAGGAACCTGGCTCCATACTCACATACGCGAGAAACTCGGTATATTGCAGAAGTCTCAAGAAAACTCTGGGCTCATCCCTTTCACCGGTACGGCAAGCTGAAGCTTGCATGTACGATGGGCTTGATGTAGAATCGTCTGCCGACAGGTTTTGGCCTCTGGCGAGTGTTTTGTCTATAGTCAGTAGCCAATTGGCTGGCGAGGTGTGTGCAGTTTCGGAAACGGCAGTTATGAAATCCGATGGATACACAAGCATGGGGGGAGCAGGAAGATCCTTTCAGACCACCCACTGGACCGCCATTGAAAAAGTAGGATCGGACAACGACCTCGACAATGAGGCGCTGCTGGCTGAATTGTTGAGGGCCTACTGGAAACCCGTCTACTGCTATCTCAGGCACAAGGGGCGCCGAAACGAGGAGGCCAAGGACCTGACTCAAGGTTTCTTCCAGGAAGTTGTCCTAGGTCGCAAACTCATTCAGAAGGCTGATCGAACAGAAGGGCGCTTCCGGACATTTCTCTTGAGGTCTTTGGATCGGTACCTG
>Ga0111165_1003_pt1 | contig 27662 bp, 22 predicted proteins | sample DeeMarSeWOR28_12_FD_80268 | JGI IMG/M metagenome (GOLD analysis project Ga0111165, IMG submission 80268) | Phycisphaerae bacterium SG8_4 | reverse complement strand
GTTGGTCGAAAAGATTTGCGAGGTGATAAAGAGGCCCCCGAGAGCTATCGACTCTGTCAAGATATCTCCCACGAAACGCGTCATGGTCTCGGAAATCCTGGCCAAGCTGAATCGGTTCAAAGACATGTATTACGACAAGAGTATTGTCCCGGATCTCGAAGCCGGATTCGAACAACACCTGTATAATACCTTTCTGACTTATATGGAGAACTCGGACTATCAGCGGTTCCCGATGGTCCATTCTGATGATAGAGGCAGTCTTTTTGAAGTGGTAAAACAAGAAGATGGCGCCCAGGTGTTCTTTTCGACGACAAAGCCGGGAATCACAAGGGGTAACCACTATCACACAAGGAAGATGGAGAAATTCTGTGTGGTCAAAGGCCAAGCCATCATAAGGTTGCGAAGGATTGGCACGGACCAGGTTATCGAATATAACGTTTCCGGAAGTAAGCCGGCGAGCATAGAGATGCCCATTTTCTACACACACAGCATTGAGAATGTGGGAACTGAAGAGTTGCTCACATTGTTCTGGACAAATGAGCTTTTTGACAATGACGATCCAGATACTTTCTATGAGAGTGTTTTAACGGAGTAGAAATGAAAGTCGCAACAATTGTAGGAACCCGGCCTGAGATTATTCGATTGTCAAGGGTAATGGCGGCTCTGGACAGGTATTTTGACCACGTAATCATCCACACCGGGCAGAACTACGATTACGAGCTGAATGAAATATTCTTTAAGCAGCTCGAAATCAGAAAACCAGATTATTTCATGAATTCAGCAGGCAAATCTGCCGCCGAAACTATTGGCAACGTCATAGCACAGACCGACGCGCTCCTATCGAAAGAAGAGCCAGACGCATTGCTTGTTCTTGGAGACACGAACAGTTGCCTGGCTGTGATTTCTGCAAAGAGACTGAAGATTCCGATCTTTCACATGGAAGCAGGAAACCGTTGCTTCGACCTTCGGGTACCGGAGGAGATCAATCGCAAGATTGTCGATCATACGAGCGATATTAATCTGACCTATTCCGAGCATGCACGACGCTATCTCATGGCTGAGGGAATCAAGGCGGAAACAATTATCGTTACCGGCTCACCTATGAGAGAAGTACTTGAATTCTACAAAGACAAGATTGACGCTTCGAATATCATCGAAGAAATGAGGCTCGACACAGGCAAATACTTTGTGGTAAGTGCTCATAGAGAAGAAAATATCGAAAGCGAAACAAACTTCAGTGATCTCATAGATACACTTAATGCCCTGGCCGAGTCATATGGGATGCCGATAATTGTTTCGACACACCCCAGAACAAGAAAAAGACTTGAGAACCTGCCAGGCACTGTCAAACTTGACCAGAGGATTAACTTCCTGAAGCCCCTCGGATTTCTTGATTATGTTCGCCTTCAGAAGGATGCGTTCTGTGTTTTGAGCGATAGCGGTACTATTACCGAGGAATCTTCAATTCTTAATTTTCCCGCGGTAACAATCAGACAAGCACACGAAAGGCCCGAGGGGATGGACGAGGGGGTGCTCATAATGTGCGGCCTCAAGAAGGATCGGGTGATAGAAGCTGTTAGGATAGTCACGAATCAATACAGCCCAAATGAGCGCATGTTCAGGATGGTGAACGACTATAAAAGCAAGAATGTTTCGGAAAAAGTTGTGCGTATAATAGCCAGTTACACTGACTATGTTAATCGAATCGTGTGGCAAAAAGCCTTATGACAGGATACTGTTACTGCTGGTGTATGACGCACATGTGCAACTCCCCGACATATCCCGATTTCCAGAAGCTTTGCGCCTGCCCTTTTCAGATGGCGGCAGTGCACCGGATCCTATTTGCCAGGCGGACGGACTTATGATTGGCGCCCTTGACGAGAAACATAAGAAGGGGTGCAAATTCGACGCTAAGAATGACAAGTCAAAATCGTTGCTTGTTGGCCACATCCATTCCAAACTCAGACGTAGCCGGCACGCAATTGAATGAGCTGGAAAGGAGACACATGCCCAAGTATCACAAGATAGACAGGGCGGTGAAAGGAATGCTATGTTGCCCTTTATGCAAGAGCAGCATGACAGCAGCTGAAGACCAATTTGCCTGTGCCGCCTGTGGGACTGTCTTCCCCAAGCGGAAGGGGGTCTTTGACTTTCGCATCAGCCACCCGGAGTATTGCAGGCCAAACGGCATGGCAAAGTGGAGCCAAATACAGAACGAATTTGAGGAAGGAGAGAAACGGAAGAAGCGGAAGAGGCGTAAGAAGATCCTCACGTTTCTTGATGCAATTGATTCGGCCAGGAAAATGTATGCCGAGGAGTTTGACATAAGGGGCTCTGTTTTGGATGTCGGCGGCTTTCAGGGGCGGAGTCGTGGATATTTCTCATCTAGTGATGTCCCCTTGTACGTCAGTGTTGATCCCTTTCTGGAGTCATTTGAGGGTATTGACTCTCAGCCTGAGCTGCTCCAGGCATATCCGTGTCTGGCTCAACCGTGTAACTTCCTCGCTTGCTATGCTGAGGCCCTTCCGTTCAGGAGCAAGACTTTTGACTGGGTGAATATGCTGTCGGTGCATGACCACTTTTGCGATCCATACCAAGCGATGATCGAGGCATACCGGGTGCTGAAAGACAATGGCCATGTACTTATCGGACTGGCCGTAACTGGCGGTGAGTCCAACATGGAAGCCGGCCGGAAAGAACAGCCAGTTTATGTCTCACCCATTGTCCAGAAGGTTCTGAGGCTCCTCAAGAACCTCGGCATGATAAAGGCGGCGAAATATGAGTTGAAAGTCTATTCGGCCAAGCCCTTGGATGATGGTCACATGTGCCGATGGCAGTACGAAGATCTTCTGGATTTGTGCAAGAGGACGAATTTCGCCGTAACAAAGGAGCACTGGCTAAAGCCACCATACGGGGCATGTGTATATATAGTAGGCGAAAAGCAACCGTTGGATTCATGAACTGGTATTCACAGCCGGGAGGCGACAGACATGAGAAAGGCGCTGTACGCATTGCGACGAAGACTGAAGCTGCAATTGTCTTGCTTGAAGAGACGAATCGTCAAACCGGCGCTTCCTAAGAATAGTGATGGCAAGGTTCTGATCCATATAGGCTGCGGGACCACGAACAGTCCTGAATTCATCAATATCGACGCCCGGCCATTGGCGCACGTTCATATCGCAACGAGCGAGATTACTTCTCTGGCGGATTTCGGCAGCGGGACGGTTGATCTGGTGTACATGTGCCATGTTCTGGAGCACATTAAGAAAGGCGATCTGACGAAAGTGCTGTTCGAAATGAAAAGAGTTCTCAAAGACGGTGGCGTCCTGAGGATCTCTGTTCCTGATTTCGACAAATTGATCGAGGTCTATAATGCTTCGGGCAAAGATACAACTGCCATATCCAATCAATTGATGGGTGGCCAGGATCACCAATACAATATTCACTACGGCATTTTCAACCAACGGCGGCTGTCGGAATTGCTCAATGAAGTCGGCTTTCGTGAGGTTGTTTCGTGGGACCCTGATAATTGTCAGTATCATGATTTCAAAGACCGTGCTTCCCGCAGGATGAAAGTCGACGGCAGAGAAATCATGATCAGCCTGAACCTGGAGGCGATCAAGTGATTCTCGGTGCATAGATGAAGCTGCTTGTCGTGACAAACAACCCGGATCGCGCGAGCTTCAAGCAGCGAATCGGAATCTACCTCGATATGCTGCGATCCGGCGGCATAGACTGTGAAGTTGCGAAGTTGCCGGCCGGAACTTTGGCACGTCTAAGGCTGTTCAAGCGGGCGACTGATTTCGATGGCGTCTTCCTCCACAAAAAAGGTCTAAATCCCTTCGATGCCCGGTGGCTCGGCAAATACAGCAGGAGAGTAATATATAATTTCGACGATGCGGTGATGTACAGTGACAAGAATCCCGGGCGCCGGAGTCGTTCGCACTTTGTGCCTTTTCGCAGATCCGTCACGCTCGCCCACATGGTGATATGCGGCAGCTCCTACCTTGCCGAGCACGCACAACCGTTCAATTCCAATGTGAAGATTCTCCCACTGGGCCTGAAAGTCAGTGACTACGAAAGTGAGCGGACAGCCAGAGCCGATGGAAAGGTCCGCCTTGTTTGGGTAGGAAGTAAGAGCACTCTAGAGTATCTTCAGGAGATCAAACCGGCAATTGACCAGGTTGTATCACGCTTTGACAATGTCGTCCTGCGAATAATATGTGACGATTTCCCGGAGTTTGAGAACGTTTCTGTGGAAAAATGCTCATGGTCAAAAGAAACGTTGGGAGGCGATCTGGCGTCGAGCAATATCGGCCTTGCACCATTACCTGACAACCCGTTCACGAGGGGCAAATGCAGCTTCAAGGTACTCGAGTATTCCGCCGCCGGCCTGCCGGTAATCGCATCGCCGGTCGGTACCAATGCCGACCATGTCCAAGACGACATAACGGGCTTTCTCGCGAAGAGCAATGATGACTGGGCTGCGCGAATTACCCAATTGATTGAGAATCCACAGTTGGGTGTGGATATGGGCAAGCGGGGCCGCGAGTTTGCCGGCGAGTTTGATGTGAGCAGAATTGGAGGGCGGCTCGCTGAGTTGATCACAGGTTGCCTGCGGGTCTGAGATTGCTCCCCACGCAATGTTGCTTTCCCTGCATGAATCCGGTAACATGACACGTCGCACTTCCAGGGGTGTGGTGAAATCGAGCTCTGTGGCAGATGTCTATTCATCGTTTTTAGCCATGGCCGGGTAATCTTTGGAGATTTGAACGATGCGAAATTTTTTGTGTGGGTTGTTGCTGACTGGTCTGATCACCTGTTCGGTGCAGGCTGATCAAGCGGATGAGGAGAAACAAGAGAGTAAGTTAAACGCTGGGACTTTCAGCCAAATCAAGCTGCGAAACATCGGCCCGGCCCTGATGTCGGGGCGGATCGCGGATATCGCTATCGATACGGAGCAGCCCAATGTGTGGTATGTCGCAGCCGGCTCGGGCAATGTGTGGAAGACCGTAAACGCCGGTACGACATGGACGCCGATATTCGACGACTACGACTCCTACTCCATCGGGTGTGTGACTGTGGATCCGTCCAACCGCCACGTTATATGGGTGGGCACGGGTGAAAACGTCGGGGGGCGCCACGTCGGCTACGGTGACGGAGTCTACAAGAGCCTGGACGGCGGCAAGAGTTTCAAAAATGTTGGCCTTAAGGAAAGCGAGCACATCGCCAAGATCATTGTGGACCCCCGCGACTGCGACACAGTATATGTCGCATCCCAGGGGCCGCTCTGGTCGCCGGGTGGCCAGCGCGGACTCTACAAAACCACAGACGGCGGCAAGAGCTGGGAACAGATTCTGGCCAAGGGACCATACACGGGAGTAACAGATCTGGCAATCGATCCGCGAGATCCGGATGTGCTCTATGCCGCTACCCATCAACGTCATCGCACCGTCTGGGCCCTGGTCAACGCCGGTCCTGAATCGGGTATTCACAAGTCCACCGATGGAGGTCAAAGCTGGGAACAGTTGAAAAATGGCCTGCCCTCGGCCGACAAGGGCAAAATCGCGCTGGCCGTCTCGCCAATCAAGCCCAATGTGGTTTACGCCTCGATTGAACTTGCCGGCCGCAAGGGCGGTTTCTGGCGTTCGGAAGATGCCGGTGAGAGTTGGAGCAAGATGAGCGATTATGTCAGCGGAGGCACCGGACCTCACTATTACCAGGAAATCTATTGCGATCCGCACCGCTTCGATGTTGTCTACCAGGCAAACGTTCGGCTGGGACGCACCGAAGACGGAGGCAAGACCTGGCAGACCGTCGAGAGCCGTTGGAAGCACGTTGACAATCACGCCGTAGCTTTCCATCCGAGCGATCCCGATTTTCTGCTGGTCGGTTGTGACGGCGGGCTCTATCGTTCTTTCGACCGCGGCGAGACGTACGGATTCTTCGCCAATCTTCCTTTGACTCAATTCTACAAGGTGGACGTTGACTACGATGAGCCTTTCTACCACGTGGTGGGCGGCACGCAGGACAATGCCACCCAGCACGGGCCCGCTCGCACGGGCAACTCCTCCGGCATTCGTAACAGCGACTGGCGGGCCATCATCGGCGGCGACGGCCACGACTGCGCCATAGATCCCAATGATCCCAATATCATCTATTGCGAATCTCAACAGGGGTACCTCAGGCGCTACGACCGGCAGACTGGCGAATCGGTCAGCATTCGCCCGCGCCCGGCGAAAGGCGAGATGGATCTGCGCTTCAACTGGGACTCACCTATTCTCATCAGCCCCCATTCTAACAAGCGTATTTACTTCGGGTCCAAAAAGCTGCACCGTAGCGACGACCGGGGCGATTCGTGGACCGCCATCAGTGGCGATTTGTCCCGCGACAAGGATCGTTACAGATTGAAACACATGGATCGGGTCTGGAGCATCGATGCCGCTTACGACACCGGGGCCATGTCGCGATACGGCAACATCACTTCGATCTCCGAGTCTCCTTTGAAGCCGGGACTCATCTATGCCGGCACCGACGATGGTCTGATCCATGTAACCGAGGACGCAGGCCGCAACTGGCGGAAAGTGGATCGAATCTACGGCATCCCCGAGGAGGCATTTGTCAATGACGTAAAAGCGGATCGTCATAACGTGGACACGGTCTACGCCGTACTTGACGATCACAAGACCGGGGACTTCGCACCCTACCTCGTCAAGAGCGATGATCGCGGCAGGACATGGCATTCTATCGTCGGGGATTTGCCCGACAGACAGATTCTTTGGCGTTTCGAGCAGGATCACATTGATCCGGATCTGTATTTTCTCGGGGCTGAGTTCGGGCTCTACTTCAGTATCGACGCTGGCGCCAAATGGATCAAGCTCAAAGGCAACGTTCCGACAATTCCTTTCCGGGACATCGCGATTCAGCGTCGAGAAGATGATTTGGTGGGCGCGTCATTCGGACGCAGCTTCTTCGTGCTGGACGATTATTCCTTTCTGCGCCAAATCGACGACAAGATGCTGGACAAGGAGGAATTTACTCTGTTCAGTATCCGCAAGACTCGGCTGCACGTGCCCGGCCGTGCTCTCGGCAGCGAAAAGGGAAGTCAGGGCGATGGCTTCTTCACAGCACCCAATCCCCCATCAGGCGCGGTTTTGACCTACTATCTGAAAGACTCGCTGAAAACCCTCAAGCAGAAGCGCAGTGAGAGAGAGGACAAGATCAAAAAGCAGGGAGGCGACAACCCGTACCCCGGATGGGAAGCGCTCGAAGACGAGGAGCGAGAGGAAAGTCCGACCATAACTTTTGTTATTAAGGACACGAAGGACAACATTGTGAGCCGTGTAACCGGACCGACGTCAGCCGGCTTGCATCGTGTAAGCTGGAATCTGCGCTATGGGTCTCTGTCGTCGGCCGGCGGCAGCGGACCTTTTGTCACTCCGGGAAAATATGTTGTGGCTGCTGAAAGAAAAGTCAGGGACAAGGTGACGCCGCTCGGCAAACCGCAGACGGTCGAAGTTGTTGCGATGGCCAAGTCGTCCTTGCCCGTCCAGAACCGCAGCGAGGTGCTCGAATTCTACATGACGGCCGGTGAGCTTGAACGTGCCATCAGGGGCGCCAACGGAAGACTGGATGAAGTCTTGGGCCAGCTAGCCGATATCAAGCAGGTACTAAAGCAGTCGCCCAAAGGCAGCGGGCAACTGCTGGAAGAGAGCCGCCGATTGGAACTGGAGTTGAAGGACATCCGCGAATCGCTGGTCGGTGGGACGGTGATCTCACAATACAACGAGCCCGATCGCATCTCCATTGCCAATCGGGTCAATTCGGCGATGAACGGCGCCGGATCGACCTACGGCCCCACGAAAACGAATCGGCAGGACTACGAGATTGCAAAAGAAGGATTCGAATCCGTCTATGGCCGAGCCAAGCGTCTGATCGAGGAAGACTTCATGAAGCTGCAAATGGATCTTGAGACGGCTGGTGTGCCCTGGACGTCCGGCCGCCCGATACCCCGAATAGAAGAATAACTGCAAGAATGTATAGACAGATACTTCTTAGAAAAAGAGCATGGTGGACTGAAGTAATATGGCCAGGTCAAGCACGTGGTTAAATGAATTTGCCGGCAACGTGACATCACAGAACGGCGAAGACGGTATAATCGAGAAGATACTGGAAGTATTAGGCGACAGCGCCGAGTGGTGTGTCGAATTCGGATGTTGGGATGGCCGACATTTGAGTAATACTTATGACCTTGTTAAGAACAAGGGCTGGTCGGCCGTGTTGATCGAGGGTGACGCACATAGATTTCAGGACCTACTTCAGACGTATGACGGAAACAACAGGGTTGTTCCCATTAATGCCCTTGTCGGATTTGAGGGTCCAGGCAAACTGGATTCAATTCTTCAAAGCACAGAAATCCCTGTTGACTTCGACCTTCTGTCGATAGACATTGATGGCAACGACTACCATGTCTGGGAAGCAGTGCGGGACTACATGCCAAAGATCGTTGTCATAGAATATAATCCGACTATTCCCAATGTTGTTGAATTCGTACAACCAAGAAATATGCGAGTAACCCAGGGGAGCAGCATTTTGGCTCTCGCGAACCTTGCGAAATCAAAGGACTATGAGTTGGTGGCAGTGACGCACTCAAATGCCATCTTCGTTGATTCGAAATACTTTAGTCTGTTTGGTATAGAAGATAACTCAGTTGGCGCTATGAGACTGGACGAATCCTCAGTTACATACATATTCAATGGTTACGACGGGACAGTCTTCATCAGGGGATTCGGCGAACTCGGCTGGCATGGAATCCCCTACAGGGAATCGAAACTCCAGGCTTTGCCAAGGTGGCTCCGTGAGTATCCCCGGAACTACAGTAGATTGAAGAGGATGTTTGCGAAGCTTTATCGAAGTGCCTATAAAAGAAACATCATGTAGAAATTGCGGCCGTTGAATTTGCCTATTTCAGTGCATATCTCAATTCCACAGTGGAAAACGTAAGTCTCGCATAAGTTGACTCAAGTATGTTATGGAAAACAACGCATGTCAAATCAGTTCAGTTCATTTGTGAAAAAGAAACTGTTCGGCGGGAACAGAAACCTGGTGTCCTTCGAGGAGCCTTTTGATGTCATGCCGAGGCTGCTGAAGAGCCACAAGGTGACTGGAATTATCGATGCAGGGGCAAGCAACGGCCGGATATCGAAAAGACTTCTTCGCAGGTTCCCGGCGGCGCAGGCCTATGCTTTTGAGCCTAACCCCCTTTATGCCGATGTGTTAAAGCAATATTCTGAAGTCGAACCCAGATTTCATCCCTATTTCCTTGCGCTGTCTGACAGTGAGGGCCAGGCGACTCTTCATGTGACCGAGTCTCCCGGGGGTACATCTCTTTTTACGCCGGCAAGGCGTCTGGCAGAAATTACGCCCGGGGGCGCATCGGTGAAAAGCAATGAGAAGGTGGAGTTGGTTACAATCGACAATTGGGCTAAGCGCAATGGTGATCCTGCAATTGAGTTGATGAAGTTTGACATTCAGGGCGCCGAGCTTAAAGCGCTTCGCGGCGCCGTTGATACCCTGCAACGTTCAACACTCATAGTGTATACGGAGATATTCTTTAATCCCCTGTATGAGGGCGGTGCGCTTTGCAGCGAGATTGATCTGTTTCTCCGAGAGCATGGCTTTGGACTATATGACATGTACAAGCCGAAATACGGTCCGAACGGACTGGTCATGTGGGCAAACGCCATTTTCGTAAATCTCAAGCGTCTTGGGCTCTAGACTCTGTCTGAGAACTCGATCTGGCTTCGAGCTGCGCATTTTCTTTAGCTGTTTCATGCTGCTAATGCAGCCACTGTCGGATAAAGGCACCGCGGTTTCCGCCTGACTGTCCCGGCGCGCCGGGGGCTCCATCGATGATAAAACCAATATCGCCTGCTTCAGTTCCCTCGGCGTCGCTCGGGACAGGCTTTGTCAGGCGAAGAACCGCTCGCTCTCGGGCCGACGACGGAGTCTTCAGACAGAACCTAGAATCAAGACTGATCGGCTCAGCCTTCAAACCAGTCTTTTCGGCTAAGTCGCTTATCTGTAGCGGCGATGATCCTGGCCGCCCACCTGCCGTAACGCGCTTGGATTGAGGGATTGACTCTCAGATATGACCTGAAGAATCTCATGCGATCTGTATTGCTGATGCCGTGTATAAACATATTTACCTGCACGAGATTCTTCAGGCGTGATCTGGCTCCAATAGCGTTGAACTTTCGAGTCCGCTCATTGTCGATGAAGAAGAATCGCCACTTCCGTTCTTGCCGTACGACCAAAACGTTACCCAGCCGCAAATCACCGTGAAAGATACCTTCGGCGTGCATCTGGCCTACCGTTTCTGCAAAGGCCCTGATCAAATCGCGTTTGCGCCCAAGCGTCTCGGCCTCAGGGCCCCGACAGAGATCTGTGAGGATCTCCACCATTGACTTGGCATTCTCCACCTCCTCGGTGAGAAGGGAATTGTCGCTGCAAAAAGGGCCGATGTGGCGCTCGAACAATCCAATGACGACGGGAGCGTCGAACCCGTCATTCTGGAGCATCAAGGAGGCATTGAATGCACGTTTGGCGCGACTCGGCCGAAAAAGGTGTTTCACAAAATCCAGAGCCGACCGGCAAAGATATCGCTTCAGGTAGAGCCCGTGATCCGTGCCGTCAAAAGATATACTGCCTCTGAACACTCGCGCGTTATCGGATGATTTGGCCCTGACGAATCGCCCTCTGGACGAATCACTCAGTGAAAGCATGTCTGCAATGTCATCTTTGCCAACGCCCTTGCGAATTCGGACCGTCCAACCATCGCACCGCATCTCATCGAAATCGGCGACAGATTTCTCCGAAGAAGTGGCTGCGTTTGAAACCAATAGCCTGCAATGATCGTACAGGTCGGGCGAAACGTCGGTCTTCTTCAGAAAACGCTCCAGATCTTTCCTCTGCCTGCTTCGATACGGCAACTTCCATTTGTGCACTGTCATCGCATCAAGGTCTGTGAGGATCGGCCCTCGTTCTGTGATAAGAACGTTCGTGTGTTTCAAGTCACCGTGCGTGATGCGATGTTTCCACAGCCTGTTGAGCAAGCCCACGACCTGCGTAATGGCGTCTAACCGATTCTGTTTGCTGATCTTGTCATCTCGAATGTAGCTATGAAGCATCTTGCCTTCGACGTATTCAGTTACCAGGTAGGATTTCCAGAGAAGCGGTCCTTTACGATGCTCGATGTAGGCCACCGGTCGCGGGGTTGCCACCTTCAGCTCTTCGAGCCGGTTCGCGTTCAACCATGCCTTGCGAGCACGGGACTTCTTGATTGTATGACGCAGCGAATGAATAATTCCCTTGTGATTGTACCGTTTGACCACGACATCCCTGTAATTCCAGACCAAGCGCGACACATGACATGTATCGCCGTTCTTTATAACCTGCCCGGTGTGCAGTAATGTATCGATTTGAGCTATTAGATCGGCTTGATCGATGTCGGCGCAGAAGCTTCGATCAAACTGGGCTACGTAGGTACCAGTTGCGGTTCGCAGGCATCTGGCGCGTGTCGGCAGATAGCTTTGGAGTGGCCTGCAGGCCGCAGAATTCGCCTGCTCGTTCGAACGCGTGCGCGTCTGCGGTGGTTGAAATAGAGAATCAGCCATAAATATGGTCTGCTTTATACCCTTCAGGGTAGAAAATCCCCGCGAGCAAGATCATAATTTGTTGTTGAAGAGCTACTTACCCGCGCAAGAACCCGAAATTTCAATCTGGAACAGTATATCTTAGGCTCACCCGGCAGACTGCCGTCACTCACCGGCCGAGAATGGTAATCCCCAACTTGTCAGCAAGTTCTATTGTTTGAGGTTTGTCGATTATTATGGTCTTGCCCGCCTCCACGACGAGACATTTGCCCCCATTGGCGGCAAGACCTCTTACGGTATCGGGCCCAACGCACGGAACGTCGAATCGCATATCCTGCTGTGGCTTTGAGGTTTTGATGAGGGTCCAGCCGCCGGATCTGCAAAGCTGCCCGGCTCGCTCGATCATGGCCGCTGTGCCTTCTATTGCCTCGACTGCCACAACTTCCTTCTCCTTGACCGCTATCGCCTGGCCTATGTCAAGTTCGCCGAGCCTTTTTACTATGTCCCAGCCGAATTCTATATCACCTTCGAGAGACGAACGCACCTGTTTGCCGGTCATCAGGCCCGCCGTTGCCAGATGCTCTTTGCAGTACATAGTCGAGTTCTCCAGTATTATCCCGCCGCTGGCCAACTCATCGGCCACTGCCGACAAGAGCAAGTCCGCTTGCTTGTTCTTGTGGCGCAGGCGGCAGTAGTAGATCCTGAATGCACGCCAGTCGGGCACGTATCGCAAAATTCGCCATGGTGTGAAGAGCCGCCCTTTGGAGACCCGTCCGACCATGATTGCCCTGGTTACGCTGTTCTTTCGCAGCTTACGCATCCAGCTGCCAGGCCGGGCAATAGCTGCCCTCTGAAATACGTCGACCTCGCTGGCCAGGCTATCGTCTGCTGTTTCGCCGAGACCCACACAAATCACCCTCAATCCCGCTTTCCTGGCGCCCGAGGCCACGAGAAAAGGCAGTCTGCCCTCTCCGGCTATTAAGCCAAGCACTCGCTGTGGCTGGCATTTGGTCTCTGGTCTTTCCTTCAAGCAAGTGTCCTGTTCTAGAACCGCCCGGAGGCGATAAGAATCTGTCAGTCAAAGTCTTTTGTCGGATCTCTGTATTTGGTCACGAATTACGTGTCGCTCGGCTGTTCGGCTGACTCTTTGGAATCAGGTTCGTCAGGTGAGGTGACTTGCTTGAGCTGACCGCGAAGTTCCCGAATGCTCTGGCGCATTTCAGGCAGGTATTGTATCATGCTGTACGCTCTCCTGCCCATGTTCGCCTCAATCGCGGGTGCACCCAGAATGACCTGGTTGTCCGGCACGTTGTTAATAACGCCCGCCTGCGCGGCAATCGTAACGTTGTTGCCGATGTTGATGTGGCCCACAATGCCGGACTGGCCGCCGATCACGCAGTGATGGCCGATCGTAGTCGAGCCGGCAATTCCCACCTGAGCCACAAGGAGGCAGTGTGGGCCAATTCTCGAACCGTGGCCCACCGTTACAGCATCGCCCAACTTGCTGCCGTGCCCTATGACGGTATCATTAAGAGTGCCTCCTTCAATGCCACAGCAGGTACCGATCTCGACGTCGTCTTCAATCACCACCGAACCTGTCTGCGGTATCTTGTGATGCACGCCTTTATGGGTGGCGTAGCCGAAGCCGTCCTCGCCGATGGTCGAATTCGCGTTGATGATGACACGATTGCCTATTTTGCAGCCGGCGTAAATGACAACATTTGGGTAAACTACGCTGTCGCTGCCGATTTGAACGCCCTGGCCAATGTATGCGCCCGGATAGATTACGCATCCGTCCTTTATTCTCGTGTCGTCTTCGACGACCACGAAATCGTGGATGTGGCAGTCAGTGCCTATCTTCGCCGTGTCGGAAATTGAAGCCTTCGAACTGATCCCTGTCTTCTTGTGCTTGCGATGCCCGTGCAGAAGGACCATGATCCGCATGAAGGCGTAGTAGGGGTCCTCAGCGATCAAAAGGGGAATTCCGGCTGCCGGCGCCTCTTTGCCAACGATAACTGCGCTTGCCTTTGTCGATCGCAGCTGCTTGGCATACTTGCGATTGGTCAGAAAACTAATATCACCTTCGCTGGCGCGCCTCAGCGTCGCAGCGGATTTGATTATCACATTAGGATCGCCGTAGACGTGCCCGCCCACGTGTTCGGCCAGTTCCCCTAAAGTTCTTTCCTGCATTCAAACACCTCTGCAATACACCTATTTGGTGCCTCATCGCATTTTCCCGCAAACTTGCAGCACCTGGTTCGGGTATTATAGCAGAAACGACTGCGTGGTCAACCACTGCCTGGGCGCAGAACAGCCCAATCGCAATTTGCTTATGTTCGCCGCCCTGCAGAACGCAGCTTGTTGTATCCAAATAACCCCGCCGCACACCTGCAGGTTGACAGAGCTCAAGGTACTATGCCGTCAGAACATCGAGGAGCTTTCGCTGCAAGCCGGCCGAGGGCTTGTTGGAAAATATTGACGGACAGCCGGCAAGCGCTGTTACAGCCGTTCCGAGGGGTCTGTACACGGCGGGGTCCGTCGGTCCGAAAACAACCACTGTCTTTACTCCCATTGCCCCGGCCAGATGCGCGATGCCGCTGTCGTTGCCCACGAAACTGTGCGCACAGCTCAACAGAGCGACCACGTCGGTAAGGGGCAGATCCGCCAGGCAAGGTGCAACGCCCTTTGTCTGGCTCATGGTTTCATCGCTGAATCTCTCTCGCTCGGCAGGTCCCAGCAAGAATACGACTTCAAAACCATTTGAAGCAAGTCCTGCCGCAACGGTCAAAAAATTCTCAATGTGCCAACATTTTTCTTGCCCGCCGCTTCCAGGTTGAATAACCACAAGTCTGCCGCCGAAGCCAACACCCGCCTCGGTAAGCAGTCTTCTGCCTGCATCCACGTCCGCTTGGCCGGCTCTTATAGAGCAATTATCGCCTTGCGTCTGCCGAGGCTCGGCGAAAATGCCACTGCGCTCGGTGAATTGCCGGATGTAAAAGTCCGCCACGTGTTCGGAGCAATCTTGCGGCGGTTTCAGCGACAGAGTCATGACTTCTGCGCTGTGGCTGCAATTGGCGGTGAAAATCAGATTCTGCTCAAAATGGCTTTCTGACTCACCCAGGAAGGTTACTATCCAGGCGTAGTCGCTGAATGTGTTGATCAGAGGATCCCTGTCCTGAAGCTCGAATGCCCCAGGCTCGACGAACAACCGGTGCAGCTCCATCGCGTCCATCGAGCTGACACCGTCTATGCAGGACCTGCCGGGCAAAAAGCCAACGTATTCGGTATGGCCGAGGATATCAATGCTCCCCAATTCCAGGCAGTCTTTCATATAGGCAGCCAGAGGCAGTGTCAATATGCAATCTCCGATCGCCCCCGGCTGCAAGATCAGTCCGCGCAGCATATTTCTTGCCACCTCAGCGCGCTTTTGCTGTAACAAGTCCAAAATGTTCTCGTCTGTTTGCATACTATACCCTTGAAGGGTAGTAAACTCACGCGGGCAAAGCCATAACCTGTTCTTGGAAAGCCACTTACCCGCGCAAGAACGGGAATTTTCAATCAGGAGCACTATAATCCTGAGGATAAACTATTATACGATCATGAATGACAGTCACCAAGTCATTTTTGCCGTCGCCCGTTACGTCGGCGACTTCTAATTCTCGCGGCTCGACACTGACTTTGGAACGGTTCTTGTCGGCGCGGTAGCTTTTCTGCTCGAACACCTTGAAACGCATTGCCGCCAGAGGTTTGCCGTCCTCGAGCGCAAGTATCTCAATGTGATTGCGCTTGTAGTCCAGCATAACGATGTCCGTCCGCCCGTCAGAGTTGATATCTCCGGCCGTCAGATGTCCGTATGCGGCGTCCTTTATCTTCGTCTCGTAGCTGAACTGTTGCGCAAGATGTTCGGTGGCATGACCGCTCCCCGGTGGGGTCAGGATCGCAAATTTCTCGCTGTCGAACAACATCAGGCTCTTAGCCTCGCCGCCCGTGAGCGGTGCAAACAGTATCTTCAGATGTTCCGCTGAGTTCCACTTGCCGACATCGACCTGCTTGTCGAGCCGATAGGTCTTGTCGCTGCCGGCTCTGAGTATCTGAAGCTGGCCATTGCGTCCGTCCAGGAGCAGAATTGCGGGCCTGCCTGCAGGATCTTCACCGTCGATGTCGAAAGCGGCGACGGCCGAGATTTCGTTCTCCGTACTCTTGCTGGCGTTGTACTGGTCGATAACGCTCCAGTTTTGTCCCTCCGAGAAAACCAGACTTCGGGCAAAACTTTTCTGTGCCACCAGCAGCTCCGGGCCTGCCTTGCCGTCCACATCGGTCAGGGCTATCGAGCGGAGGCTTGCCTCCTTTATCAGACTGCCTTGGGATTTAGCGGAGTCAATAATTTCGAATCTTTTGTTCTCTATCTGGCGAACCAATATCGGCAACTCATAGGCTACGAATATCAGGATGTCCTGGAGGCCGTCCTGGTCGGCGTCGAACACTGTCAGACCATCAGGATTTGAAGTCAGCTCTTTGAGTTGGAGCCCAAGGCCGCCCTGGCCCGCTCCATCAGGACCTAAGCTGCCGGCAGGTGTCTCGGCAGCAGCAAGGTTGTAGATCGTCCGCAGAGTCCTGACGTTGTCACCGTCTTTAGAAATGTAAAGACAATCCGTCTTGCCGTCGCTGTCAACATCGGCAAGCTCCATTGCAACCGGCTCGCCTGTCAGGTCAAGAGGTCTGGGGAACGACAATCTGCCGTTTTCAAACTTGCTCAGACCTATCACCTTTTCCTTAACACTCAAGACGCCCAATTCTGTCCTGCCGTCGTCGTCAATATCCGCGGCGGAGATGTTCGTAATATCAGCGAAAGCGGGGAACCTGACCGGCTCGGTCAGTCCGATTTCAGGCATTTGTTTGTAGAGAATCAACTCGGCCGGTCCAGGGTCGGTTATCGTCACGTCGACCAGCCCGTCACCGTCGAAATCGCCGAGTGCCAGGTCGCGTTTCGCATCTTCCTGGCCCGAAGCGAGGGGATAAAACAGAATCGGCCAGTCAACATCTGAGCGATTCTCCGCGGCGAGTTTGTAGCATATCAGCCGCCCGCTGAGACTGTCAACAGTCAGCATCTCGTCACCGACGATTCCGTCTATGTCCTCGAGCCTGATCGCAAAAGGTCTCTCAATATAAAACTGCACCTGCGGACCAAGTTGCCCCGTCTTTAGTCCGAATCGAACGTGTACAGGCTTGTCCGCGTCACTTGTAACAAGCACCAGATCATTTATGCTGTCGCCGTTGAGGTCACTGACCTGCAAGCTCAGTGTCCGCCCCGAGGTGGGGTATTTAACCGGTTCTGCCAAAGAGCCGCCGTCTTTTTGCAGGATGATGTAGACACCGTCGCGACCGGCCAAAGCCAGATCATCGGCGCCGTCACCGTTTAAGTCGGCACACACCAGCGCATTGGAGGTCAATAATCCGTCGTCGATCGGTATTTTTCTTCTCGTCATCCAGCTCAATGATTTGGGCTTGTCTGATCTGGCGCCGTCAGCATTCTGAAGGATTACGTAGAGGCCCTTGGGCTCACCGTAGAAGACCAAATCAGCCAGAGAGTCCGAGTTCAGATCCCCGGTGACCAGACTGTAGAGTTTTTGTGAAACCGCTATGCTCTCAGTGGCGAAGCGGGTAGGGGGGGTAATTACATTTACGTCTATGTCGTCGGAATCGACAGCCACGTCCGTTTCGTCGAGTCCGATCGTTTCTTTCTGGATCAGCAGCTCTATGCGGGCCTTTCTGTTGTTGACGATTGCGATATCATTTCGACCGTCTCGGTTGAAATCGGCAATCCTCAGATCCTTTACTGCCCAGTCCAATTTGACTATCTCTATTTCCTCGAACCCGTAGTATTGGGAGATATCACCGGGTCCGATTTGCCCGGCGTCTACATTGGCCGAGGCTGCACTTGCGAGAAGGACAACAAGTAAGGCTTTGTTTAGCTGCACGATGAAAACCTCCATTTTTCCACCATCTTTAGTCTCTTCCTCGAGAAAACATATCGTTTCAGCCGTATAACAGGAATATACATCCTGGCCGGGCCAACATCAACAGTTTTGTGCTCTGAGGTGCTTTTTGTTCCCGGAGCGGCACAGGTGCTCGATCACATGAAGTCTCTGGCATGTGCCAGGCTGAGCCTATTGGCAGCGGGATATCCGAAGGGCAATGTCGTCCTTGTACGTCGGCGGGCCCAGCAGCCGGTGGCCGCTGCTGTGTTCGAAGGTCTCCGTTTTGTCGATCCTGCCAGTCTTTGTGTTTAGCCACTCTGCTTTGTATTTGCCTGTGGGCAGGGCCACCATCAGATCTGCCTTCGTGTCTCCGTTGATATAGATGGCATAGGCTCGACCCCTCTCAACCAGTGCACGCGCGGTTGCGTTATCGGGGACACCGCCGTTGATGACCGAATTATCGGGCCGCATTTTGACAAAATCGAAGCTGTTTATGAAATTGCGAAGAATTCCCAATTGCTTGTGCAAGAGTGGTCCGCCTCCCCCTGGCGCGCTGATCTCTGCGGTGCCATCTTCGTGGCCGACAGTGAACGAGTAATCGAGGTTATCGTATACGGCCCCGCCGGCGATGATGAAATCCCAGCCCTCGCGCCGATAAGGTCCCGGTTCGCTGCCGGCAAAACCGGTCTCGTCGTCACCGATCACTTTGTTGAGACCGTAGTTGTCGGCAACGGTCTTAGGCGGCTTGGCATAATGGAAATTGAAAATCGATACCAGGGGATCGGGATCGATTATCTTCTTGTGCTTGTTGGCGATGTTCTGAGCGATCAGGTGTTTGTTTTCAAAATCGGCCTCTGTTCTGGCAATGGTCTCGGCGATATGTGCCTGCCATTCGAGTGTCACACCCCCAAAGTACGGCTCATTACAGATTTCATAATAGACATTGTCGAAATCCCTTAGCAGCCGAACGATCCTGCGCACCATCGCATCCTGCACGGCCAACAGCTCAGGATATTTGAGAGTATAGACTTGTGTACGTTCCATTTGGCCTACGCCGTTGACGTTGTTGGCAGCGTTCATCGGGCTGAGTTTCCACATGTCATCGGCGTAGAAAGGACAAAACATGACCAATTCGACCACAACGGACCGCCTGGACGCCTCGCTGACGAAGCTCCGCAGGCGTTTGAAATAGGCTTGGTCCCATCGCGTCAGGTCAAACTTGTTGCCGCCATTGGGATAGCCTTCCTGATCGCTGCGGGCCCAGGGACATATCAGTCGGCCCTCTGACGGCGCCAGTGTGTTGTCTTGAATCTTGAATGCCCCGGCGGGCTCGCAGTAAGCGCCGCTAAATGTGCGAGTCAGGTTGAAGCCGAGCGATTCGAGCGTCTTGAGGTACTTCTTATAGTCGAACGCCCGGTTGAGCACCGCGCCATAGTGCTCGCCCGAGGTTATCAGAACCGTCGGCTTACCGCGCCAGAGGAAATAATGCGGATTCTCCGGGTGCAGTCCGATGGCAGCGCCGGTCCCGGCGGCCGCAACAGCGCCTGCTGAAACCAACAGCAGGAAAGATGCCGTGAGCGTTTTCTGAGTCACGCGGCGCATGGTAATCCTCCCTTCTGGCAGGCCTATTGACTGAACATTGAGAAAGACAAACGTCTACAAACCGTAAACCGGCTTGAGCTGCTCGGCAGTCGGCAGGCGATCGTAATGCTCGCCGTTCGGACCCACATAGCTTCCGCCTTCCTTCTTGAGTACCACCGGCGTCATAGAGCCGTTGTCGTTTTGGATTTGAATAACGACTTCCTGCTCCTCTTGGTCCTCGTGCTTGTCTTCTTCTTGTTGCTCCGTCATCTTGTCGGTTTGCTGGAGTAAGGTACCGACACCAAAGAGAGCGGCTCCCACCGCCGCGCCTTCGCCCGTTTCGTCCGATTGGTAGCCAACGATAGCGCCGATAGCGGCGCCCCACAGTGCCGATTCGTAAATGGGATGGAGTTTCAACCGGCCACCGCCGCTGCTGTCGCTGCTGCAGCCGCCACAAACTGACAGGACCAACGATCCAACAAGAGCAATTGCCACCGATGTTTTTCGATTTCTCGTTTTCATTTGTTTCCTCTCAAACTAATGACCGACTCGTCAACTCAACTGGTCTGCCGATCTTGAACCGCCTGCCTCTGGCCACTGCAAGAAGCGCGTTCCTGCTGTGAAGACCATCGCAATTATGCACCTTCCGTCTGTGATGTCAAGGGTGTCGACGGCAAATTCCGGCTTTGAGGTTGGGTGTGGAAATCTCGCGCTCTTTTGTAAGGTCAGACCTGGAGGTGGACACCTAGCGCAATTTGCTCCGGATGGCTCTCAGCTGGTCCTCCGTGACCTCCACGCCAAGCTTCTGGGCAGTCTTGATGTGGGTCCACGCCAGGTCATACTTCTTGGCATGGTAGAATCCGAAGGCAAGTCCGTAGTGGGCATCACCAATCTCCGGATCGATCTGCACGGCTTTGAGGTACGCGTCTATCGCCTCGGCGTGCTTGCCGCTCTTGGAATAGGCCGCCCCGAGATTATAATGAACCATTGCCTCGTCAGGCTTTACTCGAACGGCCTTGTTATAGTACTCGATGGCTCTGCTGTACTTGTTCAGCGAGAAATATGCATTACCGAGATTCACCAGGGCGGCCACCATGTCCGGCTTGATCGCCAGGATCTGCTGATATTCCCAAATTTCGTCGCTGACCAGACCCAGCTTGTTGTAGCAGAGTGCCAGACCATAATGAGGGTCTACAAAATCCCGCTTTATCTTCAGCGCCTTCTTGTATCGGGAGATTGCCTGCTCGTAATCGTTCATCTGGCTGTAAACGTCGCCAAGCTGACTGTAACAGCCGGCGTCCTCAGAGTCGAGATCGAGCGCTCTGTTGAGTTGTGCTATCGCCCCGCCGTATCTCTGTTGTCTGGAGTAGACTATCGCCAGATTCTTGTACGCATCGGCGAAGCTCGGATCAAGGGCAATCGCCTGCTTATATTCCTCGACTGCAAGGGCCAGCGAATCCCGCTGGGTGTAGGCATTTCCAAGATTGTTATGTGTCTTGGCGTCGTTCGGATTGATCTGCAGAGCCGTAAGATATTGGTCTATCGCTTCTCTAATCAGGTTCTTTCTGAGGTAGACGTTCCCGAGATTCGCCCTGGATTCCGACAGCGTTGGATTTATCTCCACAGCCTGTTCAAACGCCATAAGTGCAGCATCGATGTTGCCTACATCACTGTAGCTGTTGCCCAGATTATTGAAGAAACAGCCCAACGTCTGAATCTTGTTCAGATTCTTCATGTAAATGCTGTCGTTGCCGCCCCGTGGAACCTTGAATTTGTTTATATAGTGTTCGTCCGAAGCGGTCCCTCCGTTGCTTGTCGTTTCGATGTTGAACCGCATCCGGCCGTCGTCGTATCTTACGAAGAAATGCCCGGGGACGACGACCCCGTACAGAGGCAGCCCGATCCGCTCGGCAATCGCCAGGTAGAGAACAGACAGACTCAGGCAATAGCCGCGTCTCTCGTCCATTACGGTGTGCAGGAACAGGCTGTTTGGATCGTTCGCCTCGGCAATCGACTTGTATCCCAGTTCACCGAACAGGTACTCGTTTATGACCGGTATAGCCCTGGAGTTCAACTGGAGTCTCCGGCGGATGAGCCTATCGCGAATCTCCAGTGCCATCTCGTCCAGCCTGGAAAGGTATCGGCGCCCGTACACCATGTCGCTCCAGTGCTCCGAAACGATCAGGGCGGCAGTAGCCAGGTCAACTTCGTCCTCTCTGAGCCGAAGCACCTGTTCCATGGACCTTACGTACAGACCTGACCTGTTGGCATTGGCCAACGGCTCAATCCGCTGCCGCGCCGGTGCAACGGAAGAGAGAACTGCCAAACAGATTGTTATCGGAAAAACCTTTATCATCAATCGTCCCTACCGTATATTATAGCTATTTGGCCGATTTTGTCCAATGCTATTATGTTAAGATCGGAGAATTATGATGAGTACTGAACACATAAATTCTGCTGACAGTTCATTTTGTCGCATGTCCCGGAGGAATCTCCACGCGTTCTGCGCAATAGGGTTAGTTGTCGGGCTGCTTGCCATCGGGGCATGTCACGACTCCGGTCCTGATGTATCTGAGGCACCCGAGGTTGCTGAGGTTGCTGAGGTTACTGAGGTTGCTGAGGTTGCTGAGGTTGCCGAGGTCACGTCGGTTGCTACCGTGGCTGAGCCGGCGCCGAACGAGCCGGCCGTTGAGGCAGAACCGCAGGCGGCCGAGAGCAGTCTGTTCGACGGCAGGACATTGGGACATTGGCAGATCACTGACTTCGGCGGCCAGGGCAATGTCTACGTCAAGGACGGCAGCATATACCTCGAAATGGGAAACGACATGACCGGCATTACCTGGGACGCACCACTGCCTTTCAAAACGAACTATGAGATCACTCTCGAAGCCATGCGCGTCGACGGCAGCGATTTCTTCTGCGGGCTGACCTTTCCCGTCGGCGAGAATTTCTGCTCGCTCGTCCTCGGCGGCTGGGGCGGGACCCTCTGTGGGTTGTCCAATATCGACTATTATGACGCCGCGAACAACGAGACTACCACGATTGTCTCGTTCGAGAACAACAAGTGGTACCACGTTCGCCTGCATGTCAGGCCCGACCGAATCCAGGCATGGCTCCAGGAGGAAGGGGAGGAGCCCCTGGTCGATATGGACATAACCGATCGGAAGATCGATACGCGGGCTGAAATGGACCCGTGCCAGCCAATGGGCGTCGCAACATGGCAGACCAGCGGGGCGGTCCGCAACATCCATATGCGAAGACTGGTGGATTGAGCTATTGTCAGAAGCTATTGGATCACCGCCCCGTCGCGAATCGGCACCTCAGCGGCGGGTTGTCTGAACAGATCTATCCGCATCCAGCGATTCGTCTTGAATCGCCATCGGTTTGCCAAACCGACAGTTACAATGCTCAACGTCGCTGCGATCCACGGCCCCAGCGCGCCGAGGTGTGGAAACAACGTGATAAAGCACAGACTGCCTATTCCCAGCACTACAATGGCGCCGAAAGCCGAAACCGCCGCAAGCCAGAGTGTGTCGCCGGCGCCGCGAAGCGAGCCGTTATAGACAAGTGTTAGAGCGTCGAAGACCTGGTATATCGCTGCCATAAAGAATATCTTGACCCCGATGCTGATCACGACATCATCGGTCGACCAGAATGCCATGATTCTGTTGCGAAAGACCAGGAGGCACAGGCCTATCAACCCCATGTAAACCAGTGCCATCCTCAAAGATACACTGGTCTGTTTGATCGCCACGTCTTTCTTGCCTTCTCCGATTGACTTTCCAACCGCGGCGGTCAATGCCGTCCCCAGACCCACTACGGGCATGACCGATACGTTTACACATGAAAGAACGGCGCTCGTGGCCGCCAAGGCGTCTTTTCCAAACTGACCGACCATTGCGAACAAGATCACCCCCCACAGCGCGATGTTAACCATCAGGCCGATCCCCGCCGGAAAACCAACCTTCAGCAGGTCGGCCATTCTTGCAAGATTGATGTTTAGACTGTGTCTGCTCTTGAAATTGGCATTCACATCGCTGTTGAGAAATACCGCCATCCTGATAACGGAACCCGCCGCTATCCCGACAAAGGTCCCCCATCCGGCGCCAGCAATTCCCATCGCCGGAAAACCGAACTTGCCGAAGATCAACACATAATTGGCGATAACATTGATCACCTGCCCGGCTATCGCCGAGTACATCATGATAACCGGACGATGGACGCCCATGAAGAACTGGCTGCTCGCCCAGACAAAGACCGCCAGCACCTGGACATAGAGCATTATCCTGAGGTATATCACCTCCAGAGCGGCGACAGCCGGCTCGTGGCCCAGCGCCTTGAAAATAAGCGGCGCTGCCGGCCGCATGATTGCCAGAGTGACAAGCGAATATGCCAGACCCATGTATATCGCCTGCCAGCAGTAGTTCGAGCAGGCCTTCCTGTCACCTCTTCCGAGGCTCTGGCTGACAAACGTATTGACGCTGGTCATCACCCCTATTGCAAAAGAGGCCGGCAGGAAGCTGACGTACCCGGCAGGCAGAACCGCCGCGAGTGCGTCGGTTCCAAGCTGTGAAACCATGAACCTGTCGACAAACTGCATGACAGTAAAAGAGATGTGTGCGACCACCATCGGCCCGGCCAGCTTGAGCATGTACTTGAGCGAGGTCTCGTCTTTGGCGGCGGCGTGAGATAGTACTGTCGATTCCTCAATCATTACCGGAGACCCCGTTCGACCAGGTTCAACTTTTTGAGTAATGTCTCGGCGGAGATTCCCACCACCTGTATGCGCTTGACCGAACCGGTCGTACCCGTGACTATGCTGACTGCATTGTTCTTGACACCGAGCTGGTGAGCTACAAATTTCACCAGGTTCTGATTGGCCTTTCCCTTCTCCGGCGGCGCAGAGACCTTCACTTTCAGCATCCCGCCGAGCAGCCCGCAGATCCGCGTCGACCCGCTGCTGCCGGGCACGACTTTCACGGTGAAGACAGTGCTCTTGTCAAGCTCTTGAACGGTAAGATTCTCCATATCCACAGCCTACTCTTGTGTCTGCCCTGGGGGCAGATTGCTCAAGAATCTAAACACCCCAAAGTGACCACTAACACTCGAGTTTGCGACTCGAACAGATATCTATTTGTACTAGGTTATCGGAGTATCAGGACATCAGGCAGTGAATATCAGGTTATCAGGGTATCGGGAAGGTCCCGGCGTGGACGTTACTCTTCTTGATATCCTTAACTCTGGTATCCTGCAGCCTGATAGCCTGGCATCCTGATGCACTTACTCGCAGTCCATCATCTTGTCGGATGGGTGGCCGCCCAATCGTCAATTACTCTACATTCTCCCGCAGATTTGCCCCGATCGCCAATTGCACGTACTTCTCAATCTGCCCGGCCAGCTCGCCGACTGAGGCAAGCTGAAAATCCTCGTAATGGCCCGGGATAAGGTCGCCATCCAGCGTCCTCTTGCAAATCCTGACACGTATCACGGAGGGCTGGCCTTCGGATTGTGTGAAATCGCTGTCCTTGTGCTCGGTAAGCTCGACGCGCCAGTCTTCGCTTATGAAGACCAGGCACTTGCCGGTAAAGACCGCCATCGGGAAGTAGTCACGCAATATCTCAAGAGTGTCCATGAGGTACCTAATTCAATCCTTTTAGTTGCGAGCAAAAAAGTCTCATCCAGGAATTCATCTGACATTCGTATATTACCAAAGATGCAACGAAATGCACGACCTTATACCCTTCAGGGTAGTAAATTCCCGCGAGCAAAACCATAACTTGTTATTGTAAAGCCGCTTACCCACGCAAGAGCGGGAATTTTCAATCGAGAGCAGTATGTTTGGCCGCCGGCGAAACAAAACTACCATTCTTGCCGAAGGCGTGCCGTGTGATGTCAGGCAAGGGCTCAGGAGGTTAACTTGCAGGCTGCTGTTCGGCCTGTAGGGCCGGCGTTTCCGTGGCCAATCCGGCCTCTCGCCAGGCCGCCATATCGCCTACAAGATGATAGACGCGGTGAAATCCCGATTTTGCAAGAGTTCGCTGGGCCATTCGCGCCCGGACTCCGAGTTCGCAATAGACAACAACATCCTCGTCCGCGTATGGCTTGAGTCTATCAAGATTGGCAGAGATTTGCCGGTGGTTTATATTGATGGCGCCCGGGACGTGCCCTGAGTTGAATTCGCGGCCGGTGCGGACGTCGAGGATACAGACGTTGGACTTCTGCTCAATTCGCTCCAGCAGCTGCGCCTGTGAGATTTTGGCGCCCCGGCTCACGTACAACTTCACGGCCAGCCCGCTGAGAACCACCACGGCGATTATTGCTATAACTTGCCAGCCCACGCTAAGATTCCTCATTTACTCAACGTTCAATTCTTTCACAGCATCTTAGTCCGGTGTCCATGTTCTTTGGCCGTGAATGTTTCATTTCTTCTGGAAGGACCTGACAGGGTCCCTCTTGCCGCCATCGGCGGTCCCCGCTTGCCACTGAGCCAGAAGCGGGGCCCATTGCTCCTGGGTGTCCTTGGTATACGGCTCATCAATCAGGTTGTTCACCTGGAGCCGACCGTTCTTGCCGTCGAATAACATCCCCGGACCGGTCCTGCCCCAGTTCCATTCGGCAAATGTCCGTCGTTTTATCGATACCCATTTACTATGGCCGAAAACCGGCGAAATGTGGCATTTGCTGGCCAGATTACCAGAACAGGCTGAACCGGCTTGCCCGAATCGGCGTACTGTACAAACAATGGCCCCGACGCCTGCAAGCTGACGCAGTGTGCTTGAGAATGTAACTTATGGCTTATCGCAAACTCAAAGGAATTCCGGGCTTGGTATACGTACCCGAGCCCGATCAGCAGACAGGCAAGCACAAGTGCAAAGACTGCTTTTGCTGCCAGTGGTGCAGTGACAGTCGGTGCGAGTCGTGTTTGAAGGCCAGGCATTGCCGCAAGAAGAATACAAGATAGCCGATTCAGAGATTCGAAAAGGCCCGATCAAGAAGCTGCTGTGCGGCAACAGAATCTGTGATTAACTCATCAGCCTCACAAAATGGATTCAGTGACGCCAAATTATGGGCCGCAATACCATAAAGGTTTTTGCTCACTGCCTCTGTACGTAGTGCAGCAGTATCTCGTCCGTTTTGTGCAGTCTCCTGCACGCCTCTCGGGCGATGTTGAGCACCAGCGTGCTGAACATCCCGAGGTCCGATTTGTATAGCGACAGCAGGGCGCTGCGTGACAGCACGATAAGCTCAGTATCCTCAACGCAGACGGCCGTTGCGGCATGTGGCTGGATTCCAATTACCGAAGTCTCACCAAAGCAATGCCCTTTCTCGAATACTATCAGCTCCAGGGGCGTCTGCTCTGCGTTCACCACCAGTTTCACACTGCCTGACTGCACAACGTAGATGTGGCTCGGTTGTGTGCCTTCTTCGAAGACTCTTTCGCCGGCTCTGTAGGAGACTTTCTTGAGAAGACGAAAGAGCGCGTACAACTGTTTGTCCGAAAGCCCGGCAAAGATGGAGATTTCATTTATGATCGGCAGAACGTCTTCGATATCAAGAAGCGGACCGAATTGTTTGTCGCAGCTCGAGTCTTTCTTGTCTTTGCACATGGCACTCCCTCGTATATCTTGTTCCTTCTTTACGCCAACATTGCCGTCGTCTTTACAGTCTTATCCTGGTTGCTCTTCGGCAGCGATTTGTCTGGAAAACACCAGTAACGTTTCTGCCTTACAAACGGCATTCTCAACATGTTCCAGAGTCGGTTATCATTCGGTTCCAGGTAGCCTGGTACGCCAATCCTGATCGAAGACTGGCGAACGTTCAGCCGCAATGTTCGATGCAGCCGGTCCCACCAGGGAAATATGACGCCGTAATTGGAATTAGTCTCCGAGCCGACGGCACTATGATGAACACCGTGCATTCGCGGGGTCACAATGATCTTGTTGAGCCAGCGTTCCAGGGGCAAAGGCAGGCGAACGTTGGAATGGTGCAGCATCGTTTCGGCCGAGAACACCGTTTCGTATATCGCGTAAGTAAATGGATCGGCTCCCACAGCCAGCATCTGGACGACTCGGAATATGCTCGAATAGGCAATCTCTCCGGGATGGAAGCGGTAGGCAGTGGAGACGTCAAGGTCGGGATCTATGTGGTGAACATTGTGAAAACGCCACAGCAGGCGGATTCGATGGTTTGCCCTGTGCCAGTAATAGAAAGTAAGGTCCATCAGCAGAATGCCAAGCGCTACGCGGCCCGGCCGCGGCAAAGGAATCAGAAACGCCGCGCCGATACCTCGTTTGGTAGTCCAAACGGAGGCTCCGAGACCTGTGCTTCTGACAATCAGCGACCCGACCAGAAAGACCGTTGCCGTCAGGATCAGATTCTTCGCCAATCGCGGAAGAAGCGGCCGGGTCTTGTGCCTGAGCGGAATGACCTGCTCGGCCAGCAGCAGGAG
>Ga0111165_1002_pt1 | contig 29567 bp, 28 predicted proteins | sample DeeMarSeWOR28_12_FD_80268 | JGI IMG/M metagenome (GOLD analysis project Ga0111165, IMG submission 80268) | Phycisphaerae bacterium SG8_4 | reverse complement strand
CATGACAATCAGCAGCTGGGTCTTTCCGTCCAGGACTCTTGTCAATTCTGCCAGTTTCGATCGTGTCCGTTCAGCACTTCTCGTTGCCATGTCTTTCAGTCTACCGCCCTGCCTGCAACCAACGCAACCGTCTCAAAGCCATTTCCTTCGTTTGAAGTAGATCACCATGATCGCCCCTATGGTCAACATCACAATCCAGACAGCACCATATCCGTATTTCCACTTCAACTCCGGCATGGATTCGAAGTTCATCCCGTAAATACCGGCAACAAAAGTAAGAGGAATGAAGATTGTCGCAATGATTGTCAGAACTTTCATGACCGAGTTCATCTTATTGCTGACGCTTGAAAGATATATGTCCAGCATGCCCGAAACCATGTCACGAAAGCTCTCAATCGTATCGATGATTTGGATCGTGTGGTCATGGACATCTCGGAGATACACACTTGTTACCTCGCCAATAAGATCCGACTCACTCCGCTGCAAACCGCTAATGGCTTCCCTAAGGGGCCAGACGGACTTTCGAAGCAATATAGCTTCCCTTTTCATTGCATGAATCTGTTGAAGAGTCTTCTCGGTAGGATCGGAGACCAACTCCTCCTCCATTGATTCTATCTTCTCCCCAAAACGTTCGAGAATCGTGAAATAGCTGTCGACTACTGAGTCGACTAGCGCATACGCAAGATAGTCTGCTTTCATCTTGCGAATACGGCCCTTGTTGTTTCTTATTCTCTCACGTATCGGCTCGAAGACATCCCCAATTCGCTCTTGAAACGAAATGACAAAATTTGGCCCAAAGATCAGGCTGACCTGCTCACTCTCCACGACTTGGAGTTCTGCATTAAAACTGAGCATTTTGAGTACTATGAATACGTTTTTGCCGAAATCCTCGAATTTCGGCCGCTGCCCCGTGTTGAGCACATCCTCAAGGATCAATGGATGCAGATCAAATTCTTTGCCGAGTTTTTCCATCATCTCGATGTCGTGAAGCCCATCGATATTGATCCAGGTTACCGTAGGTGTCGCTTTGAAAGGAAAGCACTCCTCAATGGTTGAGACCTGCTTGGCCTCCACGTTATTCTCGTCATAGTCAAGATACGTCACACGAACTGACTCAACCTTTCTGTCGCCCACGTGCACAAGCGTCCCGGGGGGTAACCCGGCTTTCTTTGAACGTCTTCCGACTTGCTGTGGTTTCTTCGTCCGTGGTTTCATTTCTTCTTTCCCTTAATACTTCATGGTGCCAGATGTTGATTTGCACCAACTGAGCATGCGTCCTATTTCGTAGTCTTCGTCGTTGATTTTCGGGATCTTCCCAGTATTTGGCTAGCAGTAACGAGTCCCACGATGAACCCGCCTACAAATGTCAGAGTCAACAGCAGAACGCGCGGCATTGTGACGGTCGCAAAGAGCAGCTTGGTCTCGACCGCCTGAGTATTCTGAAGAGATACTACAAGTGCCAATACGGAGACAACCAGTATTACGATGATTTTAGCCTTCTTCATTGACGAGATCCTTTTCCTTATGACTTTCGCTAGTTCCTTCGGTCTTTATCCGGGCTGACATGCTCCTGACCACGGAGAATGGGAAGCTGACCATCTGGCGCAGCCCCTCTACCGACGACAGTATTCTAACCTGACTTCTCACTTCCGCCACAAGTTCTTGCGCCACGACCTTCTGCTCTACCTCGCCCGCCTCCTTGACCATCGAGAGCCGATGCAGCGAGTATAGGCCAACAAGGAAAGCCAGGGCAAAGAAGAAGTCCCATTGCTGGAGGTTCAACGTCGGCAGGTTGAACTTGCCGCCGGGGCTGGTGTATTCCAACGTCCAGGTCAATGTACGACCGCTGAAGAAGTCTGCAAACTTGCCACCCAATATCGGGGCGACGCCGGCGGCCACTGAGTTGACGATTGTATTGGTAGCCAGATAGGCCGTTGCCTGGCCTTCTGGTGCAAGCTTCATGCTTATGTTGCCTGATGCAAGCGAAACGCCGGCTGACGCAAGGCCCATCACGATGTGGATTGCAATCAGAAGTGGTATCGTGAGAAAGTACTTCTCCGGCATAGTCGTAAAGGTCCACGCCAGAATGGAGAAGATGAAAAGAGGGCCGCAGATCGCCAGGACGGACTTGTTGCTGAACCGGTCCGTGTACCTGCCCCATATCTTCAGAAACAAAAAGTTCATTATTTGGCTCAGGATCGACAAGCCAATAATAAATGACATCGCCAGCCCCAGCCGTTTCAGCATGTATACCATAAAGAACGGCCCGGCCAGATTCACCGCAAAATTCCACGAGGACATGAAGGCGATAAGCCTTAGAAAATTCTCGTCTCGAAATGGCTTGCCAAGCAGCCCGAATATGGCAATTCGAGCGCTCTGAGATGGCATCCGTTTTTCTGGTGTCTTGGCCAGATAGTAAAGACCGACGGCTCCAGCCAAGAAGCCTGCGAAAAACAAAATTGAGTATCCTTCAGTTTCATGGTCGGGCAGGAGCTTTTTCCACAAGTCCAGATAGGCTCCGGCCGCGATACTGAGGACAATACCAACTCCCGTGGCTATCCTCATGCGTTTGGAGAAGAATGCACCTAGAACATTCTGTGGTATCAAATCTCTCATCCAGGAGTTCCAGGCACAGCCGCTCACGGCACCCAGCGCCGAGACGAGGACCAGAGATACCAGAAGAATCGCTATGCCAATCCTGGCTCCGAAGACAAATGGAATCAGCGCCACGAGGAGCCAGCACAGCCGGCTCAGCGCTGCGGCCAGAACCGTGATCATCCGGCGGTTGCGAACTTTCTCCACCAGAAGGATGGCAGGCAGCTGAAGCAACTGCGAAAGCGGGCCAATCGCAGCCAGAAGGCCGATCACAAAATTCGAGGCTCCCAGCTTGACAGCAAAGGCTACCAGAAATGCCCCGCCGGTCAGTATTCCCATGGCCTGCGACGCGACGCCGTCCTTGATTACGTACCCCAATCCAGAGTCAACTTGATCCTGTGTCAGGTCTTCGTCGGGTTTGAGCCAGATTACAACCACCGCCTTTCTTACACAAGGTTCGAAGTCTCAGGACATTTGAACACCATAGTCCTTTCAGGTCAAGTACGCCGCCGGCCAAGCGCACCGGTCAGGCTCGTCGCTTGCGACCGGTCCTGGTCGAAGGCCTTCTCGGTTCGTTGGGATTCAGCGATCTGACCAGACGAACTGATATGATACGGTATGTAATTGCCAGCACAAATATGAGCGAAGCGAATCCCGCTGCTCGGATGGTAATCGCATTGGTGAGACCGCTGTAGCTGTGGCCCTTCGAAAAGTCATCTATCGCCGACAGGAGTCCTCCAACGTCGATCGCCGCCTGGGATGTCCGTTCTGCAGCGGTCGCCCATTCCTTGACATCAATCGATTGATTTGGGTCCGAAGATTCCGACTTCTTGTAATACTCGCGGGCAACATTGCCTATCACCTGCGCTGCTGACTGCCAGGCCTTTGCGGTTTCGGCCACATCCTTGGCTGTCGTATTCACTGAAATGGACGCCGTTTGCAGCTTCTCCAGAGCACTGCTGATGACGACCGTAGTCTGTTCTGTTTGCTCAAGCGTTTTCTGCAGATTAGCCTGCCTGTCGTCGACCTCTTTCACAAAACCTGACATCTCCCGGCTGAGTTGCTGCGGCAGCTCATCGACTGACTTGGACAGTCGCTGGCTGCTCTGAGAGAATTGCGCCAGGCTTGCCAGGAATGACTTGGCCATGTCCGTCTCTTCAATATCATACAGTAGAAGCTGCAACTGCCAGCGTGATGATTCCGGCAACTCACTGACAATGTCAGAGAAACGTTCGGTGCTATCAGTGAACCGGTGTATGGCCGAGGCGGTCCTATCTACGCCTTCGATCGCCCTAAATGGCGTCATCGGTATCTTTGCAATGCTCATTAAGGGGCTGGGTTGGTCTTTCTTTGCCTCTGTCGCAAACACTGTTATGCCAGAGAAAGTCCCTTTTATTGGATTGGCGCTTGCAAACTCGACGATATTCTTCTTTGCCGCATCAAGCACGTCATCTTTGAGAAAGACACGGCCAATGCGTTCGATTTCCATATCGAGCAGCTTGGCCCCGTTGAGGGCTATTTCCTGGCCTTCCCCATAGAGCGAACTGCCTTCGCCCTCTTCGAGATACATCCTAAATCTTGTGCAGAGAGCCCAGGCTTCGATGAATGCGATGATCGGATCATCTTGATCCAGCATTGCGTTGAGGCCCTCGGTCATACGCGCCTTCATTTGAAGCGTAGTCTTCTCTGTTCGCTTGCTTGGAACTCGTTCGTTGAGATCGGTGGACATTTGTCGGAACTTCGCCCTGAAGTACTCGGCAAATTTTTCGAGCCGATCGCGCAGATCCTGTTTCGAAATCTGCCCGTTCGTCGGCGTCACACCTCCGCCCAAAGTGCGGACTTGTTTGGAATTGCAGCCATTCGCAATAAGAAGCGAAACCGCCACAATTGCCATTGCGATTGCGGGGCGAAGTGTGCGAATATAGTGTCTCAATGCCATGATCTTGTCCTTTCTGTCGCGTTGTTCCTGCAGGCCATTTCTTTCGAAGTACGACGTACCCTCGATGTCAGAATTCTCTGAGTGATTCCTGAATTCCCTTGTGCATTTCGTACCAGAACTCTATCGCAGCCTCGGCCTTGTCTGTTTCAAACAGTCTTATCCATTATATCGACTCTTTGCCGTACATTACATTGAGATAAAGGATTGAGGTAGAGGGCGCCTTGCCAACAATTGACATCACATTGATTCCAAGATTGTCGAACGTCAGACCCACACGCCCCATAGAGGATACGAAGAAGCCTCCCCAACAGGGCGGCAATCCGGTCAAGATCATGCGGTTCGAGGCGGGGAATATCGATCCGGCAAGCAGGCCCACGCCTGCGTTCAGGCTGTTGGGTCTTCCTGAAAGAAATAGCCCCAAATCAACCGGCCCGAAGAGATCACCGAGGCTGTTATGGTTGATCCTATAGACTTAGCCGCGTCGACCGTGAGGATACGCAGGTACGCCTCCATTGCTTTATCCTGTTTCGCAGCGTAACATTGTCATCTGCGAAATTGAAGTCCGCTGGAGTTTTGAATTTCTTTCTGGTCGATCAGGCATTTACAGAGAGTCTCGCCCGATGGATTCTCCACTTACTTCTTAATCCCAAAGAAAAATGAATTCGCATTCTCTCTCGGCCCTGTACACGGTCTCCTTGACCTTGTCAACGATCATATAGTCTCTGTTGAGCAGCTTGCCGCCGTACAGCACGCCGTGAATCTCCCCATCAGTTCCAAATACTGGTGTCGCCGCCTTGATCATCACGCCCAATGTCTCTTTCGCGTTCTCTCTCGCCTTGGCCTTCGGCGTCGGTATGAACTCCATGTATGACGAAGTAGCCCAGCGCTCCCAAGGGCAGGCCAACTGCGATTGTCACCGCAAGAAACGACAGCAGCAATCGCATCCTGGGCATTCTTCTTTTCATGTTTCGGTCCTGGTCAAACGCCAGAGCTTTTGCAGCAACAGGAGATCCTGGACGCACCAAACATCATCTCGACGTGTCTCGCATTGATCGATGCGAGGCTCAGGACAGCACACCAAAATGCCTGGTCGATCACCTTTCCCGGTCAGGCACCACTTTGCCAGGAGCTTCTCGGCCTCTGCAATGAACGCACCCGGCTCAACCGGCTTATACAGCAAACCATCGACAGGCAGCCAACTTGGACCGCCAGCGGCAGATCTGAAGTCTGTCTTCATGGAGTCTGCTTGCATTAACGTTCTTGTGTCGTCGTGCCTGAACGTCCTGCTCCATTTCATACCCTTTGTGCTGGCGCCTGTCAATTCATCCGCATGGAGAACATTAGTTAGCATGCTGCTGAAATTGGCGAAACACTACGGGAGCATTCATGATCCTGCCGTAAAGCCTGATATTCTGCCTGTGTGGATGCCACTCTAAGAACAAATTGGCCAGCGCCTCCCACAAGGAAACCCAGGCCGCAATCGTCAGTCCCTGTGCAAACACTCCTGCGAGAACCCCTTCGTCCGACGAGACCCTTCTAGTAACCTCGATCGCCAGAGCCAAAAGCACTAACCCTATGACGAATAGAACAGATGACCGTCTCAACAACGCTGCGACCGCCCGAAGTTCGAGATCTCGAAGATAGGTATGAAAGGTCCTTATGCTCTTTCGGACACGTTCCATGACTATTTCATCGGGCATCTGCGAAAGAGAAATCCGTATAACAAAATCGCGGTCGCGGATCTCCCGCACAGAGTCTGTCAAATGATCAACAAAAGCCTGATCAAGATCTTTCTTCAAATATGGGGCCGTTCTATCAAAATCGTTGTAAAGATGCTCGACAGATTGGACTGATACGTCAAGCACAATCTGACCATCCTCCGTGCGTTCATATCTATCCTCTATGGTTCGTTTCATTGGCGTTTGTCGCCTTTTTTGAGGATTTCCTGATGTGTCTACATAGCCAGTCTTCGCTTGCAGGTTAGTATGGCCATATTTGCAGGCTGGCCTATTCGCACGCTTCTTCGCGTCTTCTGCCCGCTGTCCCGTGCCCGGCCAAAGGTGAACGGAGTGGCTTTGTCGCCTTCTGAAGGATAGAAGCCTTCTCCCTGCTGAACTTCGGGCCCCTGCCTGAAATGATCTCTTTTTCCTCAGTGATAAAGTCAATGTGCTGAATCAGCGACCAGGCGGTGTTGTGCCAGCGCATCTGGTAGCCTCTCTGGTGGGCCTGCCTTTCCATCATGAGGCGTCTCTTGGGATTGAACACAAGCTGATCCAGAGCCTGGGCTATCTGATCGACTGAAGGCTCGCCGGGATCTACGAGCATTCCACGGGCATGCCTGCCTACAACAAGCCCTGCCGGACACTTCTTGTTGGAGTGTATTAATTCGAGGGCATATCTGGACTTTGTAACCACCGCCACTCGCCCGGAGCCGACAGTATCGGCCAGTATGCCGCTGGATATTTGTTGCATGTTCAGATACGGTAGAAGCATTGCGTTGGTTGCAGCATACACGTCGAGCAGTGTAGTCTCCTCAAGGAAGGTGTCTAGAAAGACTACATCGTACTTGTCAAAGTCCACACCTGTGAGGCGGTCGGTCCTGCACCACATGACCTCTGCGCGGCATAGGGCATCTGCGATCATGGCTCGATAGGCCAGATGTTCACTGCCGCCATCGGCAGCGACAAAATCGGGATGGCATTGTCCGGCGATCAAGTAAACCATGTTCCGACGCTGCCTGTCCGTGCAAGACTCACTCAAGAATCTGCCATAGGCGCATATGCCGTACTGCACGCCCTTGTCGGGCGACAACATGCCCAGCGTTGTCGCCAGGAATCGGTTCGTCAGACCGTACCGCTCTTTGATAGTCAGCCTGTCATGTTGTGAAGGATGATACATCCTGATGCCGTGATCAATATGTTTGAGTTTTGAGTGATCGATGCCATATACACTGGATTCGAGTATATGGATCGCGCTCTCGGTTGTTACGATCAGCCCGTCGCTGTGTTTTGCCAGTTCCTGCAACACCTTCTTCTGATGAGCATCGGGGGCGTCAAGAACTGTGTGCAGATAGACGAAGGTTGTGATTGCTTTCGAGCCTAAGGCTTCTGCCATCTTCACGAAGTTCATTCCCATCCCATCTTCACCGTTATCATCCGGATCGAGCCCGTATTCATGCTGAAGCAACACCACCGTTTTGTCCGTACTCTCTCCGGCCCGGGCAATTATGTCATCGATAGCGTATCGCCACGATTGCGGGTCGTATTGGTCAATAACAAGGTCCACGGGGATACTGTACGACAGGCCCTCGCGGTCGATTGCGGTCACACGAATGGTTCCCACTTCGCCCGTAAAGTGCTCGAGCGCGCTGGCGAGATCCCGCGCAAAAGTACCGATTCCACATCGTCGCGGCGGATATGTGCTGACAATACGAATGTTATGTCGCATGTTTCAGACTCCAGATACATTTAGGTTGAAGCTTTTTCGGGGCAGCGAAAACTCTTTACGTACCCGACCAAGTCATCCAATTTCGCGGTTGCGTAGGCAATACACGAATCCGCAGCACCGTAGTATATGTGCACGGTTCCATCATCGAGCGTCCATCCACACGGAAACACCACATCGTCAACATCCCCTTCTCGCTCATACCGAGCCTTGGGGCCAAAGATCCACTCATCTGTTCTGTACCTCAGTCGTGTCGGATCCTCAAGGTCGAGAAGAGCCAGACCCAGGCGATAGATTGAACCGGAGGCAGTGGTTCGCACGCCGTGGTACAGTACCAGCCATCCCTCCTTCGTCTCCAGAGGAGGCGCGCACAAACCGATCTTGCCGGCATCCCACCAACCTCCTTCCCGAGCGTGGATGACTTCCTGGTGGCTGCCCCAATGCTTCAAATCCGGCGAAAAAGAAATCCAAACATGTGCGCCTAGCTCAGGCGACTTTGGAACCGGGCGATGCAACATCGCCCACAAACCGTTGAACCTGACAGGAAAGAGTGCCGCATCCTTGTCTTCAGGCGGCATCACAGCACCCACTCGTTCGAATGACTGGAAATCAGCAGTCGTGGCAATGGATACCAACGGGCCACCCTTGGAATAGGCAGTGTAACAAACAGCCCATCGTTGCAGTTGATCAAGACGGGTAATTCTCGGATCTTCAATGCCCCACAATTCTTCGGGATGTCCCTGCGGATCAGGCAGAAGAGTCGGAGACGGATCTATGTCCCAGTTGGTTACGCCATCTGCGCTGCGGGCAACGGTGAAATGTGAAATGCCTCGGAAATCTTCCACTCGAACAAGAAGAACCGTTTTGCCGTGCACTTTTGCTGCGGCCGCATTAAACACAGAATTGGCGCCGTACGGCCATTCGTTGACAGAGAGAATGGGATTACCCGCATACCGTTTGAACAACTCGTGATTCAATCGTGCATCCATTAACCACACCTGCAATTCTTGGCACATCTGGCCTTCAACACCAATTCTTACAAACTGCCTCAATTAAAAGATGTCTCAGGCAGATCAACTCTTGCATGGACTATGAGCAAGGGTCATACCAGAAGAACGAGTCTCAAAGAAAACCGTTCTGAAGGCCTTCTGCAAAGGGCCAAAGAATAAGGACGTGTTCTATCTGCCCGACCATCTCCGGGTTCGTTCGAACAATCCGGAATTATGCCCCCACAAATTCGGGTGTGAGAACCCGATTCGGACAGTTCGTCCGTTGCTACTGCCAGGGGCGCACTTCACTTGCTCTTTCTAAATGGTCTGAACAATCTCAATACGCCTGAACCCCATCCGTCCTGTCTCAAGGGGAATATCCCTTTCTCGACATAGCCCACCTCCTCGATGGAATAGAACGCGTGGGGATTGAACATCTTTATCAATCTGACTACATCGCTGACTTGCCAGCGTGCGACAACGGTGAATACGACCTTCACCTGACCGCGGCTACCGTGCCCGTCGACGCTGGTGACCCCGTACCCGTCCTCTTGCAGCCGCTCAACCAACGGTAAGGCATCACTCTTGGTGATGACCCTTATGAGTACCACACCAAGGCTGAGCTTCTCGGCAATGGCGATACCTACGTAGTTGCCCATCGCGAAGCCGCCAGCGTACGCGACATAGCAGATCGGGCTGGAAAGATTCTTCATAATCTGGCCCATAGCCAGAAGCCAGATCAGAATCTCGAAGAAACCGACCACCGGAGCAAGGTATTTGAGCCCTCTCGAGACGAAGATCACTCGGACCGTGCCCAGACTGACATCAACAACTCTGGCAATGAAGATCAGAAGGGGAATTACCAGCCAGGTATACAATCCGCCGATTGAGAGTAGAGCATCGTGCATTATCTTGAGCCCCAATGTGATCTGTGGTCAATGGGCTGAGGCAAGTGTTTTCCGCTAGCCGTCATGGATTCATGCATATCTTGCCTCGGATCGTATCAAGCCTCCCAAAGCATATCAGTTCGTCGCCCTTAAGGATCTTCGTGTTAGCTGAAGGATTGGCCGTTGTCTGCCCATCCCGCACGATTGCCAGAACAGTAATGTCCCAGTTCCTGAGATTTGACGTTGCAAGGGACTTGTCGAGCACCGGGCTGCCGGCACATACCTCAGTACGCGAAACACCATAGCCGCCTGTGGCCAGCAACAATTCCTCGAATGTAACGGGTTTGAAGAGTTCCCGCTTAATGATTCTCTTCCTAAGGCTGTTCGTGAGCTTTCTGGCAAGTAAGGTGTTGGTGAAGATTCTATAGATGGCGTACACTGCAATGATTATTACGAAAAGATTGACCAGCTGAACCACAATGGGTGGAAATCGAAATGGCAGAATCGGTGTCAGGAGACGCGACTCCAATACCTCTTGTGCCCGGAGTGAGTTGGCCAGAGTTGCGATCATCGTCACGAGTCCGGCGTGGCCCAATACGATCAGAACCGATGCGATTCGCCGCCGCTGTTTGTCGGCGGTCACCAACTCGGCCTCCTTTGTTGTGAAACCCGTTGACGTAAAACACGACAAGGCCTGAAACTTGGCCTGGGACCAATCCAGTCCGGTGAGCTGAAAGGCAATCGCCCCAATCCTAACGATCGTAAAGGATACGACAAGAACGGTAATGAACAATAGAATATTCATTTTTGTTGCTCCAGTAGGTCTCCTGATTCGCCATGAAGCTGTGCAATTCAAGTTCTCTGCGGCCTCCGACAAGCGAGTTGGCCGCTCATCTCTCGATACGGCACGGTCCTTGGACTTGCTCAGGTGGCTAGGCGGATCTTGTCGAAGAAGGGCGTTCGTTTGCTGCGAACGCATTCAAATGCGTAAAGGTACATCGCCGCCGACCAGGTCTGCCAGTCCTGGCCCTGCGGCGTGCCGTCTTGAGCGCGAATCCACTCGTTGAAACCGAATTCCACGTCCTCAACTCTGGATGGCTTGACAAGGGCCGCCAGAGCCAGCAGCTTCCTTTCGGCAAGTTGCTGTCTTCCGGCCGCGACCAAGGCAGCGACATAGAAGCCGCACACAAATGGCCATACGCCGCCGTTATGGTATTCGCCCGGCTGGTTGTATCGCTCATACCTGGGCATCCAGTCAGGATCATCCGGTCGGATGTAAGGGAACAAATTGGGAGGCAAGTCCACGGCAAGATCTTCGCGCTCTCTGAGAGACGCACATTCGGCCTCCACCCATGCCACAAGATCCCTCGCGCGCGACGGTGAGGCAATCCCTGATAGGATGGCCAGACTGTTGCCAAGAAGGTCGAAACGCTCACTACTATAAACCTTGTATGACCATAGAGCGTAGTAGGGTTTTCGCCTGACGACAAGTCCTTCATGAACATGTCGATTCTGCCTGTCGCTTCTGACCGTAAAATGGGCCATCGCTTCCCTGAGCGTCGATGCTCGTTCGCAGTGGCCAAGAAGGCTCAGGTAGCAATATACAACCGTGTTGACAAATAAGCCGTACCCCAACACCCACTGCTCATCACGCCAGTCACTGGTTGGGGCCTGGACCACAAGGACCCGGTCGGAGGGACTTTGGTATTCCATCCAGGTCACGGCCCTGCGGACGGCCGACTCGAGGAAGTCCGGCTCGCCGGTCACTTGTCGGAAGATGCCCACTGCCATGAGGAATAGCGGTGTGCAGTCACTCGCTCCGCGGTCGTCCGGATCGTGGACCAGAGAGGGGACGTGGCCGAGTCGGCTCTGATTATGCGCTGCCGCCTCCAGGGCTTTGCGAAGAGATCTCCTCAACTTCTCGTTACCGCTCGCGAGAATTCCTAAAGCCGATATCATGATATCTCGAGTATAAGGCTCGGGATATCCCCAGCCGGCCGCCCTCGGGAGTCCACGATATGGCCCGTGGGCATTATGGAGCAATACTCCAGTGGCGGCCTCTCTGGCCCTGTCAATGAGTTCTTTGTCCTTCTTTTCCAAACCTATGATATACCAAGCCTTTCTGAGATGAGCTTAATGAATTTCTTTGCAACGACGCGGTAGTCAAAATTCTCAACCACGTGTTCTCTGCCCGCCTTGCCCATTTTCGTTCGCAGGTCCGGATTATGCATCAAGTCCATCATGTAGTTCGCGATATCGTGGACGCTTGCTCGATAGTCAACCGTTCGCGGCCTTTTGAATACTACTCTGTGCTGCGATTCATATCCAGCTTCATCACCAAGAATCGCCTCTTTCATGCGAACTTCCTGCGCGACTGCTGCAAGATATGCCGTCTTGCCGTGCACGAGCGTGTCTAACATACCCATCGCCTTGATTCCTACTACGGGCTTCTCGCAGGCGTTCGCCTCGATCTGGATCATCCCGAAGCCTTCCAGGCGGGACGGCGCGGCGTAGATGTCACAGGCGGCCAGGAGGTAAGGCATGAAATTCCGGGAAACCCGGCTGGTCGTATAGACAACGTTCTTCTCGATGCCCAAATGTGTAGCCAACTGCAGATCAACGAGGTTCTGCTGTTCGGTGCGGGGCTGCGGCCAGACCTTGCAGACATACTTCCAGTCCGGAGCCTTGGGGTCGTTAATCGCCAGAGCCTGCATCACCTCCTGAGCTCCCTTGGAGGCTGCATCTCCGCCCACGGTCATGATCATTATCTGATCAGGGGCCACTCCAAGAGCTTCGCGGACCGCGACGACCTTGGGATCGGTCATCTGGCGCGGGCGGAAGGCATCCGTGTCACAGCCGACCGGCAGTACCTCGATATTCTTGCCGCTAAGGCCATCGCGTGTGTAGACCTTTTTGACCCAGTTGGAGGTCACAAGCATCAGCGGACAAGCCTCGAGGATTTCCTGATAGTTTGCCATATAGCCATCTGCGACGAGCCAGGGCACTACCTTGAGCCCGTATCGTTGCGGGTGGAGCACCAGATGGGGACAATGGCCCCAGTATCCGACACCTACAACAACATCAGGCTCGAACCACCTGTAGTACCACTCTTTCTCTTGCGCTGACTCAAAATTGACCGAACAGACGTCTACTCCGAGTTCCTCAAGCCCCTTGTGAAGCAGGCTGCCCTGCGTGGCAAGTCCTGCCGGGGAAGGCGGATAGTCATAAAGTACCAATACTTTCATTCCAAATTCTCCTGAAACCTGCAGAACTGGCTCAGTTCTGCTTCGTGCCCCCAAACTGCAGGAAAGCTTCCTCTCTCGGGGTCGTCCTGGCCTCGAAGCTGCCCGGAGCAAAGCCATATATGTCAGTGATTACATCGTACTTGCGCTGCCAGATCTGCTGCGGCAACTTTATTGCCAAGTCGGCATCCTTTACTGCTGTTGGCAGGTACTCGCCTCCGCCATCTTCATACGCGAATGTGAACAGTCTCTCACAGTGCAATCTGCCGCCTCTGCGGAGGGCCAGAACGGCTCTGCCAACCTCCTCGTGTCTGAGGTGTCGAGTGTACTCTCCTCCGATGCTGTGCGTGAAGATCAAATCAAAACGCTTCGAAGACAGCAGCTCCAGTATGCAATCCTGAACCTCCAGGCTGGACAGCGGAATCTGGTCCGGTTCGTCGTCTAAATCACCCATGGCACCGCTGGCCCCGAATCTCTTCAGGGCCTCGAAGAACTTCGGTGCACGATCAGCGTCACTCTTTCTACAAAGGGTGACGACCGTCCACTGGCAATCCAGATGCATCAGCATGGTACCGCCCACCCATAGCGTTTCATCGTCAGGATGTGCTACAATGACAGCACATTTTCCAGCAATCAACATTTGCCCAATTCCCTATTATGCTTCTTATACCGTCCCTGGACGATTCGGTCAATTCAGGATTACTGGGGCTGACATCCGGCAATGTATGGCCGCGCAGAGCTATGAGCAGCAGCCAATCCCGAACACAGTCGATCAGCCTGAATCCCTTGCACCGGCGTTTTGATCTGTGTCGATTAACTGCGATTCTCTGTATAGGATACCCCGCTCGCTAAGGCTGGCGCAGTGGACACAATAGCGAGTCCAGGGAATCGCCCGAAGTCTCGCCCTGGGAATGAACTGTCCATCGCCCTCGCAGACACCGTATGTGCCACTTTGAATTCTCGCCAGAGCTTGTTCGATTTCTGCGAGCAGACCCCTTTCGCTGCCGACCAGACCCAGAGTATTTTCCAGTTCGTAGTTGTCCGCACTGAGGTCTGCCAGATCACAGGGCTGAAGCAATGGACTTATATCAGACCTGCGCAGTGCCTCGTTTTCCATGTAGATTACATTGCCCAGTATTTCTCTCTGCTTTGCCAGTAGAACGATCCTGAACCTTCTCAGGTCGGTAGGGGTCGGTTGAGAAGAATTAGTCTGCTTGTATCCCATGTTCACTTTCCCTGTCTTTTGACGATAAGATTAATGATACTTCTCCTATGCCCTCACCGGTCACCAATGGGGCTACCGTCCCGATCCTATCCAGAACCGCATCACCCCAGTCTTCTTTTCGGCTGCTGAACTCGGATCAACACTGCAGCTACAGGGATATAGTCGGACCACGCCGTCGTCATTTGGTTTGCAGTGACCGAGGTTCTCCACGCCGATGGGCGCTTACGAACCCTTGAACTCAACCTTGACAGGTTTGGCTTTCTCGCTTTTTGGCAGAGTCAAGGCTTTTCGAAAATATCCATCGTGTCTCAGTATGACTTCGACTGCCTTACCTTTTTGGTCTTTTATCAGCGTCCATCGTGGGTCTCTTCTCGGCCGCCCCTTTTGCCTTTAAGTGTGATTTGTTTTTGTTCCTACGTGCCATTCGATTTTCCTTTCCAACTACGAGTCGCCGAATTATCAGTTCGTCCTCATCTGCCCTTCTCGAAGCAACCGTTATGCCAAAGCGAAGGCTATCGATCTAACCTGCCGTAAGTGACTACATTACAATTCTTTAGAAATCTCGCCTCTTCTCTTGCTGTGGTGAAGACTCCAGTATTCAGGATCCAATCGGAGATAGACCCCCGAAAAATTGATGTGCGCGCTGCTGAATCTGGACTTAGTGGGGCAGTTTGCGAAGTGCCGCAGCTGCCGATGCTTGTGGGCAGCAGGGAGATTCCTCGCACGAGAGTCGGCAGGCTCCTGAGAGTTGTTCGTAAGGTCACCCCAGAGTGGCCGGCACATTGCTCAATGGAGGAAGGCTTGACAAATCAGTCTCTTCAGTAAAGTCACCAGATTGTCCGAAGCTGAATCGACTCAGCCAACGAGAGCGATTCTCTATCCATGGCAGTCTGGTCTATTTCGACTCGGGATCACAGTAGGCTCGATCGCCGCTGCCTGTCTGCCTTGGCTTTGGAGCAACAACTTCATCCAATTTGCAGCGGCCGTTTGACTTGCCCCTGTCCAGTTTCGCCCCGGCGCGAAAGAACTCACAAGCTACTGCCCAGGGGATCCTGGGGGCTCCCCCCAAGGTACATTCAGATTCGTAGCATTGACAACGGCCGTAGACGTCGCTTTCGGCATATTTGAAGTGTTCGCAAAACTGACATGCCTGTCTCATATCTCAGATTCCAATTAACCACATGCACTCCTTGCAGGGTGAGCGAGCCCGGCAACAACACAGGTTTTCAGTCCGCCTGGAGTCGGCCGATTGCTTGTATGCGTAGACTTTGGACTGTCACTTGATCCACCGGTCTTCTCTCCACATAGATCCGCGGTCTCAACCTGATCATTTCGGTAACCAACGGCGAGGCCAAACTTGTGCCCACTGACAGGCCATCCCACGCATCTGCCGACTGCAAAGAAACAGAGGATTGGCAGCTTGTTAGTAATCGTCATCCTGCCCGTAGATACCGCCAGTGAAATCATCCTGCTCAATAGCCGGCATTTTGGTTTTGAGCTCCACAACGGCTATCGGCAGGATGTGCCACCTCATCTCAACAGGCGATGATATGCCTGCCTCGTCCAGCAGCCTTACCTGTGCCTCATAGGTCAAATCTTCAAACATTATCTTCATTCTCAAACCTCTCTTGGCACGTGAAGTATTGCATTCACTCGCCTGGATCTGTTGTTACCCATGGCGATCCCTAGGAGCAACCGCCGTGCCATTCACAGGGTATTTTCTCGTTGCTCACCATAAGCACCGTCTATAGAATAGCTTATTGGCCGGAGCTTTCTCCATGTGGGCCCTGATGGCTTAGCCCTTGAAATGGCCGGCAGTCGATACCCGAAAAAATCGGGTCTCTGCCACCGAAAACTGATAATAGTTATAGGTTGGTTTACCCAATGCTCCTACATATTCTCACAGCGACAGAAGAACCGGAACTCAACTGCAGGTTACGCGACTTTCTGACGAGAAACGATACAGTCGTCGAATCACTTGAACAGCCTAGAGCCTTCTGGAAGGATCTCGGGCAGAAAGCATGTGACTTGATCCTTGTCAGTCGTGCCCTTGTTACGAACCAGGCCCTTGGCCGAATTCAAGATCTGCGAACCTCGTCTGATATTCCGGCAATTGTCGTACTGACCGAATTCGAGGATGAGAAGGATCGAGCCGAACTTGTTGCCGCAGGCTGTGAGGCGGTCCTGAACGTAGACCTTCCATTTGCCAAGCTTGGGCGAGCACTGAGAGCCATTGTCGAACGGAGGGCCAAGACGGCCGCCGACGTGGTATCGATCCCGCTGCAACAGCCCTACGCCCAGATAACCGACTTTGTCGCCAAGAGCGGCGCGATGAACAGATTTCTCAAGCCGCTGCCTCGAATAGCAGCGAGCGGCTCATCCATTCTGATACTCGGCGAGACAGGCGTGGGCAAAGAGCGGCTGGCTCATGTGCTGCACGCTGAGAGCCCCCGCTCTCAAGGCCCCTTCGTCGCAGTCCATTGTGGCGCGCTGCCGGAGTCTCTTATGGAGAGCGAGCTGTTTGGGCACGAGCAGGGAGCATTCACAGGCGCCACCAAGGCTCGGCGGGGTTGCTTCGAATTGGCGCATCAGGGCACGCTTTTCCTGGATGAGATAGGTGAGATGCCTCTGCATCTGCAGAGCAAGCTTCTGCGAGTGCTCGAAAACAAAGAAATCCGACGTGTCGGAGGAGAGAAGTTGATCACGGTGGACGTCAGGGTCCTGGCTGCAACGAACAGAGATCTCGAGGAGGAAGTCGGCGCTGGTCGGTTTCGCCGGGATTTGTATTATCGATTGAATGTGGTGTCCCTGAAGATGCCGCCCTTGAGAGAGCGAATGGAAGATATTCCGGATCTCATTGACAGCTATGTAGAGCACTTGGGCTCGAGAATAGGCTGCGCGGTCTCAGGCGTAAGCGACAGCGCGCTGGAGGCATTGTGCGGTTATTCCTGGCCCGGCAACGTGCGCGAGTTGATAAACGTACTTGAGAGAGCAATGCTGCTTTGTGAGAACGATGCGATCACAACAGATGATCTGCCTGCGGCCATTAGCGGACATGAAGGATTGTCTATACGGGAGCTGTCTCACGATCCTGAGGTCTTCCCTGAGGAACTGGCGCAGAAACCACTGAAGGAGGCTCGCAGGGAAGTCCTGGAACAGTTCGAGAAAGGGTATCTGACGAGACTACTGGCCTCTACGAACGGCCGCGTGGGTGAAGCCGCAAACCAAGCAGGTATAGATTCGCGAACACTGTTTGACAAGATGAAGTATTATGGCTTGGACAAGAAAAGCTTCAGAGCCTAGCCATGAATCCGCCTTGAGCATGATGCCGTGATGCGAATGGCTGGATCTACTAGTACTCTACTTGTCGCAGAAGCTTTTCGGGTGCCAGGTTCTGATTGCTGCGAAGGCGTGCCTCGCCATGCGCTGCAAGCCACCAACCCCTGACTCCATAACTCCTTTTACATGAATCCCTTATGACACACACCGTATGCCCGGCAGCTCTCATGGCACAGCTTTTGCTCCTTTAAGAGCGCCGATTTCTGCAATGGCGCCGACTTATGAGGTGGTGCGGTTCTGGGTAGCATTAAGAGTGTGCTTGGCAAGAACGAGTGATATGAATCTCTTTGGTTGTGCAAAGCAATTGACACTGATTGTACAAACCTGAGGTTGTCGCTCGGCAGGACTGTCAGGTCGTGGCGGGCACGATGCCGTCAAAGACCTGGTCCAATGGATCCAAGGAACGGCAGATGCTTCGCAAACTGGGTGAACAACTTTACGTCATCAACCATATTCGCAGCCTGTTCGCGCAGAGAAATGATACTCTTAGGGCCACGAATTGGGATTGTGTACTTAGGGATGACCGTCTGACCGTGGTCAGATCTTTCTTGAAAGAGCCAACTGACCTGCTGATTATGCATGCCCTTCTGGATTGTGAGCAGATCCCTTCCTGGTATGCGACATACGTTGCTGTAACCAGGAACTGGCCCTTGATATCGAAGGCAGAAATTGCAGCATAGACCAAACGTCTCTGAAGGGATTAGCCCCACGAACAAAATCTAATGCCAGATAAAGACCAGTCAATGGCTATGTGTCGCCCGGCGCTTGTTATCCGGTTCTTGTAGGCCGGGCGGCACAGCCAGCTTTGTGAGTTCAGAGGGCAAGAAACATAGGATACTAAAAGATGAGATACTTTAGAAACTCGCACCGCTTGGGGCTCCTGCCGCTACTTGTTTGTGCCTTTCTTCTGGTTGGTTGTGAGGACGAGGAGAAGAAGAAGGCCATCGAGGAAGCCGGGCAATCAAGGGAATTGCTGAAAAGAGTAGAGGCGAAGCTGACACGAGCCCAGAAAGAAATCGCCGACCTCCAGGAGCTGCTTTACGCAGTCACGGATCAACGTGATAAGCTTGACGTCCAGACCAAGCAACTTATAGAAGATCAGGGAAAGGAGCTTGCCACTGCCCAAGAGGCAAGGCAGGGCATTGGAAGTCTCACCACACGCTCAACTGTGCAAGCCGAGGATATGGCCACGCTTCAGAGCCAGATTGACGAGCTGACGTCGATCATACAATCGCAGGAAAAGGCCATCGCAGAGCAGGAAGCTATCATCGCTGAATTGCTTAAGACCATTGAAATTCAGCAGCAGTCCGTCGAGGAACAACAAGCAGATCAACAAGAGCACGAAGACGTCAATGAATCCGATTTGGATTGATCAGCCTTCTCAACAATCGCAGCGGATTTGGTCTTCTTAGAGATTTGCAGTGGTTGCAGCTGGTTCTCACGACGAGAAGCCGTGGGCAGTAGGCGAGATTTTCTTGGGCCGGGCAGTTAACGGGCGGTTGCAGTCATCTGCAGGAATTCCCAGAGCCGGATCTAGCGTGAAGGTTCTTTAAGGAAGTTCTTAAGTGCGCTCGGGCTCCCGAATGCTACAGAAGCAACAGGTGCCCAAAACCCGGAAGAACAGCCGATTTCCCACATTACCCTTGGGCCAGGTACGGCTTACTGTTGCCTTGGCCTCCCTCAGCTTGTCAGAATGCTTGATAACGCGCCGACATCCACCTCGGCACTGTTGAACACCGGGATATCGGTGAACTCTGAGAGTTCTCTGATAAGCAAAGGAGAACTCGAGCACACGCCGGAGAGCAAATCCGGCACCAAATTGAACTCCTGTGCCAGAATGCTCAGGCCGCCAATTGCTCCAAAGGCATCGCTGGCACAAAAGACAAGCTTGTGAATCCTCTCGCGAACATGTGGAGAGTTCAGCAGCATAGCGGTCTCGCGTTGCATAACTCCATCCGCGAACTCCACTACCCAGAAATTGTTCGGATTATTGGCAAATTTGAGATCCAATTGATTGAAGACAGCCAACAGATCCTCCTCAGGCAGCATGTAGGTTGAAGGATGGCCAAGATACGTGAAATCGGCATATGGATGAGCTCCCGCATCGTTCATGTGAAGGATATCCTTGAGACTTGCCGTCCCAGTCACCTTGGCGGCCCTTACCCTGTGTCCCAAAGAGCTCAGAGCCCAACAACATGCTGCCGCGGCCATACTCTTGCCGGAGTTCATAGAGGAGCCGCAGATCAGAATCATTGGCGACCTAGGTTGTTTCTTCACGGTCTTACTGGGCGCAATGAGGGAAAAATCTCGTGTGTTCAGTACCTTTCCATCGGCCTCGCTATAAACGTATCCCAGAACTCGAACTTTGGTCGGGTCCTTGACGAGCGTGTTCTTTGTCTCAACCAGGCCGACCATGCCGGAGCGGGCCAGAAGATCAAGTTCGTCCATCATCCTGTCGGGTATCCGGCCTTCGTAATAGTCCGGCGCATATCTGTTGCCGAACACAAAAACCGCTCTGGTTCCATCGTGTATCCGATGGATACGGCCGGAAGCATTCTCCAGAGACGAGTGCTCTCCGATGCGACTGACCACTCCGTAGACAACGTCTCCCGGCTGAGGGGGTTTATCGGAAAGCCTGTAGCGCTTTATCCGACTCAGCTTAACGGTGAAGGCCGCACTTGGAAGAATGAAACCCCGCGGTATTCTCTTAGCACCTTGGGGCTCAACTTCCCACTTGGACGCATGGGTTGCAGCCCTGAATTCTTTACTCATTATTGTCCGATCCCTCGAAAGAATCCTCGCTTCTTAGAAGGCCCATCTGAGCCAACCTGGCGCATTTGGCACAGTATCGCGTCCATGGAACCGTCTCCAACCGACTCTTCGCAATCAATTCCCCGTCTCCATCACATATGCCGTAGGTGCCGGCATCGATCCTGGCCAGGGCATCTGCGATGCTCGCTAGAAGCCTTTTACCCCCATGCTTGAACCGGTTCACCTTGTCGCAGCCAAGGCCACCCCCGCCAGAATCCACCGTGTGGTCCGGCGTGTCCGACAACTCTGCGGGCATACGACGGGACTTGTCTGGCTCGGAAAACGACGCGTCCTGCAAAACTTCGTTCTGTTTGGCCAGGAGGAGTCTCCTGAACTTCTTCAGCTTCTTTGCACTGATGTCGCCCTTGTTCATAATAGACATTCCCCTGGACAAAACATTCTCGCGTGGATTAGGTGTGTCTTTTCGCCGTCGCGGAACCTGGAATGCATAGCCAATCTCACTCATGTCTTTCTACAGCCCATGAGCACAGAAATGCGCTCGTATAAACGCCTCGCCCGACCCTGCATAACAGTCAGTCGAGCGAGGCAGTGACCGCTTGCGTTTCTCAACACACAGCGGGTCACCCGCCAAGTCTTGTCCTCTCTCCGATCAGATCTGTGCTCCTGCCAGCGATAATATGTCTGCATCGCTTGGCATGAAACCTCGCGGCCCGCCCATTTTTCCGATGACCGCCTTGTCCATCACCGGATCTGAGGGAACACCTATACCCTGCGTAACGGGCACCGGAATCTCGTCGGCAGTCAACCACCGCGATAGCTGTGCCACACTCAGGACCGACCCGGTTGGTCACTGCTCGATCTGGACTCGCAAGCAGGCCACCTTTTCTGGCTAATGCGGCAATTGCTTTTAGCGGCATATTTTTCGTCCTGTACGAAAGTCTATTTCACCTTCGCGGCAAGAATATCTTTGACCTATCTATATCGAGGTCAGCACTCATGGTGGAACGGAGACGATGGCAGCTGACCGGGATTGATTCCTGGACCTTTCATGCCAGACATGTTCATCTTTCTCCAGCACCATTACGTCACGATTCTAACGCTGCAATGAGGTTTTTGGCCTCTGTGGAGCAAAAAGAGCAAAACCCATGCCTGTCCTGTAAGAAGATGACTGGAGTATTCATATATCCTTTCGGCCCACAGACTTAGGTATATCCCAACCATTCTTGGGCACTGCTAATCGAAAGCGAAGTATGGACAATAGCAACACGTTTTGCGAAAACCGGAATTGCGATTCCGTTCTTTTCGGGTCTCAACCTCCGGTTCTCACATCTGAGATAGGAAACAGCATACTGTGCCTGACTCTCGCCGCATCCGATAGGTCATTCTCTTGCAGTCATTTGCGATTTCCCATTCAGACTGTTTGCGATCCTGGCACGTGCGTTGTTCCTTGACCTGTGAAGCAACGCTCCGGAGTATTCGCAGGCGTCGCTTCTAATGGGCAGATCGCGTGCCCTCGTTTCGCAAGCGACAACAAGAAATCAACAATGATCGGGTGCTACCAGATCAGAAATACTCGGTGCTGGTCCTTCTCTGGGCCTTTGGCCTGTGGAAAATGGCCAATATGAGTCTATGGGTGGCGCCGACATCCATGGCGGCTGTGGTTCAAACAACAAGAGGAAAAGGTTAGTCATGTACGGAATATGTGATGTGCCGGGATGCAAAGGAGTTGTAAGCCTTGGTTGGCGACCCCTGACCGAACAGCACGGCCGTCAGGTCTGCGAGGAACACTGGCGCAGACACAAAGATCCACAGGACGGTTTTGACCTTTTTAAGGTGTTCAGCTTTAAGAAGTCCGCCAGGCCGAGCAGATTGACAGCGAATGAAGACGTTGCGTAGCACGTGGGGCCGGGCACGTCTGTCCGAGCAGAGTCTCTAATCGCAGGGCGCAACCGAATGGGACTGGAAGCGAAAGAAACGATCTTTTGCAGAAAGTGTTGTCGCGCCAACAAGAGCAGTTTTTCACTAAACCGGAATTCTGCCTCCGTTGTTTTCGGGTTCTGCATTCCGAATCTGTGTTTATGCGCGGAAGCTGTTTTGAATGTCTTGCGTGCTTGAGTTTTTCTAAGTCCTGAATCTGAACTCCTTTACGATCACCAGTCATGACTGTCCGCCATCCTGGCACGTGCGTTGTTGGATAGACTGATCGCCCGACCCGCCTGTGGCGGGCGGCAGCAGGATTAAGTCTAAACCTTGAAAGGAGATTGACGATGGCACGCAAGAAGACTGTGAAACCCAAGGCCAAAGCGAAACTCTCTGTGAAGAACTCTCAGGCCCAGAACGTCGGCAGACCTCCGAAAAGATGAAGTGACCTCGGGGGTTGCAGGCGAGCAATGGCGGCCTGCGCCACAGAGCGTCTGATTGGATCCCGCCTCATTTACGAGATTCTGCCCGACCGAGGGAAAGAGCCATGACATTATGTATGTAAGGGAAGAACTAGTAGTCGGGCTGCTGGCGTTCATTGTAGCATTTGTGTGTTGGATATTGACAGCCTCAGATGAAAGCAAGAGCTGCTCGAGGAGATTGCCCAGGCGATCAGGTTCAAATCAAAGACCAAAGGATGTTGAAGATAGTATATAACACGGCAATTGGCTTGTGAAAGCTGAAAAATATGTCTACAAAGAGTGCCACCTTTTCGAATGGACCACAGTGGGTGGCGGCGCATATGAACTAGCCGTTCTTCTTGGGGCCACGCTAGTGCGCGGCTTTTCCATTGTCAAGACAGCCAAGAGCCCATGTCCTCTGCGAATCGTAATTCACAATTCGAGCAGTGAGGGAGAATTGCCATGAAAGAAAGAACTGAAGCTATTGACACCAAATCACCGCAAAAGCTCAAGGAGACATCCAAAACGGCCAAGTCGCTTGGGCCAGTCTCCAATCTCGAAGAACACGTTCAGCCAGATTGGTGGCGGCGTATCTTCAATTCGCTTTATCTCAAGACCGATGGAGACGTCGTTGATGATCCGGGGGTCACCTCCAGAGAGGTTGATGTGTTCTCCGAAATAGTCCATCTCTCTCCGGATGACCGGATTCTGGATTTGTGCTGCGGGCAGGGGCGCATATCCCTTGAGCTGGCCCGGCGAGGATTCGATAACGTTGAGGGGCTCGACCGCTCCCGGTACTTGATCCAGAAGGCAAAAGCCGAAAGCAGGAAGGAAGGTCTGAGCATCAGGTTCAAGGAAGGAGATGCTCGGAAGCTGCCGTACCAGACGGACACATTCGATGTTGTCATGATTCTTGGCAACAGTTTCGGCTATTTCGAGACTCCTCAGGACGATGTAGGAGTTCTGAAGGAAGTCTTCAGGGTAATGAAGCCGTGGGGAAGGATTCTCATAGACGTTGCTGATGGAGAGTATTTGCGAAAGCGATTCCAGCCGAGATCCTGGGAGTGGATTGACAAGAACTATTTCGTTTGCAGGGAACGCTGTCTTTCACTGGACAAAAACCGTCTTATCTCCAGAGAGGTCATCACCCACGTTCAAAAGGGGGTGATTGCTGACCAGTTTTACGCGGAACGACTCTATACAGGTAAGGACATGCACAAATTGCTGGGCTTGGCCAACTTTACGGACTTGTCAATACACGGAAAGATCTTTGGCGACTCACGTCGCAACCAAGACCTGGGGATGATGGAGAGACGAATTACAGTCACCGGAGTGGTCAAGAAGGACTGGACCCTTATAAAGAGAAAAGAGTCAAGCCACAATCTGGTCGTGATCCTTGGGGACCCAACGAAACCAGATTCTCTGAAGCCACTGTGTGTTTTTGATGACGATGACTTCTACACAATTGATCAGCTCAAAGACGCGTTACGCAGTCTGAACAAGTACAACATTACTTACCTCAATAATCATGACGGTCTGTACAGCGACCTCGTGAAGCTGAAAAGCAAGACACAGTTTGTCTTTAATCTCTGTGACGAAGGCTACTGCAATGATGCCAGGAAGGAACTGCACATACCCTCTCTGCTCGAGATGGTGGGCTTGGCATACACGGGCGGCGGACCGCAGTGCCTCGCTTTCTGCTATGACAAGTCGCTGGTTCGTGGAATTGGCAAGGAAATGCAGATCCCCGTGCCTGAGGCAGTGTTCATAAAACCCGGCGACGACGTTTTTGAGCTGCCATTTGGCTTCCCCGTCCTTGTCAAACCGAACTTCGGCGATTCCAGCTTTGGAATAACGACACGAAGTGTCGCCAGTACTATTGAACAGGTCGTCAATGCCATTTCCGAGATACGAGAGAAATTCGGGTACGACAAGCCTATCCTGGTTGAGGAATTTCTCACCGGCAAGGATTTTACCGTCGGAATCATCGGCAACCTTCCTGACGCCTATACGGTGCTGCCGATTATTGAGGAGGACTATTCAGCGCTGCCTCCGGGACTTCCAAGGCTTTGCGGCTATGAAGCCAAATGGCTGCCGGATTCGCCATATTGGAACCTGAAGTCCATACCGGCCGACTTGCCTGATGAGATGGAGAAATTTGTTGTCGAGTGCTGCCTGAAACTCTTTGACAGACTTGAGTGCAGGGACTATTGCCGGTTTGACTGGCGCATTGATTCAGAAGGTTGCCCCAAGATTCTTGAGGTCAACCCCAATCCAGGATGGTGTTGGGATGGACACCTCGCAAAGATGTCCAAGATTGCCGACATGTCCTACTCACAAATGCTCGGTGCTATTCTCAACGCAGCAGAAGAACGTCTGGGCATCAGGCTCGCAGATGACGAACCATTGCAGAGAGACCTACCGGCGTCAGGTAAGAATGTCGCCGTCGAGCTTCAAGCAGCAAAATGAGTAGCTCGTTTCGCGAGTCTCGACGTAATACAGAAGCAAAATGCATGGCCTCTGTAATAGAGAGCAGGACAAGTGAAGGCCCGTAGAGACGGCAAGACGACCCAGAAAGTGAAGTACCCGTTTTTTCAAGACACTTGGCGGTTTCGATTCGTGCCGGCAACGGTTACCCTCCATCTCGGTCGAAAGCGCTGACAAAGGTTCAGTCGTCTGGCCGAACGGGTGTATGCACGGAGCCGAGGTGACCGGCATCGTGATGATTCAGCATGACTTCAAGAGAATTCATATACAATATCTTCTGCGTGGTGCCATCTGCGTTTCCCTATGACAAATCCCATCGGCTTCTAAACGGGCCCTCGCAACATCGCGCCCAATCGGGAGGATCTTGATCGATGCTCCCCGGTAGCATAGATGGCCCTCTGGCCGATAGGATCGCCGACAAGATTCTGAGTAGGATCAGACAAGTAATCCGAGTCCGGTCTTGGACCTTGACCATGACTGGATAGAACATATCCCTTCCCGTGCAAACTTTTAGACTACTGTCCTGACAGTCGTCACAGGCAGGTTCTCATTCTGGCTCTGAGTATATGACCTTTGGTCAAGCGGACCGACAAGACGCACGACTGAGCCATTCTCCTGCGTTGAGATCCCGACTTTGTCGGACTAACAGTCTCAGGAGAATAGTCTCAGGAGAATTTTGTTGACTTAGTGTCGATTATTGCCGAATCTATGCAAGAAATCCCTGTTGCGGTTTGTAGAGGATGTTGTTTGCTTGGATTAAATCGGCATGAGAACTTATGGCCCGGTCAATTGATACAACAAAGCCCAAGACAACCGGCTCGTCGAGCCTGGCGCTAAAGCGCGGGCGCAGGTTGGGCAAATACCGGCTGGCCAAATATCTGGGCGAAGGCGGCAGTTGCGAGGTCTGGAAGGCCCGCGACAGCGTCGAGGGGATCTGGGTCGCCCTGAAGATTCCGCTGGCCGACGCGCATGGCAAGCGCGACAACCAGGCCCTGCTCCGCGAAATCAGGCTGGTCGCTCAACTGCGGCATCCACACATCATGCCAGTCAAGAACGCCGACATCATCGGCGAGCACGCTGTGCTGGCGACCGAACTGTCGGTCGGCACGCTCGATGACTGTTCGAGGCCCATGTCCGTGCGAAGGATCCTTTCAATTGCGGCCCAGGTCCTCGACGGCCTGGCTTACGCCCACCGCAAACGAATGGTTCATTGCGACGTCACACCGGGCAATATCTTTCTTTTCCCCAATGGCCGCGCCGCGCTCGGCGATTTCGGCATCGGCCTGCAAGTCAAGGGCCGGATGAGGACCGTCGATGATTTCGGCACGCCCGGTTACGTTGCTCCCGAGCAGGCTTACGGCAGACCGACGTATCGCAGCGATTGTTTCGCCGTCGGTCTGATCCTATACGAGTACATAACCGGCGTTCTGCCGAGGTGGCCCTTCCGGTGGCCTCCTCGAGGCCACAGGCGGCTGCGCGAAAGAACCAGCCTGGCGTTCTTCGCCTTTATCAAGCAGGCCTTCATGATCGATCCGTCTAAGCGATTCGCAAACGCCGAGAAGATGCGCTCGGCCTTGCTCGCGGCGATTCCGAGAAATCTCAAGCTCGACGCCGTTGTCAGACCGACCGGCACTAAGAGACTTGACTGGCTGAAGTTGCGCCGCGGCGCTTTCATCAAGCGATATCGCGCCGTCGTGCCGATCATTTTCCGCTGCGCCGATTGCGGCGAGCCAATTGCCGAGAGCATGTCGATCTGCCCATGGTGCGGCAGCAACCGCAATCGTTTCGATAACGATACGCCGTTCAGCCATGTTTGCACGCGCTGTCACAAGGGCGTTCTGCCCGAGTGGCGGTTCTGTCCGTGGTGTTTCGGGCCGGGTTTCGCGTCGCCGGCTACCACTGCCAAGGCGGCCGCGCGATACCATAGCCGCTGCAAACATTGTGACGGAAAGCTCATGCGTTTCATGCGTTATTGCCCCTGGTGTCGCCGCAAGATCCGCCGGCCGTGGCAGGTCCGGCCATTCCCGGAAATCTGTACGAGCTGCGGCTGGTCGGTGGATTCAACCTTCTGGAATCATTGTCCCTGGTGTAAACACAGCCTTGTCTGAGAAACCACAAAACGACAGCCGAATAACAGAACCACCGCAGATCGCCGTGCGCCCGTCCGGCCCCTTTCGCTGGGCCGCCGAGACAGATCCCGGCATGTCACGTCCAGAGAACGAGGACGCGTTTCTGGCCGATCCTGAGACCGGCCTGTTCGTCGTATCCGACGGCATGGGCGGCCATCGCGGCGGGGCCATCGCCTCAGGCATTATCAGCGAAGATCTGCCCGTAATGATCGAAAACGCGCTCGACAGACTCAAGGTCGGCACCACTCGAACGATCAGGTCTCTGCTCAAAAAGGCGATAGCCGAGCAGAGCCGACAGTTGCAGCTCGAAGGGACCAGTGAGAGCGGTTACGAGGACATGGGGGCAACACTGGTGATCGCCCTACTCAGAAAGGGACGTTGTTTCATCGCCAACGTGGGCGACAGCCGGGCGTACAGGCTGCGGGCAGGCCGGTTCATGCAACTGACCCGGGACCACTCGGTGGTCTCGGAGCTGATCGAACGCGGCCACATCACACCTGAGGAGGCACCCGACCACGTCGCCAGCGGCCAGCTGACTCGATATATCGGGATGCCGGAGAAAGTCCGTTCCCATGTCCGTTCGTTCGCTGTCAAGAAGGGTGATCGCATCCTGCTCTGCACCGACGGCCTGACCGACATGGTCGGCGACCGGGACATCGCCGGCGTTCTCAAGGCCGAGGCCGATCCTCAGACCGCCTGCAGGTCGCTCGTAGCCGCGGCCAACCGCGCCGGCGGCCACGACAACATCACTGCACTTGTAATCGACTGGGCAGGCTCGGGGTAGGGCCAAGGTTCTCAGAGAACCACTTTCTCAACGGCTCGGGTACCCTGCCCTTTCGCGTTGTGCGGCTACCGCTCTGGCGCGCCCGCACCTCAGCCATTGCAAGCGTCGTGAACACTGAGGCGCATGCCTCATTGGGATGGTAGATGTTGCCGGTCGTCGGGAACATCTCGATGTATTCGGACACCTCGTGCAGATTCTGATAGGCGGGCCTTCCGTCGGCATCGAGGTTGGGGGCGAAGCGCCCGTCGCCACCGACAAGCTCAACCGCGATCGTGCGAAAGTCCTGCGGCATCCGCTTGAGATGCTCGCCCTCGGCAAAAACCAGCAGCGGCAATATGTAGCGTCGGTCCGCAGCCGATCCAATGGGAAACACCCAGCAGCAATCGGGCCCATCCGGGTTAACCAGGTGATGCTTCTCGAGCCACGGGCAGCCCGAGATTTCCTCGGCCTCGATGAATCCCCAGATCCCCGTATACAGCGAATCGAACATGGCTTGGTTCGCGCGCTGAAAGACGTGCACCTGCTCGTGTATCAACAAGCTGGCAAGTGACATGACCGCCTTCTCCGGCGCCGTCTTGTACCGTGAGGCAAAGCGCCTGCATACGCCCTCACAAAGCACAATGTGCCCGGCCTGGGTGTGGGGCAGTCCGCCCATGATCGTGTTCGAAACCTTGAGAAAGCTCCACGGCGTCTCGGCAAAGCGCGGATACTTCTCGCTGAGAGCCCTGTGCAGCTTCTCGACACAGAAACGGAGGGCTTGCTTTTCATCGTCGGCGAACTGACGTACACCCGCCTGATAGCGCGTCCGGCACTCCGCTCGCTGATCTTCAAGTGTATCTCCGGTGATTGGCGAGCCGGTCTTGGCCGACATTTCCATCGGCTGCAATTGACCGAAGTAGGAATCGAGCGACTCATCCATGATCGCGGCTTTGCCCGCTTCGATATCCAGAAACGTCACGGATATTGCCGGCGCCGACTCGTGCGAAACAACCTTCTCGGCGCTGAAGATGCAGTTGCAGAGGTACAGAGACACGACAAACGTCGATAGTAGAGTTGTTCTTGCGTTGACCATGGCGTCTCCTAAGCGAGCATGTTATCTCCGAAAGATAGTGAATTTGACCGTCTTTGCCCGGAGAAGTCAATCCTTGGACCATCGCAGAGTGGGCCATCGCAGAGTTTTCAATTGTGCTCGGCAGGACATTGCTGTATTGTGTTGGCCGAGACAGAAAGGGAGAATCATGGAGAATACGGAAAAATATGAGAGCTTTCCGGCGTCGATGGTCATGCCGGCCGTTGTTGTTTCGATATCCATTTATGCCGTTGGCGCTTACATTCTGGCAGATCTGGCGGTCTG
>Ga0111165_1009_pt1 | contig 30627 bp, 23 predicted proteins | sample DeeMarSeWOR28_12_FD_80268 | JGI IMG/M metagenome (GOLD analysis project Ga0111165, IMG submission 80268) | Phycisphaerae bacterium SG8_4 | reverse complement strand
CGCCGCGGCCAAATATCCGAACATACGACTCTTCACGGTAACGCGGACCGTTGCGCACAAGCCGCTAGACGATTGCGAGGGAAGTTGGGCACCGTGCAGCCCTGAAACGGTGCCGGACTTCTCGGCAGTTGCGTACTACTTCGGAAGGGAACTGCACAAGCGGCTCGATGTGCCTGTCGGTCTGATTCATACCTCGTGGGGCGGCACTCCCGCCGAGTCGTGGACTCGAATCGAGGTGTTGGAGGCCGGCGCTGATTTCCAGCCGATCCTGACGCGACAAGCCGAGATAATTGCCAACTACCCGCAGGCCTACAAAGAGTATGAGCAGAAGCTGCAGGAGTGGCAGAAGGCTGCCGAAGAGGCTAAAGCCGAAGGCAACAAGCCGCCGCGCAGGCCCGGCGCGCCGCGCGGACCGGACCATCCTCACACGCCCGCAGGTCTGTACAATGGAATGATCGCTCCGCTGATTCCGTACGGCATCCAGGGTGCGATATGGTACCAGGGCGAGTCGAACGCCGGCCGGGCGTATCAATATCAGAGGCTCTTTCCGGCGATGATAATGAACTGGCGCGAGGACTGGGGACAGGGTAACTTCCCGTTCCTGTTCGTACAGTTGGCCAATTTCATGGAGACCAAGGACGAGCCGGGCGACAGCTCCTGGGCAGAGCTGCGAGAGGCCCAGACGATGACACTGTCACTGCCCAATACCGGGATGGCGACGATCATAGACATAGGTGAGGCCAAGGACATCCACCCGAAGAACAAGCAGGATGTCGGCAAGCGTCTGGCGTTTTGGGCTTTGGCGCAGACCTACGAAAAGGATATCGTTTACTCGGGGCCTCTGTACAAGTCGATGAAGGCCGAGGGCGGTAAAATCAGGCTGAGTTTCGATCACGTCGGTGGCGGCCTGGTAGCTGCCGGCGGTGAGCAGCTCAAAGGTTTTGCAGTCGCCGGGGCCGACCGCAAGTTCGTCTGGGCCGATGCTAAGATCGATGGCGATACGGTTGTGGTCAGCAGCGATGACGTCGCAGAACCCGTTGCCGTGCGCTACGCATGGGCGGACAATCCCGTGTGCAATCTCTACAACAAAGAGAATCTGCCCGCCAGTCCGTTTCGCACGGACAATTGGCCGGGCCTGACAGTTGATGCCCGGTGAGAGCCTGGAGCGGGGCTTTGTCATCTGAATCCAGTGCAACGATTTCTTTCGATGATTTGCGTTCGAATTTAGTTTGACAAAGCCCCACAGAATCATATCATTAGCGGTTTTTGGATAGAAATGGACGTGCAGCACGCCCGCCCGCCTACCTTTGCGGCCGACGGCTCGTGATGAGACCTTTTCTGTTTGTTGTGAACACCAATGACCGCTGATGTTCTTGCTACAACTATAACGGATACTGAGGAGCTTAACATTATCCTGTTGATCGGTATCGCCATCTTTGGCGGTACGATCGGTGCGAGGATATTCCAGCGACTGAGCATCCCGCGAATAATAGGTTATGTTGCGATCGGCATATTGTTGGGTCCGTTGTTCGGCGTTATTTCCGAGCGGACACTTCAAGACCTCGAACCCTTCAACATCTTTGCGCTGGGAATCATCGGTTTCCTGATCGGCGGCGAACTCAAGCGGGATATTTTTACAAAATTCGGGGGACAGGTCTTCTCAATCCTTCTGTTTGAAGGTCTGGCTGCATGCCTTCTTGTCGGCTCATTGAGCTTTGGGATAATGTGTTATTTTTCCGACTGGAAAACGGCGCTGGCCGTCGCCGTCGTATTTGGCGCTATCTGTGCAGCGACAGACCCGGCTTCGACAATGAGCGTGCTTTGGGAGTACAAGGCTCGCGGCCCGCTGACTTCGATGCTTACGGCCATCGTTGCACTGGACGACGCCCTTGCCCTGGTGTTGTACACAATTTGTGTGAGCATTGCGTCGGTGGTTGTAGGCCACGGTGAAGTAGGCATTTTCCCGGCACTTCTGGGATCATTCTATGAGATTGTAGGTTCGCTGGTGATTGGGGTGGCCTCGGGATTCGTGCTCAACTGGATACTCCACAGAACTGAAGAGCCTGAGCGGGTTCTGGTTTTCAGTATCAGCTTGGCGCTTCTGATCATAGGCGTTGCGATAACCAGTGAACTGGATGTCATCATCTCGTCCATGGCATTGGGGGTAACGCTGACCAACTTGGGCTCCAGAAGAGTGCTTTCGAGTTTTGGTCTTGTACACAGTTTTGCGGCGCCGATTTATGTCCTGTTCTTCGTTCTTGTGGGGGCGAGATTGAACATCTCGAAAATGGGTCCGCTGGTGGGCTTGCTTGTGGCCGCTTACGTCATCGGCAGCGTGGTCGGCAAGACCAGCGGAGCATGGTACGGAGCCGTCCGGTCCAAAGCGGTGCCGTCTATCAGGAAATACCTCGGGTTTTGCCTGTACCAGCAGGGCACCATCGCAATTGCCCTGCTGCTGATGGCAACCAGCCGGTTTGAGGGTGAAATCAGAGACACGATGCTTTCGGTTATTATCGCAGGTGTATTTATCCTCCAACTCGCCGGCCCGATGTTTGTGAAAATGGGAGCGAAGAAGGCTGGCGAAGCGGGTCTCAACATAACAGAAGAAGACCTTGTCAGGTCGTACAAGGTCGAGGATGTCCTGGATAGCAGAATTCCGGCAATCCCGGCCGGTTTGTCCTTGAACAAGCTCATCCAGGTTGTGGCCGAGACAAATTGCTACTGCTATCCCGTCACCGACGATGGCGGCAAGCTCACAGGCATTATCACATTGGACGGCATTATGAATACCTTCCACACCCAGGAGCTGAATGACTGGCTGGTCGCTATCGATATCGCCGAGCCGGTAACTGAAAGAGCCGTACCGAATATGCCGCTTGCCGAAGCTTTCGAGAGAGCAAAGGAGATGGACGTAGAATTCCTGCCTGTTGTTGCTTTACAAGACAGGGACAAATACGCTGGGATCCTAAGCGTGAGGTCGGCACACAGGCACCTTGCCGCCGAGGTGCTGGCCAAGCAGAAGGAAGCCGACGGCATGTACAGCCATGAGCACAATGAGGCCTGATGGTCGATGTGCATGGATAGGCACTGACACTGGAATATGAGGAATAGTTGAAATGAAACTGGCTGATGTCTTGCGTAAAGAGTGCATTGTGGCAAATGCCCGATTTGGCGACAAGGCCGAGGTGATGCGAGAAGTCGCGCGGCTAGCCAAACAATGCAGGGTTCTTGAGAATGTCAGTGAGCAGGAGATTCTTGTGGGGCTCCAGGCCCGGGAAGCGGTGGGATCGACAGGCGTCGGAAAGGCAGTGGCGATCCCCCATTGTCGTCTCAAGTCCGTTAAGGAGTTTGTCGTGGGCTTGATCACAGTTCCATCGGGTGTCGATTTCGATTCTATTGACGCCGAGAAGGTGAAGCTCATTGTCTTTATTATAGCTCCCGAGGTGGAATCCAACAAGCACGTGAGGCTGCTTTCGGTCATTTCACAGATGCTTCTGGCGCCAAAAGTTCCGGAGAGAATCTTGTCAGAGCAGACGCCTGAAGGAGTGTACGAGACTTGCGTTCGAGATCAGTGTGCAGAGATAGGCGACAGAGAAGGAGTCGCCAGGAGCCTGATCCATGTTTTTGTGCAGAACGAGGACGTGTTCAGGGACATTCTGCAGATCCTGACCGGCGTTGAGGCCAGTTCGCTGGTTGTTGTCGGAGCGGAAAACGCCAGTGTCTATCTCTCGAAGCTACCCCTTTTCGCAAGTTTCTGGACCGACGAGCCCTCCGATTTCGGCAGGATCATAATTGCAGTTGTGGACAAGAGACTGTCCAACGAAATTGTCCGGCGGGTCGAGACTGTCGCCGGCGATCTCGGTAATGTCGCCGGTGTGATGGTGACCGTACAGGATATCTCCTATTCGGCTGGGTCGCTGCGAACATGAACCCAGGTGTGATGAAATGACTGTCCTTGCGACAACAATCGATCTTTCCTTTCTTCATCTTTCAGGGCTGACTCTTCTTGGCGCAGCGACAATATTAGCTTTTTACGTGGGTCGAGCGGCGAAGTTTGCCAGGCTTCCTTCGCTGATCGGCTACATGATTGTCGGCGTCATACTCGGCCCTTCGGTGCTGCATCTTTTCGACGAGCCTTTAATGGAGCGGCTTTCATTCATCACGGAAATAGCATTGGGATTTGTGGCTTTTAGCATCGGTTCCGAACTGAATCTGTCGTCGCTGAAACGTCTAGGCATGGGAATCATATCTATAATTCTCGTGGAGTCTTTCAGTGCTTTCGTTGTTGTTGTCTTTGTGATGTACCTGCTGACTCGTGATTTACCCCTGTCGCTGATTTTCGGATCGATGGCACCAGCCAGCGCTCCGGCTGGTACTGTCGCAGTAATTCACGAATGCAGGTCAAAAGGCAGCCTGACCAAGACGCTGTACGCAGTGGTAGGATTCGACGACGGGTTGGCAATCATAATTTTCGGATTTGCCGCGGCCCTGGCCAAGGATCTTCTGATAACCGAAGCCTCGGGCATTTCCGAGGGTATCCTGCGAGCGATGCTGGACCCGGCCAAGGAGATTGCCTTGAGTCTTGCTGTGGGCGGCCTCGTGGGAATGTTGTTCTTTCACTTGGTGCGAGGGCTCAAGAGCGGCAGAGATATTCTTATCATTGTTTTCGGCATTGTCCTTGTGTGCGTGGGCTTGTCGATACGCTGGCATTTATCCCTGATCCTGACCAACATGATGGTCGGATTTGTCCTGGCCAACACACGACACGAATCACTGCTGAGCCGGGTCACGAGTCCTTTGCTTGAGGTGATGCCGCTGCTATTTGTGCTGTTCTTCTGCCTTGCAGGCGCTCACTTGCAGGTGTCGGCTCTGCCCTCGCTTGGAGCTATCGGAGTCGTCTACATCCTCGGCCGGTCCGCTGGCCTGATCGGGGGCGCCCGCATCGGGGCGTTATTCGGTCATGTGGAGGACAAAGTCAAGAAATATGTTGGTTTGGGGATTCTCTCTCAGGCTGGCGTGGCAATTGGCCTGTCGCTTATTATCAAGCATGAATTCACCGTGCTGGGCGCCAAGTACAACTCGCCGCATGCACTCAAAATCGGTTCGTCAGTACTTGCCACGATCACCGCCACATGCATTTTCTTTGAGATTGTTGGGCCGATTCTGACGAAGGTTGCACTCAAGAAGGCCGGTGAGATACCTGATGAGAAGCCGGATTAGGCGGTTCTTCCCATAGGCGCAGAAGTCGCGCATTATCTTGAGTCTCTTCCAACATCTGGTATGATACGACATGCCATGAAGCGACTTTCGTTTCCAAAAGAGAAAAGGCTTGTAAGCAACAGGCAATTTAGAGCCGTACTGTCTCACAAACGGCGTCGACGTTTCAGTGACCGGCTGCTTACGATCTATATCGCGGAAAACGACCGTGGTTATTCGCGTCTCGGCGTTTCCGTCGGTAAATCTTGCGGCAATGCGGTTGTGCGCAACCGGCTCAAGCGTCTGCTTCGAGAGGCGTTTCGCCAAAGCCAGCAAGAGATTCCGGCCGGCTTCGATTATGTGCTGATGCTTTCCCCTCGATGGACGAAGAAGTCAAACAGCGGCGAAACAGCAAGTCTGCCAACATTCGAGCAGGTGAAGACATCGTTGCTTGCCCTTGTTAGTGCGCTGCCTGAAAGGAAATCCTAATATCTATAGTGCTCCTGATTGAAAATTCCCGTTCTTGCGCGGGCAAGCGGCTTTGCAATAACATGTTATGGTTTTCCTCGCGGGGACTTATTACCCTGAAGGGTATAGATCCTAAACAATATCGAAATTATAGTTTCCAAATGATCCAAACATGGCAGGCATGAACTGGCTGGCGGACAACGTTTTGAGTTTTGAATTCTGCTGATTTGAATTTGTTTAGGATTTAGTGCTTAGAATTTAGAATTTAACGTTTTGCACGAGGTGATCTATGACTCCGAAAGAGAGAATCTACGCGATTATCAGTGGTGATCCTTACGATCGACCCGCTGTCACCCCCATTTTCATGGCCTTCGCAGCGAGGTTCATCGGGCATACATACAGGGATTATTATCTCGACGGAGATGTGCTCGCCGAGGCACAGCTTGCCGTAACCCGGGCATTCAATATCGACCAGATAAGCGCGATCAGCGATCCCTGGCGGGAGGCCTCGGCCTATGGGATGGAATTTGAATATCCACCCGATGGCGTGGGCAAACCCGGGGATGTGCTGATCAAGACGCCGGATGATGTATCACTTCTCAAGCCTTTCGATATCGTAAATGCCGAACGACCGAAACAGCGGATCGAGAGCGTGCGGAAGATGGCCGGCGAGTTGGGCCGGACCCACAGTGTCCTGGGCTGGGTCGAAGGTCCCATCGCCGAGTATGGAGACTTGCGGGGCGTAGAGAGCACGATGATGGATCTGATAGACAAGCCGGAGATGTTCGCCGAAGCGGGCCAGATAATTGTTCAGAACGCAATCGCCTTCGCGGTTGCCCAGGTCGAGGCCGGCGCCGACATGATCGGTATCGGCGATGCAGCCGCGAGTCTGGTGACACCGAACATGTATACCGAGCTTGTGCTGCCCCTGGAGAAGAAACTGATCGAGGCCATTCACGAAGCCGGTGGCGCTGTGAAGCTGCACATCTGCGGCAACATATCTAACATCGTTGAATTCATGCCCCAGAGCGGCGCCGACATCATCGACGTCGACTGGATGGTTTCCCTGGCCCGGGCCAGAGAGCTTGTCGGGCCGGACGTGACACTCTGTGGCAATTTCAACCCGGCCGGCGCCCTGTTCGAGGGCAATCCCGAAGATGTTGCCGAGGCCGCCAGGGAGTGTCTCGAAGCCGTGCCGGACAGATTCATCCTGATGCCGGGTTGTGAAGTGCCGCCGGCTACGCCTGAGCAGAACATCCGCGCGTTCTGCCCCTGTGACGGTTGCTTAATTCGGGAGGAATTGAAGTTGTAGAAGAGGGCGCCTCAATTGACAGCATGGGCAATCCATTCGGCTTCGCTCAGAGCTTGCCCTGAGCTTGCCGAACGGGGCCAGCTTGTTGCCGATCTAAGGTGCTTTTCTCAAGCCACCGATCTTCTTACTCCCCACGGCCAGCTCGTCAATCCAGAGCGTCTGTTCGTGAGGAAGCAGGCCTGGGCCGAAATACGGCGTCAGCAGGAACTGGTTGAATTTCATCGTTGGAAAGTCGGTTGAGCGGAAGATAACGTCGTCGCGATCGACGACCAGCTTGCCGTCAAACCAGCCTCGAAGTCTACCGTCGCTGTTGGGCTTGTCGTTTTTCATGTCCAGGCTGTTGAGTCGGAACATTGCCTGGACGCAGTGCCAGTTGGCATCGTCGAAAAGCACCTTCTCGCTGTCATAGAATTTGCCGTTATAGCCACCCCTGAGAGGCCCCTGTGTCAGTCCGTGGGGGGCATCCTTGTTCTGGATGTCGGTGGCCGCGAGACGGAGCTTTCCGTTGACCGGCTCGATGTAGAGCGTAAGATGGCTGGCCGCCGGGCCGTGGTATTTGCTGTTTTCGGTGGTCAAGAAGTGCATCATGTGAGGATGGTATGATCGGCCGCTCCATCCCCAGTTGTCGGACAGTTTGATATAGAAGCGAAGGTACACTATCTCGGTAGGTTCGATGAGCCGCCGAATGCCGGATGAGATTGTCGGCCTGGTATCATTCTCTTGCCAGCGGTACTCAATGCAGCCCGGACCGGCATGGGCATCTTTCTCTGAAATCTTAAATTCGTTGCCGTCGTACCATCCTCGGCCGGGCAGGTTCGGATCGTCGAAACTCTCACTGAAAAAGAGCCCGGGGATGCTCTCTTTCGGGCCAACTCCCGCCTGTGACAAGGTGTTGGCTGTGAGCATCAGGACTGACAGTGTCGGGAAGAGGAACGAGGCGACGAATGCAGTATTTCTTCCTCTCATCATGTTCCTCGAGAGATCAACTGCTTACCAACTGATAGGCCCTTATGAGTTCGGCAACGCTCCACGCCTGGGCGATGCAGCCTCTCGGCAGTTGAGGGGCGTCGCCGTCGAATATCTCCGAGATGCTCCCGATGCAGCCGCTTTCGGTCAGATGCTCTAGCAAAGGCAGGATAAATTCGGCAGCCTGTCTCTTGCTTTCTGCGCTGAATTCATTGACCTTCAAATACGCTTCCACAAACGCCCCGATCAGATACGGCCAGACGGTACCCTGGTGATAAGCCTCATCTCGATCATGCGGTGGGCCTGTATATCTGCCCTTATAGTTCTCCGCAGAGGGATTCAAGGTTCGCGGACCGTAAGGTGTCAGCAGTTCGTCTTTCACGGCGTCCACCACCGACTTTTGTTGCTGGTCCGAAAGGGCAGAAAACTCAAGAGAGACCGCAAATATCTGGTTCGGCCGAAGACTGTCATCAACCGATCCGTCGGGCAAGACGCAATCATTCAAGTAGCCCTTATCCTGGTTCCAGAAAATAGCGCGAAAGCTGGTGCCTACCTCATCGGCCATGGATTTATAGAACTGAGTACCGGCGCGCCGGGAGCCCGGCGGCGGTTCAAAATCTCTCATTTGCATCAGGCAGTTGTACCACAGGGCATTAATCTCGACCGCCTTGCCGAACCTGGGCGTAAAAGCAACTCCGTCGTACTTGGCATCCATCCAGGTAAGCTGCGTGTGATCATCGCCTGCGGTTATAAGGCCGTCGCTATCGGCAGAGATGCCGAACCGCGTGCCCCTGCGATAACATTCTATGATCCACCGGATTGTGGGCAGCAGTTGCTTTGTGAATGTCTCTGAGTCACCGGTGGCTCGCAGATACTGAAACGCAGCGTTGACAAACCATAGAGAGGCATCGACGCTATTGAAGTGCGCTGCCTCGCTCCTGTCGTCGAAACGATTGGGGATCATGCCCCTGTCCGCCTCCGCGGCAAACGTGGTCAGGACCGATATTGCCTCGTCAAATCTACCGGTGGCAAGCAACAGGCCCGGCAACGCTATGAAAGCATCTCTGCCCCAATCGGCAAACCATGGATAGCCGGCCAGGATGGTGGTCTTATGACCGTTGTCTGTTTGACGTTCGGTAACAAAGGCTTCGGCAGCCAGGCAAAGCCTCTCAAAGAACCCCGCACTTGCGATTTCCAGGTTCGAATTCTTCAATCGACAATCGGAAATCGGAAATTCGAAATCATGCCTTACCATTTTCGCCTTGCGCTTGAGGCCCTCCTGGTGTCTGTACAAGTCTCTGCGGACCTTGTCGACGCGGTCCGGCGCAGGCCGGGCGGTTTCTATAGTTCTGGCTATGCGCTCTGAGCCGCGGGCCAAGCGGGCCCAGAGGGCGATTTTGCCAGGTGAGTCTATCCGGCACTTGAAGAAACCGGGTGTCCACAGGTCTTCGGCGAAATTCTGGCCTCTCTCCTTGTCGGCCCGATAGACAAAATTGAACCACCACTGCCGGTCTGTTACGAAGGTCGCCTCCGGGCATCTCAAGAGCAACTGGCAACTGTCCGGCGTTTGGTAGCGAACGAGCAGTCCGCCGCCCTGAGATCCGACCCAGCGCGAACAGAGTGTCACATAAGATTTTTGCAGCATGTGGAAATCTCGCAACCCGACAAACGGCCGGCAAACGAATTCCACAGGTTTGCGAACGGTGGTAAAATCATACTCGACGGCCACGGTGTTGGCAGCGCGAGGAAGATATACAGACTTGGTTAGTTCGACACCCTCAAGCTCAAAGTCATAGTGCACGCCCACGTCCTGGCGAAATCTCCTGAGCAGGCCGTAGCCTGCCGGGGCAAACTTGTTGGCAAACTCAAAGGTCGAAATGTTGAAGATCTTGCCCTCGGATATTACCATTTCCAGGCAGTTTGAAAACGCCATAACTCTGTTGACTGGAGGTCTTAACGAAGCTATGAGCAGGCCATGATAGGCCCTGGTGTTGCAGCCGGCAATCGTGGATGATGCATAACCGCCGCATCCATTTGTCAAGAGCCACTCGGTTTTGAGCAGGTCTTCAATAGCTTGATTGTCGGTTGGTACAGACAAGCTCGTGCGGTCGTCGACTTGTTGCAGTATTGACACAGTCCTACTCCAAAAGACATATTAGCGACAAGATCCAGGCCCTGCTCACGGGACGTTGCCCGCCGTGGAGTCTTCGATGGGGTGAAAACCAGTATCGCTTGAAGTAGTCAAGGATCCAGGGCATCTAATCTACTGGTTGTAAGTCACGTGGTTCGTTATCCTGCGCTGCGGTACCTGAGAGGCACTCCGGCGTGCTCGGTTCCGGCGCGGAATAAAATGCGCCCCCAATTGCCTGCTCGCAGCATCGACCGTGCAGATTACCCAGCACATTCATGAAGTTTATGTATGAGTCGTAGGGCGAGTCATAGGGATTAAAGTATTTATGTACGTCGCCGTCGGCAAAGTACTTCGTGCACATATAGTAGAAATGGTCCGACGCCTGCAACTTGCGCCAGTCCGAGATTATCTTCTCGTCGTTCGTCTTCTTGACTTTATTCTCGATTCGATAAAGCTCGTGAATAGCATTGGATTGCATTGCGTTTCCAAGCCAGGCGGAGAGGTCTCTTTCGGTGTCGGCCCAGCTTATGATGTGCGGCACGTCAACAGAGTCGGAACTGTCGTAGCATTCCACTACCTCGCTTGGGGTTTTGAAGTTGTTGTCCGGGTGCCTCAGGATGGCATCGGGCAGATGGCGAACAAAATCGAATATGCCCGTATCCTCCCATTGATGTTCGCCGAACGTTTCGTAGTCCATGAACAGATTTACCACGTTGCCGCAGCCGTTGACATTTCCCACCCAATGGGCGAACTTCTCGGCGGTCAGAGGCCATTGGGCCCAGTCACGGTTGGAAAACCTAAAGGCAATGTCGTCGCTGAGGGCGTAGTTCTTGAGCAGGAGTTTGAGTCGGTTGCAGCCTTTGGGCTGATAGACAAAATTAGGGCTTCTGTAGCCCAGAATGTGGTCTGCTCCCTCGGTGATTATCGCGTCGAAGCAGCCCATCGATTCGATCAGGGTGGCCAGATCATTATTGTATATCAACTCGGTGTTTCGGAACACTCTGGGAGTCTGATTAAAGAAATATTCTATGGCCTGGATGTGTTTGTGCACTTGCTCGACAAATTCATTGCGCGAGTAAAGGAAGCTCAGACTGTGATAATAGGTTTCCGCCAGAAACTCCACGCAGCCTGTCTCGGCCAGAGCGTCGAAAGTGCTCATGACTTCCGGCGAATAATGTTGGAGCTGCTCCAACAACGTTCCGGTTATGCTGTAGGCCACCTTGAACCTGCCGTCAAAGCGGCGTATCAAGTTCAACAGCAGTCGGTTAGCGGGAAGATAGCATTTGTTTGCCACCTTCCGGCAGATCGAGCCGTTCTTGTAATCGTCAAAATAATGCTCGTTCTGATCGAATACGGTGTAGTGCCTCAACCGCACCGGCTGATGGACTTGAAAGTAGAAACATACCGAAGGCATAATCTCGAGTCTCGTAATGGCTACCTACCGGATGCGAGCCTGCTCCGGTCAGATAGCAGGTTTGTTTTCTTTTTGACACTTAGACCGGAACCAGTGTCTCTCCATAGATCCTGACACACTTGGCCGCGGCGTCCTTCCAACGCAGTCTTCTGACCTCAAAATTGCCGTGGCTTCGCAGGGTCATCTGCAACGGCGGAAACTTCAACACTGCAATGATCTTGTTAGCAATTTCGTTGACATCCCAGAAGTCAACCTTGAGAGCGTGTGTCAGCACTTCAGACACACCGCTTTGCTTGCTTATGATAACGGGAACATCGTTGTCCAGGGCTTCCAGAGGAGCAATCCCGAACGGTTCCGACACCGAAGGCATCACGTACAGGTCAGCCATTTTGTAGATCTTGCGCACGTCTTCGCCCCGCAGGAAGCCCGTGAAGAGCACCTTGTGTCCGATGCCGAGTTCTGCCGCCAACTCGATCGATCGGTGCATCATGTCACCGGAACCGGCCATGACGAACTTAACGTTGTCCATCACGTCCAGGACCCTCTTGGCGGCCTGGAGAAAATACTCGGGGCCTTTTTGCATCGTAATCCGCCCCAAGAACAGGACGATCTTCTCATCGGTGGTTATGCCCGTTTCGTCCAGGGCCCAACTCCCGTTGCGATCGACGCCGTTGTACACGACTTCGATTTTGTCGCCGCTAATTCCGTACCGGCTGATCACGATATTGCGTGTAAAGTGGCTGACGGTGATTACTCTGTCGGCGCGCTCCATGCCTTGGCGCTCGATATCGTATATCATCTGGTTTACATGTTCGCCGCTACGGTCGAATTCCGTCGAGTGCACATGCACAATCAGGGGTTTGCCGCTCATTGCAGCCACTGCGATTCCCGCCGGATACGTCATCCAGTCATGGGCGTGCACAACGTCAAACTGTCTGCCCACAGCCAATTCGGCGGCCATCACAGCGTAGCGGTGTACTTCCTCGTACATGTTGGTACTGTAGTCTTTCGAGCCCATTAGCTGGCTGGCCGAACTGACATTACCGCCGAGCAGATGATTTCGTCGCAAAGTCTCTTCGATTCGCTTATGGTATGTTTCAGGTGTGGAATATGGCTGAAGTGCTGAGCCGATAGTGCGGAATTTGACGTTTTTCAGATCATCGATTCTAATTGACGCATCCGACGCCCGCGAGTCGGGCGACAGGAGTTTGACGTGTGTTGCGTACGTTTGCTCGACCATTTTGGGCAGAACAAACGTGACTTCGATGCCAAGCTGGTCCATCGCACGGGTAAGACCGTAGCAGGCGGTACCCAGTCCCCCACTGATGAACGGAGGAAACTCCCAGCCTAACATGAAGACTCTCATTACAAACACCTACCAGAATAGTCCTATAATCGACGGCTCAGAGACGAATCGGCAAGGTTCTCTTTTCTCACGACACCGTCAAACAAACTTCGCTCAGACAACACCTGGCTTGCCAGCCAAAGTTGCAGGATGCCGTCCGACTCCTTCATCGGCAACAAATCACCCAATCTTAAGCTGAGGCTCGCAAAAATACAGCATTTATTCCAACGCCATAATCTATAAATCGGGATTCTAGCCGGAATAAGTTGAAGAAATCTTTTGAGAAAACCGAATTTTGATGCTGATAACGGCATTTTTTATAGGGCGACGGAATAGAAAAAAGCCGCCCCACCTCATGAAAAATGGAACGGCCTGATTCACATGTGATATCACTGCCAAGTTGTGCGATCAAAAGCTGTTCGGGCCTAAGCCGACCGTCCGGCTGAAAGTCAGGATATCAAGAGAACTCTTGCGAGAACTAAACATCCTGCGCTTTGACAGTGCTTCTCCGATTGGCCTTGGTTCGGGTCATTGCAGCATCAAGGATACTGTAGACGTTATCGCTGATAGCCTCGATCGCATCGGACGAAGTCATCATCTTCTTGCTCTTGATATAAGCCTTTACCTTACTGGCCACAACCAAAGACTCCTTTTTCTTTGCCATTCTCCAAATCTCCATACTGAAAGGTTAAAATGTGATAGGCCGGCGCCTACTCCTCAAGTCCGGCACGTTTTAGATGGCCTCTATTTATACGTAACCAACACAATTTGCAACAAAAAAATGCTCGAAAGTCTAAATTTTTGCAGTATTGGCGTCGATACTTCAAAAAGCTGATTGCGAGAGGCGACCCCGTCGAGCAAAGTTTTTCTCACGAGTCTGCAATTTTAAATTATTTGACAGGTCTGATTTGACGAAAGTCTTCTTGGGATGAAACAGTTTTTGGAGGCTTGTCCCTGCGTAGTGGGACAGATAAAGCGAGACTCCTGACAAGGAGCAAGATTGTTGGGAAAGTAGAAGTTTGTTTGGAGGAATAAAATGTCAAAGCGTTCCAAAAAAGGAAACAAGTCGCATGCCAAGCTTGAAGGGTACGTTGTTGTTGCCTTTTCCGAAGATATGGATCAGGCTAGAGAATACAAGACTCTGCTGGAGTCCAATGACATTCCTGCAACGATAGCCGATCAGGACGGTCATGCGGTAGGCTCCAAGGAAATTGCGGTAATGGTTTCGGAGGAATTTCTTGATGAGGCCCATGTGATTATCGAGTCGCAGCACACGTATGACGACTTCTACGACTTCTCAATGGAAGATGAAGACGAGATTGATTTCGAAAGCGACTTCTTCGACGAAGATGAGTGATAAAATGAAAAAAGAGAAACACCCAGAACGCCGGACCACTAATGATCGCAGGCAGAGTGTTGTCGACAGGCGATTGGGTCTGGACCGCCGGCGAGGGCCGGGCAGACGGCTAAGCGACGAGCGAAAATCCGCTGAAGAAGGGCAAATGTCGGATGAGCAGTTCGACTTTCTGATGGCCATCGACGAATACAAGCGAAAGAATACCAGGCCCTTTCCGACCTGGACGGAAGTTCTGGAGGTAATAAAGGCATTGGGCTACCGCAAAGTTGCCGAACCGCAACCGCTCGGGCAGTCCAAAAAAGATCCCAAGCCGGACAAGGTACCCCTGGAGATCTAAGTGACCCAAGGGTAAACCGAGCCGAAAAGACAGCCCCCCGGGCACTGTAGCGCCGAATCTGTGACTCACGGCCGCGGGAGTTTTGCTGCGCCGAGCCGGCAAGATGGACCGTGCAGTCAGAACTCAATGCCCCAGCGCCGCTGACCTCCTCAGGGCGCAACTGCCAGGGCAGTTGTTCTGGCAATCGTACACCACACTAGATTTGTCAAATCAATCGCAGAAAATCAGCAATAACCTGCGGCGAGATGCGGTATAATGCTGCAATGAAGCATCAAAAGCACTCCAGCAGAGCGTTTACGCTCATCGAGCTTCTGGTCGTGATAAGTATCATTGCCATGCTCATGGGCCTTTTGCTGCCCGTTCTCGGTCGCGTCAGGAGAAGCGCCCGCTCGGTCGTTTGCCTTGCCAATGTAAAACGCCTGGCGCTGGCCGGAGTGATGTACGCACAAGGCAACGGGGCATTTCCTCCTCACAGGATGAAGAGGAGCGACTTCTGGGATTCACACAATTTTGTGAACAAATACGGCAGAGACCGGCCGCGCTGGCAGTGGTTCTTCGATCAGGGAGTGGGGCCGGTAATTGATCCATCCGGCTGGGTAAAGCAGCAGGGTGACGTCTTTGGCGACGACGACACTTTGATGATGACCAATGATTACTTTATCTGTCCCGATTTTCGTCACCGGCAGTACTGTGTCTATGACATTCGCAATGGATCGTACGGCTATAACTACCAGTACCTTGGCAACGCCCGGGACAGGCCCGATTTGGGAAAATTTCAAAACTTTCCAGTGAACGAGTCAGCGATCGAAAAGCCTGCCGCGACTATTGTCGTAGCTGACGGAAGGGGCAGCGGACATCCGCACGGCCAGCACTCATACAAACTCGATCCGCCCAAGCTCGCTCTGAGCACCGGCGCGATGTATTTCGGCGACTGGAAACAGCCGACCATCGAGCAGCAGCATTGCCCGGCTGAGGTCCGCCACAATCGCAAGGCGAATGTTTCCTTTCTCGACGGACATGCCAAGAGTCTGGCTCTCGATGAATTGGGCTATGTCGTCGACGAAACCGGCCTTGTTATCGCCAACCATCCCGGCGGCAGTAATCGTCTCTTCACCGGGACCGGCCAGGATGATTCTTCCTACAAAAACTGAATCGCAGTGACTGTGTCCAAACACATACTGGCAATCATGTTGTTGTCTGGCTCGTTCAGGCCAGTGGGTGCCGCTCTGCCTAAAACACGCGCCGAAATCTCAGAGTACCGTCAAACCTCAAGTCTGCGGGATGTCGAACGATTCCTCGAAGAGCTTCAGGAGCAAAAACACCCCATATCGCTCGAGTACATCGGCAACAGCCACCTCGGCGAGAGAATCCCGATGGTGATTTGCTCACGCCCATTGGTAACAGATCCCGGATCTGCGCGAGAACTCGGCAGGCCCGTCGTTTATGTGCAGGCCAATATTCACGGCGGCGAGGTTGAAGGCAAGGAGGCCGTCCAAATGATCCTGCGCGACCGCCTGAGCGAATCTCCGAGTGGCGTGCTTGACAAGATTGTGCTATTGGTGGTGCCGGTATTCAATATCGACGGCAACGAGGCCCTCGGGCCTCAGCAAACGAATCGCTCCCGCCAAAACGGGCCACAGCAGGTGGGCCAGCGCGCAAACGGTCAGGGGCTCGATCTCAACCGCGACTATGTCAAACTGGAGACACCGGAAGTCAGGGGCTCCTTGCAGCATGTGTTTGAGAGGTGGGATCCTGACGTCTTCATTGATCTGCACGCAACCAACGGAACGATTCACGGATATCAATTGACTTATTCGCCGCCGCTGAATCCTAACACTGAAAAAGGCGTACTGCATTTTACGCGTGACGAGTTGCTGCCGAAGGTTCGTGAAATCCTTGATCGTCAGCATGGGCTAAAGACATTTGACTACGGCAACCTTTTGAGAAGCGGTGACGAATCCGCCTGGCACACATACGATCCCGATCCCCGTTACGCCACCAATTATGTCGGGCTGCGAAACCGAATAAGCATTCTCTCTGAGGCCATGAGCTATTTGTCCTTCAAAGATCGAGTAACTGCGACCTATCTTTTTGTCAATGCAATCCTCGACCAAGTCGCCAGCGAAGGGGCCAGAATAGTCGAACTCACTCGCCGGGCAGATCTGCAGGTGACGAATTGGGGCAAGAATCCCCGGACTGCTCCGGCCCTGGGGGTGCGATTCGAGCGCGCCCAGCGCGGCCGCGAAGGAATCCTTCTGGAGAAGTCCGACACCCCCGGTAGACGCCCGAGAGGATCGGCGCCAACGGCCCCCAAGCAGTTTGTCACCGAAGTGATGCCGGTCTTCGACAGATTCAAACCAACTCGAACGGCACGATTCCCCGCGGCCTATGTCGTGGGCGCCGATCTGACCCGCGCGGTCGAACTGCTGCAGTTGCACGGGATCGAAGTCCGCAGACTCAGTTCCGATTGGCAAGGCCAGACCGAGGTGTTTGTCGTAGAAAGAATCGAGAGAGCCAGCCGGCTCTATCAGGGTCACACGAGACTGCGTCTCTCCGGCCGCTTCGAACTGAGGCAATCCAAATTGTCTTCAGGCGATTACATAGTCAGTACGGCCCAGCCTCTGGGTATTCTGATCTTTCAATTGCTCGAACCTCAAAGCGCCGACGGCGTGGCGACATGGAATTTCCTTGATCCGAAGCTGCAACCCGGCAGGCCTTACCCGGTCCTGAAGATACACACCCTTCTGACTTGTCCCACTGAAATCGTGGGCAATTGACGATCCGTTATTCTCGTGCAGACCGACAGCCGCAGCGACAGGGATCGTCCGGCCCCGAATAAGATCAATTTCATTTCTCCTCTATGGACGTGTTGCCCTCTTGAAGGCCACTGACGTCAGAGATGTTGAGTTCGAGCATCTTTATGCTCGCCAGGATTCGAGCCATGTTCCTGGACAAGGCCGGGAAATCTTCGGCATGGCGGTTCAGGTCCTTCGCCGTCTGTTTCAGCAGTCGGATCTTTTCGTTTATCTCATTCTCTTTCATTTTCGTGCGTTTCCCACAACTCGACGACCGTCTACCGAAGATCTTTAAACCGCCTGGCTTTGACCGCATAGCGAGCAAGCGTTCCGTATTCATGAAATTCAAGATCATACCTGAGGTTTGTCATTAACCTGAGACTGTCCCTGAGCATGGCTTCCAACGCTTCCCGTCGCTCTTGAGCATGCGGCATCAATTCGACTTTCAGGGTAATTTGATCGGCGTCGCCTGCCTTGCTTACGACAACTTCGTATTCTGCGCCCAGGCCGTCAATACCTCTCACAACTTCCTCTATCGCCGTCGGCGCCAGCAGGACTCCCTTGACCTTCGTTATGTCGTCGGTTCTTCCAACGATGCCTCCCTTGATCATCCTGAAGGACCTTCCGCAGGGACATGTCTCCGAGGCCCATTCGGCGATGTCCTTCGAGTCGAACCGAATGCAGGGCATGGCCTGGCGATCGAAGGCGGTGATCACCAGCCTCCCCCGCCGACCAGGCTCGTGAATTACCTCACCCGTTTCAATGTCCTCGATCTCCACGAGGAAGAAGGCGTCATTGACATGCATCGCCCCTGGTTGCTCGGCGCATTCGAAAGACCAGGCGCCGATCTCGGTTGCTCCGGCATGATCGTATACTTTTGCTCCCCATGCTTCTTGGATCCGTTTCTTCGTACTTACAATGCTGGCTCCCGGTTCGCCGGCACAGGTGATCTTGTTTATGTCCAGCGAGGCCGGGTCGATGCCGAGTCTGTTTTTGGCCACCTCTGCCATTGCGAGGACGTATGTCGGCGTGCTCATCATTGCCGTCGCGTTCAATTCCCGGATCTTGAGCACTCGAGCTCTCGTATCGAGCACGCCTCCGGGCACGACTTCACAACCGATCTTTTCCGCGGCATAATGTCCGGCCCAGAACGCCACGAAGATGTTGTAGCCGAAAGGAATGAAGACACGGTCGGCAGGCCGGTACCCCTGGGCCCAGAGGACATAGCACCAGCACTCCGACCACCACTCCCAATCCTGCCACGTGTCCGGCTGATAAACCGGCTGGCCGGTAGTGCCGCTCGTCTGGCGAAACTCGGTCACCTCTTCGATAGGCACGCACAAGGCATCGCCGTAAGGAAAGGGAGCCTTCGATTGTATGTCCCTTAGCATGGCTTTGTCTACTTTGGGGACATGCCTGACATCCTCCAGGCTCCGGATATCCTCGGACTTGACGGCCGCTTTGTCATAGAGTGACCTGTGAAAAGCAGAATTGTCATACGCCCACTGTAATATACGCCTGAACTTCTTAAGCTGCAGCGCTCGCAGTTTCTCCGGCGACAAGGTCTCGATCAGTGGATTCCAGTATTCTGGGGTATCCTTCATGACAAATCCCCACGTACTCGGCTTTTCTGTCAGTCCGACAGCATACCATTGTTCGTTGGTAACTTCAATTGCCAACGCTTCGTTGAGCACAATGGTACACAGCGGGCAGCAACACCTGTGTCTACAGCTATCCCCGCTCCGAAGGGGAGCTTGGCAGGACCCAGGACACCATAGTGACAGGCAATCGCCGCTGGCGCGAAGAAGAGTTTCTTATGCCGCGTCATCTTGCCCAAGGAGTCAAACGGCTCGCAATCAAGATCCAGTACATCCCTGACAACAGAGAGCTTTTCCCCGACCGGCCGTTCTAAACCGAGTCGACCTGGAGCGAGTCGCGGTATTGGGCTTATTGTTAAAAGATACCGAAGGTCAAACTTGCGCAGCGGCACTAGCCCGGGCGCATTGGCAAGCGGAACCTGCACCGAATTGATCGATTCAGGCCCCGCACTTGTGCAGATCCAGATGCCGCTATGGCGCCAGCTCAGGGGGATCCCTGTACAGCTTGATATCGTCGAGCAAGAGGGTGCCCGTGGCGCCGACACCTTCAACGCCGATGGCCAGGCTGGCGACACTCTGAACATTCGTGTCGACTACCGTCAGGTCGATATTCCATACCTGCCATTCGGCAAGCGTCAGGTTGCCGGCCGGACCGTCGTAGTTGACCTTCACGCCGTTGATCTTAACATACAGTTTTGCGGGCGTATTGGCGGGATCGCCATAAGACCAGAGAGACAGCGTCTGAACGCCGTGGGCCGTCCAGTCTTGTGGAGCCAGCGTACGCGTGACCTCCGAGAACGCTGCTCCGACATTGTTGTACGCCATTGGCGCCGCCTGATGACCGCTGTGCACTATGCCCGTCTCCATCGTGGGCTCGAACGGTACGGCATAGCCCATAGTCGAGCCGTTCGTCGGGTCGGCATATCCATCCAGCCAGGTCTCATAGACCAGATTGCTGCCGGGCTCGCCCGTTTCGATGTCGTTGTAGCCTTCCATATCATCGACAACAAGGTAATCGGCTATCAAGAAGCTCCAGGTGTTGCCTTTGGTGACCGTACCATCGGTGCTGGTCTCATCGACCCGCCAGTAATAAGGCCCGCCGCCCCACTGTAGACCTTCGGCCGGACTGAAGCTTGTGCCACTCTGACTGCCTCTGTAGATTCCCGTGGTGTCCGACGTTTCGGCGTCGGCAACCGCGTCCCTATCCGTGCCGAAGTAGACGTCATGCCGGTTGGCATTGTCGCCGGGCGACCACGTAAGTGGCATGGCGTTCTCGATATCCGCAGTAGATCCGTCGGCGGGGCTCTCATTCCATGCAAGCAACAGGTCGCCTCGCATGACCAACAGGATCTCCTCCTGCGTCAAAGCCCTATCGTATATGCGTATGTCGTCCATGTCACCGGCGACGGGATTTCCGCCACCCCTGTTGCCGTCGAAGCTGCCAGCCTCGGAGTTGGCGCCTATGAAGCCAAAGCGCATGTTGCCGCTGCCATAGGTCGGGCCTCCGGTGGCCGAAGGTTCGGCTAAACCGTCGATATAGATGGTCAGGCGTCCGTTGTCGAACACACCACAGACATGGTGCCAGCGCCCGTCGTCGATGCGCGAGACGCTGCCGTAATCGACCTGCCCCGTGCTGGTCATCACATCCCAGCCGACCTGACCTTGACCGCCCCCGTTGCCGTTGATTTCCAGGCGCCAGTACTCGTTGCGGTCGAACGAGATAATGTACTGATCGCTCCCGCTGCTGGTGCGGACCCAGGCGCTGACAGTAACCTCTGTGAGGTCGGCCCTGCTGTAGCTGAGATTGTCGATCGCGACATAGTCGCCGGCGGAAAAGTTCAGACCAGGGCCAAGCCGTGCGGGACTGGTCCATTGAGGGCCGACGAGTGTACCGTGGTTGCCATGGCCGGACCAGTCCACGGCTGTAGCCCCAACCTCCTCGTCGAGCTTCCACCAGGCCAGCAGAGTTGGGTCCGAGATGGAAATCTCGGGCATCGTGCTGAAACTCCAAACGTCACCCTTGATCCACTCAACGCCGTCGAAGATGTCAGCTCGCCAGTAATATGTAGTGCCGCCGGCCAGCGGACCAGGATCAAAAGAGGCGTCCATCACCGGAGGACCTCCTTCACCAGCGGCGACCGCATCGGCGTCGGTGCCGAAGTAAACGGCATACATCACCGTCTTCCACTGTGCCGTCCAACTCAGACTCGTATCCGCCGTCACGAATTCCAGGCCGTCAGCCGGTACGGGCTCATAGGCCTTCTTCGGCGGGACCCAGAAGCTCCATACGTCGCCCTTCCAGGGGCTTGCCGCGTTGGCGTCGTTGACCTCATCGACTCTCCAGTAATAAGTCGTGCCGGGTTGCAGGCCCTCCGGAAACGGAAAGCCCGGGAAACCGACCACCTGAAAAACGCCGCCCATGTTTCCGATGAATGTGCCTTCGGCGCCGGCGTTGACATCGTCGAAGCTCGTGCCGATGTACAAATCGTGCGAGACCGCAAATGCACCTCCCTTCCAGCGCAAATTGGCCCAGTTATTCTCATACAGAGCGCCGTCCTCGGGCTCCGGACGAGCAGCATTCGGATTTGGACCGCCAATATGGCCATCCATTGCAGCGAGTATCTCGTCCTCCGTCAAGACGTTATCCCAAACGGCGACCTCGTCCAATGCGCCGGTATAAGCTCCTCCGGCTCCGGTATTGCCGAGCCTGAGGTCACTTGGTGTCGGATAGATGGAACGACCCTCTTCACAGATTTTCGATGCTTTCAACTCACCGTTGTAGTAGCCCTTTAGCTCACGCGTTTCACCGTCAAAGGTGAACGCCAGATGGTACCATTCGTCTTTGGGCAGGTTGTCGGCGATGATGATGTCGCCGCCGTCCCAGGCATTGTCGGCACCGTGAACTCTGAACCAGACTCCGCCCTCGCCCTCATCTCGCGAATAGACAGCCCAGCCGGGGACGGTTGTGTAGTTGCCGGCTTGCTGGCCGAGCGGCCTCTCAAAGGTCTTAGTTGTGTTGAAACACCAGTATGACAATGTCATGGAGGGTCCTATCTCAACGTTGCCGAAATCGACGAAGTTGTTGCCGCCCGGAAAGTCCAGCGCCGTTCCCTGGTGACCATCGATCCACGAAACATCGCCGGTTATGGTCCCGTCCCACATCCCCATCAAGTCGCCAACGGTTGTGCCCGAACCCTCATCCAGAGGCCAATACGCCACCAGTTCCGCCCTGGCGTCACCGGCGGTCACGCAAAGCAGAAGACCAAGAGAAACAAGAAGAAGCGTTCGTCCACACATGATGATCCTCCTTTACGCAGAAAATGGAATTGGAATAATCGACAATAACCTTTGCCTTCGCCTGCCTCCTGCGTTTCGACACCCAGTCCGGGCAACTGGCCATGAACAAGAACTTCACCTGTCGCCAGCCGAGAAGTCATGCTCCTACAGTTGCATTTATACCCTTCAGGGTAGTAAATTTCCGCGAGCAAGATCTTAAACTGTTATCGTAAAGCTACTTGCCCGCGCAAAACGGAAATCCTCAATCGAGTGCATCATTATAGCAGTTTTACCCCCCTGCCGTCAAGCAAAGTCGAGAAATGAACTTGTTCTCACTGTCTACACAGCAGTACGTAACCGACCGCAATTGCCATAAGTTGTCTAACCTCGGGACGTCGGTCTGGGAGCATCGAAGAATCTGGCGCCGCTGCCGACCATCTTGTGGTCGCCCAAGTCCTCCCGGGCCTTGTCGATCAGCCTGGCTAACCTCTCCAAGATCTGCGGATGCTGCCCGGCCAGATCGTATCTCTCCTCGATATCCGCCTCCAGATCGTACAACTGGATCTTTTCGACGGCATCGATCATGCGCCCGGACCAGCCGGTGCCCGGGGGGCTGGCCGGGCGAGGGGGAACGAGTTTCCACTTGCCGCTGCGCACGGCGTTCAAACGCAGGTAGTTGTAGAAATAGAACGCCTCGTGCGGAGACTCTGCACCCGGGGCGCCGGACATCAGCGGCCATATGTCCCTGCCGTCGATGACGCGATCAGCGGCCAGCTTCGTGCGAGCCAGCCTGGTCCCTCCCATGCGGACATCTTCCATCCCCGAAGCGGCGCCGCGCTGCCGCCGTAATCGCCCAGATGTTCCTCGATCCACGGACCGTTGTCCGAGGTAAATACGATCAGGGTATTGTCGTCGAGATTCAACTCCTTGAGCGTCTCGAGAATCTGCCCGGCACTGAAGTCGAGTTCTTCAATAACGTCACCGAACAGGCCGCGTCTGGATCTGCCCCGGAATTTCCTGGACGCCCCCAGTGGCACATGCGGCATGTTGTGCGACAAATACAGAAAGAACGGCTGCTCCTTTTTACTGCGGATGAACTCGACGGCCTCTTTCGTGTAGAGCTGCGTCAGCGAATCCATGCCGCCCTGATCGAGGGCGTCCTCCAGGATCTGTCCGTTTCGCATCAATTGAGTCTTGAACGATCTGTGGTCGACGGTTCTTGTAAAGCCGTTGTGCAGAGGTGTGCCGAAGAAATAGTCGAACCCCTGTGCATTCGGCATCAGCTTGGGATCGTACCTGTTCGAACGGCCTCCGGCCAGGTGCCATTTGCCGATCAGGGCGGTGGCGTAACCGGCATTTTTCAGCACCTCAGCCATCGTAATTTCTCTTGGATGCAGGATGGTGTGTTGATTCTTCTTGTTGCCCGGCTCGGCCACCCGTATAGGATAGCACCCGGTCATAAGGGCCGCACGTGACGGACCGCAGACAGGTTGGGCGTAGAAGCTCGTGAACTTCATTCCTTCGCGGGCCATCCTGTCGAAATTGGGCGTGTTAATAAAGGGCGAGCCAAAACAGCCGACGTCGTTGTATCCCTGATCGTCCGTGAAGAAGATAATGAAGTTGGGTCTTCTCTGGCGTGGCTGGGCCGCCAGGCTCTCTTGACGTGCAACACCGCCCCAAGTCGCTGCCGCGATGGTCGCCTTCAGGAAGCTGCGACGAGATATCTCAAATGCTTTCGTTGGATAGTAATCCATAGCCACCAATCCCTGTCAAAGTGTCCGTCAATTGTACTTGGCCGCCGCGCGTATGTCACACTTTTCATCTCTTTACAATCAAACTATTCCTCGGTTAGAATCACCAAATCCGGGAGTCGAACGAGCCGGTTTCTTTTCAGCAGGAGACAACGAGCATGACTGACAAAAACAATCCACAAAGATCATCCTTCAACAGGCGCGATTTGCTCAGGTCAGCCTGCCGCGGGACGGCTGCATTGGCCTTCCTCGGTGCGGCCGGGCAGTCTCTGCGAGCTGCGCGCCGCGGCAAATCCCACGGGCGGAACATCGTATTCGTTCTCAGCGACGATCATCGGTACGACTTCATGGGCTTCATGCAAGACTCGCCGGCCTTCCTTGAGACGCCGAACATGGACCGCATGGCGCGGCAAGGGGCACACCTTGCTAACGCATTTGTCAGCACGTCACTGTGCTCGCCTAGCCGGGCGTCGATCCTCACCGGACAGTACATGCACCACCATCGAATCGCCGACAATCAGCGGCCGGAGCCTGAAGGCACTGTGTTCTTTCCGCAGCATCTTCAAAGACAAGGCTACCAAACCGCCTTCATCGGCAAGTGGCACATGGGGCACGACCACGATGCGCCCAGACCGGGCTTCGATCATTGGGTCAGCTTCAAGGGCCAGGGCGCATACTTTGATCCTACGCTCAATATCAACAACACGCGCCGGAGGTTCGAAGGGTACACGACGGACATCCTCACAGACCAGGCGCTGGCCTGGCTCAAGGACGGTCGAGACACCGACAAGCCGTTCTTTCTCTATCTCTCGTTTAAGGCGGTACACTATCCCTTCCAACCGGCCGAAAGGTATCAAGGGCTCTACGGCAAGGAGATGGTCAAACGCCCCGAGACGATGGCCAATACCGAACGCAACTATCAAACGCAGCCGCACTGGGTCCGCGAGCGGCGCTACAGCATCCACGGCGTCGACCACATGGAAACAGGGCAGTACGACAACGACCCCGTACCTTCGTTCGACGAGTTGTACAAACAGTACTGTGAAACGGTGCGCGGGCTCGACGAGAACCTCGGCCGCGTGCTAAAGTACCTCGACGAAACGGGCCTGAGTAAATCGACGCTTGTCGTCTACATGGGTGACAACGGCTTCGAATTAGGCGAGCACGGCTTCTACGACAAGCGCGATGCGTTCGAGGAGTCGATACGCGTACCGATGCTCGCGTACGCACCGGGAATGATCGAGCCGGGGACGAAAGTCACTGAGATGGTGCAGAACATCGACATTGCACCGACGCTGCTGGCCGCCGCCGGCGTCCAGCCGCCCGAGGCAGCAGATCCTTCGACTGCGCTCGGGACAGGGATGGACGGCCAATCCTTCCTGCCGCTGCTGTGCGGCCAATCGGTGCGGTGGCGCGACCACATCCTGTATGAGTACTATTGGGAGTGGAACTTCCCCGCCACGCCGACAACCTTTGCCATTCGCTCCGACCGTTACAAGTACATCTTCTATCACGGCGTCTGGGACCACGACGGGTTCTACGATCTGCAGACCGATCCGCACGAGCGGCACAATCTGATCAATGTGCCCGCCTACAACGAGAAGATAGAAACAATGAAAAAGCAGCTCTTCGACGAACTGGAGGCAAGCGGCGCTTTGGATATTCCCGTTCGCCGTCCCCTCGGCGAGCGACTCGACCAGCGCAAGAACAGACGCTGAGCTGAAAGCTTTGTGTCAGGTGGGAAGGACAAACCGGCTGTGTACAATGTCGGCCAACATTTGTCGTCCTTTTGCAGACTCGTAGACCTTGAAAAGGGCGTTGCCCAGCGTGTGTAGAGACAGCTCGCTCGCCTCCTCTGTAATATTCTCTGCTGACTCCGCCAGTTTTGCGTCGGGCGCGACTTTGAACCTGTTGCAGAGCCAAACATAGGCGGTGGCAAGTTCCGGAACACCGCTGCTGAGGTAGTGATACAGGTATGCAGGGTTGTCGCGCTTGCGGCTGTAAAGAGTCGCGATATGTTTGCCGACGCACCGAGCGTGCCCTTCAAGAGCAATGCCGAGATTGATGGATTCGCGATAGTAAAACCCCATAACATTTTGAACATGATGCACATATTCATGAGCCAGGAACATCTCTGTTCGAACCTTCCCCACGGCCGATGGATACGAGAGTTCTTCGGTGGCAGAAATGTAACCGGCGTCATTGGATCTGATCTTATGATGCATTGCGCCCTTGATAATCCGAAAGCCCCCCGGGACCGCGGGGATAATGCCGAGCAGAAACGCGCGTCGAGCTACCAATGAAGGCCTCTTTCCCTTCTTGACAACCTGAGCCTTCCACAACCGCGCGCCAATTCCAATCCCAACTGCGCCCGCCAGATATCCCGCTCCAGCGACGTACATTCTGATGATGTCCTTGTTCGTCCCGTCGAAAAGACCGAATGACGACAGTGACGGTTCCCGAATATCGGTCGCCTCCAGCAGCGTGTCCACATCCTGCTTTACCTGGGGCAGCAGTCCTTGGACTTCTTGGGGATCGACCTTCTTTCCGAAATCAAGTTTGCTCTTGATCTTCTCCAGCTCGCCGAGCCGATTGCCCTCATCGGCCAGCACCGCCTCCAGGACCTCTATATGATCGGTGTTTAGAAATCGTTCCTTGAGATTGTCGTTCGTAAACTGCTCTAAATACTGCTCATCCATATGTTAACTCGACAAATCCGGAACGGCGTAGGGCTCACGGTAGAACCCCCGAACCAGACGATTGGCCCGGCTATTGTCTTTGAAGCATTCGTTCTCTCTGTCGATGTCCAGCCAGGGGCCCAGTGTCACCGTCTTTGCCTCGGCATCTATTTCGTGTGCCGAGAGGTGCTCCAGCAACCGGTCATACATTTCATTGAATAGCGGGATGTCCCGGACTGCTCTGAACATCGTCCGCTTTGATGCCTTCCTGCCGAGACGATATGAGATGTTCCCGGTATGCGTAACTGCGGTTGAGAGATGCCCTTCGAGGATTTCGGCGTTGAGATCTTCCCGACGCCCGCTGCGGACCGCGTCTATGAAGTTGGCGAAATGATCGCCGCCACCTTTAAATGATGCGACCTGTTTGCCCTCGGTGTCCCAGGCGATACCTCGATAGAGACTTACCGACCCGCCTTCGCAGTTGACTATCACGCCAACGCGCTCCCCGCGAAAATCAGGCGCTTCGTTCGAGTCCTTGCTCTTGGTCAGGTTGTGCACTTCGTAGAGCACCGGGGCAGTTGGAAAATCGTAGTAGATTATCTGGGTATTGGGGACATCGCAGGCGTCGTTGAACACAAAGCGCCCACCGATGCTCATTACCCGGCGTGGGAGCATGCTCTCGCCGAGGCACCAGCGGGCAACGTCAACTTCGTGGACGCCCTGATTGCAGGATTCGCCGTCCCCGGTATTCCAATCGAAGCTGCAATCGTATTGGAGCCGGTCGCGATAGATCGGCACCTTCTTTGCCGGACCGCACCAGAGGTCGTAGTCAACCGTCTCGGGGATCGGCAGCGGAGTCTCGCGCTTGCCGCATGAGGCACGCGGCTTATTGGCAAACGCCGTGATGTACTTGATTTTGCCGAGATTGCCCTTGCGAATCCATTCGATGACCTGAGCGAACTTTTCCTCCGAGCGGTGCTGGGTGCCGCATTGAACGATGCGGTCATACTTCCTGGCGGCATTGACCATCTGCCGGCCTTCCCAGATGTAATGCGACAGGGGCTTCTCGACGTAGACGTGCTTGCCCGCCCGGCAGGCCCAGATGGTGCTGAGGCCGTGCCAGTAGTTCTGGGTTGCGTTGCCGACGACGTCGATGTCACCGCGATCGAACATCTCGCGCATATCAACGTATTGCTCGACCTTGTGATTGTATTTCGTCTCGATCATCTTGGCCGCCGCGCCCATACGCTGTCGATCGGGGTCACTGAGAGCCACTACCGTAACGCCCTGCTGCTTCTCGAATGATGGGACGTGCGCTCCCGCGCCGCGACCGCCAAGGCCAACCACACCGACATTGATGCGGTCGTTCGCACCTAGGGCTCGCGAAAAGGGCAATGCCGACGCAAATCCGGCAGCTATCGAACTTCTCATGAAATCACGACGGGTAAGAGCCTTCATGATCTACCTCCCTTCCAAGGAATCAGAGATCGTGTGGTTGGCGGCGTGAACTTCTTCGGTGAGTTCGGCCAGCTCGCCCAAAGTGTTCGCCGATTCGACGCGGTGCACAATCCGAGCCAGTTCAGCAGCCCCGCTGATGTTGTCAAGGCCGTTGTTCTTCATCGTCGTCAGAACGTGCCCGATCCTCGTTGTGAGCCGACGGCGGAAAAAGTCAAGCTGCCCGTCCTTCAATGCCCCCTGCTTGAAGGCCGGCTCGAACTCGTGAAATGCCGTACATGCCTTTTGCAGATAGAGCAAGACCATCCCCTTGGCCGGGTCGCCCGCCGAGAGAATCCGCGACCACTGGAACTCTTCGTCGCGCCAGTGGTCGTTTTCTATCGTTGTCTTGTATCCGAACTCGTCTTGATAAGCCATGATATCGACAAGAATATCAGATATAATATACGGTGTAAAGAGCGTACAGCGGATAGCGGATGAGCACCTGCACGCCAAACGCTGTACGCTATCTTTTACGCAAAACGTTATTCTTTACCTCAGGGTCGAAAAGGTTATAATCTGCAGAGTCATTGAGGCATTCACATAATTTGACGGAAAGGATAGAGCGATGAAAAACTCCAGAAATGATTTCCTGACAGTCTCGGTAATTCTCATGATCGCATTTACCGCCTGCGGCGCATCGGCGCAACATCCCATCAGCATTGTGCCAACCGAGGAGGGCTTTGTCATTTCAGAGGGACCGGAGAAAGTAATGGTCTATCAGCGCACGCACAAATCCTTGAATGACAAATACACGCGCGCCAACTATATCCATCCTTTGTACGGCCTCGACGGTGAGGTCCTGACCGAAGACTTCCCGCGCGACCACCTGCATCACCGCGGCGTATTCTGGGCCTGGCACCAGGTATGGCTCAGTGACATGAAACTCAGCGATCCCTGGGCGACAATAGATTCCCGCTGGGAGGTCTACGAGGCCAAAATACTGACTCCGGATTCCAAATCTCGTGCGTTGCAGGTCTTCGTTCACTGGACGTCGCCGCTCCGAACCGATTCGACCGGAAAGCCAGTGCCGTTCGTGAGAGAGACCACGACTATCACAGTACATCGGGCCGAGAGCGACATGCGCAAGATCGACTTCCAGATCGAGCTGCTCGCTCTGGAAAACGACATGCGGCTCGGCGGTTCCGAGGACGCCAAGGGCTACGGCGGCTTCTCGGCGAGGATCCCGCTGCCCGCAGATCTTGCGTTCACCGGCACGGATGGCCCCGTTGAGCCGACCACACTGTCCGTAGAAGCCGGCCCCTGGCTTGACTTCTCGGGCGATCTCGGCGGAACGGGCAGGACAAGCGGGCTGGCGATACTATGTCACGGCTCCAACCCCGGCTATCCCCAGCGGTGGATACTCCGAAGAAAGGGAAGCTGCCAGAATGTGGTCTACCCCGGGCGCGATCCGGTACCGCTGTCCCGCGAGAAGCCGCTCGTCCTGTGCTATCGGCTCATCATCCATCGCGGCGATGTCAACGACGTGAACCTCGACAAGCTGCAGGCCGAGTACAACAGTGAGGCTCTGCCGCGTTTCGAAAGCAAGTAGACACAGCTTTTCACATGACCGAAGCATCGCAGAAATGGCAGATTGAGAGCCGCCGGCATTTTCTTGGCCGGACTCTACTGTTCGGCCTTGGTTGCGCACATGCCCCAGTGCCTTCATCTGCCGCGAGTGACTCGCGGCCCAACTTCATCGTCATTCTCTGCGACAACCTGGGCTATGGCGATATCGGCTGCTTCGGCTCGGCATTGCACAAGACGCCGAACATAGATCGCATGGCCGCTGAGGGAATGCAGTTTACCGATTTCTACGCCACCAGCGGCGTCTGCACTCCTTCCCGCGCCAGTCTGATGACCGGATGCTATCCTCGCAGAGTCAATATGCACGTCGCTGACGACGGCGGTGCGGTTCTGCGGCCCGTTTCGAGAAAGGGCCTGAATCCCAAAGAGATCACAATCGCAGAATTGCTCAAGGCCCGAGGCTACGCGACGGCATGTATCGGCAAGTGGCACCTTGGCGACCAACTGCCGTTTCTGCCGAGGCGGCAGGGATTCGACTACTACTTCGGCATGCCTTACAGCGACGACATGACACAGCGCCCGGGTCGAGACTGGCCGCCCCTGCCCTTGATGGAGAATGAAAAGGTCATCGAGGCCCCGGTCGATCGGAACCTCCTCACAAAACGCTACACAGAGAAGGCGATCGAATTTATCACGGCCAACAAGAACAGGCCTTTCTTTGTCTACCTGCCACACGCCATGCCGGGCAGCACAAGGTCGCCTTTCGCGAGTGAGCGTTTCCGCGGCAGGTCTGCAAATGGCCCCTGGGGCGATTCGGTCGAGGAACTGGATTTCTCGACGGGCGAGATTCTTCGCACCCTTAAGCAGCTTGGTCTCGACGAGCGCACACTGGTTGTCTGGGCCTCTGACAACGGCGCGCCGCGGCGCAATCCTCCCCAGGGTCTCAATCTGCCGCTGGCCGGCTGGGGGTATACCACGGCCG
>Ga0111165_1001_pt1 | contig 30855 bp, 23 predicted proteins | sample DeeMarSeWOR28_12_FD_80268 | JGI IMG/M metagenome (GOLD analysis project Ga0111165, IMG submission 80268) | Phycisphaerae bacterium SG8_4 | reverse complement strand
GAAAGGCCCAAGAACACGTCGAGTCGCCGGCAATTCAGTATTTTCGCACTTTTTTCACATACCCCCACCGCCGATTTCTCCTGAGTCCTGCCGGTTTTCGCTATCCTGCGGTAATCTTGGCCGTGCGGGCTCCAGGCCGACGCTCAGATCGGCCGATTTGCTTGAGGGTCTCACGAAAGGCTTCGTTTGTCACGGACTGCTTCAGAAGCCCAGGTTGACATACCGCAAACTCCATCAACTTTGAAAGCCTTTTCTGTCGGCTCGTTTGGCCTTGGGCAGCATTCTTCTTATACTTTGTGTAGATTGGAACCGGCCAGGGGGAAAACCGTGTTGTTTCAAGATAGAAGTACAAAAGTCTTCGTGGCAGCCCTGATTTCGATAGGAATCGGGACGGTGGTCTTAAAGACCTTAGGTAGTAGTCCTCTTGAGGCAGGTGCGTTCAGCTTATCTGAGTACTATCACCTTAAACCTGTTGAAGAGATAGTCTCATCTAATGTTGCCCGAATCAGTCGCCACTGGAACAGCATTGAGATAAGTTACACCGACGCGGCACAAATTGTCACTAATGAACAGTCTTCAGCCAGTAGCCCGGTCAATCATGCTCTTCTCAACTATCACTTCATTGTCTGCGGCGGCCTAATCGGCGAGGACGGCCAGATACAATCGACGGAAGAATGGCAAAGACAATTGTCAACTACTCCGGTTGGCACATGGTATGGCAGTGACCAGACAATTCACATTGGCGTTATAGTCGATGATAGAATGACCCACGCAACTGACTTTCAGATAAAAAGGACAGAGATGCTCGTAAAAGTCCTTTCCAGAAGGTTAGGTATTCAGCCTGCATCTATCCGTTACCCGGACAACTGGTGGCAGTGGCGAGCTTGGAGTAGAAGTTCATAACGCCTATTCCTCGAGCAGTCTCAATTCTATAGCGGACGTCCCAGCCTGCGACCCTAGGCTCATTTCGACTCAACCGCTAACTAAATCAAGGATTTTCGCGGTTCTTAGGTAGCTTCATTTTACAGGCGACATCTATGCTCGCACGAGGATGCTCCGCCAGCACTGGCTTCTGTCTTTCCAGCATCTGACGCAAAGAGGCCGGATTTACGAGCAGGTGACTCCCGCATTTCAATCACTCTTTCAGGATTACGTCCAAGAATATGACGAATGCCTTTGGCCGAGAATGATGGTTTGAACGTCCGTTATAGGGCCGGAAAATCCTGCTGGTCCGAGAAGAAATACCATGATGGGCAATCTATTTCGGCCATGCCCGAGATGACAACTTCCAAATCAAGAAGGTCTGTCTAATGAACCGATAAGCAGAACAGTCAAGTCGGAGTCCAGAAGCGGGATGTTGTCAAAAGACATTATTCATCAGGCACAGGCGTCTGATGAATGGAATTTAGCCAGGCATGGGGGTGCATTATGCTATTGAAAAGAGCGAAGAGATTGATTGAGTCATTCTTACGTCATTTCGGCAGGTGTTGGACTGCGGATGTCGGTATTGACCTTGGTACCTGCAACACTGTTATAAGCCTGAGTGACAAGGGTATTGTTCTGGACGAACCCTCCGTAGTCGCTGTCAAGAAAGGTACCGATGGTGCTCTGAACAACAACAGTGCGATTGGCGCGGCTGCACACGAGATGCTTGGCAAAACACCCGGCTCAATTCGGGCCATAAGACCTCTGAAAGACGGTGTAATCAGCGACTTTGATGCTACCGAGGCAATGCTCGTTTATTTCATGAGAAAGGCGCAAGGCAGAAGCAGGATAGCCAGACCTCAAGTGGCGATTGCCGTACCGAGCGGAATAACGCAGGTCGAAAGGCGCGCTGTCATCGAAACAGCGGAGCGCGCCGGGGCTCGCAAGGTATATCTGCTTGATGAGCCGATGGCCGCAGGAATCGGTGCCGGACTACCAGTTCGAGATCCCACTGCTTCAATGATAGTTGATATAGGAGGCGGGACCACGGAAGTCGCAATAATAAGCTTGGCCGATATTGCTTGCTGTGATTCAATCCCGGTTGGGGGCGATGCCATGGATGAGGCCATAATCAATTATCTCAAGAAGACTCATAACCTGGTTGCGGGTCAACCAAGAGCTGAAAAAGTGAAGATAGAAATCGGCTCTGCCGCGCCTCTGGAAGAAGAATTGGCAATGGAAGTGGCCGGCAGAGACATGATCACCGGCATGCCGAAAACAATTACGATAGACAGTGGGGAGATTCGTGAAGCTCTCAAAGAACTTATCTGTGCAATTATAGACGCGGTGACCGGAACGATTGAAAGGGCCCAGCCTGAATTGGTTGCCGATTTAATAGACAATGGTATTCACATTTGCGGAGGTGGGTCATTGCTGCGGGGGATGGATACTGTTCTGTCACACGCAACGGGCCTGAAGGTCATAAGAGTTGATGATCCGTTGAAGTCCGTGGCTAAAGGCACTTCCATATACCTTGAAAATCCGGATAAGTGGACATACAGAATTCCCCATTCTGAGTCCGAGACTTCTTATTCTGAGCCCAAGACTTCTTATCGGCAGCCCGAAAGCTCCCATTCCGAGTCCGAAGACTCTTATGCCGAGTCCGAAAACTCATATGCCGAGTCCAAAAACTCATATGCCGAGTCCAAAAACTCATATGCCGAGTCGAAAAGTTCTTATTCCAAGGCCAAGACTTCTTATTCTGAGTCCGAGACTTCCAATTCTGAGTCCGAGACTTCCAATTCTGAGTCCGAGACTTCGAGTTCTGAGTCGGCAAGAGTGCAAAAAACGCGGTAACTGATGAAAGATATTTCATGCATCGTTCTGTTTGGATTCGATGCGCTGAACCGAGATGGCTAAGAAACGAATCGAAATTTCAGAGCGAACGTTGTTCACCTGTCTCATAATACTCGGGCTTGCTGTGTTCTTTGTGCCTCAAACCGCGACAAGCAGACTACAGTTTGCTTTTGTCCGTGTTTTCAGCAAGCCCTTGAGCATTTGTCGTAATTTAACACGGGTGGCATCCAACCAGCAATCGGCACCAAAGTATGTCGATCAGCGCCAATACCTCAAGTTAAGGAATCATCTCGCCAACAATATACAATGGCTGCACCAAGAGCGCGAAAATGTCGCAAAATTATCTGGGCTTCGCAGCAGATCTGTTTGGGAAGGGGTTTGTTTTGTCTTGGCTGATATCATTATAGATTCGACAGATATCTCGCAAAATGAGCTTATCATAAACCGCGGCAAAGATGATGGATTGACTCAGGGCCAGTTTGCAGTTTGCGACTACAGCGTCATCGGAATCATCACGAATCTTGATCGGCGTATGGCTCACGTTCAACTGCTGACCGACCCAAGATCCAAAGTAGTGGTAAAGATCGGTGATTTGGACCTTCAAGGGATAATGCAGGGTAACGGTGACGGTTCGGCGAGTATTGGCCTGATACCTAAAGAGCATAGAATCGAAAAAGGCGACATCATTTATGTCCAGAAAAAGCCGGGCTTCCTGGAAGTTCCCATGATAGCTGGAACGGTAACACAGTGCGAACCGGATGATGAGAATCCACTGCTTTGGAAAATAGCAGTCGAGCCGGCCTCTAACGTGAAGGACATGAAAAGTGTAACTGTAATCACAATGAATTCACAGAAGTACAACAAGGCGGAAGATGTCAGAGCCGTGACTCAAGTCTGAGTTGGTTTGTTGGAAAATAGATAAGGAGAAATCAAGATGAGTCCTCGTCGTTTATACGGTGAACGAGTCCATGGAAAAGGCAAATGGATAATCGCCCTGATAATCGTGGCTCTTGTCGTGTTTAAGATCTACAAACGCAATGTTGGCCCCACTTTTATTGTCGCCGATGAAAGTGAACTTGGGATCTCCGCAGTCGAACCCGACAATGAAGATAGTGCGGTGTTGCCAACAACCCGCCCCGTATCAGATCCGAATGTGCATCACATAGCCGGCTTAAGCCTGGAATCAAATCCAGGGGCGGCCATACCTGTTGATGATATTCTGGCTGAAATTGATACAAACGGGCCTCAAGTCATAGAGGCTCGTGACAAACTCAATGAAATGCTTTCAACAACCATCAGTGAAGAGCAATTGTCATCTGTCAAGAGGCAGCTTTCAGCACTTTCGGAAAAGTGGCTTTTCGGCAGAGCGGTTTTTCCTGATGACAAACTGTGCGGCCGGTATCAGGTCGAGTCGGGAGACAGCCTGGAGGCCCTTGGCAGAAGGTTTAAAGTTCCGTACCGCATTATTATGCGGATTAACAGTATCAGTGATCCCACAGCCCTGCGCGCAGGGGAGACGATAAAAATTGTTAAAGGCCCGTTTCGCTGCAAAGTGTACCGATCGAATTTTAAAATGGACTTATATCTTCAGGATACATTTGTACGGAGTTTTGTAGTAGGCCTTGGCAAGCCCGGAAGGGAAACGCCCACAGGCCGCTGGAGGGTTAAGGGCAAACTCCTATCACCTACCTGGACTGATCCGGATACCGGCAAAACATATGAATCCGGGGACCCTGATTACCCCTTGGGGGCAAGATGGATTGCGCTGGAGGGGTTGGATGGCGACGCCAAGGGCAGGACCGGTTTTGCGATACATGGCACGAAAAATCCGGAGCAGCTCGGCACAGCAGGATCACGAGGCTGTATACGTCTTTACAATGAGGACGTGAAATTAGTGTACGATCTACTCAGGGCTGGCGTATCGGAAGTAGTAGTAGTCGAATAGAAAAGTCCTGCTGTACAAGGCAGGACACGTTTGATCAATTGCACGATCACAAGTCACAGTTGAAGGCAGACTTGTGATCGTTTTTTTTGCGCCTCCAAAGACCGGCCAATTTTCTTTTTGCGGGGGCCTATAAAAACTCAGCTCTTGTCACCAAAGTCCCTCAAACGACCCCTTCCACGCCCCTTGGCCGTTATCCACTTGAATTAGAAGAGTCCTTCTGGTATAATGTTCTCATCGCTCAGGGATAGGAGCTGAGGCATCTGGGGGGCTTCTAAATCGTAGAAGCATTCTTTTGTGAAGGGGGGCTTTTCATGAAAAGAACAGGGCCGAGAAATGTCTTTGCTGTTTCTGCGAATTCCAAACCAGTTCTTCACGCGATTGTTCTTGTGATCATCATTTGCTTCCTGGGCCGTTTTGTTGGCACGAGCCAGGCAAATGGTAACAGCAGAATAGCCTTGCTGATCGCCGCTTTAGATACAGCCCAAAACGGCATAAAGCGTATTGAAACATCCGATAGCGAGGACCCTGTTCAATGGCAAACTGTACAAATGCGCGTAACTGCATATTGTCCCTGCTCAAAATGCTGCGGCAGTTATTCAGATGGCGTAACCGCCTCTGGCCACAGAATATCGCAGGGCGACCGCTTTGTAGCCGCTGATAAGAGATACCCATTTGGAACCGAAATGGTTATCCCCGGCTACAAGAACAGCCAGGCCGTAGAAGTTCTCGACAGAGGTGGCGCAATTCGCGGAAATCGCCTCGACGTGTTCTTCAACTCGCACCAGGAGGCTCTGGAATGGGGTGTCAGACACCTTGATGTAAAAATTCGTCATCAATAGTTGAACGGAATTATTGAGGACGTTTCGCTCGGGCGCTCGGCATGTTTACCGCCGGCGCAACGGGCCCAGGGGGAGTCAGCATTTATCGGAGGGGGGTGCTCTTGCCATGCTTCGACGCACATTCGCACTGACCGGTGCCCTTATGAAACGGGTGCTCATCGCTGTCATTGCGATGGCGATTACGTCGGTTCCCGTCTTGAACGGAAAGACCGCTGATGTCTCTTCGCTTGCATCAACCGACAAGTGCGCGCTGTACGGACGAATCAGGCAGATGGTCAGGGCCCTGGAGTACCCGGACCAGGTAGCCTCCGAACTAATCGAGATGGTCGATAGCTGGAAGGACACGCAGGGACAACCTATTCTCGTCACTCTGAAGGCAATATTGGCCAACTCAGAAGAATCCTGCACAAAAGGCGAATTGTCCAAGACTCAGCTTGCGGGAATTGAGAGGAATGTAATTAGTCACCTCGCCCGGACCATAAAGCAACAAATCGATTACAGACGCGATTTCTTCGAATTGGCCAGCACGGTCAGGAGCCAAAAGACCAACTGCTGCGGTTATTCACAACTGCTTTATATTCTGGGTAGCTCCATAGACCTGTCGGTCCAAGCCGCAAGGGTGATTGAGCCTGTCGAAGGCCCGATGGCGACGGTTCCACAGCACATGGCAAACACAGCCAGACTTGCCGACGGAACGACGATCATTTTAGATCTGACAAGAACAGGTGACTCCTTCGACGCGTCCGCAATGACCAAGGGCGAATATCAGAGCGATTTTGAGTCTGGCCAACGCAATAGCCAGCAGGTTGGATCCAGGGCCGGCAGGGTGCGCCGCACATCAGGTGCACGCGCGATTGCCGGGGCATGTTTCATCGAGCAGCTTGCGGCCCGGGGGGACGGCTCAGGAACCGATAATGGAAGAGTTCAAACACTCGACCGAAATGAGCTGATTGCCGAACTCCACTTTAGCCGGGGAACGCTCTATCATTCTTCGGACCGCAGCGCCGAGGCGATCAAGGCCTACAGCAAAGCCATCAGGGCCAATCCGAAATGTGCCAGGGCATACAACAACCGTGGAAGTGTTTATCTCACCGCCGGCAGGTACAAGAAGTCCATCTCCAACTTTGACAAAGCGATTCAGTTCAATCCCGAATTCGCTCACGCCTACCACAACCGTGGAAATGCCCGCTTCGCCTTGGGCCTCTACAGCCAGGCCATCTCGGACTATACGCGCGCTATCGAACTTGGAGCCGAACTTGAGCGCACGTTTCTCAAACGCGGATCTGCCTACCTGAAATCTGGACAGTATGCCCAGGCAGTGGCCGACTACACAAAAGCCATTGAACTCGATCCGAAATCCTCGTGGGCGTACTACGGCCGTGGGACGGCCCGGGCCATATCAGCAGACCGGGCAAGGGCCAAAGATGATCTGCTGAAGGCAGTCAGACTTGATCCAGCCCTGAAGAGGCATGTTAAGGAAGTCTCCAATCAGTTCGAGCTGAATCTGACACTCACTAGCCACTCATCTTCTGGCTGAGGTATCCAGCGATCGCCCGTCTGGCCGTTCAATGTCGGCACAAAATCTACAAATGTGTGCCCGCAATCTGGCCGATATCGAACTGGACAGGAGTCCTGAGGGCGTTTCATTCGCATGCTCGTTATTTCTGGCGTCGGTGGAACGGACACAGGAGGGATCAGCATTTGTTGAAGCGGGTGCTCTTATATGCTTGGACGTACACTCTTACCAGTTGGTGCGCATAATAAACAGGTGCTCATCGGTGCTATTATAGCGGCGATTATGGGAATTTTCGTCTTGAACCCAAGAGCCGCCGCGGCTCATTCGCTTGCGCCGACCGATGAGGGCGTGCTGTATGGACAAATCAGGCAGATAGTCAGGGAGCTGGAGTACCCGGACAAAGTGGCGTCCGAATTAGTCGAGATGGTCGATAGCTGGAAGGACGCACAAGGACAACCTGCTCTCACCGCCCTAATGGCAATATTGGCGAACTCAAAAGAATCCTGCATGAGAGGCGAATTATCGGAGATTCAGCTTGCGCGCATTGAGAAGAATGTAGTTAGTCAACTTGCCCGGACCATAAAGAAACAAATAGGCTACAAGCACGATTGCTTTGAGTTGGCCAGCCTTGTCAAAAACCACAAGACCAACTGCTGTGGCTATTCACAACTGCTTTACATTCTGGGTAACTCCATCGACTTATCGGTCTCGGCCATAAGGGTGATTGAACATGTGGACGGCCCGATGGCGACGGTTCCACGGCACATGGCAAACACAGCCAGGCTTGCCGACGGGACTACGATCATTGTAGACCTGACAAGAACAGGCGACTCCTTCGGCGCGTCCGCCGTAACAAAGGGCAAATATCAGAACGATATTGAGCCGGGCCCAAACGAAGGGCAAGACGCCAGATCGAGAAGCGGCAGGACCTACACCAGATCAGGTGCACGCTCGATTGGCGAGGTGTGTTTCATCGAGCAGCTTTCAGCCCGCGGGCAGGACCTGCAAACCGATAATAGAATAATCCAAGTGCTGGACCGAAACGATTTGATTGCCGAAATCTACTTTAGCCGGGGAACCCTCTACCATTCTTCGGACCGCAGCGCCGAGGCGATCAAGACCTACAGCAAGGCCATCAAGGCCAATCCGAAATGCGCCAGGGCATACAACAACCGGGGAACTGTCCATCTCACCGAGGGCAGGTACAGAGAGTCTACCTACGACTTTGACAAAGCGATTCAGCTCAATCCCAAATTCGCTCATGCGTACTACAATCGAGCGAATGCCCGCTTTGCTCTGGGCCTGTACAACAAGGCCATCTGCGACTATACGCGCGCTATCGAACTCGGAGCAGGATCTGAACGCACATTTCTCAAACGAGGGCTTGCCTTCCTGAAATCCGGACAGTATGGCCGGGCAGTGGCCGACTACACCAGAGCCATTGAACTCGAGCCGAAATCCTCGGGGGCATACTACAGGCGTGGGACGGCCTATGCCATGTTAGCAGACCGGGCAAGAGCCAAAGAAGACTTGCTAAAGGCAGTCAGGCTGGATCCGACCCTAAAGACACAGGTTGAGCAAATGTCCGATCAGTTCGAGCTGGGCTTGACAGTCGGTTAGTCTGGGAAGATGGCCCGCTGTTTCTACCCGAAAAAAGGTTGAGCGAAATATCTTCAAGAATAGACTTCTCGGCCTGGTCCGGATTTTCATCGGCACTCCGGCGACCACCATCCGGATCATATTGCCGGACGCGAGTCTGTCAGGCATAGATCCACAAGTTCGTTGATCACCGCCGTGCCGGCGCACATTACTTTGTCGGCCCCGCCCCAGTAAAGCTTGAGTGTGCCGTCTTCTTCGTCGACTGCGCCGCAGGTGAAGACCACGTTGTGCACGTAGCCGGTGACTTCCCATGGGTCTTCGGGCTGAAGTATCCAGCGATCCCCTACGCCGAGGATTTGTGCGGGGTCGTCGAGTTTGTGCAGGGCGGCGCCCAGGCGGTAGACGTGGCCGTCCATCGTGGGGAAGACGCCATGATAGATGCTCAGCCACCCCTTCTCGGTACGGATCGGCGGAGCACCCGGGCCGATCTTCATCTCGTCCCAGTGGTACGGCACCGGTTTCATCACCAGCCTCGAATCGCCCCAGTGGCGGAGGTCGGGTGAGAAGCTTATCCAGATTGACCATGGGCTGATATCCGAATGCGGCCTGTCGAGCTTGACATATCTGTCATTGATCTTTTCTGGAAAAAGTACGGTGTTTCGGTAGTCGGCCTGCGTGATCAAGGCGAATCTTTCGACCGAGACGAAATCGTACGTTCTTGCCAGGGCGATTCGGACGCCGTGCGGCGAATAGGCGCTGTAGGTTATGTAGTACGCGTCTTGAAGATGTGTAATTCGCGGATCTTCCACGCCGAAGGCTTCGTACTCGCAGAAGACCGGTTCTGTGCTCGGCGTCATAAACGGTTCGGGCCCGGCTTTGAAATTGAAACCGTCTTCGCTTTCAGCAAGGCCAATGATGGACCTGCCCGTGTCGAGGTGCGAGCGGAACAGCATTATGTACCGGCCGTTGAATTTTGTAACGCCGGCGTTGTGGACTGTCTGGACGGGGTAAGGAATGTCGTCCTTGGTAAGAATGGGGTTGCCCGGATAGCGGGTGACAAATTGTTTTTGCATAACTTACGTCCTTGCAGATGTCTATTCCTTGGCCACTAAGGCACGAAGTCACCAAGTCTTTTGTATTCTGAATTCGTGTCCCTTCGACTGCGCTCAGAACATGCTTTGTGTCTTGGTGGCTATTACTTCTGCTCCTGCCGCCGGAAGATTTCTTCGTAGACTTTTTCGTAGCCGGCGACCATACAGTCGATGGTAAAGTTCTCCTGCACTCGCTGCAGGCACTTCTTTCGGTCGATAAGGCCGAGCTTGCCGACGGCTTCGACCGCTTCGCCGACGTTGTTGACCAGATAGCCGGTCTGTCCGTCCGCGATCACCTCACGGCACGAGCCCAGGTCCATCGCGATTACCGGCACGCCGGCCGCCATCGACTCGGCCATCACCAGGCCAAAACGCTCGGGGATGGTGTTCAGATGGAGAACCGCGCTCGCTTCTTTCAGAAGCGCGTCTCGCTGGACGGGGTCGACCGGACCTATGAACCTGATCGACGAATCATTGATGTGCGGCTTGACGAGTGTGTCGAAATAATTCTGATCCTGGATAATGCCCGCTATAATCAGGTCTTTGTCTGCCTTCTTTGCCACTTCAATAGCCAGGTGCGTGCCTTTGTCGCTGTGTATGCGCCCGTAATGGACGAGCGTCTCGCCCGGCTTCTCTCTGAAAGTGAGATTGGAAAGATCTATGCCGTTGTAAACAGTCGCCAGGTACGGCAGGCCCGGATCGCGGTCGGAGTCACTGATAGAGACATAGTATGAATCCTTGTGGTCGTGGTAGACGCGCAGAATGTCGGGGTCTGAGAATCCGTGGATGGTCGTCAGCATCGGCGTCTTGATCAGCGGCAGATAGGTCAGGGGAATAAAGTCGAAGTTGTTATGGATCAGATCGAATTGGTGCGCACGGGCCATCACCTTGGAGATGTGCAGGCAGGTCGAGACCAGAGGGATCTGTGATTTGTCCTCCTCGTAGCCACGTTCGATCCAGCCTTCGAGCTTGGCATCAGTGACAGACTCTTTCGTGGCGAATAGCGTGACATTCTTCCAGCCCCGGGCCACCAGCCCTTCGGTGATATTGCTGGCAACTGTTTCCCAGGCGCCGTAAGCCCGCGGCGGCGTGCGCCAGGCCACCGGTGAGAGAACTGCAATCCGTTTTTCTTTTAGCTTGCTCAGTGCATACTGCATTTTTCGTTCGGCCTCATGCCCTTCGCACTTCTTCCTTGATTCGCTGTATATGTCCTCGACCCAGACCCTTTACCTCGCAGCCCAGCTCGAAATACTGACGGATTCTATTATCGTCCAAGATGCCGAAGCAGTCAATAACCGCCAGCGGCCGGCCCGCCCATTCGACGATCTTTTCCGGATCAAGCTCGAGATAGGGTGTGTGGGGCACGGCCAGGATAATTGCCTGCGCGCCGGCCAGGGCGCCGGCCAGATCGTCCCGGATGCGAAGATCGACCAGCTCATCCTGATTGCGGAAAAACCGCGACAGAGAATGGCCGGGTGCAGGATACGTATCCTGCGATTCCAGCTCGTACCAATGCTCGAGATAGGGATCATGCACCCGCATCTCGGCTCCCATTTCGGTGAGCTTGCGAACGACAACTTCCGAGCCGCTATAGCGGGTATCGCCGACATCCTGGCGATAGCTTGCTCCACACAGAAGTACGCTCGCGCCGGCCACTTGTCGGCCCATGTTCCGAAGAGCGTCTCTGGTCAGCGTCGCCACGTGCAGGCCGCGCGTGTCGTTGATGTCAATCGCCGTGGTCGTCAATTTGAAGATGTCGTCATCGAAGCCGAGAATGTGCTTGTATGCCCAGTAGCCAAGACCACCGTCCTTGGGCAGGCAGTAGCCGCCGATGCCGGGGCCGGGGAAGATCATGTTGCTGTGCGTCGGCCGCACCTTGATGGCCTTGGCGACCTTGATCAGATCGACGCCGTTGCGCTCGGCGAACAGGCTCCACTCGTCGAGAAACGCCAGTATCGTGGCGCGGTAGGAATTCTCGACGATCTTGGTTGTCTCGGACTCGATCGGGCGGTCCATCACGGTCAGAGGAAACTCTTCAGTGTTGAGCACCTCTTTGAGGAACTTCTCGACGCGCTGCCTGGCCTCTGTATTGCAGCCCGAGCAGACTCGCCAGAAATCACGTATGGACGAAATATAATGCCTGCCGGGCATTACACGTTCAAAACTGTGCGACAAAAGAGGTTCCGAGTCTATGCCACGGTCGGCGAAGGCCTTCTTCATCACAGGCCAGGCGACAAATTCGGTGGTCCCCGGGGCAACCGTCGTCTCGATCAACGTCAGGCAATGCGGTGGAATCTTTTCGGCGATGGTCTTTATCGTGGCCTCGAGAGCGGCCATTTCCGCATGTCCCGTGCGCATGTTGCCGAGATCCTTCTTTGTGTAGTCACACTGGACGTCCACGACCACGCAATCGGCCAGTTTGAGACAATCGCTGTTGTAGGTGCCGATCAGCGTTTTCTTGTCGCGCACGCAACGGGCGATCATCGGCTCGACCTCGGGATCCTCAGCCTTGACGGGGGAGACGCCCTGATTGAGCAGCGGAATCTTCCAATAGCTGCGCACGCTGGGCCGCTGACAGCCGATAACGAATTTGCCTGGCTTGCCGGTCTCCTTATCAACTGTGTCGGCGATAATAGCCGCCATCACTGCGCCGACGAAACCGACGCCCATCACCACGACGATTTCTTGGCCCTCATCTCGCGCGGCCTTGACCAGGGACTCAACGCGCTGGAATTCGCCGGCATACTCGTCTTGCTGGGGGATGGCAAATTTTTCGCCAGCCGGACTCACTGAATAATCAGCCATCTTGACACCTCGCTTGAGAAGTTTCCACTTGTATCCTGCATCTATCCTGCATCACTTATGCACTCGGCAAAAACCTGCGGGCAGTTTACCATCAATTTTCCACGTGGCAAGCTTTTCCCGCGTCGTCGAAGGTTGGCCCCCGCCGGGCCGATCCCTGTACCGTTTGCCCTTGCATTATAGGAGCAGAAATGGTACAATTTCTGTAGATTTTTGTGGTATTCTCGCGTGAGTATTTCCCGAGCCGATAGTACTTGCGGCTGGAGGGTAGTAATGAAAGAAGGCTCTGCTTTGGCCTTGATCGTCATCTCCTTGGTTCTCGCGTTTGCCGGTGCCGGACGGGCCGCTGACGGCGAGTTTGAATACCCGTGCTATCTGCGCGACGCCTACGACGCCGACGACAGTTGCTGGACGGGTATGGACGCTCAAGGCCGGTATGAAGGTCCTATTCGAGTAATTCCTGAACGCTGGCTCCTCGGCCCGCCCCCGTCCGAGAAGTCGGGGGTCACTCTGCCGCCAGACCACTGGGTAGAGCTTCAGTTTCGCGCCCCGATAGTGGACGGGCCTGGCGACGACATAATGCTGATTGAGTTGGGACCCGTCAGCGAGCAGGCCCTCGTCTTCATCACCGACGGCGCCGAAGAGGAGTATCTCGTCTCAATAGCCGAGGCCGGCAGCGTCGGCGGCGGGGTGGACCCGACAGAGATAGGTTTTGACATCGCCGGTCTGGGCCTGCCATTCACCCCTCGGGCGGTCCGGATTGTCGGATTGGACCACGGCGGGGAAGCACCCGGGTTCGACGTGGCCAGCGTACGAGCGAGAATCAGCAACAACTGCGGCCAAATATCCTGCAATCCGGTTCCCGTAGACGGCGCGGTGAATGTCCTGGCAGATGCCGTCCTGAGTTGGACGCCAGCGGGCTCGGGCGGGCATAATCTGCTGCATTTGTCAACGGACGTTGCCGATCTGGGCGGGACCGGGCGCGTGCTGGATGCCAACAGCTTCGATCCGGCCGGCTTGGAATTGGCAAGCACCTACTATTGGCGCGTAGATGAGGTCAGCGATCCCGGCGCCGGGGCCGGTGCAGCCTGGAGCTTCACCACCGCCGACCATCTTGTGGTGGATGATTTTGAGGCGTACGAAGTACTTGTTGATCCTTCAGATCTCGACAGCAAGACAATCTACGACGAGTGGAAGAACGCCGACGTGTACATCTCGACCGAGCGGACTCACGAGTGCAGCAAAAAGTCGATGGCATTCGGCTACTATTATTACCGTGACAGCGTCTATTCCGAGGTGGTCCATGCCTTTGATCCGCCGCAGGATTGGGCCAAGATCGGCGTCAAAGTCCTGGAGTTGCTCTTCTTAGGCGAGCAGTACAATTCCAAAGGACAGATGTATGTGGTTTTCAACGATGGAAATTCCGAGACTATTGTGCCTTACCCCGGCGATGCAAACGATATCAGAAGCGAGGCTTGGCAACGATGGAGGGTCGAGCTGAGCGACTTTAACGATCTGGATTTGAGCAATATCGAGAGCTTCTCCATTGGTTTTAGCACCACCCTGGCGGAGCCGTACGCAACTGGCAGCGGCACGGTTTACTTCGACGACATTACGCTGCATGCGTCCCGGTGCCTCCAGGAGAACAGGCCGGCGGCTGATCTCAATGGCGATTGTGCTGTCAACTTTGCGGACATCGAAGAACTCGCGTATACCTGGCTCGACAGAGGACGCAACAGCCAGGTGGTGACGGCACCGAACGCGCCGGTGGCCTGGTACAAGTTTGAAGACAACGTCGACGACAGCGCCGGCAGCGCCCACGGGTTGCTGCGCGGCAGCCCGACATTTGCTCCCGGCGTGCACGGCAAGGCGATACACTTCGATGGTGACGAAGACTACGTGGAGCTGACGCGGGCGACCAATCTTTTCGCAGCAATCAACTCCGGAATAACCATCGCTTTCTGGCAATACGGTGCCGACTCATCGCATCTGACCGATACGCTATGTTGCTCGGACTATGTCTATGGCGACAGCGATCCGGCTATAGCCGTCAACCTTGGCTGTTGGAGGCGACCCGGCCGGTACAACTGGGATTGTGGAGAACCTCGGTCGTTCCGTGAACGGCTCAGCGGAAACCACCGCTACGAGAGCGAATGGTCCGGTCGATGGAACCATTGGGCGTTCACGAAGGATGTGCGTCGGGGGCAGATGCAGATCTTCCTCAACGGGCGGCTCTATGACAGCCGGGCCGGGGCAGACTCACCAATCGCGCGGATCACATCATTCGAGATCGGTTCCGGCCACTACGGCGGTTACGACGGCTTGATCGATGACTTCCAGATCTACGATTACGCGCTCTCACAGAGCGAAATAGCCCACGCGGCCACCAACGGCACCGGCGTCTTCGACCTGCCCCTGATGCTGCCGGGCGATTTGAACAGCGACAACCGAATCGACTTGGCCGATTTCGCATTTTTGGCCGAAAATTGGCTCAAAAATGGGCTATGGCCATGATATTTGGGCAAACTAAGCCTCTATTTCGGTCGACATATGTTGTGGTCGATGTGTCAACGACAACAAATATGGGTTTATTTGGAGAGTTTTTTCTTGACCGCTGCGTATGGACACCTTAGGATGTGGTCAAGTATGATGCTCATTATGAATGAGATCGTTGGTCGTCCCGTGTAATCTGTGGTTTCGTCGTTACTTAGCCAAGGGACGCACAAGAGAGAAGGCTTGCAGGTCTTTTCTTTTGCGGAATTGAAGTTGCAAAGATATTTTCGGCGATGTCCGTGGTCGAGCAGGTGTGTTGTTGCGGCCTTGAACATATAGCCGAAAGTAAATTTAGCGTGAAACGAAATCTGCTTGAAAGAGCGTTCGCTTATCCGAGAGGAAATGTCAGTGTTGAGTAACAAATCAGCCTGTTTTGGCCAAAAGATCGACTTCTTTTTGCCGATTGTCTCGTCGCCAAAGGAGATTCTCGCGGCATGTAGCTGATTTTGCGCTCGCGCGAAAGGGATTTCGTAATTCATAGCCATTTCTTTGTGACTTTCCTGCCGCCGGAGGCCCGATCCATTCCATTGGGCAACGTTTGTATTACTCTGTAATAAGTGCAATGGAAAGGTACAAAAAAATGGATGTCATAATGATGGAAGTTGCTCTTTCAGACATCATGGCCACCTTTATTGCCTTTCTTCTGGGAATCAGTCTGACTCTTATTGTTGTACAGATGATTTCCAGAGCGAAAGCCAAGACGTTGAAGCAGGACCTGGACAGACAGGTTGAAGGCGCCAAGAGAGAAGCAGAGAACATAATCAAATCCGCCCAGATCGATGCCGCCGCCGAGACAATCAAGAAGAGGGAGCAACTTAACGCCGAGGCAAACAAAGTCCGCGGTGAGCTCCACGAAACTGAGATGCGTCTGACCAAGCGCGAGGATACGCTTGATCGCCAGGCGGAGTTGCTCCAGCAGCGCGAGAACGGGCTGAAAAGCCAGCAAAAGGAGGCCGAGAGAAAGCTGCACAATATCGACCTGAAGGAAAAGCAGCTTTCGATCCTGATGGCCCAGCAGAAGAACCAGTTGCTGAAGATCACGGCAATGAATATGGATGAGGCCAGAGAGCTGCTGTTAAAGCGTCTGGAAGACGAGTGCGAGCACGAAATGTCATCTTTGATCCAGCGCAAAGTCGAGGAGACCACCGAGACCGCCGACGAAAAGAGCCGGGAAATAATCAGTTCGGCCATTCAGCGGTATGCCGCCGAGCAAACCTGCGAAGCCACCGTCTCGACCGTGGAAATACCGAACGACGACATGAAAGGCAGGATCATCGGCAGAGAGGGACGCAACATCCGTGCCTTCGAGAAAGCCACGGGCGTGGACGTGATCGTCGACGACACGCCCGGGATGATAGTTGTCAGCGGCTTTAGTCCCGTCAGACGAGAGGTGGCCCGACTTTCGATGGAGCGCCTCATCCAGGACGGTCGCATACATCCGTCTCGCATCGAAGAGCTTGTGGCACAGACGAAGAAGGATGTCAACAACAAGGTTCTGCAGATCGGCAAGAACGCTGCAGTGGAGACCAACATCAGGGGATTGAACAACAAAGTGGTCGCTCTGATAGGCGCCTTGGCCTACAGAACCAGCTACGGCCAGAACGTCCTTCGTCACAGCGTGGAGGTCGCGTTTCTCGCTCAGGTCATGGCTGACGAGCTTGGGCTGGACGGTTCGATAGCAAGGCGTGCCGGACTGCTGCACGACATCGGCAAGGCGATCGACCACGAAGTCGAAGGTAACCACCCCACAATAGGGGTCAACTACCTCAAGCGTTTCAGCGAGTCGTCTATCGTGCTCAATGCAGTCGCGGGACATCATGGCGATGTCCCGCCGGATAATCCATATACGCCGCTCGTTGCCGCCGCCGATGCCATCAGCGCCTCGCGGCCTGGTGCCAGAAGAGAAACGCTCGAGAGGTACATCAAGAGGCTCGAGAAACTCGAGGAAATCGCAGCCAGCTTCAAAGGGGTCGAGAACGCATACGCAATCCAGGCCGGGAGGGAAATCCGCGTTATCGTATCGGCCGAAGATGTGGACGACCAGTCGGCCATGAAGATTGCCCGCGACATCGCCAACAAGGTCGAAAACGAGATGACGTATCCCGGGGAGATCCAGGTAACACTGTTGCGTGAGGTCCGCTGCATAGAATACGCAAAATAGTCTCGTATGTCGTGGCCGCAGCGAGCATGATATAGACGTGAAGATACGAACATACGAAAATGAAGCTGAATATTCTTTGTATTGGTGACATAGTAGGTCGGCCCGGCAGGCGCATTATGGGCGAGAAGCTAAAGCCCCTGATCAGACAGCTGGAGGTCGACTGCGTGATAGCCAATGCCGAGAACGCCGCCGGCGGCTCTGGTCTGACACCACAGATTTATGAGAAGCTGCTGCGAACCGGCGTCAATTTGATCACTCTCGGCGACCACACTTACCGCAAACGAGGCATAATCCAAACGCTGGAGACAGCTGACAACATCGTCCGGCCGGCAAACTTCTCCGAACGCGCGGCCGGCAAGGGCGTCGCGTTCTACCGGACAAACAAAGGACCTGTAGTGGCGGTGGTCGCCCTTATAGGTCGTCTGTTTATGAAACCGGGGGACTGTCCCTACAATGCTGTCGACAAGATCCTTTCGCGGATCAGCCAAGAGGCCGACATCGTCATAGTCGATTTCCACGCCGAGGCAACCAGCGAGAAGATCGCCATGGGCTATCATTTGGACGGCAGGGTCAGCTTGTGTTTCGGCACCCATACTCACGTCGTGACCGCTGACGAGAGGGTTTTACCTGGAGGCACTGCGTACATCACGGACATCGGCATGACGGGGGCACACCATTCAGTGCTCGGTCGAAGTGTGGAGAATGTTCTAAAGGCTTTCAGAACGCAGATGCCGTTCCCCTTCGAGATAGCGACCGATGATGTAAGGCTAAACGGGGTTCTTGTTACCGTTGACAGCAATACGAAAAAAGCCGACAAGATCGAGCGCATTAGAGTTGACACCGATGTCGAAGAGGCGAAGACTTACGACAGCGACGACGGCAAGCCGGAATACCTCAACAACAACTTTTGACCTCGCGCAGCATACACGTTTTTGACTTTTGTCCGATGGCTTTGACGGCTACGATTGTTGGCTGCGACTATCCCAGGAAGGGATTGTGGGCCTTTTCGTGTCCTATTGTAGTGGCCGGGCCGTGGCCGGGGTAAACCTTAGTTTCATTGGGGAGCGTAAAGAGCTTGTTCTTTATGCTGGCGATCAGCTGTGACGTGCTGCCGCCCGGAAAATCCGTTCGGCCCACCGACTCGGCGAAAAGTGTGTCACCGACGAAGGCGATGCCGTCCTGCTTCGAGTAAAGGCAAATGCCGCCGGGCGTGTGACCCGGAGTGTGAAGCACGAGCAGCTCCATGCCGGCCAAATCGATAACGCTCTGGTCTTGGAGAGAGAAATCCTCCGGCGCCGTGCGCAGCGGCACGCCGGTCATAGCGGACAGATTTGCCCGGGGATCTGTGAGCATTTCGGCGTCCAGAGTGTGCATGTAGACCTTCATTTCCGCGAAACGGCTGCGAAGCGCCACCAGACCTCCAATATGATCTGCGTGGCCATGAGTGAGGACTATCGCGACTGGATTGAGTTGCTGCTCTTCGAGAAAGTCGGCCAATCCGCCGATATCGAGACCTGTGTCGATCACCAGGCAGTCGGTGGCTGTTTCGCTTTGGCGCAGGACGTAGCTGTTGGTTTCGTAGGCACCCAAGATCAGACTGTCAATTTTCATTCCTTATGCTCCTTTTCAAAGGCCGGTTATGGTAGGGCAAAGGGCTCGCGCCGTCAAGAAGTCTTTGCACTTGACCGGCAAGCCCAAGTCTGTTACTGTGCCGCGATTGTTGCCCGCGCACAAACGGTGTATGAAACGTTCGGCGCCTGAAAGATCGGAGAAAGTTATCGAATGAAGGCCTTTTGGCGAATATTCAAATATATCTGGCCGCAATGGCCGAGATTGATCGTGGTGTTCAGCACCGCGATAATTGTCGCGATCCTGCTTTCGGTCAGTTTCATGACGATCATCCCGCTGATGAAAGTGATGCTCGGCCAGGAGGGTCTGCATGGCTGGGTCGACCGCAAGGCGTGTGACCGGAAATACGGCGTAAGTATCTACCTGCCTGACGTGGCGGATATTACGACCGGTAGAGCGCAGGATATGATGCACAGCCTTCTGGTAACGGGCGTCGAAGAGGACAGTCTGGCCCATTTGGCCGGGCTGCAGAATGCCGACAGAATCGTGGGGGTCGGTGCACATAGTCCATCGCCGGAGAATCCGACGATCGCGGCGTCCAAAATATTAGAGGAACTGGCGAACAGTGACGACGCCCTAATCGTCGTTGAGGTCGTAAGATTGGATCCGAACAACGTGCCCAAGTCTGAGAGACTTAACCTCCACAACCCCTCAGACGAAGATTTCATATCAGGACTGGACTGGGGCCGGGTCCGCAGGGCCCGGTGGTCACTCGAACTGGGCTTGGTGGCAAAGGCCCAATGGGCGGTCGGCTTTCTGCCAAGAGAGCAGGATCAGGCAAGCAAGACAGATGCCGTGGTGTTTATCATTATTGCAATGGGTATTCTGACCATCATTCGCTGCCTGGCGAAATTCTATCAGGGCTACATGGCACACAAGGTCATGCAGGTAGCCATCACTCGGATGCGCGAGGATGTCTTCGGACATGCCATCGAAATGCCGATGGGATTCTTCGCCAGCGAAAGGCCGACCGACACGATCAGCAGAATTATGCGTGATACGAATTTAATGGCCTCATCGATCAAGACGATGCTTGGGCGGGCCCTTCGCGAGCCGCTCAATGCATTTTTCATGCTGATATGTGCAATGCTCCTGAGCTGGCAACTCGTGCTGATCTTCTTGTGTATGGGACCGTTCGTGGTGGGGTTGATAGCTCTTTTCGGCAGGAAGATGAAGAAGGCAACCAAGAGATCACTAGTGGCCGGGTCGCAGATGCTTGCCAAGCTCAATGGAGTTATGGCCGGTTTGAAGGTCGTCAAAGTGTACAATCAGCAGGATCATGAAAGAAGCAATTTCAAAACGATAAACGACAGGTTGCTCAAACAGTTATTGACAATCGCCAAGGTCAACGCCGCCACGACGCCCGCGCTTGAAGTTTTCGGCATGATCGGCGCAGCCATGGCCCTGGTAGTGGGGGCACATTGGATCACTCAAAGCACAACGACTGAAAACCGGATAGAAGGTCCGACGTTCTTTGCCCTTCTGGTTTTGCTTGGAGTGGCCGCCGAATCCGTGCGAAAGGCCAGCGGAGTGTGGAATAGAATCCAGGAAGCCAACGCTGCGGCAGAGAGGGTTTTTGCCGTAATGGATGAGCCTCTCGAAGACGATTCGCCTGGGGCACCGGCCCTTGAGCCTGGGAAGGACAAGATCGAATTCGTGGATGTCGCTTTCACCTATCCCGGCGAGCGGGCGCAGGTCCTGAAAGGGGTGAACCTCACCGTCCAGGCCGGTCACAATGTCGCCATAGTAGGACCAAACGGCTCGGGCAAGACAACCTTGGCCAATCTGATCCCCAGGTTCTACGATCCCGACAGCGGACAGATCTTGATAGACGGCAAAGACATTCGCGAGGTTTCACTGGTTAGTCTGCGCAGCCAGATTGCGATGGTGACCCAGAATATCGTGACTTTCAACGACACGATCGAGGCTAACATAGGATACGGCAAGGCACAAGCCACATCCGAGGAGGTTGAGCAAGCCGCCAGGCGAGCGTATGCTCACGAATTTATCAGCGCGCTGCCGCAGGGTTATGATACGGTAATAGGCGAGCAGGGGGTGGGGCTAAGTGGCGGACAACTTCAGAGGATCGTCATTGCACGGGCAATCCTGAAGGACCCGGCGATCTTGATTTTTGACGAAGCCACCAGCCAGGTCGATGCCGACAGCGAGGCCAAGATCCATAATGCCATCGAGCAGGTCATGCAGAACAGAACGACTTTCATAATAGCCCACCGCTTCAGCACGGTTATCAGCGCAGATGTGATAGTCGTGATGAATGACGGGCGGATCATCGCTCAGGGCCAGCACGACGAACTGATACAGACCTGCCGGTTGTACCAAAGTCTGTACGAAACGCAGTTAGTTAAGATGTAGCACAGGCGATTCGGGCGTAGAACCAGGCCACTTGGTACGGCTGTTCCGCTCGGATTTGCCCGGCCGGAGGGTGAATTTTCCCCTCGTCGTGTGGAAAATTCGCACTTTGATTCACAGGACATTGCCCATCTGGCCGATTAAGACAGGTGATGTCAGCCGAGGATGCAGTATTGAGCCCGGCGATCGAGACAAAGAAGCGGTTTTCCGTGCTAGATTGCTGTTGTGAAGATGTCCCTTAGTGTTGTGGGGAGTTGAAGTTATGCCTGATCTTCTGCGCCAAGCAAAAGCTCACGACCTTTTTGTGAGGTACGAGGGTAACCCTATACTTACGGCGGATAGTTGGCCCTACGCGACAAACGCCGTCTTCAATCCCGCCGCGGCTAAGCTAAACACCGAGACGCTTCTGTTGATTCGCGTCGAGGACATGCGCGGCTTTTCGCATTTGACCGTCGCCCGCAGCGCAGATGGATTCACGAACTGGGAGATTGACCCGACGCCGACCATGGAGGCAGACCAGAACTCCCGAGAGGAAAAATGGGGACTCGAGGATCCGCGCATTGTCTGGCTTGAAGAGCAAAAACAGTACGCGGTCACCTACGTTTCGTTCAGTGAGGGCGGTCCGGTGGTGTCGCTGGCAATCACCAAGAATTTCAAGACATTTGCCCGTCTGGGCGGCCTGCTGCCGCCGGAGGACAAGGATGCATGTCTGTTTCCTCGCAGGTTCAACGGGCGATTCGCATTGATTCATCGGCCCATCGTCCGGGGCGAGGCCCACATGTGGATCAGCTTTTCGCCCGATCTCAAACACTGGGGCGATCACAGACCTTTGATCAAAACAAGGCAGGCCTTTTGGGACGGTCACAGGGTCGGGCTGGCCTGCCAGCCGGTCGAAACTCCGCAGGGCTGGCTGCTGTTCTATCACGGTGTGCGCGATACCACTGCCGGGGCGATATACCGCGTGGGTCTGGCCCTTCTGGATTTGAATTCACCCTGGAAAGTCCTGCGCCGGGGCGACGAGTGGATCCTTGGGCCAAGCGCGATCTATGAACGTATCGGCGACGTCAGCGACGTTGTATTCCCCAACGGTGCAATTGTCCAGAAGGAGACGGATCAGATTCACCTCTACTACGGGGCTGCCGACAGCACCATCGCTGTGGCCACGGCGAAACTGGGCGATTGTATCGACTATATTATGTCTTGCCCAAAGGGAGAAGATTGACACCCGCTCAATCTCTGGCGGCCAAGGTGCAGGATCATTGTTTTGCTGTGCTGCCCATCGGCTGTCGTCTATAGCTTTGCCGCCTGGTGGTCTATGGCCAGCTTGCCCCGCACTCTCTCGAGCATCTGCGCCTTGCTCTGGATCCTCCAGACAAGTATGGCTATCGGCTCTCTCTTTCTATCTTCTCTGAAGGTTATTATTATCCGGCCAAAACCCATGAGCCTTTCGAGAAAATCGCTCGTGTCGATGCGGCTGTTGTAGTCCTCCCTGCCTATCTGCTCTCCGGACTCAGTGGGGCCTTCCTGCAGGTTCATGTAGTTGGGGGTGATAGTAACGTAGTAGAAAAGACCCTTGAGCCAGGAGACTAAGACGGCGAAGAGCCCCATCAGGCCAACCACTAGGTAGACCGCAGCATTCATGGACAAGGCAATGTTCTTGAATAACCTCAGGAAGGGTATGACCCAGCCGAGCAGGTGAAGCCATAAGAGGAAGAAGCCTACACCCACGACGGCGATAAGCAATATCTTTATGCTGATATTGTATTCCTCAACGAGGAAGTTCAGGAAAAATATGGCTGCCCACACGCCGCCTATTGCCGGATGTTCGCCAACGAAATAGCAGACCACCGCAGCGATAAACGATGCGACGATCGTGGGGACATAGAGTATCTTGGGCGTCCACGAAAAGACGATCAGCCAATCATTGATGTCGGGATCATCTCTGACCACTTTCTGCATCCGCAGTCTCGTACGCAGGGGCTTTCTGAACAGGAAACCTGCCAAAATGCTGCCGCCGATTGCGCCTGCGGCGATGTAGATTGCTATCATCTGATTTGAGAACCACCCAACCTCCCTTGCCTTCGGCACCAGGTAGAAGGCCAGCCCGCCGACAGTCGCGACCACCGCGATCGCCAGAATACCCCAGAGTATTATCTTCTTGTTCGGCTTCGAAACCTTCGCCTCGGCTACGGTCTCTGGTTTGGCTGAGACCTTTGGCTCCTCAGGGACCGGAGACTCGGCTTGATTGGCGACGCCGTTCTCACTGCCTTCGACACTCTGTTCGTCCATGATATGCCCTTTCAAGAATGAGCTGTGAGTTCTGCAAAATGCAGATCAGGCATATGTTATTGGAAATCGCCCGGCGAGGCAAGAGGTTCCCATTGCACCTTGGCGGCGCCCAGCAGTGTGCCGGTGGCGTAGGCCAGATCGATAAGCGATATTTGATATTCGGCCAGGGCCAGAATCTCGCGGCTCTGAGCGTCGGCAAAGTTTGCCTGCGCCTGGAGAACATCGGTGGATATCCCCAGCCCCAGCTCGAATTGGCGCTGCTCGGCCCCGAATAGCCGGCCGTCCAGAATCGCCCGCTGCCGGCTGGCCAAAACGCGCTGCCAGTTCGCCTCGACCTGATCTATCGCGTTAAGCACCTCGAATTCGATAAGTGCCTGGCGACTGTCCCGGCTTGCCAACCGCTGCCTGCGCAGATACAGAGCCTGCTGCATCTGACTCTTGGCCGCCTCGTTCCCCAACGGCACAAAGAGTTGGAATCCGATGCGGTGGTCCTCGAATCGCTTATCGAAGAGCAAGTCCAGAGAATCGTCCCGGGTCGGACCAAGACCATTGATGTTGTACCTGTAGTCCATTGTCACCAGAGGCAGTGCCTGATTCTTCATGAAATCGGTTGTCGCAACATCCTGGGCGATTTGAAGTTCCAACTCAAGCATTTCCATTCGATTGTCGATTGCCACAGCAACCAGGTGGAGTCTCTCAAGATCGTAGCGGACAGGATCAGGTACTGTGGCAGGGACTACAACTGTGGGCGTCTGCATCCCGAGCCCTCTCTTGTTGAGTGTTCGCTTCAGATCGCGTTCTCGGTCTCGCACACTGTTCTCGGCCAGAATTATCGCCTCAAGCTGCTGTGCAACGCCGGCCTCGGTGCGGACGACCTCAACCTGCGGCTTGTCACCGGCATTCACGAAGCGGAGAGCCTGCTCATACAGCTTTTGGGCCAGGTCGTACTGCGTCTTCCGCACGTCCAGTTCCATCCGGGCCGCATAGAGCCGCCAGTACACTTTATCCACCTCGGCAAGAACTCGTATCACCTCAAGTTTTGTCCGGGCATCGGTGATCTGCCGATCGTACTCGGCGATGTGGATACTATACGTGCTGGCACTGCGTCCGGCGTTTCGCAGCAGCGGCTGGCTAAGCGAGAGTGCTATGTCCGAACCATAGGAAGGGTTAAAAGTCGAGTAAATGGAATCGGTCTTGGTCCGGTTGTCGGTTATGTCAAAAGTCACCGTACCCCCTGTGCGCAGAGGCACATTGACACCGAGACCGGAGTAGGAATAGTCCACGTTCGAGCCTGAGATGTCAAGAGTCGACGGCTGAGGTGTATCGGTCTTGCCATATCCCCCGCTGGCGGTGAATGCCAACTCGTACTTGGCCCGTTCCTGGTTGACTCTCTCGGCAGCGACAGCGGGATTGATGAGCTGAACTTTCAGATCAAGATTGTTGCCCAATGTGAGCGCCCGGCATTGTTCAAGCGTTAGCGCAATCTCTTCGGCCGGCGCTTCGTTTGCATCTGTGATTGGTTCGGCTTGTTGTTCTCTGGCCTCCTTTAGCTCAAGCGTCTCAACGTGATGAAACCTCTCGGGCTCAATCCTGACCTTCTGGGGACCATCGGTGCTCAAGTAATCCAGGCAGCCCCCGAGTGAAATCAATGCCAATCCAAGAGTAACGGTAGTTAGATGCCGTCTATGCAGAAATCTTCTACTCATGTCTAAGTGCCTCAATGGGGTCGAGTCTGGCGGCCTTGATTGCCGGGAACATTCCGAAGAATATGCCCACGGTGCCGGAGAATCCGAATGAGAGCCCTATCGCCCATAGGGGTATATATGCCATGTCCATCTCAACTTTGGGGATATTGGCTATTCCCATGGTAAGCAGCTGGCCGAATCCGACTCCGACAAGGCCTCCGAAAAAGCACAGGACCACAGCCTCGATTAGGAATTGTGTCATGATCGCAGTCTTCTTTGCTCCCACTGCTTTGCGCAGTCCTATTTCCCTTGTCCGTTCCGATACCGAGACAAGCATGATATTCATGATGCCGACGCCGCCCACCAGCAGAGATATACCGACGATTCCGCCGGCAACCATCGTGACAATAATTGCTATCTTGTTGAAGATATCCAGGATGTTCTGGAGCGACATAACTTCAAATGTGTCGGGCTCGCCAGGCTTTATGTTTCGCGTGCGCCGAAGGAAGAACCTTAACTCGGCCTGGGCATCATCGGAAACTTCAGCAGACTTGCTCTCGGCGAGAACCCCTATGTAGAGGTATCGCTGTAACTTAAAACTGGTTTTGAACGGAACGAACACCTCGGAACGGTCCTGGTCGCCTCCGCCGAATACGGATTCCGGGCGAGGCTCTACGACGCCGACGATGTAGAAGGTATTGTGACCAATGAGAATAGTCTGGCCTATGCAGTCGCGGTCAAGATGAAGTTCGTTGCGCAGTTTGGGATCGATCAGACAAACCTGTCGCGTCTGGATTTCGTCGATAACCGACAGCGGCCTGCCATCAGTAACGGGACGGCTCTCAATTTTGTGGCAATCCGGCTCGATGCCGCGGACCGTCACGTTCTCGACCGACCTCTCACGGTGGCTGACGGTCTTGCCTCCGATCCACGTCTGGCGGCCGAACCGTTTTACGGAAGGGCAGTGATCGAGAAGACCATCGAAATGCTCTGGCAGAAATCGAATACTCCAAAAATTGGCATGCTGCATGGGCCCGGTATCTGGTCGCCTGGGTGAGATGAATATAGTATTGCTTCCCAGGGTCTCCACCTGTGTCAGTATCTTCGCCTTCAGGCCGGTCAACGCCGCTATGACAGCCGTTACGGAGGCAACGCCTATCACGATTCCGATGGTTGTAAGTATAGATCTGGTTTTGTTTGCCCAGATTTGTCCCATCGCAAGATACACGCTCTGATAGAAAAGCCTGAGAAAGACTAGAGGTGCCTGCAGCAGCATCTTCATGACGATTTCCCTCCGGCATCCTTCTCTGTCGCAGGCTTGTCGGCCGGGCTCTGATTACTCGGCCGATCATCGTAAATCTTGCCATCTCTCATGCGGATTATTCGCCTGGCGTGTCGAGCAACATGCTCTTCATGTGTTACCAGGATAATCGTCTGGCCTTCCCGATGAAGCTGGTCGAACAGGTTCATGATGCTTTCACTTGTCTTGGTATCGAGATTGCCAGTCGGCTCGTCCGCCATCAGAATAGTCGGCTCGCAGACAAGGGCCCTTGCGATGGCCACGCGCTGTTTTTCGCCCCCGGAGAGCTGATTCGGCTTGTGTTTTATCCGGTCACCGAGCCCGACACGTTCAAGAACCTTCTTCGCACGCTTGCGTCGTGTCCACCAGCCGTTCTTGGAATATATCAATGGCATCTCGACGTTCTTGAGCGCACTGTGCTGACCGAGCAGCTCGAAGGACTGAAAGACAAACCCAATCCGCTCGTTGCGAACACGAGCCAGCGCTGCATCACTCAGCCTGGTGGTGTTCTGCCCGTCTAGGGCATAATGGCCGGAGGTGGCTCTATCCAGGCAGCCGAGAACATTCATCAGCGTACTCTTTCCCGATCCGGATGCGCCCATCACGGCAACATACTCATTGTCGTGAAGTTCCAGGGTGATTCCGTCAAGTGCGTGTATGCGCTCAACGCCGACCTTGTACACCCGCGTGACATCCCGTAGGTGGATGATTGCCCCTTCGGGTTCCGGTCGCGATGGAGGCTTTTCAGCTTTGGCTGCTATCGTTGGCATCGTCTGCAGCTTCTTCATCACGCTTTGCCTCAGCGCCTCGTTTCTTTTTTTCCGCTTCTCGTTCATCTTGTATAATCTGGTCGTGCTTGATGCTCTCGAGCACTTTGTACGGACCGACCACAATCTTGTCTTCCGTTTTAATGCCCGATTTTATGATCGTGTGGGTCAGATTGCTTTCCGCGATGGTGACGGGAGTCACTACGGCTTTGCCGTCGATGTAGCGATAGACAACGGTTGCGTACATCTTGTCCTTGTCAACCTCAGCAGAATTATCGCGAATATCCAGAGGAAGACTGTCGACATTTACAGCCAGTACAGCCTGGCTTGGCACATTAAGCACATTTTCGTGCTTTATGGTCTCAATGTCTACGTGGGCGGTCAGCCCCGAATACAACTTGCTCACATCGCCCTCGAGCAGAATCTCGGTCCTGAAATACTTCGTACCGGTTGTCGACATTCGGTGCATCAAGGCAATCAGATCGACCACTCCTTTGAATTCCTCATCCGGAAAGGCCTGCACCTTCACGGTAGCCTTTTGACCGACTGCCAGTTTGCCCACATCCGCCTCGTCCACCTCCGCGACAAGCAGCATCTGGGAGAGATCCCCGACCTCCAGGATAACCGTGCCCGGATTATTCATAGTCCCGGTCATGACAAGCTCGCCAACTTCCGCATTTATCCGGATAATCGTGCCGTCGATGGGCGATGTGATGGTTGTATAGCTGAGCGTTTCCCGGGCCTGTTCAATCGCGGCGTCTGCAACCTCGAGGTTATGCTGCAACACGACCAGGTTCAGTTCGGCCGACTGCAGCGTATGCACTGAGGCCTCGTGCTGTGCCTTGAGTTCATCGTATGTGGCCTGTGCCTGATCGAAGGTGGCCTGGGCGATATCCTTCGATTCAAGCAGGCCTCTCTGGCGGTCCAGGTCCCTCTGGGCTTGTTCCAGCGAAGCGCCGAGGCCTTCTAGATTCGCTCGTTGACTCTTGATCCTAGCTTTCTCGACCTCCACGTGTGCGACTTGGGCATCACGGCTGGCTTCGGCCGACCTGAGCCGGCTCTCCAGGTCTTTCGAGTCCAAGCGGAGCAGCACCGAGGCCGGCACAGGCGGATTCGCATTCTCGTCACCGCAGGTCACGATATCGCCTTCTTCGTAGGGTAACTTTATGATCCTGGCCGAGACTTTTGCGCTTATTTCCACCTTCGTCTTGGGCTCAATCTCGCCAGGAGCACTCACAAACTCCACCAGTTCCCCTATTTGAGGCGTTTCAAGGCGTACCAACGTGGACTTACCCTGGCCCTTGAGTTTGGACCTGACCGCCATCCCGCCGCCGGCAGCGACCACGAATATCACAACGACCACAATGATTATTATCCGAGACTTTTTCACCCTGAGACCTTTCTTGGAATCAAAACTGCAAGAGATTTAGGATTCAACCAACAGTTACATAGATATAACGCAAAGCTCTGGCATTTGTTACGTCATTTGTTCGCATGTTCACAAAAATCTCTGCCGACCTAAGTATTGGGCCGACGATTGCATAAACGATTGTGCGCGCCCAATGTTACCGTCCTGTTACGGTTTTGTACTTTTTCTGTTATTTCTCGTCCTCAGGTGCAGAACGAATGCCTTAATAAGCTATTCGCCTGTGGCTGCAATGTTCCACAATGGTCCGTCGTCACTAATATTGGTATAGACGCCTTGCTCACGGGTTTATTGCGCTTCTTTTTTGAGAAAACTCCCGCGAAGAGGCTTTTAGCCTTTGAAAAACGGCTTATGGAGCTGATCGAGAAACTGATTGCCGGACCTGGAGAGTCAATCCCCGCACTCGGCAACCTCGCATCAGTCAATCCGACCCTGCAAGTCGCCGAGAAAGTCCCTTTTCGGCTGTGCGCGCCATCGCTGAAGATTAAGGCGTAAACAAATCCTCTATCTCAAACGGCTGGCCCGGGCCGCAACCGGTGACAAAGAACAGGATCGCAACGATGATAATCAGCAAGAATGTTGTTTTCGCAATGTTATATCCCAAGAACATTTGGCTTTTTCTCCATGAAGACACGGTTGCTCCCTAATATATAGCAGAATATCAGAAGAACCGAAAGAATGCAAGCAAAGAACGCCACTCGGCCCAATTTCTCATGCCGATGGCATTGAGTTCCGTGTGCCGGCATCTTCGAGGCTAACTCTTTGTCCAGTAGTCAATCACAAGGACCTTGTCCAGATGTGGGCCGAGGATCTGGCCGAACTCCTTGTGGGCAGGATGGGGCAGGTACCTCGCCCTGTCGGCTTCGCTGCGAAAGCTAACGAAGAAACAATGGGTGAATCCCTGCTGGAGGCCCTCAACACTCACATCGGTGCCCCACTCCAGATCATATATGGCGTCCACCTTACTCGGCAGCGCGGCGAAGGCGATTTCGACTTTCCGTATCTGTTCGGCTGTCGCGTCGTCCTTGAATTTAAGAAGAACCACGTGACGCAGAATCTGGGCCGGCTTCTTGCCGTGCAGGACCGGACAGTCTTCTGCGAGTTCGCAGTCAGTGGTGTGTTTGGTCTCGTGAACGGCCACACAACCGGTCAGGAAAATAGCCCCGGCAGCCAGATAAACAAGATTTCTAATCATTTCAATTGTCTCCAAAGCTTTTACAGTCCCGTGTCGATCAGTCCGGCCATACGAAAGGTGCCGTTCTATCCGCGTTCAACCCTCGTTTGTTTCTTTGAACAACAGTGGGACAAATTCGTTCAGGTAACGGCGCCAGATTCGCCACTCATGCGCGCCGTCTGTGATGTGAGCGACGTGCTCGATGCCGTCGGCCTTCAGTCGCTCTAGGAACTTCTGATTTGCCTCGAAGAGAAAATCCTTCCTGCCGCAACCGATCCACAGCAAGTTCAGCCTGTCGCTTATCGATTTTGGCTCGGTCAGCAACTCTTCAAATCTTTCGCCCCTTGGGATAGCCGAACTGAATGCCCCCACCCAGCCGAATGTCTCAAGATTGCCCAGCCCCACCGTCAGCGATTGGCCGCCGCCCATTGAAAGACCCGCAACCGCGCGGTTCTTCCGGCCGGCGTCTGCGCGATAGCTCTTCTCGACGAACCCGATTACGTCTTGAACGATATCCTTCTCAAACGCTTCATACCTTCCTATGCTCCGCGTCTCAGGCGGCGCCGACGGCGTATGGCCGTACGGCATAACGATGATAAGCGGCCTGGCCTTGTTCTGTGCGAGCAGATTGTCCACGATTACGTTGGCCCGTCCCACCACGGTCCACGCACTCTCGTCGTCGCCGAATCCGTGGAACAGATACAAGACGGGATATCTGGCGCGGCCGTTTGTCTCGTAGCCGGGCGGCGTGTAGACATAGAGCCCGCGCGTGACACCAAGTGACTTCGAATGGTATCTGTGCCGGTGAACGGTGCCGTGAGGGACCTGCTGCTCCTGGAAGTACATGGGCCTCTCGCCCGGTACCTCGACGAGGTTTTGAGCCGTCCTGAGCCAGACCTTGAGCCACGAATTGGCTGGATCTACAACC
>Ga0111165_1012_pt1 | contig 31274 bp, 34 predicted proteins | sample DeeMarSeWOR28_12_FD_80268 | JGI IMG/M metagenome (GOLD analysis project Ga0111165, IMG submission 80268) | Phycisphaerae bacterium SG8_4 | reverse complement strand
ACGCGCAGCGAATTGCTCGGCTCGATCGTTACTCTGGCGCAGTCGCCGGGGGCAAGATTGGCGGCAGCCATCGCCGCTCCGGCGGCAGTTATTGCCGGTTGCATAGAGACTATCGCCGAAGAGGGCGAGAAACAGGCCGCATAAACTCAAGATACTGAACTGCCTGCGTGGCTGCCCCTGTTCTTCGTAACGGGGTTAAATGAGACGGTGGAGTCTCGGCTACCACGAGGCGCTGGAAAATAGGAGTTATTTGAAATGGCAGACGAAGAAAAGAAAGACACAGAAGCAACCGAGCAAGCGAAAGACGCACCGGCCAAAAAGTGGGCCGCCGACATCAAAAAGCTTGGCGATAAGATAGTGGGCCTGACTTTGATGCAGGCCAAAGAGTTGGGTGACTATCTCAAACAGGAGCACGGCATAGAGCCGGCGGCCGGCGGCGCCGTCATGGTGGCAGGTCCCGCCAGCGGAGAGGCCGAGGAAAAAGAGGAAAAGACCAGTTTTGACGTGATCCTCAAAGAGTTCGGCGATAAGAAGATTCAGGTCATCAAGGAAGTTAGAGCCCTGACAGGGTTGGGGTTGAAAGAGGCCAAGGATCTTGTCGACAACGCCCCCAAGACGGTAAAAGAAGGTTTGAGCAAGGAAGACGCCGAAGCGGCCCGCGATCAGCTCGAAGCGGTTGGGGCGGTTGTGGAATTAGCATGAGGTAGGAGTCGGCGCGGGTGCCTGTCCTACTGGGATGCCGGGGCAAGGGCAGCCGGGTGCGGTTGCTCTTGTTGGGCTATTGGGGCATTTAATGCTGGAGACAAGTAATGCGTGAGAACAGTGCAGGCCGAGTTATTCGCAGTTTTGGCAAGGTACACGACGCCGTTGAAACTCCGGATCTGGTGGCGGTACAAAGAAAAGGCTACGGGCGATTCTTGCAGAGAGAGATCGCACCGACCAAGAGAAAGTGCATCGGGCTCGAAGCTATTTTTCGGGAAACGTTCCCTATCCAGAGCTATGACAAGAAGATGGTGCTGGAGTATCTCTACTACGAGTTGGAAAACCCGCATTACACGCCCATGCAGTGTCGGCAGTTGCGGCTGACCTACGGTTATCCGCTGAAGATCTGGTGCAGACTGCGCAGCAAGGAGGGCGAAGATCTGGCCGAGCAGGCGATGTATCTCGGCGAAATGCCGGTTATGATAGGCGGCGGCGAGTTCATCGTCAACGGCGCCGTGCGAGTGATCGTCAGCCAGTTGCACCGAAGCCCGGGCGTTGATTTCCTCATCGAGAGTAAAGAAGGCGACCGAGTGCTGCACGGCGGCAGAGTCATACCGGAAAGAGGCAGCTGGATCGAAATAGCGGTCACTAACAAAGACACCATGGTAGTCAGGATTGACCAGTCCAGCAAAATCCCGGCAACCGTCTTTCTGCGGGCAATGTCACCCGATTACGGCACGACGCAAGACATCATACGCCTGTTCTATCCCACGAAGATGGTATCGGTGGCCAAGCTGACGCCGACAATGTGGGCCGTAGATCCGATCGTGGACGAAGATTCCGGCGAGATCATTGTCGATGCAGGCTCGCAGATAAGCGACAAGGTTTCCATTGTTCAAGCTGCGTATACCAAGCCGGCGGGCAAGGGTGCCAAGAAGGCGAAAGCCAAGAAGTCGAAGGCGTCGATTGAAGTCGTAGAAGATGCTCGAGACGTCCTGATCTTGAATACTCTTGCCGAAGACGATTGTGAGAACCACGAACACGCCCTGTTGAAGTTCTATATGAGGTTGAGGCCGGGCAACCCGCCCAACAAGGACAAGGCAAAGACCTTTTTTGCAGAGAAATTCTTTGATTCGAACCGCTATCGTCTTGGCAAGGTCGGCAGGTTCAGAATAAATCGGACCTTCGATCAGTCGGTCGACGAGAGTGAGACGACACTTCGGCCCGAAGATTTTCTCAAGACGATGAAGTACATAATGGCTCTGCGCAACAATGAAGGCCAGGTGGACGATATTGACCATCTGGGCAACAGAAGGTTGCGCACGATAGAGGAGCTGGCCGCCGACGAAATCAGGAAGGGCCTGCTCAAGCTGCGCAGGACCGTCCAGGAACGCATGAGCATGAAGAGAGACGCAGAGCAGACCCTGCGCATTGCCGATCTGGTCAATTCCAAGAGCGTCTCGAGCAGCATCAACTATTTCTTTGGCCGGGGCGAACTGAGCCAGGTTGTCGACCAGACCAATGCCTTGAGTCAGTTGACCCATGAAAGACGCCTGTCAGCCCTCGGGCCGGGCGGGCTCAACAGAAGACGGGCGGGCTTCGAAGTTCGTGACGTGCACATCAGCCACTACGGCAGAATCTGTCCGATCGAGACGCCCGAAGGAACGAACATCGGCCTGATCGCCTCCTTGGCAATATTCGCCGAGATCGACGAGTACGGGTTTTTGCTTACCCCGTACTGCAAAGTCAAAAACGGCAAGGTGACAGACGAAGTAGAGTACCTGCGTGCCGACGATGAGATGAAGGCAATCTTTGCGCCGCCAAGCGCGGTCGAGCCGACGAGCCGAAAGATCAAAGAAGGCTTCGTCCTCGCCCGAGAAAAGGGCGAACTGGCGGAAGTTTCCAGCAACGACGTCGATTACGTCGATATATCACCCAAACAAATTGTTGGGGTTTCGGCTTCGCTGATTCCGTTTCTGGAGCACGACGATGCGAACCGCGCACTTATGGGCTCAAACATGCAGCGGCAGGCTGTGCCGCTTTTGAAGACAGAGCCGCCGCTGGTTGGTACCGGCATGGAAGAAATCGTCGGACAAAATTCAAGTATGGTTGTCCGCGCCAATAGCAGCGGCGTAGTCACCGATGTGGATGCGAGCAGGATTGTCATCAACCATACCGATGAATACAAGCTGGACAAATACATCGGTTTGAACGAGAGAACCTGTCTTAATCAGGAACCCGCCGTCACCCTTGGCCAGAAGGTCAAGGCAGGTCAGGTCATCGCCGACGGCGGGGGCACTTCCAACGGCGTACTGGCGCTGGGCAAGAACATCCTAGTGGGATTCGTTTCTTTCGATGGTTTCAACTTCGAGGACGCGATCATCGTCAGCGAAAGACTCTGCAAGAACGACAGCTTTACAAGCATCCACATCGACGAATTCACGGCCGAGGTTCGCGAGACGCGTCTTGGCAAGGAAGAGTTTACCTGCGACATTCCCAATGTCAGTGAAAGAGCTCTGCGCAACCTCGACGAGCATGGAGTGGTCCGCGAAGGGACGAGGGTCTGCCCCGACGATATTCTGGTCGGTAAGGTTGTACCCAAGAGCAAGACGGAGCTGACACCTGAGGAAAAGCTTCTGCACGCGATATTCGGCAAAGCAGGCGAAGATGTGAAGAATGACTCTCTTGAGCTGCCACGCGGATACGAGGGCGTCGTAATAAAAACCGAGCGATTTACCAGGCGTGGAGCCGGCACTGACGAGCAGAAGAAAGCTACTGCAGATGCGATAAAAGAGTTGGAAGCCGAAACCAAGGCGAAGGAATGCGCCATTTTCAGGCAGATGATCGATGCCATCCACGAGAAATTCAAGGTCAGCATTGTCGATCCGTCCACACGGCAGAAGGTTGGGGCCAGCACCGATGATGAAGTCGTCTACGAACAGATAGAGAACTTCAGTATCAAGTGGCTCAAACCCGCTGCGCTGCGGGACGATGCGCAAAAAATCGTCGATAAGTTCTGGGCCAAGATCGGTGAGGTTCAGGAGGAGCGAAAACGCAGGGTCGGAAGCTTAAAACACGGCGATGAGCTGCCCAGCGGCGTACTGCAGATGGTAAAGGTCTACGTTGCCATCAAGAGGGCGTTGTCGATCGGCGACAAGATGGCCGGCCGTCACGGCAACAAGGGTGTTATCGCCAAGATCATGCCCGAAGAGGACATGCCGTTCCTCGAAGACGGGACGCCTCTCGACATACTTCTGAATCCTCTCGGCGTCCCGAGTCGAATGAACGTGGGCCAGATCCTTGAAACGCATCTAGGCTGGGTCGCAAAGGTGCTCGGATTCAATGCTATCACACCGGTCTTCGACGGGGCCACCGAAGACGACATCCAGAAATTGACCGCTGAAGCCAACGAACTGATGGCCGGACGAAAGGCCGACCTTGAAGAAAAGAAGCAGGCGCCGCCGTCCGATGAGTTCTTCGTGCATGTTCCAAGTATGTTGAAGGCTCAGCTGTATGACGGCAGAACCGGTGAGCCGTTCGATCAACGGGCAACCATTGGATATATATACATGATGAAACTGCATCATCTTGTCGACGACAAGATCCATGCCAGGGCGACCGGACCGTATAGCCTGATTACACAGCAGCCGTTGGGCGGTAAGGCCAGAACGGGCGGACAGAGATTCGGGGAAATGGAGGTCTGGGCGCTCGAGGGGTACGGTGCCGCCTACACGTTGCAGGAAATGCTCACTGTCAAGAGCGATGACGTTGAGGGAAGAACCAAAATCTACGAGTCTATGGTCAAAGGACAAAACACGCTCGAAGCCGGGACACCGCTGTCATTCGACGTGTTGTGCAACGAGATAAGAGGCTTGGGGCTGAATATTCAACTTGAGAAGAAGCGACTTGGAAGCACCGCTCTTTAAAAGATGGTTATTGATTATTGCATTTGGCGAATTATTGCATTTGGCGAGTATCGATTGTAAGGGGCCTTAAATGTTGGGAAGTATTTACGATCGCATAAATGATTACGGTTCGGTCAGGATTTCGCTGGCTAGCCCTAATGATATTCGTAGCTGGTCTTTCGGCGAAGTGCGAAAGCCTGAGACGATCAATTATCGCACGTATCGACCGGAAAAAGACGGCTTGTTCTGTGAGCGAATCTTCGGGCCCGAACGCGACTGGGAATGCGCTTGTGGAAAGTACAAGGGAACCAAGTTCAAGGGAATCATCTGCGATAGGTGTGGCGTCAAGGTCACTCATAGTCGAGTGCGAAGAAAACGGATGGGGCACATCAATCTGGCGGCTCCGATCGTGCACATTTGGTTCTTCAAGGCCATACCTAATCGGCTCGGAAACCTTCTGGCCATGAAGAGCGCCGACCTCGAGAAGGTCATATATTTCCAGGAATATGTCGTCACCGATCCGGGCGATACCCCCTTGAAGGCCGGCCAGCTGCTCAGCGAAGAGGAGCATAGAGATGCGCTTGAAAAGTACGGAAAGGGATTCAAGGCTTCCATGGGAGCCGAAGCCATACGAGCTTTGCTGGAGAATCTTGATCTCGAGCAGATAAGTACCACGCTCAGGCAGGCGATCACCAAGACAAACAGCAAGCAGAAGATCAAAGACCTGACAAAACGGCTCAAGATCATCAACCAGGTCAAGAACAGCGATAACAAGCCTCAGTGGATGGTCATGGAGGTCGTTCCCGTGATCCCGCCGGATCTGCGACCCTTGGTGCTTCTTGAAAGGGACAATTTTGCCACTAGCGACCTCAATGACCTCTATCGGAGAATCATCAATCGAAACAACCGGCTGAAAAAGCTAATGGATCTGAATGCACCAGAGGTGATTATTCGCAACGAGAAACGGATGCTCCAGCAAGGGGTGGATTCGCTGATGGACAACGGCCGCTGTCGCAGGTCTGTCCTGGGCAGCAACAACCGGCCCCTGAAATCGCTGACGGATATGATCAAGGGCAAGCAGGGCCGATTCAGAGAGAACCTGCTCGGCAAGCGCGTAGATTACTCTGCCCGGTCGGTAATCGTTGTGGGTCCGAATCTGAAACTCTACCAGTGCGGCCTGCCCAAGAAGATAGCTTTGGAATTGTATCAGCCCTTTATAATCCGCAAGCTTGATCGAACGACGCGACGATCATGTCTGGGATATCCTTGAAGAGGTCATTCACCAGCACCCCGTGCTTCTCAACCGTGCTCCCACTCTCCATCGGATGGGTGTTCAGGCCTTCGAGCCTGTCCTCGTCGAGGGTAACGCCATTATGCTGCACCCGCTGGCCTGCAGAGGTTTCAATGCCGACTTTGACGGCGACCAGATGGCCGTCCATTTGCCGTTGAGCGTCGAGGCGCAGGCGGAGACTCATATTTTGATGATGACCACCTCCAACATCTTTTCGCCTGCCAACGGTTCACCGATGGTTGGGCCCAGCCAGGATATGGTGATGGGCAACTATTACTTGACCCACCTGGACACTCACGGCGCCCCGGCAAGTGAAGATCTGAGTGTGTTCCGAGATACTTTCGAGGCGATAATGGCCCTCGATACGGGCAAGATCGATTTGCATACCTTGATTAAGGTCCGACTCGGCGATGTCAGAGTCGTTACCGAATCGCAGGAAATTCGAAATGCGAAAACTGTCGAAACGACGGCGGGCCGGTGCATATTCAACGATATGCTCCCGGAGGGCATGCCGTTTTACAACATGACAATGTCTCAGAGGAGACTTAGCCGAGTAATCAGCGACTGTTTCGAACTAACGGGCTCTGCACAAACTGTAGACCTGCTGGACAGAATAAAGGATTTGGGCTTCAGGTATGCCACGCTGGCGGGCTTGAGTTTTGGCGTTACCGATCTGAAGATCCCCCCGAGGAAAGCCGAGATCATCGATGAGACCGAAAACAGGGTCGGCAAGATACGCAAGAACTATAACAATGGAGTTCTGACCGAGGGCGAGAGGTACAATCAGGTCATTGACGCATGGACAAATGCAAGGGTAGCCGTAACCAACGAGATGATGAGGGGCCTCAGGGAAGATACCAAAGACGACGGCACACCGTACCTGAACCCGATCTTTCTTATGAGCGATTCCGGGGCACGAGGAAGCGTTGATCAGATTCAGCAGCTCGCGGGGATGAGGGCGCTTATGGCCAAGCCCAGCGGCGAGATCATCGAAACACCCATTAAGTCCAACTTCCGCGAGGGATTGACGGTTCTTGAGTATTTCAGCTCAACGCACGGCGCCCGAAAGGGTCTGGCCGATACGGCGTTGAAAACAGCCAACTCTGGTTATCTTACCCGCAAGCTCATTGACGTGGCGCAGAATGTCATCGTCATCGAACGTGACTGCCAGACCTTGCAGGGGATAACCAAAGGAGCGGTCAGCAGAGGCGATCAGGTTGACATGTCCCTTTCTGAGTTGATTATCGGCAGAACCGCCAGGGACAATATTCGTAACCCGATCGCGGATGAAATGATCGTGCGCGAAAATGAGGTCATAACTGCCGAAGCGGCGGCAAAGATCGAAGCTTTGGGACTCGACGCCATCAGGGTCAGAAGCGCGTTGACTTGCGACAGTCCGTTCGGCGTTTGTGCCAAGTGTTACGGCTGGGACATGAGCACAGGTCAGTTGGTCGAAGAGGGCTCGGCCGTCGGCATCGTTGCGGCCCAATCGATCGGCGAGCCGGGAACACAATTGACATTAAGGACTTTCCATACCGGGGGAGTTGCTGAAAGGGCAATTCTTGAGAGAGAACAAAATGCCACGCACGCGGGGAAGGTTCAGTACCGTGACATAAACGCCGTCGAATTCGAGCAGGAAGATGGCAAGACAGCGACTGTGGCACTGAAGCGCAATGGCGAAATAGCTATTCTCGATGCAAAGGACAGAGAACTCGATAGATTTAAGGTTCCCTACGGAGCCATTGTGGTGGTCAAGGACGGCAAGAAGGTCAAGGTTGGGGCCTCGCTGTTCAGATGGGATCCGCACCGTACGCCTATACTGGCGGAAGTCGCCGGCATCATACGATTTGTCGACATAGTCGAAGGCGAGACCATTGGAATCGAAGAAGAGCGCAAGGGGCAGGCCGGCAAGTCGGTGGTTATCGAGCACAAGGGCGACAAGCATCCTCAGATCATCATAGAGGACGCCGACGACAAGATACTTGACGTCCACTACCTGCCTGCCGGGGCCAGAATTGAGGTAGATGAGGGCCAGCAGGTCCAGGCGGGACAGTTGCTTGCCCATCAGCCCAGGGCTACCGGCGGAACGCAGGACATTACCGGTGGTTTGCCCAGGGTCACGGAAGTCTTTGAAGCCCGCAAGCCGAAAGATCCGGCTGCGATGGCTGAAATTAGCGGGCGCGTCGAGCTACGGAGCGATAAGCGCAAGGGCAAGATGACGATTACGATCAAGAGTGAATCCGGAATGGAAAAGGAGCACCACGTCCCGCGTGACAGACATCTTAACGTTCACACCGGTGACTTTGCCGAGGCCGGTGATGCACTGACCGATGGCCCCTTGGTGCCGCATGATATTCTCCGGATCAAGGGCGAAGAAGCCCTGCAAAGATATCTGACGATCGAGATTCAAAACGTCTACCGTTCGCAGAACGTCAACATTAACGACAAACACATCGAGATAGTCTGCTCGCAGATGATGCGAAAAGTTGAGATTGAATCCGTCGGCGACAGTTCATTCTTGCCCGGCGAGGTCATCGATAAATTCGTGTTCAAGAAAGAGAATGAAAAGCTGACAAACAGTGTCAAGATTACGGATCCGGGAGACGCGGCGGATTTGAAGGAAGGTCAAATCATCGACAAGAAAGAGCTGGTTGCCATTAACGAGAAGGTCGAAAGCGTAGGCGGTAATGGCGCCACGGGCAAGAAACCGCGGCCGGCAACTGCTATAACACTGCTGCTGGGAATAACCAAGGCCTCGTTATGGTCGGAGAGCTTCATCGCGGCAGCCAGCTTCCAGGAGACGACCAAGGTCCTGACCGAAGCGTCCTTGGCAGGTAAGACTGATGAGCTGTACGGTTTGAAGGAAAACGTGATACTCGGCCACCTGATACCAGCAGGAACGGCTTTTAAACCGCATCTGAACATCAGGGTCAAGCACCTGGTCGAAGCTCCGCTACCGAAGGAGTTCGCAGAGATCGAGGAAATCAAGGAAGCCAAAGAGGCCGAGGCAAAGGCCGACGCTGCTGTCAGGGAAGCCCTGGGAATCAACTAGTTCGAAGTCTGGACGTGCATTCTTCCGGCGTGTTGTGGTCGGAGGAGGCCAAGATAGCAATTCAAGGGCCAGCTCGGCGCGTGCATCTTGCGGATTCTCAGGCCGAGAAAGCTGTTTTTTCAGGTTTCTGCAAAAATTTTGAAGCCGGGCGGTAAAATCTCTTGGAATCTGTGTAACTGCTAGTACAATAATGGGTTAACCTGTCGACGGTCGAACAGGACGTGTCAATGTGTTAGAATCAGGGATTACGAGCATTATGCCCACAATAAACCAGTTAGTTAGACGCCCGCGGGCGAAGTCGAAGGGCCGCAAACGCGTATCGGATATCAGCGGTTCGCCGCAAAAGCGAGGCGTTTGTCTTATTGTAAGAACTCAGACGCCGAAGAAGCCGAATTCAGCCCTGCGGAAAATCGCCCGTGTCAGACTGACCGACGGCAAAGAAGTTACAGCTTACATACCCGGAATCGACCACAATCTCCAGGAACACAGCACGGTTATCGTCCGCGGAGGTCGAGTCAGAGATCTTCCTGGTGTTCGGTATCATATTGTCCGTGGTGTTCTCGACTGTGCCGGAGTGGCCAATCGACAGCAGGGCAGAAGCAAGTACGGTGCGAAGAAAGCAAAGTGAATCGGTTAAAGCGTAGCCGGCTATATGGGTGACTACTCACCAGTTGCCGACTGCCACATTGAGGAAAACAATGGCAAAAAAGTTTACTGCTTCAAGTCAACAGTTAAAGCCGGACTCGAAGTACAACAGCAAGCTGGTTTCGAAATTCATCAACTGCCTGATGTGGGACGGCAAGAAAAGCACTGCACAGCGGGTCTTCAATGATGCGATGGACATCATGGAGAAGAACATAAAGGACGCCGCGCCTCTTGAAGTGTTCGAGAAGGCGATTAATAACGCAAAACCGATGATTGAGGTTCGGAGCAAGCGTGTCGGCGGAGCCAGTTATCAGGTTCCGATGCAGGTCAGCGCCAAACGCCAACAGTCGCTTGCCTTCAGGTGGATACTGGCCTCGGCCAGGTCCAAGAAGGGCAAACCGATGTGCGAGCGTCTTGCCTCGGAGCTGATGGACGCCTACAACGAACGCGGTGGCGCGATGACCACGCGAGAAAATATCCACAGGATGGCTGAGGCGAATAAGGCGTTTGCCCACTTCGCTTGGTAAAAGTTCTTACTTTAATCTGCCACGGTGTGTTTAGAAAGCTGACCGTGGCAGTTTTTTTATGCAGTGTTGCCGTGCAGGGACAGGCCTGTGTGTGAGGCCTGGGGCGATGCTTGGCCTTACTTGAGAAGCGAACAATGTCCAGCGCTCTGGAAAAACTACGCAATATCGGAATCATGGCTCACATTGATGCCGGCAAGACCACGGTCACAGAGCGCGTACTTTACTACACGGGTAAGACCTACAAGATGGGGGAGGTTCACGACGGCACGGCGGTAATGGACTTCATGGAGGAAGAGCAGAAGCGAGGTATTACTATCACCTCAGCGGCGACCAAGTGCCCGTGGAAAGGTTTTGGGGTCAATCTGATCGATACGCCCGGGCACATCGACTTCACGGCCGAGGTCGAAAGGTCGTTGAGAGTCCTCGACGGCGCGGTAGCGGTCTTTGACGGCAGCGAGGGCGTGCAGGCGCAGAGTGAAACTGTCTGGCGACAGGGTCAGAAGTACGATCTGCCCTGTCTGTGCTTTGTCAACAAGATGGACAAGATCGGTGCCGATTTTGAGATGACCGTCGATAGCATCCGCGACAAACTCCTGGCCAGTCCGATCATTCTGCAGCTGCCCATCGGTGCCGAGGATTCTTTCGCCGGCGTGATCGACCTGATAAGGATGCAGGCGGTTTTTTATAAGACCGAGAAGATGGGGGCCACATTTGAAGAGACTGAGATTCCCGCGGACATGGAGGAGATTGCCCGGCAGAGCAGAAACGAGATGATCGAGCTTGCCGCCGAGCACGATGCCGAGCTAATGGACAACTATGTCCACGACAAGCCGGTCGATGCCGGGATGATTGATCGGGCGATCAGAGAAGGGACCTTGAGCGGCAAGCTGCACCCGGTGTTTGTTGGTTCGGCCCTGAAATATATTGGCGTGCAAAGATTGCTCGACGGCGTTGTGGCGTATCTGCCCTCTCCGTTGGACAGGAGCACCATTACCGGGCACAGGCCGAATGACCCAAAAAGGACGGTATCCATCAAATGTGATCACAACGCAAGCATGGTGGCGCTTGCATTCAAGATCACAGGCGACGCGCATGGTGATTTGAGTTTCCTGAGAATCTATCAGGGCAGCCTGAAATCGGGCAGCAGGGTCCTGAATGCCAACCGTAACCGGCGTGAGAACATCACCAGGATATTCGAGATGCACGCCAACGAGCGAAAGGTCCTGAGCGCTGCCGGTGCCGGCGATATCGTCGCAGTCGTAGGCCTCAAACAGACGCTCACGGGCGACACGATCTGCGATCCGAAGAAGCCGGTCTGTTTGCCGAGCATAACATTTCCCCAGACGGTAATGAACATGTCCATCGAGCCGAGAACCACGGCCGAAAAGGCCAAGCTCGGTGATGCACTGGCGGACCTCAGACGTGAGGATCCGACCTTCGAGTGCAAAACGGACCCCGAAACGGGCCAGACGATCATCAGCGGAATGGGCGAATTGCACTTAGAGGTGCTGCAGCATAAGCTGATACGGGAGAAAGGGGTAAACATAAGGGTTGGCAAGCCGCGGGTTGCCTATAGGGAAGCCATCACCAAGATAGCCCAAGCAGAGGGCAAATTCGTGCGGCAGACTGGCGGTCACGGTCAATATGGTCATGTTATTCTGCGTGTAGAGCCGCTGTTTGCCGAGGACGGCCACTGGACGACGGGGGTAGAATTTGAAAATGCTGCTGGGGCCGATGCGGTTCCCAGGGAGTACGTTCCTGACGTCGAGAGGGGAAGCAGGGATGCCTTAGGTAGCGGTGCTCTAGCCGGTTATCCTGTTGTCGGGATTAAAGTTACGTTACTTGACGGTTCGTTTCATTCCGTCGATTCCTCTGGACTGGCCTTTGAGCAAGCCGCCGCGAAGGCCCTGGAAAAGGCAGTCGCCGATGCCGAGCCGGTCTTGCTCGAGCCAGTAATGAGGCTGCAGATAGTCGTTCCGATGGCCAATTTCGGGGCTGTCCAGGGAAATCTCCTTGCAAAGAGGGGGGTAATTACCAATTGTCGGGCGCACGGGAACATGCAGGTGCTCGATGCCAAGGCACCGTTGGTCGAAACGTTCGGCTATTCGAGTGAGATCAGAAGTGTGACGGCAGGCAGGGGGACCTTTACCATGGAGCCATTGAGTTACGAGAAAGTCCCCGAGCAGGTAGCCAAGCAAATTATCTTTTGAAAAATTTATTTTTTTCAAAAATTTGTGCACATTCTGTTGACAGAACCTGATTGGTGTGGTAGGTTACCGAGTTTCAGCCGTGGCGAGCATCGTCAGGGACGACTTTGCGACTTAGTGGGGCTGTGGCATGTCTATGATTTTTTGGTCAGGGACGGTTTATTTGAGTTGGCACGGGGTTGTGTTGAAACGATCCTGAATGGTTTTGGATGAGCCGTAACTGATCTGAATCCAAGTTTGTAAGGAAGGCGAATTTGACAATTGATTGCTGAGAGTTTGAAACTAATCGTCTAAACCAGAGGGGAAAGTCGATTATTAGTGATCATTGATCAAGGACAGGCCTCTCCTGCCAGAATTAAGCAAGTTAGGTTTGGTGTTTAGCAGGAAAACTGTAGGCTTAAGAAGTGAATCTGTATGGTTTTAGTGTTGAGGCAAGGCTGGGAAGTAGCGTAGAGGAGCATTATGGCTGCTGATACCGAAAGAATAAGAATCAAGATGGAGTCTTATGACCACAGGGCGCTCGATGCATCTGCCAAGGAAATTGTAGAGCATGCTCGAAAGACGAATGCCCGCGTCAGTGGTCCGGTGCCCCTGCCCACGCGAATTGAAAGATATACCGTCCTGAGAAGCCCTCACATCGACAAGAAATCGCGTGAACAGTTTGAATTGAGGACTCATAAACGTCTAATTGATATTCACGAGGCCAACGCACGAACGGTTGAGGTGCTGAACCGTTTGGTCGTCCCGGCTGGAGTCTTTGTAAGAATCAAGGCCTGATTCGTCAGGCGCCTGAGGAGGTGTCAAACGAATCACGAGATGAGAGCTACGAGATTATGGCGATGCTACTGGGAAAGAAAGTCGGAATGACACAGGTCTATAACGAAGCCGGCGAGCTGGTGCCCGTCACGGTCATACAGGCCGGCCCTTGTGTTGTTACGCAGGCAAAGACGGTCGAGACCGACGGTTATAATGCTGTCCAGCTCGGTTTCGATGAAGTCAAACCCGTTCGCAGGAAGAAGCCCGCAATCGGGCACGCCGAGAAGGCCAGCACTACGCCCAAGCGATTCGTCAGAGAGATGAGGTTGGCGGCCGACGCCGAGCAGCAGTATGCGGCGGGAGATTCTCTGACAGTGTCGGTTTTTGCCGGAGACAAGTTTGTCGATGTCGTAGGCACCAGTAAAGGCAAAGGTTTCGCGGGCGTTATGAAGCGCCACGGCTTTGGTGGTTTCCCGGCTTCACATGGAACCGAGCGAAAGCACAGAGCGCCCGGTTCGATAGCAAGCCACGCCAGTGACGCCGGTCATGGACCCGGTCCGAAGAGGGGCAAGAGGATGCCGGGTCATCTGGGCAACGTGCAGGTCACGGCGAAGAACCACGAGCTGGTAAGTATAGACGAAGAGAAGAATCTACTGGTCGTCAAAGGTTCGGTACCCGGCGCATCTGGTGGATATTGCATTATTCGCACTGCCCAAAAGGCATAAGTGTTTAGGAAGACGGAAACTGCGAAAATGATTAATTTGGCTGTTTACAATGTGGATGGGCAGGAAGTTGACAGCTTGAAGGTTGATGAGGCTGCTTTGGGCGGGTCGGTCAGGCACCCGTTGCTCAAGCAGGCCATCGTGATGTACCATGCCAACAAACGCGTGGGGACGGCAGCAACCAAAAGCAGGTCTATGGTAGTCGGCTCGGACAGAAAGCTGTTCAGGCAAAAGGGTACCGGCAATGCGCGCGTCGGCAACATCCGAACGGGCAAACGTGTCGGCGGAGGCGTTACTTTTGCCAAGACTACGAGGGATTTCCGCCAGCGCATGCCCAAGAAGCAGAGAAGACTGGCCCGTGATTCTGCGATACTGGCCAAACTCCTGGGCAACGATGTTGTGGTGGTAGACGGGTTGAAACTGCAGACCCCCAGAACCAAGGATTTTGTGGGCATTCTGAACAACCTGAAGATCGATCGCAGTTGTCTGGTGACGATTAGTTCGGAAGATGCGAATCTGGTCAAATCGGCTGATAACATTCCGAAGGTGGCAGTTCTGCCTGTGAGTCAGTTGAATGCGGGCGATATCTGCAACTACCGCAAGATGCTATTTACAAAGGAAGCTCTCTTGTCTGTCCTGAATAAAGACCAGGCGAATGAAAATGACGGGTATTGACGTGGATGACTACGATATCATAATTCGGCCGCTGATTACCGAGCAAGGGATGCACTTTGCAAATGTCAAAGGTGCCTACTGCTTCGAAGTAAACAAGAGGGCCAACAAGACTCAGATAAAGAACGCTGTCGAGAGGATATATAGCGTCAAAGTCCAGAAAGTAAGGACGGCGAACCGCAAAGGTAAGTACCGCCGCAAAGGCAGGACGTATGGCATGACGCCGAGTTGGAAAAAGGCGGTTGTATTTCTCGATCCCGATTTCCACATAGATTTGTTCTGAGGCAGTCATCTGTTGTGAGTTCGCATGCGAGAGCTACGAACCGAAGATTAAGAACTAAAGGCTAAGCACCAAAAACTACTACCATGGGTATTCGAGTTTACAAGCCAACAAGTGCCGGGCGAAGAAACAGTTCGGTGAACGATTACGCCGAGTTGACCGGGTCCAGGCCTGAGAAATCGCTCTGCAAGCGGATAAAGAAAACCGGTGGCAGGAACCATCACGGCGTTACTACGACCCGGTTCCGGGGCGGCGGCGCAAGGAAGGTCTATCGCATTATTGACTTTAAGCGCAAGAAAGACGGAGTTCCCGCCAAGGTCGCGACGGTCGAGTACGATCCCAACAGGAATTGCTTTATCTCGCTGCTTCACTACGCTGACGGTGAAAAGAAATACATATTGGCGCCGCTTGGCATTAAGGCCGGGGACCGTGTGGAGAGTGGCCCTTCCTGTGAGCCCAAGATTGGCAACGCGATGCCTCTTTTGGCGATTCCGGCCGGCATGGAGATACACAATATCGAAATGAGGGCCGGCCAGGGCGGGAAACTGGTCAGAGGTGCCGGCAACGCCGCAAGAATAATGGCAAAGGAGGGCGATTGGGTCACGATCATCCTGCCGAGCGGTGAAATGCGGATGATTCGCAAGGAATGTCGGGCCACAATTGGCCGATTGAGTAACCCCGACCATCAGAACGTCCGGATCGGCAAAGCCGGGCGAAAGCGCCATATGGGTCGCAGGCCTCATGTTAGAGGAAAGGCGATGAACCCTGTTGCTCATCCGATGGGCGGCGGAGAGGGCAGATCGAACGGTGGCAGGCATCCGTGTTCGCCCACCGGCGTGCTGGCAAAAGGTGGAAAGACGAGGAATCCGCGAAATACGAGCAATAACAGGATTATCCGAAGGCGAAAGAGTAAGAGACAGAAACAGTTAGCCCTGTAATTTCGCTGCGCATCGCGGTTGGTGCGTTGAGCGAAAGATACACGAGACACGAGAAATGGGAAGATCTCTAAAAAAAGGACCATTTGTTGATGAGAAGCTGTTTATCAAGGTCAACAGACAGAATGCTTTGGGCTCCCGTGATCCGATCAAGACCTGGTCACGAAGGTGTACGATAGTCCCCGAGTTTGTTGGGTTCACATTCATGGTCCACAATGGCAAGATGTTTCACAAGGTTTTTATCACCGAAGATATGGTGGGACATAAGTTGGGTGAGTTTTCGCCCACACGGATGTTCAAAGGTCATTCAAGCAAGAAGATAAGATAGGCAATATGTTAAGTGCTGAGAAATTTAAAGAGCTTTGCCGTGAGCGTAAGATGAGTGTCGACGGTTTGGCCGGTCATCTTGCCAGGGGGGCGTTCGACAGGCAAAAAGCAGCGGCGGCAATCAAGAACTGGCAGAAAGGCCTTTTCAAACCCGAACCACGCCCCGAGGATATCAGGCGACTGGCGACTGCTTTGTCTGTCGAAGCCAATGACCTGACAGACTGGCGGTCCTCTTATCGCTACGCTCCAATGTCGGCGCGGAAGGCTCGGCTGGTTACCCAGTTAATAGTCGGCCGCAGCGTCCAGGATGCACTGGATATTATGAAGTTCACGAGCAAGCGCGCCGCCAGCATGGTCGACAAGGTCTTGAAGAGCGCGGTTGCCGACGCCGATGAGCAGCAGGCTGACACCGACAGGCTGTATGTGAGTTCTGCCCGGGTAGACGACGCTGGAGTCCGGATCGGCACGAAAAGGTTTATCGCAAAGGATAGAGGCAGAGCGCACCCGATTCAAAAGAAAGCCTGCCATATACATGTAACGGTAACACAAGCCTAAGAAACTGATATGAATTGACAGCTCAATACGAGATACGAGATTATGGGCCAGAAAGTATCGCCAATAGGTTTTAGAACGGGAATAACGCGCGGGTGGCAGAGTACCTGGTTCGCCCCCAAGGCCGATTACGGCTATTTCCTTATCGAGGACCAGAAGATTCGTCGGTATGTCGACGACAGGTTTAACCGTCACATGCCCAAAGGTGCGGTGGCTAAGACTGAGATTGTCCGGACGCGAAATGAAGTCAAGGTTACGCTGCACAGCGCCCGGCCCGGCGTGGTCATCGGTCCCAGAGGTGGCGAAGTCGACAAGTTGCGGGAGGAGCTCGAAGATATCACAGGTCGCAAGATAAACGTCAATGTTATCGAAATAAAGGAGCCGGACCTCAATGCGACGCTGGTAGGCGAAGCGATCGCCGAACAGTTGGGCAAGAGGGCGTCGTTTCGGCGAACGATGAAGCAGTTCTGCGAAGCGGCGATGAACGCCGGCGCCAAGGGCGTTAAGATTATCTGCTCCGGCCGGCTGGCGGGCTCTGAAATGTCGAGGAAGGAAACGCAGAAGCTTGGCAGCATTCCGCTGCATACGTTGGATGCTGATGTCGATTATGCTGTGGCAACGGCGAGAACAACGTATGGAGCCATTGGCGTAAAGGTATGGATTTACAGAGGCAAGTTCGGCGAAGAGAACAACGACAGGTCCCAGCGTCGTCGCCCGCCGAGACGCGTCGGTCCGGCGAGGAGAGACCGGGGGCCGGCTGCCAAACGCGGGGCGAGCCGTGGCGTGCAAGCTCCTGCTGCGGCACCGGCGGTTGCGGAGCCACCGGCCTCGCCACCAGTTGAGCCCAAGACGAGTGAACCGAATACGACCGGGGCCAGTTAAAGCCAAGGGTCTTGGCTGAGAACAGTGCTCGATAAGTACAGTTTTGACAAAGGTGTATGAAAAATGGCGATGATGCCGAAAAGAGTTAAGCACCGTAAGAGCCAGCGCGGCAAGATGAAAGGCAATGCGTCGCGATGCAACTTTGTTGCGTTTGGTGAATACGGCTTGCAGGCCCTTGAAACCAGTTGGATAACCGGAAGGCACATTGAGGCCGGCCGAGTCGCCGCGACTCACTTCTTACATCGTGAAGGCAAAGTCTATATCAGGATATTCCCGCATAAGCCTGTCAGTTCCAAGCCGCTGGAAACGCGAATGGGCAAAGGCAAGGGCGAGCCTGATTTTTGGGTGGCAAGGGTCAGGCCCGGGCAGGTTTGCTTTGAGATCGGCGGAGTGGACGAAGATGTTGCCAAGGAGGCACTTTTAAGGGTCGCCCACAAGATGCCAATAAAGTGCCGGTTTGTTAAGCGACGGCATTCATTGTAATAGGAAACGTTTGATGAAGGCGCAGCATTACCGAGAAATGAGCGTGGATGAGCTTCAAGGCAAGCTCGAGGAACTCGAGAGGCACTTGTTCGATTTGCGCTGCCAGGCAGTGACGGAAAAACTTGAGAATTCGAGGGCTGTTACTAACGTAAGGCGTGATATCGCCAGGATAAAGACCATAATGCACCAGAGCAAATGATCGCTTGCTCAGAAGGTGCTTGTTGAGACGGAAAATCGAAGATGCCCGATAGTAAAGTAAAAACCTTGACTGCCGCGGTGGTGAGCAAGAGCGGCGATAAGAGCGTCACAGTTGCCATCGATTACAAGGTCAAACATCCGAAGTATGGCAAGTATATGAGACGCAGGACGAAACTGGCCGTGCACGATGAGAACAATCAGAGCGGCGTTGGTGACGTCGTCGAGATTGCTCAGTGCAGACCTCGCAGCAAGAGAAAGAGTTGGCGTCTCGTGAAGGTCTTACAAAAAGTAGAACAAGCTTGATATTGAGATATGAGATAATGATTCAACAGGAAACAATGTTGGACATAGCCGACAATTCCGGTGTCAAGTCGGCATTATGCATAAAGGTTCTCGGAAGAGGCGGTGCCCGCGGCAAGAAGACCCGGCCGGTCGCAGGGGTAGGCGATATCGTATGCGTTGCCATAAAGAAATCGCTTCCCAATTGCCAGTTGGATGACAAAAAGGTGCACAAGTGCATCATAATCCGTACGAAGAGTCCTGTGAAGCGCTCCGACGGCAGCTATGTCAGATTCGACAGCAACGCGGCGGTGATGATCGACGCCGACGGCAATCCGATCGGAACAAGAATCTTCGGTGCGGTGGCTCGCGAGCTTCGTGAGAAGAACCATATGAAAATCATCTCGCTGGCGAGCGAGGTAGTATGAGGATCTGTGAAATACGAGATACGATCTTATGGCTTTTCATGTGAAAAAAGGTGATATAGTTGAGATTATAGCCGGCGACCACAAAGGTGCTTCCGGCAGGGTGTTGCGTGTGATCTCGGATAAGAACTGCGTGGTGGTTCAGGGCCACAACCTGGCCAAGAAGCACGTCCGGCCGTCGCGGAAGAATCCGCAGGGCGGGCGGATAAATGTTGAATGTCCAATTCACATAAGCAACGTCCTACCGGTGAATCCGAAGAGTTCGCACGGCAGCAGAGTTCATTATCAGTTGAGCGCCGATGGCAGTAAGAGACGTCTGGCCACTGACGGGACCGAAATCGGCATTATTAGAAAGGCCAAGTAATCTGGTTATAGGCCGCCGTTTGAGCATTTGATCGGTTGTGAAAAGAAATGGTACGCTTGAAAGACTTATATAAATCGAAAGTAGCCCCGGCCCTGAAAGAGGAATTTGGGTATACCAATCCCATGGCGATCCCTCGGATGGAAAAGGTCGTCATCTCCATGGGAGTCGGCAAAGCCGTTCAGGATAAGAAGTACCTGGAGTCGGCCAAGAAGGATCTGACGATGATTGCCGGGCAGATGCCTGCGGTGTGCAAGGCCAAAAAGAGTGTGTCGAATTTCAAGGTCAGGGAGGGCCAGGATACGGGCCTCAAAGTTAACCTTCGTGGTTTGAGAATGTACGAATTCATGGACAGGCTCATTAACCTGGCTATCCCGCGGGTCCGCGACTTTCGAGGCCTCAACGCCGACAGTTTTGATGGGCGGGGCAATTACTCAATGGGTCTGACAGAACAGAGCGTTTTTCCGGAGATCAACACTGCTAAGATCGAGTTCCAGCAGGGTATGAACATAACGTTTGTGACGACGGCAAAGACTGACGCTGAAGCGAGGAAGATGCTTGAACTTTTTGGCATGCCATTTAAGCAGCGCCAATCGCAGGATGTCTGAGCAGTTAAGAAATTGGAGCGTGTGAATGTCAACTAAAGCGTTGGAAAACAAGGCAGAGCAGAAACAGAAATTTCGTGTCAGGCGGTACACGCGCTGCCAGTTGTGTGGCAGATCGAGAGCCGTCTATCGCAAGTTCAAGATCTGCCGGATCTGTTTTAGAACATTGGCCAACGAGGGCAAGATCCCCGGTGTGAGGAAAGCCAGTTGGTAAAGGGCCGGATGCAAAGATCAGTAGACTGTGATTGCAGTACGACGGTTTACGACAGACTATAGACGAGATGTGAAATTATGAGTTTAAGTGATCCAATAGCTGACATGCTGACAAGAATTCGCAATGCTGTGCGAATAAACAAAGGCCAGGTCAACGTCAAAGCCTCAAATATCTGCGAAGGCATCGCTGCTGTTTTAAAGCAGGAAGGTTACATAGAGGACTTTGACCGAATTGACGACGGCAGGCAAGGCACATTGCGGATTACACTCAAGTATGACCAAAACGGCCGGCCCATCATTGACAAGATAAGAAGGACGAGCAAGCCGGGCTGCAGGGTCTATTCGCCCGTTGACAAGTTGCCGCGCGTGTTGGCCGGCATGGGCATAGCAATCATTTCGACAAGTAAAGGTGTAATGAGTGACAGAAGCTGTCGGCAGGCAAACGTTGGCGGCGAGATACTTTGTACGGTAAGCTAATGAGTCGCATAGGAAAAAAATCGATTGATATACCCGCGGGCGTCAAGGTCGAACTCAAGGGGCTGCGCGTCAAGGTTGTGGGGCCGCTTGGACAGCTCGAAATGGACTGCCATAGGCGGATAAAGATAAAGATTGACGAATCCGCCTCGAAAGTGTTGGTTGAGAATGATCGCCCTCAGGACCGCCAGAGCAAGCAGTTGCATGGCACAATGCGGGCCTTGATTGCCAATATGGTTACCGGCGTCAGCAAAGGTTTCGAGAGGAAGCTGGAAATATACGGCACCGGCTATAACGTTAAGGAGCAGGGTGCGAAGCTCGTTTTCCAGATTGGATTCTGTCATCCTGTCGAGCTGGTAACACCCAAGGGCATAAAAGTAAGTATCGAGGCCGGCGCGACGCGAGGCAATGACGTTCCCGCGAGATTCACCCTCTCGTCGATAGACAAGAGACTGTTGGGACAGTTCGCCGCGGATATACGAAGAATACGACCGCCGGAGCCGTACAAGGGCAAAGGCATCCGTTACGCCGATGAGCACGTGCGGCGCAAGGTTGGCAAGGCGTTTGCCTCAGGTGCAGCGTAAGAATTTCGATTTGGGAATTGAAAAAGTGAAGATCGCAAAGTATGGAAAAGCAGCAGTCAGGCGCAAGTATCACGTCCGCAAGAAGGTCTTCGGGACACCGGACAGGCCCCGGCTGTCAGTGTTTCGCTCGAACAGACATATCTACGCCCAGATTGTTGATGATACGGCCGGAGCGACGCTTGCCTCGGCAAGCACCAGAGCAAAGGCGTTGCGAGGGCAACTGTCCAATTCCGGCGACAAGAAGGCCGCTGAAACGATAGGCGAAGTTATTGCCAAGCAGGCTCTCGGTGTCGGTATTAAGTGTGTTTGTTTTGACAGAAACCGGTACAAGTTTCATGGCCGAGTCAAGGCTCTTGCCGAAGCGGCCAGGAAGGCCGGGCTGGCTTTTTGAGAAAGAGAAACTGTAAAGCTTGGAGAACAAATTGGCAGTAGAACCTGTTAAACCTGTTGAACCGGTTGAGAGTGAGGCTCCGGCAGAGAGCGTGCCGTCCCTGGGGCGGCCTCCGGAAGGAGCTAAGCCTTTAGACCAGGAAGAGAGGCCGTTGGAAGATACGGTAGTGAAGATATTCCGCTGCTCCAAAGTGGTCAAGGGTGGTCGGCGATTCAGTTTCGCCGCTTTGGTTGTGGTTGGCGATCGCGCAGGTACGGTGGGCGTCGGTTACGGCAAGGCAAACGAGGTGCCGCGGGCGGTTGAGAAAGGTGTGAAGGATGCAAAGAAATCTTTGCACAAGATAGCTTTGGACGGTCGAACGATCCCGCACCAGGTCAACGGCAAGTACAGAGCGACGAAGGTAGCGTTGGTTCCGGCCAGCCCGGGTACGGGTGTTATTGCCAGCTCAAGTGCTCGAGCGGTGCTCGAGTATGCCGGCGTCCAGGATGTCCTCACAAAAGTTTACGGCAGCACTTCGGCAAAGAATGTCGTCAAAGCTACGCTGCAGGGATTGCTGGAGTTGCGAGATAAGGAAATGGTCGAGTCTCTTCGTGGCGTGCCGATCAATGTATAACAATTGCCGATTGATAAATGGGTGATTTTAATGCTGAATCATGAAATAACTTCCAAAGTAGGTGCTCATAGGCGTCGTCGTCGCGTTGGCAGGGGTCCCGCCAGCGGCCAGGGCAAAACCTGCGGTCGAGGGCACAAAGGTGCCGGCAGCAGGGCCGGCTCGGTTTCGATCTCGGCATATGAGGGTGGACAAATGCCGCTGTTCCGGCGGCTGCCTAAACGCGGTTTTAGTAATACCAAGTTCGCGACACGCTGTGAGATCGTCAATATCTGTCAGTTGGAAAGATTTGAGGATGGCGCCACTGTCAGCATGGAGCAGTTGTCCGATGCCGGACTGATCGATAGTGTAAAGAGCAGAGTCAAAATTCTCGGCAAGGGGGACCTGACAAGAAGACTTCAGGTGACGGCCCACAAGTTCAGCAAGTCTGCCGAGGAGAAGATTACCGCCTCGGGCGGCACGGCGAGCGTGATTTGACCGTAGTTCCGGTACCGTATTATGTGAGAAGCAAGGCAAAGAGCAGAATACGAGATATGAAATAATGCTTGGAACAGTTGTCAACATATTCAGAGTCAAGGACCTGCGCAACAAGCTCATTTTTACCGTTGCGCTGCTGGTAATCTACAGGGTGGGTTTCTTCATCTCCGTTCCGGGTTTTGACTATGAGGGGATAGTCGAAGGAGCAACACAGTCGGAGACTCCGCTGGGCAGAGCTGCCGAGATGATGCAAATGTTCACCGGCGGAACATTGAGCCGCAGCAGCTTGTTTGGGCTCGGGATCATGCCGTATATTACCTCCTCGATTATCCTGATGCTGCTGGGAGAGGTTGTTCCGGCGCTGAAGAAGTTGCGTCAGGAGGGCCAGACCGGCCACAAGAAGATACAGGAATACACGCGATACCTGGCGGTTTTGATATGCCTCATTCAGTCGATAATGTACATGAAATTGCTTGGGGGCCAGGGTTTGACCTACGTTGGCATGGAGCGCCAGGCTCTGGTAATGGGCGTCGTCGGTATGACCGCCGGGACCATATTCCTTATGTGGCTCGGCGAGCAGATAGACGAATACGGAATAGGCAATGGTATCAGTTTGATCATCATGGCCGGGATTGTCTCTAGGATGCCCTGGGCTGTTCAAACGCTCCTGCAGAATGTCGACTTATCCATAGACGCTCCGGTTGGCAGTGTAGGGCCGGCAAAGATACTGTTCCTGGTAGCGGCCTTCTTGTTTGTCGTTGCCGGCGCCATACTGATCACTCAGGGGCAGCGCCGCATACCTATTCAACAGGCCAAGCAGATGCGGGGTCGCCGGGTATACGGAGGGCAGCGCCATTACCTGCCCTTGAAGGTAAATCATGGCGGGGTGATGCCCATAATCTTCGCTTCGAGTTTCATGATGTTCCCGCCGATCATATTTGGCCAGCTGTTGAGAATAGAGAGCCTTTTTGACTCGACAATTCTCAATACGATCAACGACGCGTTGAGCTATCGGGCTTACACTTATAATGTTTTGTATATGTTGCTGATCTTTCTGTTCGCATATTTCTGGGTGACAGTGCAGTTTCAGCCCAAAGAAATGGCAAAGAATCTCCGCGATGCGGGAAGTTTCATTCCCGGGCTTCGACCGGGGCGCAGGACCGCCGACTACCTGGAAACGGTAATGACTCGGATCACCTATTTCGGTGCGTCGTTCTTGGCTATAATCGCTGTCGTGCCCTCGCTGATCATAGTGGGGCTCGGGATTCAGCCCACCGTGGCCAATTTCCTTGGCGGCACCGGGTTGTTGATCGTGGTCAGTGTTTCGCTCGACTTGGTTCAGAAAATAGAAGCGAACCTGTTGATGCGCAGCTATGAGGGTTTTAGCTCGACTGGAAGAATCAAAGGAGCACAGGGATGAGATTAGTGTTGTTGGGTGCCCCGGGAGCAGGCAAGGGAACGCAGTGCAAGAATATTGTCACTGAACACGGCCTGCTTCACTTATCCAGTGGAGATATACTCAGGCAGGAAAGAGCTGCGGGCACCGAACTGGGCGCCCGGGCCCAAAGCTACATGGATAGCGGCGCACTAGTTCCGGACGAGATCGTAATCGGGATGATGGCAAAGGCGATAGAAGAAGCGCCTGCATCCGGCTTTGTGCTGGACGGTTTTCCCAGAACGGTCAACCAGGCGATCGAGCTTGACAAGGCGCTGGCCGCGACCGGGCTGAAGATCGATGCTGTCTTGAACCTGAAAATAGACGATCGTGTAGTGGCGGCTCGGATGACTGGAAGAAGAAGTTGTCCCCAGTGTGGTGCCGTATACCACATTGAGAATCTAAAGCCGAAGATCAAAGGACAGTGTGACCACGATGCAACTGATCTTGTTCAGCGGCCCGATGACAGTCTGGAAGTGGTTGCGCAACGCCTTGAGACTTACCATCGGCAGACAGAGCCGCTGGTTGATTACTATAAGCAGAACGGCACAGTTTACGAGTTTGATGCCGGCGAGAGTGTTGATGAGGTTAAGGCCTCGATATTAGAGAAACTGGATACGCTCGATAAGACGCGCAGCGCTGATGCTGTGTCGAACTAAGAGACGTGAACTTTGAGATGCTTAAAGTAGATGGCTATAACGCTGCGCAGCCAAAGAGAAATTGAGTTGATGCGTCGGGCAGGTGCTGTTGTAGCTGACGTTCTTTCAAAACTAAAGGAAATTGCAAAGCCGGGGATTACTACTGCGCATCTTGACAGCGTGGCTTTGCAGATGGCCGCTGAGGCTGGAGCGGTTGCATTGTTCAAGGGTGTTCGGGCCCCGTTTTCTCAAATCGCGTTTCCGGGTGCGATTTGTGCTTCGATGAACGATGAAGTTGTTCACGGGATTCCTTCGGACAATGCCAGACTCTGCGACGGTGACATCCTCAGTGTTGATTTTGGCGTCAGACTCGACGGTTATTGTGCCGATGCCGCGATAACAATTGCGATCGGTGATATCTCTCAAGAGCGACGCAGGCTGATGGATGTTACCAAGCGCGTTCTTGATACTGCGATCGAGAAATCTGCGCCGTCTGTCAGATGGAGCCAGGTAGCTGCCGAGATGCAGCGATGCGCCGAGGAGGCCGGGTTCTCGGTTGTGAGAGACTTTGTTGGACACGGCATCGGCCGCGAGATGCATGAAGAGCCGAGAGTGCCCAATTTTGTCAGCAATGAGTTGCTGGCACATGATGTAGTTTTGGCCGAAGGAATGGTTTTGGCTGTTGAGCCCATGATCAACGAGGGCTCATGCGGCGTTAGAACGCTAAAGAATGGATGGACAGTTGTGACAAAGGACGGCAAGAGTTCGGCCCATTTTGAGCACACAGTTGCCATAGTGAAAGATGGTTGTCGGGTACTAACTGTTAAAGGGCGGTAAGAGACGACTGCAACGCGCCTCTGAGTGTGAATTGCGAAACAATACGAAATGCCGAAGAAGGACACGATAAGATTACAGGCCACCGTGATGGACGCTCTGCCGAATGCGATGTTTAGGGTGGAGTTGGAGAACGGTCACAAGATCTTGGCTCATGTTTCCGGGAAAATGCGAATGCATTTCATTCGTATCTGCCCCGGAGACACGGTCGTAGTTGAAATGTCGCCTTATGATTTGAATAGAGGTCGAATAGTGCTCCGGAATTAACCGCGGCCTGGTTACTGGCGGCTCTCCGCCGCGTTCAGGCGTGAACCCTAAGCGCAATTGCAGGTATGATTAATGAAAGTCAGAAGTTCTGTAAAACGTATATGTGAGAATTGTAAGATTGTTCGTCGCAAAGGTGTTGTGCGGGTAATTTGTACAAACCCGCGACATAAGCAGCGCCAAGGATAGCCTTTGTCGCTGGAGCCAGGCGCCAGAGAAGCTACAAGATATGAAAAGGAGCTGATATGCCGCGTATAGTCGGTGTTGATATTCCCAACGACAAATCCATACTGATTTCACTGACCTATGTTGTCGGTATAGGCCGGCGCACTTCGGCCCAGATATTGAAGGAAGCCGGGGTCGATGAAACTACCAAGGCTGGCAAGCTCAGTGAAGATGAGCTGAGCCATATAACGCAGATTATCGACCGCAATTGTATCGTCGAAGGCCAGCTTCGCAGGCAGGTAGCCCAGAACATTGCTCGCCTGCGTGATATCGGCTGCTACCGCGGCATTCGCCACAGGAGAGGCTTGCCGGTCAGAGGCCAGTGTACTCAGAGCAATGCACGCACGCGCAAGGGTCCGCGTAAGACCGTTGCGGGCAAGAAGGGTGTGAAGGAAAAACGCTAAGAACTCGGTCGTTTCCGATGGGCGCACGATAAGAGAAGAAAGTAATGGCAAAAAGAACAAAGCGAAAAGTCAGAAAAGATGTCGTTCGGGCCATTGTCCATATAAAGGCGACATTCAACAATACGTTGATTACAATCACCGATTTGGACGGCAACACGGTCTGTGCAGGCTCGGCAGGCTGTGTGGGCTTCAAGGGATCTCGCAAGAGCACACCCTTTGCGGCCCAGAGAGCAGCTCAACGTTGTGCGAGTGCGGCCATGCGCAACGGCGTGCGTGAGGTTGAGATCAGAGTCAAAGGCCCCGGTTCGGGCCGTGAATCTGCCATATCAGCTCTGCAGCAGGCGGGATTGCGTATCTCGTCGATAGAGGATGTCACGCCGCTGCCGCACAACGGCTGTAGACCTCCGAAGCGAAGAAGAGTTTAAGTGCCAACGACCAATTGAGTTTTTTGGAGACAAATAAGAGAGATGGGGCGTTATTTGGGTTCATCTTGTAAGCACTGCCGCCGTGAAGGCATGAAGCTCATGCTCAAAGGCATCAGGTGTGAGACCGCGAAGTGTCCGGTCGAGAAGAAACAGCGAAATCTGGCTCCCGGAATGCACGGATGGCGCAGGGGCAGAATAAGTGAATATGGCGTTCGGCTGCGCGAGAAACAAAAGGTCAAGAGGTATTACGGCCTTATGCAACGCCAGTTTATGAGGTGTTTTCGCCAGGCCGAGCGGATGAAGGGTAATACCGGCGAAACGCTGCTGCAGTTACTCGAAAGGCGTCTCGATAATGTCGTATATAAGCTGAATTTCGCGCCGTCCCGCAAGGCCGCGAGACAGTTAATCGCCCACGGTCACATTTACGTAAACGGGCACAAAGTCAATACCAGCGATTACACTACGAAAATCGGTGAGAAGATAACGGTCAAAGGTTCGCAGAAGAGCCGCAAGAGAGTGAAAGAGCAGTTGGACACCAATCCGAATTTTACGGTGCAGAATTGGCTGCAACTGTCAAGGGAGGACCTGCAAGCTACTGTTGTTGCATTGCCCACCCGGGACGACGTCCAGGTTCCCGTCGAGGAACTTTTGGTTGTGGAGTTTTGCTCGAGGTAGAAGCAAGACAGTTCTGCGCTTCTTCTTGGGTTCTGCGAGGATTTGACTGTTCAGTATTGATAATGAACGGATCCCGTTGACTCAGAGTTTGCATAGGAGATATACATGCGAGTTACATGGCGTGGTTTGGAGTTGCCGACTCGTGTTGAACGAGACACGGTGGTATCGAGTGAGAAGTATGGTCGATTTTTTGTCGAGCCTTTCGAGCGTGGTTTCGGCACTACGATTGGCAACAGCCTCAGACGCATATTGCTTTCCTCTCTGGAAGGAAGCGCCGTAACATCGGTCAAGATTGCGGGGGTCGACCACGAATTCAGTTCGATAAGCGGAGTGATGGAGGATGTCACTGAAATCGTTTTGAACGTCAAAAGCCTTGTCATTCGCCTTAACGACGAGGGACCGAAAATAATGACGGTTTCGGCAGACAAAGCCGGGGTCGTCACGGCGGCCGACATTGTCGCCGACCCGGCCATCGATGTGGTAAACAACGATCTGACAATAGTCACTTTGACCGAAGACGTGAAATTCGAGATGGAAATGGTGGTTGAGAACGGCCGTGGTTATGTGCCGGCTTCCGAGCGAATCGCCGCCACTGATAGGTTCGATCAGGAACTTGGAAGGATCATGCTCGATACCGTCTATTCTCCGGTTACGAGGGTGCGTTACACGACCGAAAACACCCGCGTGGGACAGAAGACCAACTATGACAAGCTCATCCTGGAGATTTGGACCGACGGAACCGTCGCCCCTGAGATGGCGCTTGTCGAAGCCGCGAAAATCCTGCGCAAGCATGTGAATCCTTTCGTGCAGTATTTCGAACTGGGAGAAGAAACGGTCGCCTCTTCGGAGATCGTGGAAGCTAAAACCGAAGAGCCCGCGGTCAACGAGGAATTGGCCCAGAAGCTGCTCATGTCTACCCAAGAGTTGGAACTCTCGGTACGGGCGAACAACTGCCTCGAGTCGGCAAATACCCAGACTATCGGAGACTTGGTAAAAATGACTGAAGCTGATCTTCTGAAGATTCGCAGCTTCGGCAAGACCTCATTGCGCGAAATCAAGAGAAAGCTTGCCGACATAGGGCTTTCTTTGGGAATGACAGATGTATAGAAGTAGCGTATAGCGGATAGCGGTTAGCGTTTAGTGCAGAAACTAGAGCCTATCCGCTACACGCACTGTGTTATCCGTTAGATACAAGAGGAGTTCAATTATATGCGTCACAGAGTAGCAGGACGACGATTAGGCCGGACAAAGGAACACCGTCTGGCTATGCGGCGAAATATGGTCGCTTCGCTTTTCCAGTACGAGACGATCTCGACCACAAAAGAGAAAGCCAGGGAGGTAAAACCCTTTGCCGAGAAGCTGATAACGCTGGCCAAGAAAGGAACACTCTCTGCCAGACGCCAGGCTATTGCTATGCTCGGCAATCGTGACATCATCGACCACGAAAGCGGGCAGGCCGTGAGAAAGGGCACCGTGATCGGCAAGCTGTTCAGTGAGATTGGTCCCAGATACCTCGACAGGCCGGGCGGCTATACGAGAATCATCCGCCTGTCTCTGAGAAGGCTCGGTGATAACGGCGAACTTGTGTTGCTGCAGCTGTTGGGTGACGACGAGCCGGCTAAGGGACAGAAGAAGAAACGCTCTCGCAAGAAGGCGGCCGTCGCAGCCAAGGCCAAAGAACCCACAGTTGCCCAGGAGGTAGCTGAAGCCGAAGAGACCGTGGAAGCCGAGGAGGTCACTGAGGTAGCAGAGCCGGCCGAGGCCGAAGACTCTGCTGAGCAGAACGATAAGGAACCGTAGTCTTTGTCTGACGGGATAGCATTCGATGAGTTCGGATGATTGCGTTTTCTGTAAGATTGTAAGCGGCCAATTGCCGGCTGTAAAGATTTACGAAGACGAAGTTACTCTGGCGTTCTTGGATGTCGGCCCCATAAGCGACGGCCATACTCTGGCAGTTCCGAAGCGGCACTTTGAAAGATTACACGATTGCCCGGCCGAGCTTCTGGGTCGGATCTGCGGTTGCCTCGGTAAAATAGCGGGCGCAGTCAGCGCGGCGATGGATTCGGACGGCTATAACATGTTGTGCAATAACGGCAGGGCGGCAGGCCAGATTGTTGAGCATTTACATTTTCACATAATTCCACGCAATGCCGGCGACGGCCTGCTCGATAGGTGGCCTTCTTATCGCTATGAGAAGGAGAAGATCGAGGCTATTGCCGATAAAATTCGGCAGAATTTGTAAAATTTCTTTTGTCATTCTTGATAAAAGAAGACATTTGTGCTATTTTGGTTATCGTGATTAATGATTTACTGGCCGCGGGGTAGAGCAGTCTGGTAGCTCGTCGGGCCCATAACCCGGAGGTCGGAGGTTCGAATCCTCCCCCCGCTATTGCGTGTGAACAAAGGACTTGCGTTAAATCGCGAGTCCTTTTTTGTTGGGCAAAAGGGCAGATTGTACAGCACTTTTGCTCCCGCCAGAAAAAGGACCTCTGAAGAACTGTACAGCACTTTTTGACGAGTATGACAATGGTTGGACTGAATCTGAATTAGGCCTAATTCATAGACCAGTCCGCCCTTCTTTATGGTCTTAGCAATTGATGAGAAATGCAAGACATAGCCAACTTCGAGATCGCCGTTGCCTGCAGTTGTCGGGTGAGGGTGGTCACGCAGGCTGGACAAAATGCCTTGAAAATTTATCCGGCTGGTGTAGACTGTCCGACTATACCAAGAGGAATCTGGTGAAGTTACCCGGAGTCTCTTCGCTGCACCTGCTCTTGTGGTTGCAGACTTGCGTCCGCCCTGGCGGGCAGTAGTAATGCGGCCGAAGAGCGCCGATTCGTTGTCGAGCACGGACTGACAGCAGCGACGTGGGCCAATAGGATTTGTGAGAATAGCCATGGCAGAACTAGAGCAGGATGTTGAGCGCAGGCGGGTTTGCGACAGGAAGATCGAGCCGGCGCAGAGAATAAAACGTTTGCCGCCCTATTTGTTCGGGCGACTCAACGCGCTGAAACTCACCAAGCGCCAGGCGGGCGTCGATATCATCGATCTGGGGATGGGCAACCCGTCGGACCCGGCGCCGCAGATCATAATCGACAAGCTGTGCGAAGCCGCCCAAGACCCGCGCAATCACCGATACAGTGCGTCGAAGGGCATCAAGAACCTGCGCGGGGAGATCGCGAAGAAGTATGAGGCCAAATGGAATGTGCAGCTTGACCCGGAGACGGAGGTTCTAGCCTGTATCGGCTCAAAGGAGGGATTCAGCCACCTCTGTCTGGCGATGATGGGCCCGGGCGATACGGCGATCGTTCCCGATCCGACTTTTCCGATACACAACTACGCCGTGGCGCTGGCAGGCGCCAATGTCGTATCCGTTCCTCTAGGAAACGACGAAAAGTTCATAAACAACATCACGATGGTGATTGAGAACATGTACCCGCGGCCCAAGTTGCTGATTCTCAATTACCCTCACAACCCGACGGCTATGACCGTCGACGAGGGCTTCTTCGAGCCGGTTGTCGAACTGGCCAGGAAATTCGGGATAGCGGTAATCAACGACTTCGCCTACGGCGAGACCTGCTTTGATGGCTACAAGGCGCCGAGCTTTCTCTCGGTCAAAGGGGCAAAGGACGTCGGCGTCGAGTTTACCACGCTGAGCAAGCCCTATAATATGGCGGGCTTTCGTGTGGGCTTCGTTGCCGGCAATAGGGACATGGTTGATTACTTGGCCACGATAAAGGGCTACTACGACTACGGCATATTTCAGGCGATACAGATTGCCGGCATCATTGCGATGCGGCACTGCGAGGAGGATATTGC
>Ga0111165_1004_pt1 | contig 39007 bp, 34 predicted proteins | sample DeeMarSeWOR28_12_FD_80268 | JGI IMG/M metagenome (GOLD analysis project Ga0111165, IMG submission 80268) | Phycisphaerae bacterium SG8_4 | reverse complement strand
ACCGACCGAGAAGGGGCTCTGAACACCGTTGTCCAGGCCGGCTACGGTCATCATTCGCTCCTCGGCCGTCATGCCGCGGGCGGTCCAGAAATCTCTTTCGACCACACTGTTGAGTGTGACCATGTGTATTCCTTTGTGGTCCCACGAGTAGGTCGGTTCGCCGAACAGTTCGCGCCACTTGCGGCCCATGTCAAGATACCAATCGTGTTCACCGACCATCATCTTCAACGGTGCCTTGACGCTCTCGAGGATCTGGGCACCCAGATCGAGTTCCCGCGCCCGGCCAAGCTGGGCCAGGTCACCGCCGTAGAATACGAAGTCGGGCTGAGGATCCAGATTGTTTATGTCTTCCACGGCACGGAGAAGCGCCCGGGCAAAACGGTCGTTCGTCTTCTTGTCATAAAGATGAGAATCGGAGATGTAGGCGAAGCGGAACCGTGCACCGACATCCGATGAGGCCGCGGCCCGTGCGACACTTACAGATTGGAACGACTGACAGAAATCGACTCCCGAGGCCGCAGCCGCCCCCAGAGCCGCCGTCGAGACTTTCAGGAAGGATCGACGGTCGAGCTTCTTATTATTACCGGCTAAGAAGTCTCGGCGATGCTCCGCATATTTTTTTTCGATGCTTTTGGACTTTGCTTTCATTGCTCACTCCTTATTTCTTCTCGGCACTGAAGCTCGTCGAAAATCTATTTTTCGAAGGCAAGCTTGAGCCGAAACGCCATCTCGTCGTCGCGCAGGGGACGCTCTTTCCGCGCTTGTTCCTTCTGCGCCTGGAACTGCCGGCTGTTTTGGCCTGCAAATCGCTCATCGGTAAGGGCGAAAAGAAATGCGACGACCTGATCTATCTCGTCTTCTGTCAGCGCTAGTGGCTCCATGCCGCCGTCAAGAAACAGATTAGGCTCGCCTCCCTTGTTGTAGTGGTCCATCACATCCCAGAGCGTCTTTACTGATCCGTCATGCATATAAGGGGGCGTGATCCCGATATTCAGCAGCAGCGGCGTGCGGAATGCTCCGATATCGGAACGATTCTTCGTGACCATGAACCGACCTAACTCGCTCATATCCGTCGACAGCGCCAGTTCGTCCAGCTTCTGTTCCGAAGGATCCTGCTGCAGCGCTCTCAAGGCCTGCTTTGCCAGGGCGTCAAAGTCCGCGTGTCGGGCCGAAACTCCAATGTTGTGGAAGCGATTGTCGGTCCCAAGCGGATCAGATGTGTTCATCGGATGGCACGTTACGCAACGGGCCTTTTCATTAAACAGTATCCAGCCCTTCTTAGCCTCAGAGGAGATCGCGCTGCGATCGCCCGCAAGAAAACGCCGGAAGGGTGAGTCGACAAAAATCAGCGTCCGCTCGAAGGCCGCAATCGCCCTGCCCATGTCCTCGTAGTTTACTTCGCGCCCGTAGGCCCTCTGGAAGGCAGCCTGATACTCGCGGTCATCCTGGATAGCCCTTACGGCAGCGGCCCCGTCGGCCATGCCCATCTCAATGGGATTGACGATGGGCATTCTCGCCTGGTGATCCAGTGTCGGCGAGCGACCGTCGAGAAAGAGCGTCCGCAGAAGCACAACGTTCAAGGTAGTGGGCGCATTGCGACGGCCGTGCTGATCCTTGATCCCCTCTGAAACAGCTAACTGATCCGTAAATCCCCGAGTCACGTCGTGACAGGTAGCGCACGATACTGTGCCGTCGGCCGACAGACGCTTCTCAAAATAAAGCTTGCGCCCCAATGCCACACGCTCGGGCGTAAGCGCATTGTCCGGGGGGATAGATGCCTCCCAGATGACCTGATCGAATCCGGGCGGGGCCCTGCCCACATCAGCCGCCGGCATGAGCTTGTCCAACTGCCGAAGCTGGTACTCCATGGTGGCAGCACCGTGGTCACCTCGTGGAACGTCGGCAGCAACTGCCAAGTCTGTCAGCCGAGCCGGGGCGAAAACCGAGCCAACCAACAGTACTGCAATTGTCACCAGCGGGCGTCTTGGGCAGAGATCTCTTGCGCTGTTCATGGTTCCTTCTCCTAACTTACCGACATCTCAAATACGACTCAATAGACGGTACTCCCGTTCACGACTATTTCCTCAATACTCAGACTCCATCCGAATGTCAACAACTTTTTGACAGATTTGTTCTCAGACGGCGGATCTTCCAGGCGCAGCCGGAGCCTTTTGGTTGATCTTAGACAATTGAAAATTGACTATGGGCCAAGAGCATTGTCTCTTGTGCGTTAAACTGGACAAGATATAGCTTTGGGGCAGGGCCGTTCGCCCCTGACTGCTCAAAGCGACCGAGGGGCATCACTTGATGAGCTTGAGTCTTGATCCTGCGTAGAGCAGTGTCGCCAGGAACATCACGACGATTCCCAGCACCGCCACCACGCGGGCGGGCATCTTCGGCCTAAATTCCTCCTGCTTTATGAACCTCGTTACGCAGTAGTAGTTGAGCCCGTAGTAGAGCGGCGCCACACAGAGGCTCAAGATCGCAACTACCTTCACCAGCCTGACCGGATTGCCGACCTTCACGACCACGACGTAAGCGAACAACGCGGTCGCAAGGACGAAACCCCAATAGAGCCTCTTCCACCATTTAGCTCTCAGGTTCGGTCGCAAGGTCGCTGCAGTCTCGGCGAACGATCTCGAGAATCCGTCTATAACGGTGTACGTCGTCGAGTACATGGCCGAGAACGCCGCGACCATGAAGACAACGTACATCCAGGAGCCGATTTGCTTGGTGTAGATGGCCGCTAGTGACTCGGCGAACCCTATGTCCTTGATCTGCAGGTCGGTCCCCTGAAGAAACAGCGCGGCAAGAATGAGGAACACCGCCGCCACCACAAACGACAGCGCATACCCTATTCGCATGTCCACTAGCGACAACCGAAGTATCGCCAACTTCCTGGCTCCCTGCGCGCCCTTTGAAGTGAGCTCAGGATGCTTTTCCAGCGTCCAGAGAGAGTGCCAGATCGAGACGTCTATCCCCGTGGGCATCCAGCCGAGAATAGCCGCGATAAGAGGGATCGACCCGGGAGGTTTCAAGGGCACGACGAAATTCTTAAGTACGGCGGGCGGAGGAACAGCCGGGATGAATACCACGGCGGTCGCCAGAAAGAGGACGGTCATCATGATCTTGTTGAGAAAATCCAGCCAGCCGTAGCCGCCGAGAAAGAGAAAGCCGAGTATGGTGGCGATGACCAAGGCGGTGTAGAATTCCGGAGACATCCTCCCGACAAAGGTAAATAGTACCGCCGCGGCGATGCTGACCACCCCCGCCAGTACTCCAATGCCCTGGGCGACGGTCCCGGCCTGTAGAATCCACAGGGTCCATCCCTTCGGCCCGGGGACTCTCATGTACCCGGCGATGAGCGATTCACCCGTGGCCGCGGCGTAGCGCGGGCCGAACTCGAAGGCGTGATATTTGAAAAGATGAGTCAAAGTCACCAGCCAGAGCAGCTGAAAACCGAACAGCGAACCGGCCTGCGGGCTCATGACCAGGTGACTGGCACCGATAGCCGTAGCCGCCAATAACAACCCCGGCCCCAGATTGCCGAAAAAAGAACCAATGCCTTTAGAAGCCGTCGTATTCATGAACCTTGCGCTGTCCCAAAATCGATACAAGATAATAACACGACAAGACTAGTATCTCAATCCTGTGCACCAGGATCAAATGCCTGGCAGATATTCCATCACTGACGGTCAGGCCAATTAGTCTTTGACTTAGCCGGCCGGTTCCGTTAACCTTCGGCGGCTATGAAGAGATTGGCCGCATCCTGTTTTGGCCTTGGCAGGCTGCCGTTAGCTCCCGGGACGTGGGGCTCGCTGCCGCCGGCGATTGTCTTTGCGCTGATGTGCCACTTTCGCACGTCGCCGGCGATAGTGTCAATCGCAATGGCGGCCCTTGCTCTGGCCGGTTCGGTCGTTTGCGTGCAATTTGCCCCCGCGGCGATTGCGGCCACTGGAAAGGACGATCCCGGCGAAGTTGTCGCCGACGAATTCGCGGGCCAGGCGATAACGTTTCTGGCCAGCCCGTTTTTGGCCCTGGGAGCGGCCTCGACAGGGCAAATATGGGCCGTAAGTGCGGCGGGCTTTGTGCTCTTTCGAGTGTTCGATATCGCCAAGCCCTGGCCCATACGCAAACTCGAAAAGTTGCCCGAAGGCTGGGGCATCCTCGCAGATGATTTGCTGGCGGGTGTATTTGCCTGGATTGTTTTGCAGGTCTGCATAAAGTTGTTTATCGTCAGGTAGTTTGTCACGGTGAAAGATTTTACGGTGCTGCCGATTGAAAATGCCCGTTCGTGCGCGGGTAGGCGGCCTTACAATAACAGGTTATGGCTTTGCTCGCGGGAATTTATTACCCCCAAGGGTATAGAAAGCAGGGATGTCGCAAGAATATTCTGTCGAGGTTTGCAAAGAGCTTGAAGCGAGATTTCGTGCTGCGAAATTATATCGGCCGATGCGGATCAGCCATTATGACGCGGGCACGGAACTTACCTATGACGTGACCGGCTTCGCCGATACCAGGCCCGCAAAGGTGAACCTGGTCGTGGAGAAGTTTGTGGGCGGAGGCTTCGCCGGGCAGGTATATCGCGTAAGAATTGCGGGGATTAACCGAAAAATAGAAGGCCTTGAGGTTGGTCAAATCCGAGCGATCAAGATCCTCATCCCGCCGTCCAATTTCTCCCGGGTGTTCCGCGATCTTCTATATTGGGGCGGATTTCAGGGGCCATTCCAGCTCCAGGTCAATCCGGCGGCGGCACGTGCGGGCGGCATCTGGCAAAAATTCATCCGGCGGGGAGCAAAGATCAGGTTCGGCGACGAGAATGCGGTCGTGGATATATATGGTACGTTCATAGACCACAAGCTCGGCGGCTGCGGGGAGCTGAGGGAATGGGTCGAAGGACGGACGTGGCGCCTTGAAGTTGACGACCGATTGGATCTGCTGAGGCAATGGAGGCGAGGAAAAACCGTAGATGAGCAGAAGGTAGGATCGCCGGAGTATCGCGCGAAACTGAGGTTCATGTCGGAGTTCGTCGAGCTGCTGCACGAGATGGGAGCGTACGAATTTGCCAGGCAGTACGAGTGGTCGACGTGCAAGAGCCAGCCGAACGCGCTGAAGCGACACGGAAACGACGATGATCCGGCCCGAGGGCTGGTGGCCGTTGATTTTAGAGCCGGACTCGCGCTGCTGCCGTTTCTGCCAATGAGCCCGGGCGATTTCAAGTTGATAATAAAAGGCATCGGGCGCGGCTCACTCGTGCAGTTCGACCGGGGCAGCATTGCCAAGCTGGAAGACTTCGTGCGCACAGGCGGCGATGAGTTTGCCGACACCGCCGAGATGCTCAAGGAGTTGAAGGCCGCCGAGCAAATATATCGCAACTCGATTCCGGATGTTACACACAATCATGTTCGGCTGCTCTACAGCAGACAGTTGTGGTTGACAATGCTCGATAGCGCTGTAACCGGCTGGCGCGTACGTAATCTGGTCGATGAACATCATGAGTGGAGATTCAGGAACAGCACGACTCAAACGCTGTTGTTCTTGACTGTCGGGCTGATACCATTTTTGGGCAAGCTTGTCCGCCGGATCTGGGGCCGGGCCGATTGGCGCCGACACTATGGAGCGATGCTAGGCAGCTGGGGCTATTTCCTCCGAGCGATGCGGGCGCGGGTAGCCGAAAAGGTCACCGTCTGGCACAGAGCCGGACGGCTTGACGATAAGCACGCGCTCACGGTGGCGGGGGCGATTGGCCGATTCTTGGGACATCTGCCGCTGTCGATTCTGCCCGCCGGTCTGCACAGGTTTCTGACCGACAACAACTTCAGAAGAGAAAAGCTAATATACATTTTTGTCAGGCCCGTTAGGCTCTACTTTAGTCGTCACCTTCGCGAACAATGGCTTCGAGATATGGTGCAGGAGGGCAAGACAAAGCACATACTCGCAGATGACGACGCCGAGACGATCCTCTCTCACCTTGAAGAACCATACGTCCAGCGATATCTGATCAGTCTGGTGGTCCATCTGCTCACATTACCGGTGACGCAGATAGTCTCTGTTGCAGTTGCGGCGATCTATTATCTTACGCACCGCAACGATCCGGGCGCCTGGGCGATCGGACTGGGCATCATTGGCCTGTTCCAGGTTGTGCCGATATCCCCGGGCTCTTTCTGTCGCGGGCTGTACACTACAATTCTGGCGATCCACGATCGCAGCTTCAAAGACTACAACATCGCCCTGTTCCTGAGCTACTTCAAGTACGTAGGCTATCTGGCGTTTCCGATACAGATGACTTATCACTATCCGGCGATGGCGCGGTTTATGGCGGCCCACTGGGCGACAGAGGCGGTGCATATTGTTCCCGTGTTCGGCGAGCGGGGTGCGCTTCTGGAGCATTGGGTATTTTGCCTCTTCTATAACTGGCCTTTGACCATACGGCGTCGGATGCGAAAGAGAGCCGAAGCACGGGAGTTGATAGAGCCTCGCTACTGGCACGCCGCTTTGTGTGTTTTTGGCACTACGGCGGTTTTGGGACTGGCCGATTATATCTATATGGGGAAATTCGACAGCTTGCCGAGTCTCAGAGATATCTGGCCGCTGGCAGTATTGGCGCCGCTTTTCTGCGGTGCGGCCCTGACTCTGGGCTGCGGCGGAGCGGCCCTGGGCAAACGCATTGCTGCCGCTGCGGCCTGCGGCGCCTCGACCGGCATGCTCTACGCGGCAGTTTCGGCAATGTCGGGCTACAACAGCTCGATTGTGACCAGTTGCGTATGGCGGATGTTCATTTTCGCGATTCTTTCTGTTGTTGGGGCAATGATCACGGAAATAAAGTTGCCTGAGAACTTCATGATTCAGCAGAAAATTGTGGAAAAATAAGTTTTCAAATATATAATAGCCGCCTGAGTAGCTCGTACGTTTCACGAAATGAAGACGTTTTTTAGAGGAATCTTGGGCAGATGTTCCCGGGATCTGCCGTGGAGAGTTTTTCTGCGATGACGCTGAATAGTTTTAGTTCACTTTGCGATGATTTCTACCTCGACATGTGTGTAAACACCGAGTTGGATCTGCCTACCGAGCGTGATACCATCCTGTCCTTCTTCGAACGAATCCGAAGGCAGTTTCCTTCGATGGGTTGTTTCTACCGGCGGTCAAACAACGAATACTGCCTGGAAGAGGACCGCAGCCACGGCCAATACCGATGGGTCAGCATCGAGACCGACCGGGTCAGTTCCGGGCTGGTCAACCCGTCGGATATGGAGATGGCCTGCTCGCAGCACAGACTGGTGCTCGAACTGATTCCATATATGCTAAGCGTAAGCAATCTCGACATCGATTCGCTGGACGTTACTTTCGCCATGGATTTCGAGTATTCCGGCAGTCACGATGAAGTGATCGCCGAGGCTCTGCTGAGCCAGAGCGCCTTTAAATGTCTGCTGGATTTGCCCGGCGCCAGGCCGATCGGTTTTTCACCTGCCGTGGTGATGGCGCTTTCGGAAGACGACCGGACGCAGGGGCGGATCTGCGTCGAGTCCAAGACAAGCGTCTTCGAGCCCGGCAGAAAGAGCCAGAGCGAGGATGAGGCAATAAGTCTGTCCCTGACAGTGCGCCAGTACCCGAAAACCGCTGAGAAATTCGACCCATCAGAATCTTTCACGGCCCAATGCCAGTTGGCCCAGGAATTGATGGTTGAAAAGATAATCCCCAACTTTGCCCAGCCTTTGATCGAAACAATCGCTCAAAAACGGTTAACGTAGGTTTACCGGATGACCTTAGCATGGCTATCGAGGCACCTATAAGCAAATTCAAGAAGGACAATTTTAGAATTTCCATCGGCATCTGTCTGGCCGTGGCAATTGTCTTCGCCTACGACGGCTATCTGAGCAAGTACGAATGGTCGAAGCGTTACAGCTTCTACAAGGAGCAGGTTCTTGACAATGACGGTAAGCCCACGCCCACAATGGTATTCAACCAGAAGTCGCCACCGTTCTTTGTGGGTGCGGCGGTCCTGCTCTGGGTCTACCTGCTCTCGATAAAGAGCAGGAAACTGATCGCCGACGACAACGAGCTTGTCTTCAACGACAGCGATAGAATCCCGTATGATTCCATAGAAAAGGTAGACAGGACCTACTTCGATAAGAAGGGTTTTTTTGTCTTCACATATAAAGACAAAAGCGGCAAAGAGATCGATCGCAAATTAAGTGACAGGACGTATGATAACCTTGGCGCCGTCCTGGACCATATAGTGGCGAAAATCACATAGCGTTTTGAGATGAGACTTGAACTCGTGCGCGGGCAAAGATCAGGCACACTCTGAAGAGGAATAAGTACACATGAATTATTGCGTTGTCGGATTACAGTGGGGCGACGAAGGCAAGGGCAAAGTCGTCGATATCCTTGCCGAGAACAGCGATATCGTCGTCAGATACGGCGGCGGCGCCAACGCCGGCCACACGGTCATCGTGGGGGACAACCGGTTTGCCCTGCACCTTCTGCCCAGCGGCTCGGTGAGGCCCCAGACGATTTGTGTTATCACCAACGGCGTGGTCGTCGACCCTGATGTGCTGATAAAAGGAATTGACACACTCGGCGAAAAAGGTATCTCACTGGACGGCCGGCTGCTGATAAGCGAAAACGCCCACGTCGTTCTGCCTTACCACAAGAAAGAGGACCAATTGCGTGAAGAGGCGCTCGGCAAGAACAAGATCGGTACAACCATCCGGGGAATCGGTCCCTGCTATGCCGACAAGGTCGGCAGAAGTTACGCCGTCCGCGTGGGTGACTTGAGAGATCTCGAAAGACTCAAAGCCAAACTGCAGAAGATCGTCGAGCATAAAAACAAGATCTTTGCCGCCCTTTATGGCGCCGAGTCAATAGACGCCGGTGAAATATTTGAGAAGTGCAAGCTGCACGCCCAGAGGATTGTACCGTTCATAACAGACACGACCGAATTTCTGCACAAAGCAATAGCCGAAGACAAGTCAATTCTTTTCGAAGGCGCCCAGGGCTCGCTGCTGGATCTTGACCACGGGACATTCCCGTTTGTTACCAGCTCGAACTCGAGCGCGCTCGGAATGCCGGCAGGCTGCGGTGTGCCGGCCAAACTGGTCGATGAATTCATCGGCGTGGTCAAGGCCTACACAACAAGGGTCGGCGCCGGCCCATTCCCCGTCGAGCAGGACAATGAGACGGGTCAATACATCCGTGAAAAGGGCAACGAATACGGCACGACTACGGGCCGTCCGCGCCGATGCGGCTGGTTCGACGCGGTAGCCGTATCCTACGGGGTTAAAATCGGCGCGATCGATTCTGTAGCAATGATGCACCTGGATACGCTCAGCGGTCTCAAAGAGCTTAGTATCTGCAGGGCATATGAAATCAATGGGAAAGAAACATCCTTTTTCCCGGCCAATGACGACAGGCTATCACAGGCCAAGGGCCTCTACGAAACTGTGCCCGGCTGGGATGAGGATATTACTGAGGTAAAGGATTTTAAGGATTTGCCCGTCAACGCCCAAGACTACGTGCGCCGGATCGAAGAATATATTGCGGCACCGATCACCACCGTCGGCGTGGGGCCCAAACGCAGTCAGACAATGAACAGATGACCGGAAAGTCTATCGGTTTATCAGGAAATCAGGATGTAGGATATCGGCAGATCAGGTTATCAGGCAATTGCAGTCCCTCGGCCGCGCTCGGAACAGGCCTGATGCCCTGATAACCCAGTGCCCGCTACCTGGTAGCCTGATGACCTGATATCCATATTTGCTATGGAAACCTTTGAAGAGAAACTCGCTGTAACCGCCTCACGCCTGGGGCTGACCCTCGAACAGATACCCCGTCACATCGCAATAATCATGGACGGCAACGGGCGGTGGGCGCAACAAAGATCGCTGCCGCGCGTCGAGGGCCACCGCGAGGGTGCACGAATAATTGAAGAAATAGCTCTGCATTGCGTCGACCTGGGCATCGAAACTCTGACCCTGTATTCTTTCAGTATGGAGAATTGGAAAAGACCCAGGGCCGAAATCGACGCCCTTATGCATATCCACTCCGAGCACCTTGTCAACATCAGGCCTACGCTGATGCGAAACAATGTAAAGTTGCTTCACCTCGGTCGGATGACCGGACTTCCGGCTACGTTGCGAAATGACCTTGTAGATACGATGGACTTGACAACCGCCAACACCGGCATGAGACTTGCCCTTGCATTAAACTATGGCGGCAGAGCGGAGATCGTGGATGCGGTCAAGAAGATCGCGCAAGAGCACAAGAAAGGCAAACTTCGCCTCGAAGATATCGATGAACAATGTGTCGGCAATCACATGTACGAAGCCGCCCTGGCCGATCCCGATCTTTTGGTACGCACCGCAAACGAAATGAGAATAAGCAACTTTCTGCTCTGGCAGGTTTCGTACAGTGAGTTTTACGTCACGAAAACACTTTGGCCGAGTTTCACAAAGGCATCTATGGAAGAAGCGATCACGGCTTATGCAAAACGGACCCGACGCTTTGGAACGATTAAGGCAGATTCGTGATCGGCGCCAATCCGAATTCACAAATTCAGATCACCTCAGCAGCTTTCATACGAACTAGGAAATGGTAAGACACAGGTTGCTTTTTGGAACACTGATGACGGCGTCTTTTGTCGCTGTTGTCATTTTCGACGGATGGATCGACGGCTCTATCACAAGCTCGGTAGCTGACGATAAGGCTATCCAGGGAACGATTTTCTGCCTGCTCGTCGCTCTTCTGGCAATCCCGGCTCAAATCGAAATGTCCCGCCTCGCCGCTGCAAACGGCCTTAAGATCTTTCTGCCCGTTTCGATCATAACCTCGATTCTACTGGGGACGGCTCGCTATTGGCCGCAGCTTATCGCTTTTTCGCTTGAAAGGTATGTTCTTTTGCTCTCGGCTTTTGCCCTCCTCGCGCTGCCTCTACACCAGTACATAAGCTATGGAACCAAAGCTGTTCTGGCCAATTGCGGAGCAACCTATTTTTCAATCGCGTATCTTGGACTTCTGAGCAGCTTCTGTGTGACAATCAGAATTGAGTTCGGACTGTGGCATTTGCTCATGTTTGTGTTTGTCGTAAAATGTGCGGACATAGGTGCTTATGCAATCGGTACTCTGTTGGGCAAACACAAATTCTCACCCAAGATCAGCCCTGGAAAAAGCTGGGAAGGAATGGGCGGCGCCATGGTGGCCGCTGCGTTTGTTGCTATTGGCTTTGCGACAGGTTGTGGTATAATGCCCTGGTGGTTGGCGATTGTTTTCGGTCTGTGCTTCGCGTTCATCGGACAGATGGGCGATTTGGTCGAGTCCATGATCAAGCGAGACGCCGAGCAAAAGGACTCGGGGCAAAAAGTACCCGGCTTCGGCGGCGTGCTGGATATCATCGATTCGCCTTTGGTGGCGGCGCCGTTCGCATATTTGTTCTTTCTGTGCTGTCCTTGACAGAGGGTAACTTTTGGAAGTCACTATAGAGTTAAACTCGACCGACAAGCAGCTCGAACTGTTCGGCCCCGCCGACAGTTATCTTCGGATTCTGCGCCAATCACTGGACGTTCAGATCAGCGCCCGCCAGGGCAGGCTAATAATCAAGGGCAAAGAAAAGGATGTCGACAAAGCTGCCAAAGTCGTCGGAAAGATGCAGGAGCAACTTCTCAGGCAAGGTTCACTCACGGCCGCCAAGGTAAGCACGCTGATCAGGACGCTGGATTCTTCAGAAGCCGTCGAGACAAGCAAGGCCATTGCCGTCTACGCGCACAAGAAGGTCATCGAGCCGACCACCAAGGGACAGCAAAAGTACATCGAAACAATGTTGGCTAATGACCTGACATTCTGTATAGGCCCTGCGGGAACGGGCAAGACATACCTGGCCGTGGCGATCGCAGTCTCAATGCTCAAGAAGAAGCAGATAAGGAGAATCGTGCTCGCACGCCCGGCTGTTGAGGCTGGCGAGAAACTCGGCTTTCTGCCCGGCGATTTGCAGGCAAAGGTAAATCCGTATCTTCGTCCTCTGTTCGACGCCATCGAGGATATGATGGATTTCACGCAGATGAGGAAGTTCATGGAGCTGGACATTATTGAGATCATTCCGCTGGCCTTTATGCGGGGACGGACGTTGAACGAGGCCGCCATCATCTGCGACGAAGCCCAGAACACCTCGGCGATGCAGATGTTGATGGTCCTGACGAGACTGGGCCACGGCTCGAAAATGATAATAACCGGTGACATAACTCAAATCGATCTGGAGCCCGGACAGAAGAGCGGAATGATCGAAGCGATCGAAACACTGCGACGGATCAAGGGAATAGGCTACGTGCAATTGAGCCAGAGAGATATTGTGCGACACCGCCTGGTTCAGAATATCGTTCAGGCCTACAAGAAGAGAGCAAAGGTCGACTAGTCGTTAATACGTACGGGATTAATATATGCCGTTTTGGAAAAAGATAAGTCCGCGACGAAGCCAGGTTCGCAAGAACATATCCGCCGAACGTTTTTCTCAGATAAGCAGACTCGCCAACACGAACTTCCTGATCTCGGTTCTCATCTGGCTGCTCTTCGTAGTCCTCTGCACGCTCGTTATGTCGCTGCCCCGGGCCGGCTATCTCGAGGTAATACCGATAGCCACCACGGTCTTTCTGATCTCTCTGGCCGGGGCCTTGTACATCTATCATTATCAGAGGAGAATTACAAGAAACCACGCCAGGGCACTTGTGCTCGTTTGCCTGTTCCTACTGATGCTGGCGGCGACCAAACTCGGTGTGTCACTTACGAAACACAGCTTCTGGGCCACGGGAGCCGCCGTCACGACGGCGGTTGTCCTGACGATTGCCTATGATCAGCGCTTCGCAATGGGTATAGGTGTCTTCTTTTGCCTGCTCGCCTGTTTTGCGGTTGGGCCGATGACCGACAGCGAAACTCAACCGACAAACATCAATTTGTTTTTGACGATGATCGCCGGCGTTGTCACCTGCTGCTTTTGCCTCAAAGAGATCCGCACGAGAATAAAATTGCTCAAGATCAGCACCCTGGCGGCAGTGGTGGTGTTCGCAACCGCTTGCGCTGCCCAGTTGATGTCCGAGGACCCCAAGCTTACCGGCATCATAAAGCACGCCGCCCTTCATGCAGGCACGACCCTTGGGGTCGGTGTGCTGATTCAGAGCCTGCTGCCGCTTATTGAAAAGAGCTTTCGAATAGCTACAAGCATGACGCTCCTGGATTACAGTGATGCCAACCAGCCGCTGCTCAAGAGGCTGCACATGGAAGCCCCCGGCACATTCAGCCATAGCCTGCTGATAGGATCGATCGCCGAGGCCGCCGCCGAGGCAATCGGCCGCAACGGTCTTTTGTGCAGAGTGGGCGCGTACTACCACGACATCGGAAAGATCAACAAGGCCAGCTATTTCATCGAGAATGAGCTTGGCTCGGCCAGCCGGCACAAAGAACTCGCACCGACAATGAGCCATCTGATTATCGTCGGACACGTCAAGGATGGAATAGAGATGGCCAAGGAATACGGCCTTCCCACCGTGCTTCGCCAGTTCATTGAGACACACCACGGCACGACACTGATTGAACCCTTCTATAACGAGGCCAAAAAGCTTAAATCCAAGAACGCGAAAGGAAAAGGCGTCGAAGGCCCCGCCGAGAGCGAATTCAGATACCCGGGCCCGAAGCCACGAACCAAAGAAGCTGCGATTGTAATGTTGGTCGACACTTCGGAGAGCGCCGTTAGAAGCCTCGCAGAAGTGACACTGCCGAAAATAGAAGCCGTCGTGCACAACATGGCCATGAAACGTCTACAGGACGGCCAATTCGACGAATGCGATCTTTCCCTTCGAGAACTCAGTCAGATCGAGGCAAGCATATCAAAGACGCTCGCGGCACACTATCACGGCCGAATTGCATATCCGCACCCGCCCGATGTGCCCGCGGAAACGGAATCTCAAACCGTATAGCCCGACTTTGGACAATTATGGCCTCTGCCAAACAAGACCAGGACATAGTCATTCAAATCGTCGGAAACTTCGAAACGACAGATGTCTCGCTGTCAAGGCTGGAAGAGCTGGCCAAAACCGTCTGCAGTCGTTTTGCCTGGCCCCGGACACCACAGGCCAGATACGAGGTCAGCATCGCCATCGTCGGCGACGCCGAGATCCGACAATTGAACGCTCGGTTCCTCAATCACAAGACCACCACCGATTGTCTGAGTTTCGATTTGTCCGACGATGCAGGAACGGAGATCACAAATCGGAAGTCGAGAGTATTTGAGCTGATCGTAAACGGCGAAATGGCCGTCAGGCAAGCAGAACTGCGGGGCCATTCCAACGAAGCGGAACTGGCGCTCTACATAACGCACGGCCTGCTGCACAACCTCGGATTCGACGACAAGAATTCGGATCAGGCCCGAACTATGCACGAGACCGAGGACAAGATTTTGCAACAAATGGGGTATGGTTTCGTATATAATAGCAACACAAGAGCACGAGGACATGAGAGCTCCGAAGATCCATGATCCGTGCACAAAATAGTTGAAAGGACATCCAAAAGTGGGCTACGTTGGTTGGGCGGTGTTGTTGATGTGCCTTCTTGCCGGTGGAACATTGTTCTTTTCCGTCAATGCTATCGCGCTGCGAACATTTTCACATGCCAAACTGCAGGAGGCTTTCAAGGAAGCCGGCAAGAACAGCAGTTCCAAAGATCTCGCCGAGCGGCTGGGCGAGAACGCTGAGAAACTGATCTTGACGTGCTCTCTCTTTAGGCTAATCTCCAACATGGTCATCCTGCTGCTTCTGGTCTCAGTCTTCGTCGATCCGGGCCAGGCCAAATCCCGGTTTGAATTTGCGGCCGACTCTGCGCTTGCATTGTGCGTTGCGACGGTGATTTTTTCCATATTCAGTCTGGCAATCCCCCACGCATGGGCCAAGTACGCCGGCGAGAAGATTCTGAGCCGAACCCACGGGTCGCTGACTTTTTTTGCCCTCACGGCATCGCCTGTTCTTTGCATCTTCAAGTTGTACGACGGTGTCGTAAGGCGACTGGCCGGAATCGTCGAAACTACACCCGAGGAACAACACGAGGAGAAACAGGAAGAGTTTCTGACCGACCTCGAGCAGCACAGAACCGAAGGGGCGCTCGATGAGGAAGAACAGGAGATGATCGAAAACGTGCTCGAGCTGAGCAGCAGCACTGCCGATGAAATCATGACGCCCCGCACGGACATCGTAGCTGTCGACGTCAATTCGGATTTGCAGAAAGTCCTGGAGACGATAGCCGTCGCGGGCCACACCCGTGTCCCGGTCTACGAGGACAACATTGACAAGTTGATCGGGCTTGTTTACGCCAAGGACCTTCTGACCGAGATCGGCAAAAACCCGGCGGACTTCAAACTCCGCGATAAGATGCGGGAAGCTTATTTTGTCCCAGAGACGAAGCCGCTTCGAGCCCTGCTCCACGAATTTCAAAATCGAAAACTGCATATAGCGATAGTTCTCGACGAATATGGCGGGACAGCCGGCATTGTTACTCTGGAAGACATTCTCGAGGAGCTGGTCGGCGAGATTACCGACGAATATGAAGAAACGCCTGCAGAGCCTATCAAGAAGATCGACGCCAATACTATCGAAGTCGATGCAAGGACATACATCGATGACTTGAACGACGAGTTCGAGTTGAACCTGCCTGAAGACGAAGACTACGACACCGTGGGCGGTTTCGTCTTCTCCTGCCTGGGTTATATTCCCAAATCCAACGAGACATTCGACTACGAGGGACTGAAGTTCACGATCGCCTCGGCTGAAGCCAGAAGAATCAAACGCATCAGAGTCCAGAAAATCGGCGAACTCTCCGGAGAATGAAATGTCGAAATGCGAGATTCCAAGTCATAGATCCGAGACAAATCTCAAATGCAAATGTTCAAATGACCACCACGTTTTGGATTTTGGATCTCGGGCATTCGATGTTGTTTCGTGCTTGTATATCCGTGCTCAGGATTTGCCGTAGCTATGCTAACCAAAGATATGGCTATCTGTATACGCGCCGTCGACTATTCCGAAACCTCCCAGATAGTGACATTTTTTGCCCGGGATACGGGCAAACTCGGAGCCATCGCCAAAGGCTCGAAACGACCGAAATCAACCTTCGACGGGCCCATCGAGATACTCTCACACGGACAAATCCTATTCGCAGGTTCAAACAAAGACAAGCTCGCAACGCTGACGGAGTTTCAGCAACGGCCAACCGGCTTAAACCTGCAAAAGAACCTCTTCGCCCTGTACTGTTGCTATTTCGCCGCCGAATTGGTCGACGGCCTGACGGATGATTATGACCCTCATCCAGAGCTTTTCGAAGGCTTCATACAGTTACTGCAGAACGCCAACGAGCAACCAGGGACGCGGGACGACAGACGAAGGATGCTGTCGCTGCTATTATTGTTCCAATTGTCACTGCTAAACGATGTCGGGCTAAAGCCGATTTTGAGTCACTGTGCAAATTGCAGAAAGAGATACGAGACAGGAGGTACGAGACACGAATACTATTTCAGCAGTTCGGCGAACGGACTGATCTGCAGAGATTGTGAGATGAGTTTCGCCGATAAGATCAGGCTGGACAAAGACGTCTCAGATCACCTGGCGAACCTCAAACAGATCCCCGCTTCGACTGAGGAAATCCTGGTGGAAATCGAGAAGGTGATGGTCCGCCATCTCACTGTACTGTTGGGCCGACCCCCAAGAATGGCCAAACACATCACGGCAAGCTGATTCACCATGGAACAGATCGAACCCGACACTGAGCACGGATCGATGCCCGAGAGGTTCGCAGCCGTCGCACGGCCAGCCTTGGAACACAGGTGTATGCCGGTGATAATAGCCGGCCTGGCTGCGGTGATAATGCTTCCGGCCCTGAACGCCGGTCTCATACAGGACGATCTGCTTCATCGCGTCAGGCTCGTCAGGCCTTCGCAATTGCCCGAGCAACTCTACAGCACGCCGCTGATCGGCGACGATGTCGGCACCCTGTCGGCAGCGATGCGCGAGATGCACTCTTTTGCCCGCACGCAGCAGGATGCCGAGAAGCTGATGGATTCCGGCATGTGCCCCTGGTGGACCGCCGACGGTTGGCGCTTTGCGAACTGGCGGCCGCTGGACAGCCTTACGCACTGGCTAGACTATCGCTTGTTTGGCGAGTCGTCGCCGCTGATGCACGCCCACAACATAATCTGGTTCGCGGCCCTGGTCTTTCTGCTGGCGTTACTATATCGGCAGCTGATGACGCCTCTCTGGATGGCGGCTGTAGCGGCCCTTCTCTACACAATCGACGACAGCAACTACTTTCCCGCAATGTGGATCGCAAACAGAAATCTTTTGCTTGCCTTGTTCTTCTCGGTTCTCACGTTGCTGCTTCATCACAAATGGCGGTGCCACAATTCGCTCGCCTCCGGCATCACCGCTCCATTTACATTGTTGCTGTCGCTGTTGTCGACCGAGGCAGGCATAGCCACTTTCGCATATCTTTTTGCCTACGCACTTTTCATCGAGCACGCAAGCAAGATCCGAAGGATCGCAAGCCTGGCTCCGAGCTTTATCGTAATAGTCGGCTGGCGGATCATCTACAATTCACTCGGCTACGGCGCTGGCGGCAGTGGCTTTGTCATTGACCCCGGACGCGAAACGATACGCTATATGCAGGCGGTGCTTGAGCGCGGACCGATACTTCTTGCCGGCCAATGGGGTGCGACGCCCGCCGAAATGCTCGACGCATTGTCCGGCTATGCCGGAGCGTGGTATCTATTCGTCGCAGTAGTGTTCCTTGGCCTGCTGTTGATAGCTCTGATTCCGCTGCTGCGCAGCAGCCGCGTAGCCCTCTACTGGTTCTCAGGCATGCTGCTCTGCGTCCTGCCGATATGTGCGACAAGGGCGATGAACCGCAACCTGCTCTTCGTGGCGATCGGCGCCTTCGGAGTGATGGCACAGTTCATCGCCGGTCTGTTCGCCAAACAAGACTGGACTGCGAGATCGCGCCTCTGGCGAGTCCTCGCCTGGATGCTTTGCGTAACGTTGATATTCATACACACGGGTTTTGCCGTCTTCTCCAGAGTCAAGGCGCCCTCGACGATGTCTTTCGTCTTCGACACTTTCTACTCGACTGTCAAAGTGGATCCATCGGTCGACCTTACCGACAAGACTCTGGTTGTGGTAAATGCCCCAAATCCGTTTCTATTCATGGGTCTTCCCGCTCTGAGGGCATACTGGAAAGAGCCTCTGCCGGAGAGGACGCGCCTCTTAGCGCCGGGCTTTGGTCCGCTCAAAATCACCCGCACGGCAGACAAGACACTGCTGGTTGAAGCCCAAACGGGAAACATTCTGTCAACCGACACATCCCGCAAAGACTTCGCGCCTAACTTCGCCTACTTCTACAATCACTTCAACAGTCTTTTCCGCCCGGAAGATATGCGGTTCTCGGTGGGTGAAAAAACAGAGTTGCGTGACATGTCAGCCGAAGTGCTCGCCGTGGACAGCAACGGCAAGCCAACAAAGGTGCTGTTTCGTTTTGCAGTTTCCCTGGACGACCCCGCTCTGGTCTGGTTCAAGTGGACCTGGAAGAAGAACGGTCTGGGCGCCTACTCGAGATTCGAAGTACCGGCAATAGGCCAAATATCCCGAACGGAAGGACCTTTCGGCGACACATGAAATCGACCACAGCCAATCGAAAGGTGAGTTTTACTGTTCGCTTTGTTCAAAAAGTCCGGACTGTCGGGACTTACTCTTCTTGTGTGGTTTGGCTCCCAGGTGCTTGCAGGCCTGCTCGGTGACTTCCCTGCCGCGCTTGGTTCGCCGCACGAAGCCTATCTGCAAGAGATAGGGCTCGACCACATCTTCCAGCGTGTCCCTTTCTTCGCCGAGTGTGGCGGCGATCGCCTCGATGCCGGCCGGGCCGCCGTCGTAGACATTGATCAGCGCGCGCAGGAATGACCTGTCCAGCTCGTCCAGGCCCAAAGTGTCGATCTGCTCCATCTTGAGCGAGCTTTCGACAATCTCTGCACTGAGGATGCCCGAGCCCTTGACCTGCGCGTAATCGCGCACGCGCTTGAGCAGACGATTTGCCACTCTCGGCGTGCCGCGGGAGCGGTCGGCGATCAATTCCAGTGTCCCTTCCTCGCATTGAAGTTCCAGAAGATCAGCCGATCGAGCCAGAATCTCCGTCAACTCTTCGCTGCTGTAGAAAGCCAGATGATACAACATCCCGAACCGGCTGCGAAGCGGCGCGCTGAGTAAGCCCGCGCGGGTCGTGGCGCCGATCAAAGTGAAACGCTTGAGCGGGAAGTTTATCGTCTTTGCGTGCAGGCCGCTGTCGACCGTGAAGTCCACCTTGAAATCTTCCATCGCAGGGTAGACAAACTCTTCGACCAGCGTGCTGAGCCGGTGGATTTCGTCGATAAACAGCACGTCACCGGTGTCGACATTACTCAAGAGTCCCATCACATCACCGGCCTTTGCCAGTGCCGGTCCCGAGGAGCAGCGGATTCTCGCTCCCATTTCATTAGCCACGACGTGGGCGAGCGTTGTTTTACCAAGCCCGGGAGGGCCGTAAAACAATACATGCTCCAGCGGCTCGGACCTCTGCCTGGCCGCCGAGATTGCTATTGCAAGTTTCTCTTTTAGATTGCGCTGGCCAATGCAGCCATCTAGGAACTTCGGCCGGAGCGAAACGTTGAAACTCTCCTCGGCGTCGTTCAAAGATTGTCCACCTATTATTCTACCTATAGCCATGGTTTCAAATCAAAGATCAAAAATCAAAGATCAAAATTGCGGAGTCCCGGCAAGCCGGGACGACTTCCTTAATTTTGCATTTTACATTTTGACTTTTGCATTTCCCTTATACTTCCACTCCTTGTTTCAATCTGTAAACCAGCGGCACCAGCGCTTCGGCCGAGTCAATGTCCGGATGCTTGCGGCAGGCCAGTTCAACCAATTCCATTGCTTCGGCTCTTTTCTCACCCCAGGCGATCAGAATCTCCAATGCCTCGGTCTGGAACGGCCGAAATCCCGCACCCGTCGCTGCCGCAGGCTCGGCCCCGACGGCAAAGGCCTGCAGCTTGCCCCGTAACTCGGCGATAATCTGCTGAGTCATTCTTCGCCCGACCGCCGGTAGTGACATTAGAGTCTTGTCATCGGCGTTCTCTATCGCCGCCGCGATAGTAGCTATGGGAATGCTCAACGAGCGCAGGCCCTTCTTTATCCCCATCCCCTTTACGCTTATATACTTTGTAAAAAAGTCCCTCTCACCCGAATTGAGAAAGCCGACCATTCTCGGCACGAGATTGCCGCCGCCCGGCGTGCCCTCGTAATACTCCATCGTGCAAAGCATGATATCCGAGCCGACATGACCAGAGAGCGCACTTACACAGTAGCTCGGCAGCATTACCTCGTAACCAACCGCTCCGACCTCAACCAGGCAGCAATCCGCATCAAGCTTAGCAAGTTTTCCTTCAATTTTCGCTATCATCTGTACGCTTGAAAGATTTTAGACACAGATTTCACCGTGTTCAGTCAATTCACTATGTCTATATTCACTGGTAGAATATCGTGTCTCTTGCATCCAATATCAGTGTAATCAGTGAAATCTGTGTCTAATATCTCTTACCAAGTGCCTGCAACGAGTTAGCACAGCACATCGCTGCGGCGATTGCGTCGGCTACATCGTTTGGTTCGGGCAATTCGGACAGGTTTAGAACAGTCTGGATCGTTCTCTGCACCTGCTCCTTGGACGCCCTGCCGTTGCCGGTAATCGATTTTTTTATGCGCGTCGCGCTGAAGCTTCTCACTTCGATCGTGGCCTCGGCACATTTTTGCAGTATAACACCTCTTGCATGTCCCATCAATATCGCCGTCCTGGGGTGGGCGTAATGCGAATACAACTGCTCGACCGCCACGACATCAGGGGCGAAACTGCTCAGAAGTGACTCGGCATCCTCAGCAATCCTGTTCAATCTCTGCTCGAGTCCATCGTCACGCTCAGTGCGAATAACGCCGGCCTCGACCAACTTCTCGGCGCCCAGCTCGGCGTCCAGACAAGCGTACCCGCAGACCTGCAGCCCCGGATCGATGCCGAGTATTCTCATTTCATTCTCCAGGTAGTCTTTTGCGGCGTGTCTTCGAGCACAATCCCCACTTCATCCAGACTGTCACGAAGACTGTCGGCCCGGGCGAAATCTCTGTCCTTGCGGGCCTGGTTCCGCTGATCTATCAAGACGTTTACCAGCTTGTCCATCATTGCCTCACCGGCCCGGCCAGTCTGTTCATACTCGTCTTTAACGACACCGAGAACGTCACCTCCCAGCCTTGTGAACAAATCATCGACGGCACCAAGAGTGGCGGCCGTCGTGCTGCTGTCCTCCAGCAGGGTGTTCGCCAGACGAACCAGCTCAAAGACAACGGACAAGGCAACCGACGTGTTCAAATCGTCATTCATCGCCTCTTCGAACCTGCCCTTGAACTGCTCGAGCTGTTCTGCGACTTCGCCTTCGATATCGCCTTCGGGCGCCTGGGGGGCCATCTTTCGCACGCCTTTGACCACATCGGCTATCTTTCCATAACCACTCAGGGCCGCAAACAGCGCCGCATCGGAAAAATCCAGCGGGCTTCTGTAGTGGCTGTTCAAAATCAATTGCCTCACTGCCAAAGGCTCGTAGCTCCTGGTCAGTCTTTCATGCGCTCCGGAGAAGGCCTGTTTGAGCGTAATGAAATTATTCAGGCTCTTGCCCATTTTCTGACTGTCGACGGTGACCATGTTGTTGTGCATCCAGTAGCGAACGAACTGCACGCCGTTGGCCGCCTCGGACTGGGCGATTTCACACTCGTGATGGGGAAACTGGTTCTCCAGACCGCCACCGTGGATATCAACGGTGGCGCCCAGGTATTTCATGCTCATCGCCGAGCATTCCAGGTGCCAACCGGGGTAGCCTTTGCCCCAGGGACTGGGCCATTGCATTATGTGATTGGGCTCGGCTTTCTTCCAGAGCGCAAAGTCAGCCGGATTCTTCTTGTCCGGGGAAACCTCCACGCGTGCGCCGGCCTGCATTTCCTCGATATTTCTGCCTGAGAGTTTGCCATACTCTTCGAACTTTGAAACATCGAAATACACGGAGCCGTTGACCTCGTAGGCGTATTCGGTTTCCACGAGCGTTTTCACCAGCTCTATCTGCTCGATTATATGGCCGCTGGCGCGCGGGCTGATGTCGGGCCTGAGACAGTTCAGGCGGTCCATGTCCTCGAAGAAACTGCGCGTGTACATCTCGGCCAGCGCCATCGGATGCGTCTTTTCTTTCTTGGCCTCCTTGGCGATCTTGTCCTCGCCCTCGTCGGCGTCATCGGTCAGGTGACCCACGTCGGTGACATTCTGCACGTAGGTGACGGCGTACCCGAGATAGCGAAGATATCTGACCAGAACATCAAAGCTGACATAGCTTTTCGCGTGCCCCAGATGCGCATGCCCGTAGACCGTGGGCCCGCAAACGTAAATGCCCACCCGGCCCTTTTCCAAAGGCTCAAATTCCTCTTTTCTTCTAGTCAGACTGTTATAAAGCTGCAATCCCATTACGACCTCGTTTTGGACACCTATTTACACTGCTCTTTTTTCGACACGGATTAACACGGATTAACACTGTTTGTTTCATCCTGCCGGGCCGAAGCCGAATACGCGGCGTTTTACTTGCACTGATCGGCCAAAGTTAATCAATAGTCCTACCTGTACACCTGTTGCTTTGAGATAGTTCACTAATTGGACTTCGTGGGCAGAAGTAAGTTCTGAAACCGCTTTGACCTCCACAATGATCTTATTCTCCACGACCATATCTGCTACATAGTCGCCGACCACACTCCCATGATATTGAACGGACATTGGAACTTCCGATGTGCAGTCGACGCCTTCTTCTTCGAGTTCTATGGCAAGAGCATTCTCATAGACCTTTTCAAGAAATCCCTGTCCTAATTCATTATGAACATTCTGGGCGATCCCTATGATCTTCTGCGACAATTCGCCATGTTTCAGTGTTTTCACAGTCTTTCTATTCTCAAAAAATCAGTGTTAATCCGTGTCAAAAAACCGTGCAAATCCGTGTCTCAAAGTGTTCTTCTTCTCTTCTTCATCAGCAATACTGTCGCCGTTGCCGCCATTGCCTCGCCTGCTCCTATCTCGCCGAGACCTTCGTTGGTTTTGGCCTTGATGTTTACCGCGGTAAAATCAATGTCCAGCAGCCCTGCGACGGCCCTTTGCATTTGCCCTTTGACGGGCGCCAGTTTGGGCTCTTCGGCGTGTATGATCAAATCAACATTGACCACCTGCCAGTGCTTTTGCTCGAGTTGCTCTCTTACAACAAGCAAGAGTTCCTTGCTGTCGGCGTCCTTCCACTTCGGATCGGTATCTGGAAACCATGTCCCTATGTCACCCATACCGGCGGCCCCGAGCACCGCATCGATGACGGCGTGCAGAGCGACGTCGCCGTCACTGTGACCGGCCAGCCCGGCCGGGTACGGCACATAGACACCGCAGAGCATCAGCTTTCTGCCTTCGACCAATCGGTGAATGTCGGTGCCAATGCCTGTTCGATAATCGCCCTTTGGCTCCTCGATCACAGTATCCCCTTTGTGCTCGGCACATCCGTGCCGAGGACCTTGACAGCCGCACCGAGTGCTTTGCCGAGGGCCTTGAAAATACCCTCGGCTATGTGGTGACTGTTTGTGCCGTACGGAACATTTATATGAAGATTGAACTTGCCGCTATTCGAGAAGCTGCGCAGCATCTCCTCGATACACTCGACGTCGAAGTCGCCGATCTTGGCCGTTCGATATTCTACGTTGTACACACATATGGATCTGCCCGACAAATCCACCGAGACATTCGCCAGTGCGTCCTCCATGGGCACGGAACTATGCCCGTATCTGGCGATTCCCTTCTTATTGCCGAGGGCTTTGAGCAAACACTCGCCCAGACATATTGCGATATCCTCGACGGTATGGTGGGCATCGACTTGAAGATCGCCTTTGGCCTTGACCAGAAGGTCGATCCCGCTGTGCTTGCTCAGGTGCGTGAGCATGTGGTCCAGAAAGCCGACGCCGCTGTCAATGTCATACTTGCCGACTCCGTCAAGATCAAGCTCGACAGTCACATCGGTCTCTTTTGTCTGTCTGTGAATTTGGGCCACTCTATTGTCCATCGGAATCCTCGTATCGTATCAGTACCATCACAGCGAGTCTGTCATGGCAGGATTTCTTTCAAAGCCAAAATGAGTTTTTCGTTCTGTTCGGTCGTACCCACGGTTATTCTCAGTTTATCGGCCAGAGAGGGCAGGTCAAAATACCTGACAAAGATATTGCGCCGGACCAATTCGTCATAAATCTCACTCGCCGGCCAGTTTCCGGTCTCGGCGAGAACAAAATTCGCGTTGCTTGCCGGCACTTTGAACTTCAGATCGCGCAGTTGCTCAATAAGCGACTCACGGGCCTTCTTTACCTCCTCAGTCCTTTGCCTGAAATAGTCCTGATCCTTGATCGCCGCCGTTGCCAGCGCGATAGCGACGGCGTCCACGTTGTAGGAGTCCTTGACCTTCATCAGACCTGCAATCAGATCGGCCTGGGCGATGGCGTAGCCGAACCGTATTGCAGCCAGAGAATACCCTTTGCTCATCGACCGAAGCAGAATCACATTATCAAAGTCTTTCACCAGAGCCACACAGTTCTCATCGGCAAAATCAACGTACGCCTCGTCAATCAACAGCACACCGGCCAGTTCATCGGCCAACGAAGCCAGTTCTCCAACGCTAATAAGGCTGCCGCTCGGAGCATTCGGGTTGCAGACGATCGTCAGGGCGGCCTCGGTTGTCGCCAGTTTGGGCGGCAGATTGAATTCGCTGTCGAACGGAATCTCGATCATGTCTGCGTCCTGCAGCCTGGCCAGCACCGGATAGAGCGAATACGTCGGAACAGGATACGCAACGGGGCGATTCTTGTCACAGAAGGCTCGAAAAGCGATGTTCAGCAGATCGTCTCCGCCGTTGCAGCACATAATATTCTCAGGGCCCAGCCCATGGAGAAGGGCCGCCGCCTGGCGAAATTCATCTCCGACAGGGTCAGGATACCGCCGAAGCTGCTCGGCACTTATCCGGCTCAGCACCTTGAGCACCTCCGGCGAGGGCGGATACGGATTCTCATTGGTGTTCAGCTTTATGACGTCGCTCTGCTTAGGCTGAAAACCCGGCTCGTAACCGGCTAAGGTCTCGATATTATCCCGAAAATAACTCATTGTCTCGATCCTCGATTCTGGATTCTCGATTCCCGTATAGCTTCGAGCATCGAGTATCGAAAATCGAAAAAGATTATACGGACATTAGCCCAGGAGCGAAAGACAAGATTTTGCGATATCCCCCGAAATGACCGATTGAACTCGATATTCTCCAGCACCGAACGCGTTCTGCCACAGCCGGTTCGCGATACTCAATTCGCACACCCTTGGGGACACCTGCCGGTGGACGCACCACGAGTCACTTTTGGCAGTAGTCTATCAGGCGGGCTATCTCGCTGCGAAGATCCTTACGATGGACAATCATGTCAACAAAACCGTGCTCCAGCATGAATTCCGCCGTCTGGAATCCTTCGGGCAGCTCGATCTTTATCGTCTCGGCAATTGTGCGCGGACCGGCGAAACCAATCAACGCCCCAGGCTCGGCTATAAGACAATCGCCCAGCATTGCGAAACTCGCCGTCACACCGCCGGTCGTCGGATCGGCAAGGACGCAAATATAGAGCCCGCCGGCGTCGTCAAATCTCGCTAACGCCGCGGAAGTCTTTGCCATCTGCCCCAGCGAGACCACGCCCTCGTGCATTCTCGCGCCGCCCGAGCAGGCAACGACCACCAGTGGCAGCTTCTCGGCCATCGCTTTATCGACGGCGGCGCAGAGTTTCTCGCCTACGACCGACCCCATTGAACCCATAAGGAAGTTCGGCTCCATAACGGCAAGCATAGCGCCTCTGCCCTTGATAAACGCCTTGCCGATTATCATCGCCTCGTTAACGCCGGATTTCTTTGCGTCGGTCTTAACGCGCTTTTTGTACGTTGTTTCCCTGAACTTGAAGCCCAGCGGATCATCGGTAGTCAGATCGCCGAGCATCTGTTGAAACGAACCTTCATCGACAAGATACTCGACTCGAGTGGCCGCTGAGAATCTCCTTTCGCGGCTTCAGCGAGAAGCCGTTCCATTTTGATTTCGATTGTTTGCCCATGTCAACCCACATTCGTCCTGGCGCCCGGCGCGGGGCCCTTACACGGCGACATATGTTCTCACAACCAGCGGATTCTAACAAAAACCACCCATTCTTGCCACAAAAATCACTCGCAGGCCTTGCGAATGGCATTTATCGCAGCGATACGGTCGGATCTTGCAAAAATCGCATTGCCCGCCACGAGTGTATCGGCACCGTAGGAAACGACTGTCGAGGCGGTTTGAGGATCTATGCCGCCATCGACTTCGACGCGGACGTCCGGCCCTACAATCTCTCTTATCCGAACGATCTTCTTCGCCGCCTCCGGCATGAACGCCTGTCCGCCAAAACCCGGGTGAACCGTCATTACCAGGACCATCTCGCACAGAGGAGCAAGAGCCTCGACAGCCTCGGCCGGTGTCTGAGGGTTCAGACATATCCCGGCCGTGCATCCCAGCTGGTGTAATCTCTCGACGAGCCGGTGAGGGTCTTCAGCAGCTTCGATATGAAATGTTATGTGGTCGACGCCCGCCTCTGCAAAGGCCTCGGCATACCTAGCCGGCTCGCTTATCATCAAGTGAGCATCGAAAACCAGGCCGCTGACCTTGCGCAACTTGGCAATTACCGGCGGACCAATTGTGATGTTCGGGACGAAATGGCCGTCCATGACGTCCAGATGCACGATGTTCACCCCGGCGTTGGTAACTTCGGCAATCTCCTCGGCTAATCGGGCAAAATCGGCGCTCAATACCGACGGCGCAATCTCAATTGTCCCTGCTTTCGGTAATCGCATCTGTGTCGGCAGACCGAAGCCCCGGTAGGACCGGGGGCCAAATGTGACGGATTCTACTTCTCGTCGAGAATCTCGAGGCAGATGAACTTCTTGCCCTCCAGAAATTCGAGCGAGGCGCCCCCGCCGGTGGAAATATGACTTATCCTATCTTCCAGGCCAAGATTCTTGACCGCTGCGGCACTGTCGCCACCGCCGACTATGCTGATCGCCCCGTTGTCCGTAGCCTCAGCGACTGCCATGGCGATGTCCTTGGTGCCCTCATCGAAAGGCGGGGTCTCGAAGACTCCCATAGGTCCGTTCCAGACGATGGTCTTGGCATCGGCGATCTTTTCCCTGTACATCTTGGAAGCTATCGGTCCAATGTCAACGGCCTGATAGCCCGGATCGATATCGCCAACTGCGGTGCGATACGGCACATCGGATTTCAGTTTGCGAACAACGTGGTGATCCGTGGGTAAAAGAACTTCACATTCCGCCTCTTTCGCCTGATTCAGCAGCGCCTGGCCCTTGTCGACAAAGTCGTTCTCGCACAGGCTCCTGCCGATGCTCTTGCCCCGACCCTTGAGGAAGGTGTACGCCATTGCCCCACCGATGATGATGCGATCGACCTTGCCGATGAGATTCTCGATTACGCCAATCTTGTCCGAGACCTTGGCTCCGCCCAGTATTGCAACAAAGGGTCTTGCCGGATCACTCAGGGCATCACCAAGGAACTTCAACTCCTTCTCGATCAAAAAACCGATCACCCGGGGTTTACCCTCCATGACCATCGGAACGGTATACATCGAAGCATTATCCCTGTGGGCCGTGCCGAAAGCGTCGTCGACGTAGATATCGGCCATACCGGCAAGCTGTTTTGCAAAATCGTCCTTGGCCTGGCGCAGTTGCGTATCTTCCTTTGCCGCCTTGTCCTTTATCGTTTCGGCTTTGTGGAATCGCAGGTTCTCGAGCAGCATGCAATCGCCATTGGAAAGAGCCACGGCCTTTGCCTTTGTCTCGTCACTGATGCAATCGTCGGCAAAGACAACCTCCTTGCCCAGCAACTCCGACAACCTGCGGGCTACGGGCGTCAGAGAGAGCTTGTCGTCTCTTTGGCCGCTCGGCCTGCCGAGGTGGCTCATAAGGATCAACGCACCGCCACCTTCCAAGATCGCCTTTATAGTGGGCAGCGCTTTGACTATTCGATCGTCGCTGGTAATGTTGCAGTCATCGTCGAGCGGCACATTAAAGTCGCACCGCATAAGTATCTTCTTGCCCTTGACATTGATATCGGCAACAGTCTTTTTGGCCATCTTCTATGAACCCCAAAAATGGAATATTGGCTATTGTCTATTGACTATTGAATGACTCGCACGTACCAGCCCTGGCCATCACGTGAGAATAGTCAATAGTCATTGTTCAATAGTCAATCTTCCGCTACATCTTCGCAATCTTCTCCATGATATCGACGGTACGGTTCGAGTAGCCCCATTCGTTGTCGTACCAACTCACGACCTTGGCCGTCTTGCCCATAGTCATCGTGCACAGGGAGTCGAAAACACTCGAAGCGGGATTGCCTATGATGTCGCTGCTGACGATCGGCTCGTCGCAGTACTCCAGAATACCCTTCAAGGGGCCTTCGGCGGCGGCTTTCACGGCGGCATTGACCTGCTCTGCGGTAACCTCCTTATTAAGCTCGGCAACCAGGTCCACACAACTGCCGTCGACGACAGGAACGCGAAGTGCGTATCCGTCCAGTTTGCCGTTCAGTTCCGGGATCACTTTGCCAACTGCCTTGGCCGCGCCGGTTGTGGTCGGGATGATATTCATCGCGGCGGCACGCGCTCGTCGCATGTCGCTGTGGATCATGTCGTTGCACCGCTGGTCGTTGGTGTAGCCGTGAATCGTAACCATCAAGCCCTTGGCAACTCCGAATGCATCGTTGAGGGCCTTCGTCAGAGGAGCAAGGCAATTGGTCGTGCAACTCGCATTCGAGATGCACCCGGTCTTGGCGGTGATAACATCGTCATTGACGCCCAGAACCACCGTCGCGTCGATATCATCTTTTGCCGGGACAGTTAAAACGACCTTCTTGGCCCCCGCTGTGATGTGGTCCCCGTAGCCGCCCTTGTCCGAGGACTTGACACGGAATATGCCGGTGGACTCGACGACGATGTCCACACCCATCTTGCTCCAGGGAAGTTTGGTCGGGCTGCGCTCGGCGAGAACCTTGATGGCGTTGCCGTCGATCATCAGTCCGTCGCCTGTAACTTCCACGGTGCCGCCCCATTTGCCCATAACGGTATCGTATTTGAAAAGATGAGCCAGGCTCTTGGCCGGGGCAAGATCGTTGATCGCAACCAGCTCAAGGTCACCGTTTCTCGTTAACAGAATTCTCGCCACCGCCCGACCGATTCGGCCGAAACCGTTGATTGCCACCTTTGTTGCCATTTTCTACTTCTCCTTATCTTCAGTGCTAATAACGTCGTTCCACCTTATTAGACCCCTCACCAAGTAAAGCCGAGGGGTAAACGAAGCAGCCACTTTACGCACGAACCCCTCGGCTGTCAAGCATTTATTCCAGAATTGGGAATTTGAGATGTGTGAATCCCCCGCCCGTCAGGAATCTCCAACCGAAAGAACGACCAAGCCTCAGCGTCTGTTACTGTTCTGCTTTTTCGAGGCATCCGTCCCGGGCGTTCGGCGCTGACGCTTGGCCTTGCTGATCGAGGGCGCCAACTGGCTCTTCCAGACGTCAAAGGTCTGCTGTAGGCGCTCGACAACCTCAGAATTCTGCTCTTGACGGTCATTTTTCTCACTAATGTCGGACGTTAGATCGTATAGTTCAAGAGAACCGTTTCGGGACAGAAGCTTCCACATGCCCGCGCGCACGGCCCATTGATTCGTGCCATCATACCAGAAAAGGGCCTCGTGAAGCGGTTTCTTCGCCTGCCCGAGTATGACAGGAAGTATGTCCCTGCCGTCATAGACCCGGTCGCCAGGCAATTCTGCACCGGCTGCGGCACATACTGTCGGCATGACGTCAATCGAAATGACCGGCTCGTCGCAAATTGTCCCCTTGGGCAGCTTTCCAGGCCAGCGGACTATGAACGGCACGCGTATTCCACCTTCGTAAACCGTCTGTTTGTAGTCTCTTAGCGCACCGTTGTTGGCGAGATTCTTCCGGGCGCCCCCGTTGTCGGAAAAGAAGATGATCAAGGTATTGTCATCGACGCCCGTCCGTTTGAGAGCCTCCAGCACAGTGCTGACCGCTTCATCCATGCACGCGAGCATCGCCAGATATATGTCACGGTTCTTGTCGCCTGTGTCGAAGCGGTCTATATGCTTGCCCGGCGCCTGGAGCGGCCAATGCACCGCATTGAATGGAAGATACAGAAAGAACGGTCTATTTTGATGCCTCTCGATGAACGAGACAGCCTCCCGGGCGAGGTTGTTGGTCAGATATCCGGTATCGTTGATTGGCTTATCGTTGCGATAGATCGAGGTATATTCGTCGGTTATGCCGAGCTTGAAATAGTCATGTGCCCCGTGGCCCAGAAAGCCATAGAACTCGTCGAAACCTCGCCGCAGAGGCCGATACTCGGGCTCGAGCCCCACATGCCATTTGCCGATGATCGCGGTTGCATAGCCTTCCTTGCTGAGCACATCGGCAACCGTGATTTCATTTGTGGGCATCCCCGTCCTGGAATCGCCAGCGGTATAGAAGCCGAACCGCTGCTGGTATCGACCCGTCAGAAGTCCCGCCCGGGTCGGTGCGCAGACATAGCCGCTGGCGTAACCGTTCGTAAATCGAACGCCCTCTCCGGCCAACCGGTCGATTCCGGGCGTGCTGACCTCTTTCGGGTGGTCATAACAGCTCGAATCGGCATATCCCTGGTCGTCGGAGACGATGACGACGATGTTGGGACGGTCGGCGGCATCTTCTCTGCCCGCCGCAGGCAGGATCCTGCCTGCAAGGCACAGGACCGATACAGCCAGCAGTAATGAACGCAGAAGACTTTTTCCATTGATCATGTTGCCTGTCATAGTACTCGCACTCTCCGACAACCGCACTGTCAAACTGGATGGATAGCCTCCATAGGGCTCACCTATCTTATCTGACTGGCCTGGACAATGCAATGCGTCCGGCGTGACAGACGACTGTCGGCGTTGGACCTGAAGAAACCGTCTCTCGGGATTTCCTCCAAATATCGTGTAACATAATTGCCTGCCGCGCACTTATACATGCAGCAATGGTCGGTGCTATGGCAGAAGTTGTTGAGGCAAGAGAAGATGATGACTTGGTGGCAACCTCGTATTTTGATGCCTGAAGAAATTTTTTTCTGCGTTTTCGCTGCGAAAACAGCTATTTGTAAAATTTTTCGAGAAATCCTGTAATATTCCCTTGGTATCTTCGACATATGTAGTAGAATTCTTCTACGTTTGTAGAAGGAGATCAGACAATGAAACTGACACAAGCAGAATGGCAAATCATGAAGGCGTTGTGGAAGAAGCACCCGGCGACGGCCAGGCAGATTATGACTCGCCTGCCAAACGGTGTGAGCTGGGCGTACACAACTATTAAGACAATGCTCTCGCGGCTGGTCGAAAAGAACGCAGTCGGCGAGCAGAAGCGGGGCAACACCAGCCTGTACGAACCGCTGCTGTCGCAAAGAAAGGCGCGCCTCAGCGCCTTTACGTCAATGCTTGATCAGGCTTTTGACGGGGCGACGGGCCCGCTCGTGCACTTTCTGCTGGAAGAACAGCAGCTGACCGCCAGGCAAAAGAGAGAGCTGATCGAAAAGTTGAACGAAGAATCCGGAAAGTAGGGAATAAGCAAGATGATCGAACAGATTAATCACCTGGCGCAATTGTGGTGGGGCTGGACCTCGGCGATGTTCTGGCAGGCCGGATTGCTAATTGCCCTGATAGCCCTGGTCGATAGGCTGATCCGCAGATGGGCCTGGCCGCAGTTGCGATATGCCCTTTGGTCACTGATCCTGGTCAAACTCGTCTTCTCGCCCGCCCTGTCCTTGCCCAGCGGCCTCGCGCCAAAGCTCAGACCGATCGCTACGCACATGCTGGAGATGGCAATCAGTGAGCCGCAAGTCACAGAGAAGCTACCGCCGGTGCTTCCATTCTTCAATGACAGGATCACACATCTCGCAGCTCAATCCGAGGCACATCTCATATTGACCGTTGAAGACATTGGCGTGGCGGGCGACTCTGTCGGTAGTAACAGGCCGGCCCAAACGGCCGGGCCCCGGCTCGATTGGCGAAGCTACGCGATGGCCGTATGGTTTCTGGGCATGGCGGCCCTGGGCTCATGGCTGCTGGTGAGACTTCGCAGGCTCCGACGAGAACACCCGGACAAATCGGGCAGAGCATCTCTGCCGGAGTCCTTCCACGACCAACTGGCTCATTGCGCCAAACGCCTTGGACTTCGGCGAAAACCGACGGTCGTCGTGACGGGCAACATTCAGACTCCCGCCGTTTTCGGATTGTTCCGGCCGGTCCTGCTCATGCCGGTCGGCTACATTCGCAACCTTTCGCGCAAGGATACAGAACACCTTCTGCTGCACGAGCTGGCGCATATCAAACGGGGCGACCTGGTTGTGCACAGTTTCTATATGCTCTTGCAGGTGATGTACTGGTACAATCCCTTGCTCTGGCTCGTTCGCCGGCGGCTGCGCCACCTGCGAGAGCTGTGCTGCGACGCAACCGTGGCTGGCTTGCTAGGGGAAAGGACGGTTGAGTATCGCCGGACCCTTCTGGAGGCAGCCCGTCAGTTTCTGGTTACTCCCATCGAATACGGACTGGGCCTTGTCGGCCTGTTCGAGGATTCGAATTGTCTGATCTCCCGAATTAACTGGCTCGAAAAACCTATTTGGAGGTACCAAAGAATGAAGAAATCAGTCGTTGTCATTACAGTCCTGGCTCTGGTCGCCTGCGTGTTGCCGATGGCACAGGCCCAGCAGGACTCCGTGTCGGACAGTTCCAGCACCGACTCCAAAGCAGCTGCAGTTGACTCCGCTGAGAATTCGACAAGCTCGGAGACCGAGCAGGAGCTGGCGCAGAACAGAGAACAATTGCTCAAGGCGATGAAAGCTCTTCAGTTCCAGTTGCAGCAGTTGCAGCTTGAGAAACAGAAACTCCAGTATGAACTTCGGGCTGTCTCGCACGCCGAGCACGACGCGAGCAATCAGGCCCATCAGGCCGCCGAGCACGCCGCACACGCTGAATTGAAGGTGAAGGAAGCCAAAGACAAGTCGGCGAAAGTAAAGTCTCTTGCCGAAGCCCAGAAGACCAAGGCGCAAGCTGAATACTGGGGGCAATGGGCCAAGCAGATGGAGAAATGGGCTCAAGGGTACGAAGAATGGGCCGAGAGCGACAAATTCAAGCAGTGGCAGAAAGATATGCAGAAGTGGGCTCAAAGTATGGCGCAAGCACAGATGAGAATCAGTGGGGGCGAGCCCGGCCCGATGCCGGAGCCCGGTCCGATGCCTGTGATGCCACCCATGCCGTCAATGCCGGCGCCTGTTGCGCCGATGCCCCCTATGGTGCTCCCGGAGTTTGCGCCACTGGCTGTCAGCATGCCGGAAATCAGCACCCCCGGCGAGATTGCCGGAATAGCCCCGACCCTGCCAGGCGAGGCGGTTGCCGCCGGTGAATCGGGCCGAGACATCGAGATCACGAAGGACAAGGACGGTAAGGTTGTCGCGACTACTCAGATGCACTTTGTGTCAAAGGTCAAAGCCGGCGCCTCGTTTGTAATAAGAAACGACATGGGCAGGATCGTCCTGCGTCCCAGCAAAGACGGCACCGGCGACGTCAGAGCGATCATCCGGGGAAAGGCCGAGTCATCCGATCAGGCACGTGCAAAGGTTGCAGCGGTAGGAATGAAAGTAGACTCATCAGACAAAAGATACTACCTCAAGCCAGTCAGGCGCGACGGCGGTCAATGGGAAGACCTTACTGTAGATCTCCACATCTCAGTGCCCCCTGGCGTCCTGCCCGACCTCCAGACGAAGATGGGCAGCGTCGAGCTGTACGATCTCGAAGGCAAGATCAAGGCCGTGGCTGATATGGGCGCCATCAAAGCCGTTAACACGACCGGCGACCTCGAACTGCACACAAAGATGGGTTCGATCGAGTTCGTCGCACCCAAGGATCTCTCGGCCGTACTCAGCGTCCAGACGAAAATGGGATCGATCAAGAGCGACCTGCCCCTGGAGATCAGTCAGTCCGACATGTTCCGGAAAGGCGCGCAAGGTACGATTGGCGCCGGGCAGGGAAATATCCGTATGACCACGGATATGGGGAGCATCAGCCTCACGTGGCATTCCCCTGCACAGGATTCGCCTGTACTGTAGACGACACAAAGCCCTTCTTCAAGACGCTTGAACAAAAGCAGAGCCGGGTTTACATGACCCGGCTTTCCTTATGCGACGGCTGAGATCACACCAGAAGTTCTTGGCCATCGTTCTTTTTCTGTCGCAAATCCGTCAAATCCCGCACCATATTGTGAGAACATGAGTTATAAAGATCTGCTGGTGGATTTCATTGTGCGATAATGCAAAGGACAAGAGAGTTTTTGGGAGATTTGAGCCATGAAACGAGAGACGACGTTGACATTACTGAGTTGGTTGGTGATTTGCAGTGCGGCATCTGAGTCAACGGCGGAATCAGCCAGCCCGAATGGTGCGATTTTGCGGCAGAACTTCGATTTAGGAGGTGAGCGTTCACTGCAAACACAGTACTTCCTCATGGAATCGAAGCTCATCCACTATGCGCTCGACGGAAAGCGCGTCGGCTTAGATGTCTTCCGGCTGCGTTTGAAATGTGTACCCGCGCAGTTAGCAGGCACAAAAGGGGACGAGTACACGTGTACGAAATTCACAGTGCAGTTGGGCGATGAGCCGGAAGTTGAGATTCCCGCGTTGAAGAATTGGACGTATGTGTTCAAGATTCCGCCCACAGGCATCGATAAGAAAGGACAAACTCTGGGCATCGATCACGCCCCGTTCGAAAATCTCGTAGACGCGAATAACAAAGCGATGCCTCCGGACAAAGCGTACCATGTGTACAACGCATTCATCGATTTTCATGGATTCTGCAACATATTTGCCGAGCGAGTGGACGGCGCAGCCGGTATTCAAGACCTCAGAAGCATAGGCCAGCGGATCGTACACGCGGCGGCATTCGCTGAAGCCCCTGTAAATGTGGGGAGCAACGTATCCAAGGGATCGACATTTAAGAACGGAGAGGTGACGCTGGAGTTCAAGGGCATCAGTCGGGTAGCCGGGGCAACGTGCGCGCTAGTAGGCTATGATTCCGGAGAAAGCTCGTTCCAGATGATCGTGAATCCCATGCCGAATATGGAAATACGGACCAAAGGAAGTTCTCACTACATGGGTGATCTCTACATCGATCTCGCAACGAATTGGGTCAAGAAGGCAACTTTGGATGAGTTCGTCGTTACCGAAGTAACTTTGCCGATGCCGCCAAACAAGGTCAATGCCGTCATCGAACGGGATATACTCATCCGAAATGTCACGGCAGTAGAATTTACGAGCCAATAGCTCGCCATGCGATTTTTTGTGTCGCAAACACAGCGAATCAGGCACTATATACCGAGAGCACTCCCGTAAGGGACACCTGACGGTGGAATCTTTGAGAAATTTAGAGGTGCCAAGATGTCTGAAACTGACAAATACTATGTTGAGCGTTGCCTGGATGGCCATCCGGATGATTTTCGGTTTGTAGTGCGGCGCTATCAGGCGGTCTTGCTCGCCCATCTTGCCGGCAAAATGGGCGATAAGGACCGGGCCGAGGAGGCTACACAAGAGACCCTTGTGAGGGCCTACTTCAATATGGCCAAATTAAGGAAACCCGATTCGCTCTTTTCATGGCTGCTCGGAATCGCCGATCGGGTGGCAAAAGAGCACCAGAGAAAAGAGCAACTCCGGCGTCAGAAAGAGATTGTCCGTGCATTCAGCGAAGAATCCGGCGGCACCGAATTGTCTCAAGATTATGCTCTCGAAACGGCAATAGCCGAGCTGCCCGAGGCGTATCGGCAGGTCATCCTGCTGCGATACTACGGCCAGCACACCTGTAACGATATCGCCGAGCGGCTCAGCATGCCGTTGGGCACGGTCACGAAAACACTTTCACGGGCCTATGCCATGCTTAGGCAGTCGCTTAATCAGCAGGCACAGACAGAATTTCACGAGGTGGAAAAATGAACTGCACAGAATGCAAAGAACTCCTGGTCGAACAGATGGAAGGGCTTCTGGACAAATCACGAGAGCAGGCCGTCGTCGGACATCTGGCCGATTGCAGCGCCTGCAAGGCCGAAGCCGAGACCCTGAGAAGTCTTCAGGACCGCCTCGAGAGTAACGGCAAGGTTCTCGTCCAGAGCGACCTTGAAAACAACGTTATGAACCTAATTGTCAGAGAACAGAAAGTAAGGCTCAAAGCCGCCGAAAAGGCCGCCGAAGGCCTTAAGATAAGGAGAATTATCATGAAGAGTCCAGCAACGAGAATAGCGGCGGCAGCGGCTGTGATTATCATTGCAGCACTTGGCATCAACTATATCATGGCTCCATCCGTGACGTGGGCCAAGGTCATCGAGCCGATTCTAAACGCCAGGACTGTAGTCTTCGATATGATCTTGGGCACCGATGATACGGGCATAGTTTCGCACGAGATCGTCGTCGATTCGCGAATGAGAAAGACCATGTCTAACATGCCGAACATGACTATGATTATCGATACAGACAATGCAAAATTACTTGGGCTTGACGCCGAAGCAAAAACTGCAGTCTATGTCGATATGACCGGAGACCTCGGGGATAGGCACCGAAGCTATATAAAGTTCGTTCGCGAGATCGTACGACAGTTGCAGGATGGCCAGGTTGAAGAGCTCGGCGAACAGGTAATCGAAGGACAAAAGGCAGTCGTGTTCGTGGGCAGAGGTCAGAACGAACAAGTGACAATCTGGGCCGACCCGCAAACCGCTCATCCAATACGGATCGAAGCTCGGATCGGGCAAGATCTTTCCTTCACCATGAAAAACTTCGAGTTTGATGCTGACGTGGACGAATCGTTGGTGAGCATGGAGGTCCCTGAAGGATATGCATTGCAGAAGACGGACATTGCACTGGGCAACGCTACCGAGGAAGACTTCGCCGAGAGCCTGAGAATCTGGGCCGAAATAATCGGGGACGGCACATTCCCGGAGGCCGTAGGCTCCCAGAGCGCCATGAAAGACATGCCAACACTGGTCCGGAAAGTCGACGCAATGCAGATCTCCGAGGAGCAAGGGACACAGATCGGGATGAGCTTCGCACGCGGACTGATGTTCCACCAGACGCTGGAAAACCAGGGCGGCGAATGGCACTACGCCGGGGCCGGCGTTAAAGTCGGTGAAGCCGATACGCCCATTTTCTGGTATCGGCCACAAGGTCAGCTGACTTACCGCGTCATCTACGGTGACCTGAGCATCAAGGACCTTGAGGCAAAAGACCTTCCGAATTAAATCAATTTAGGTATGTTTCACAGAGGCCGGGTCAATCCTGCCCGGCCTTTTCTCACCACAGTTTATTACGATTCGTATTATATTGTTTAGTATTATGAACGAAAAGACTGCTATATCGACGCTATCTTTGGCCGTGTTGGGCCTGATTGCCCAGAGACCCCGTTCCGGCTACGACCTGCGAAAGATCTTCTCAACGACGCCGATGGGTCATTTCAGTTCGAGCCCGGGCGCAATCTACCCCGCTCTAAAGCGTATCGAGAAGAGTGGATGGATTCGGGGCAGCATCGACAAAAAGAAAGAGCTTCGCCCAAGAATGATTTACCGGATCACGGCAAAAGGACTAAACATGCTCAAACGGCGTCTTCAACAAACAGTCACCAAAGAGGATGTGATATGGCGCATGGATGATCTTATGCTGCGTTTCGCATTCATGGACGAACTCGTCGGACGAGAATGCACGCTCAGGTTTCTGGAGGAATTTCTGACGGAGACTGAATCTCACCTGTGCTCGCTAAGGCAATACCAGGATCAGATCAAAGTAATACTACCGGCCTGTGGGAAATTGGCAATGGAAAACGGGATCAACAACTATGAGATGAACGCCAAGTGGGCGAAACGAGCTGTCAAAGAACTTGCAAGAGAGTAGTACGAAAAGAAGTCAGTATGGTGCTCGTGATTGAAATTTCGCGTTCTTGCGTGGGCAAGTAGCTTTACAACAATTTATGATCGTACTCGCGGGAATTTACTACCCTGAAGGGTATAAACCCATGTTCGAAAGGAGATCCAAAATGTCAAGAAGAGTATTCACGATTATTGTTGCCGTCATTATGTTGCTTACGACATCTGTCTGGCGTTCCACGCAGAAAGAACAATCAGCGAATGCTGCAGCAGTACAGACCTCAACAAACGTTGCACTAAGAAATGACGAACCTGTAGCGCAATCAGCAGCTCAGGCAATCCTTGGAAAAACATACGACCTGGCGCCAGAGCGGTCGGCGGAGTCACGCTACTACTGCATGGAGACGACGGTCGTCTATCTTGCCGAGGACGGCACCCGCACAGTCCCAGTCACAGTAAGGCTGCTCCTGATGTGTGTGCCGGCCGGTCAGTCTGCTCAGGATGGCTTCCGGTACACCTGCGTCAAGCTGACAATTCTAAAAGAGAAGGAACCTGAGGTTCACATTCCCGCTCTCAATGGATGGTCATATCTGTTCAAGCGGTCGGATGACGGCAGTTTCAGCCATGGAGGGCTGGTATATGGCATCGACCATGGGAGATTCCAGGGCCTGAAAGACGACAACGGCAACGCCCTGCCGCCGGAGGGAGCATATGGCATGTACAATATGTTCATTGATTTTCACGCATTCTGTAATCAATTTGCCGAAAGGACAATGTCGAAGAAAGGTATCCAGGATCTTACGGGAATTGGACAGAAAATCG